>Ga0224497_10000815_pt1 | contig 20845 bp, 24 predicted proteins | sample SF_Jul11_sed_USG_4_FD_167970 | JGI IMG/M metagenome (GOLD analysis project Ga0224497, IMG submission 167970) | Sediment microbial communities from San Francisco Bay, California, United States - SF_Jul11_sed_USGS_13 | ecosystem: Environmental > Aquatic > Marine > Sediment | place: USA...
GTGTTATAGTTTGAATAAACAATTTATTTTAGGATTTTTACTTTTACTTACTTTTACAATTGGAATGTTGCCAAGTGGTGTTTATGCCGCTGAAGGAATCGATACTGATGGAGACGGAGTCCCAAATTCTATCGATTTTTGTCCTAATCTTAAAGAGGATTATGATCCACAATACGGTAATAATATCGACGGTTGTCCCGCTGATTTTGTTCCATGGTATGATGCCGATTATGACGGAATTCAAGATCATATTGATAGTTGTCCAACTGTAAAAGAAACTTACAATAAATTCCAAGATGAGGACGGTTGTCCTGATATATCTCCTGAAACCGGTAAAGTAACAGCTGATACTGATAATGATGGTTATCCAGATTACATGGACTCTTGTCCAAACCAACCTGAAACATTCAATGGAATTGATGATAAAGACGGCTGCCCTGAAAATAATACTGCTCTGAGAGATACTGATAGAGATGGCATCTCTGATACTTTGGATGAATGTCTATTAGAATCTGAAACTTACAACTATTATCAAGATGAGGACGGCTGCCCTGATTCAATTGATGCTGTAGATTCAGCATATAATTTTCCGGATGCTGACGGTGACGGAATAGATGATAGGTGGGATCAGTGCTTAAATGAACCTGAAAATTACAATGGTTATCTAGATTGGGATGGATGCTCAGATGTACCTGGAGCAGAATCAATCACTCCTCTGTACACTGATACTGATCGTGATGGGTATCCAGACATTATTGATTCCTGTCCAACTGAACCTGAAGAATGGAACAAGTATAATGATCATGATGGCTGTCCAGATACCGTTGATTTCCAAACAGTAATTGATTCTGACTTTGATGGCATCTATGATGATTTAGATCAATGTCCATTTGCTAAGGAAACTTACAATAAATTCCAAGATTCTGATGGCTGTCCAGATTCTATTGCAGATAACAAATTAACATCTGACTCTGATGGTGATGGAATTGTTGATAATTTAGATCACTGTCCAAACCAACCTGAAACATTCAATGGTGTTTTGGATACTGACGGCTGCCCTGATAATCTTAATTCCACACTTGATTCCGACATGGATGGAATTGTAAATGTCTCTGATGCATGTCCACTAGAACCTGAAACTTACAATAAATTCCAAGATGAGGACGGCTGCCCTGATACTGCTGATTCTACTACTCTACAATACCAATTCCCAGATACTGATGGTGATGGAATTGAAGACAGATGGGATCAGTGCTTAAATGAACCTGAAAATTTTAATGGTTATCTAGATAAAGACGGCTGCCCTGATGTACTTGGCGCTTCTTCTAATGGGTTAATTGATTCTGATTATGATAGTATCCTTGATTCTGTTGATGCTTGTCCCTTGGATCGTGAAAATTTCAATAAATTCCAAGATGAGGACGGTTGCCCTGATGAAGTTGAATATGCAATAGCTGGAGATACAGATGGGGATGGAATTTTAAATCAATTTGATATTTGTCCATATAATAAAGAAACCTTCAATTTTTACTTAGATGATGACGGTTGTCCAGATTCTATTGTAAATAACAAATTTACTTATGATTCTGATGGCGATGGAATTGTTGATAATTTAGATCACTGTCCAAACCAACCTGAAACATTCAATGGAATTGATGATAAAGACGGCTGCCCTGATAATCTTAATTCCACACTTGATTCCGACATGGATGGAATTGTAAATGTCTCTGATGCATGTCCACTAGAACCTGAAACTTACAACTATTATCAAGATGATGACGGCTGCCCTGATTCAATTGATGCTGTAGATTCAGCATATAATTTTCCGGATGCTGACGGTGACGGAATAGATGATAGGTGGGATCAGTGCTTAAATGAACCTGAAAATTACAATGGTTATCTAGATAAAGACGGCTGCCCTGATGTACCAGGTGTCTCCAAACCTGCTTTATCAGATATTGATTACGATTTAATTCCTGACATATTTGATGAATGTCCAACAATTGCTGAAAAATATAATCAATTCCAAGATGAAGACGGATGTCCTGATACCATAGCCTATGACTCATTTGGTGATTCAGACTTTGATGGAATTCCAGATAATATAGATCAATGTCCTAATGCCCGAGAAACTTTCAACAGACATCTTGATGATGACGGTTGTCCAGATTCTATTGTAGACAACAAATTAACATCTGACTCTGATGGTGATGGAATTGTTGATAATTTAGATTCTTGTCCAAACCAACCTGAAACGTTTAATCAATTCCAAGATAAAGACGGTTGTCCAGATAAATTTGTATTTACATTGGATTCCGACATGGATGGAATTGTAAATGTCTCTGATGCATGTCCACTAGAACCTGAAACTTACAACTATTATCAAGATGAAGACGGCTGCCCCGATGCAACTGGTTCTACAGTTTCATCTTTTGCTTTCCCAGATGCTGATGGTGACGGAATAGATGATAGATGGGATTCATGTATTGATGAACAGGAGAACTTTAATGGATATCTAGATTGGGATGGTTGCCCCGATGTATTAGCTGCTCAATCCACAACTCCGACAAGAATTGATTCAGATGGTGACGGCTATTATGATGCAATTGATTCTTGTCCAACTGAACCTGAAGAATGGAATAAGTATAATGATCATGACGGATGCCCAGACATTGCACCTGAACAACAAAGATTTGTTCATGATGATGATTTAGATGGTATCATTAATGATGAAGATTTGTGTCCCAAAGATCCTGAAGATTATGATGGTGACAGAGACACAGACGGTTGTCCGGATAATTAATCTGTAATTAAATACAAAAATTTTGATATAGTAAATATATTCATGTTGTAAAGTTGTCTCATGCTTCCAAAATTCTCTAGCAGAACATTTTTAGCTCCTATGGCGGGGGTAACTGATCCTGCACTTAGACTACAATGCAAGCAAATGGGAGCTGGATTAGTTGTCACTGAATTTACAAATATTCATAGTATCGTTGCCAAAGAAAAACAACTCAAAGAAAATATGAAAACAATTCAAGAGTTTATAGAGTATTCCGAAGATGAACGTCCTTTATCAATTCAGTTATTTGGATCTGATCTTGTCGCATTAGAAAAAGCTGCAAAGATAGTAGAACCTTATTTTGATATTATTGATTACAACATGGGTTGTCCTGCACCACATATTACTAAACAGATGGCTGGGGGTGCTCTTTTACAAGAAATTAATCTAACTCAACAAATTTTTAATACTCTTGTTAATGCTATAAAAAAACCTGTAACACTAAAGATCCGTTCTGGGGTGACAAATGCAAGTCAATTTCTATTTAGAGATATTGCTGAAATTGCTGAAGATGAAGGAATTCAGATGATTGCTCTACATCCTAGGACTGTAAGTCAGGGATATTCTGGAAATGCAAATTGGAAAATGATCAAAGAACTTAAAGAAATTTCTAGCATTCCAATTGTTGGAAATGGTGATATCACTACCCCTGAAGATGCTAAAGAAATGATTGATGAGACTGGTTGTGATTATGTGATGATTGGTCGTGGTGCCATGGGAAATCCATTTTTATTTAAGCAAATCAATGACTATCTTAAAACAAACTCTTATCATGAATATTCCTTCAAAGATAGATTGGATTCATTTTTTGATTATCTGCATCTAACTGTTAGATACAAAATCAAATTTGCTAATATTAAGAGTCAGGCAATGAGATTTACTAAAGGAATGAAAGGAGGTTCCAAATTGCGTTCCAAAATTACCATCTCAAAAAATATTGATGAATTAGAAAAAATTATGAATAATGCATATTCTGTATATTAGAAATTTATGAAATTATTCTATTTTATTTTACATTTGTTCATGATTTAATCAAAATTAATCTTGAATTTTTAAGTAATTTGGACTATTCTTATATATTTCATGATGGCATTTTATATATGAAAATTGGAGTTGAATCATAGTTGGCAACAGCTTATGTTCTCATAAACTGTGAGCTTGGTTCTGAAGAAGCAGTAATCTCAGAATTAAAATCCATTGAAGGTGTAGTTGAAGTACATGGTACATTTGGAGCATATGATATACTTGCCAAAGTTGAATCTGGTCAAGTTGAAGCATTACGTGAAACAATTACTTGGAAAATAAGGAAAATTCCAAAGATCCGTTCTACTTTGACCTTGACGGGAATTGAAGGCCAACAATAGGTCTCAAAATCTTGCTTTTATACTTAGATTGCAATACAATACATCCCTTCAAAAAACATGTCCCCCAAAGGGATACCACACTGAGAGGATAGTTAACCTCTCAGTAGTTCATTACAAATCAAATAATTTTGAATTTAATAAAAGAAAATGATTAGAGGGCTTCAGTACCACTCTTTTTGGATGCTATGTTCAATACGCTTTCAACATTTGTTACAACAATAATTCCGTCTCCTCCTTTTCCTGTAAAAGCTGCATCCGCAATTGCGTTTGAAATCTTTTCTACATTTGAGTCATCAACAACTGTAGTGACAGTTGCTACTGCGTTGTATTCTTTAGTGATTGAACCTGTTCCTCTGCCTGATCTCACTTGTTGTCGTATTCCAGAACCTCTACCTTTTCCTTCCAGAATGGTAAATCCTCCGACAATATCGTTAAGCGCCTCAGTTACGGCTCCAATCTTTGTCGCTTGAATTGTCGCATCAATTTGTTTCATTTTCATTTGTTTTTTACTATTGTTTAAAAAAGATCATATGTTTTTATTCCTATTTTATGATACAATAGAATTATTGGTTATTTCATTATCCGCTGAGCTTTTTAGTATTAGAAAAAAGTAAGATTATGAAAAGTGATGAAAGAAGATCTCATAGACTCAATTATCTTTTAAAATACTATTTGACTAATCCTAAAGAAAATGATCTTTATCTGAGGGCTAAACAGATGGGTATATCTGATTCTACTGCCAAGGATTACATTAGAACAGTCATTATACAAGCCCAAAAAATCTACTCACAATAAATTCTAAAAATATATCCAAATTTGAAATTTCTATCTTTTCATGAAGAACTTAATCGAAATCTTAAACAAGGTATTGATAAATAATCAATAGGGGAGAAAATACACATGAATGATTCTTTGCTTGATGATGTCAAGGCACTTTTAGATAAAGACTTTGGAGATGACAGGATTCTAAAGCAAATTTGTCGAGCTTGTGAAAATAATGAAGTAATTAGTAATTATGAAAGAAATTATGTTCAAAAACTAGCAGAAAAACATCTAGGAAAAAGACCTGAAGTTATTCAAACCCCATCAATAGAAAAAAAACCAATAATCCCTGATGTTGTAATTCCTGAAACTCCATCTACTCAAAAAATGCAAACATTTCAACCACAAACTCCACGAACTTCTAATTCGAATTCAAAAAACTCAAAAACGATTATGGGGATTGCAGGTGTTGCTTTGATAATAATTATAGCAGTAGGAGTATCCTTTAGTGGTACTTCTGACGTAACTCCAAAAGTAGACACTCCAAAAAGTTCAATTCCAGTAACATTATCCATACAATCTGATTTATCATCTTATAACAAAAAAGATTTAATTTCAATTAGCGGTATATCTAATACTTCTGGAACTGTAAATTTATCAATCGAAAATCCAAAAAATGAACTTGTATGGGCAGAACAAGTGTCTCTAAAAAGTAATGGAAATTATTCTACATTAGCTATTGCTGGTGGACAAGGATGGGAAAATTCTGGCACTTATACAATCAAAGTAGACAATGACAAAGAAACAAAATCTATTACATTTTCATTTAAAGCGTAACTTTTTCAAACTCTTTCCAATGTGAGTCAACTAAATCTCTTAATTTTTCTACACTAATTTCATCCATATATTCCCGATAAACAATGAATTTATTTTTTGCACTTGCTTTTTCACTGTAAATGTCACTAGTATTTTTAGGAATTACTCCTGATTTCCATTGACCCATTTCAAAAATCCATACTGTTGAATCTGGATTTGAAAAATCAATATTATCGCATCCCACAACATAAAGATAACATTTTGTAGATTGATTTAATTTTTCATACAATTTTTCATACGCTATCATTTGGCCTTTGGCAATGTTGATCTTATCATCATGAAATCCCTTGAATTCCAAGATAACAAAACCGCCTTTGTGCTCAATTAGCCAGTCAATATCCGTTCCACCCGATGCTATCATTCCATGAACAATAAGATCTCCTAATACCTCTCTTCCACGAGTAAATTCCGACTCATCAAAAATCTGATATTTTGCCTTTGGACTTTTACGGATAATTCGTTGAGGGATATTTTCAGATTGAATTGAATTATCTTTCTCATACAATGTATCAATCAAATCACTAGTTTCATTTACCATGTATTTGGAATTTTAAACTGAATGATAAGAGAGTTTGTAAAATTTAGTACAGTTTCTGATTTACCTGCAGAAAAATTCTTCCCCGGTTCCTTTATACAAAATAAAATATTCATCTGGATTTTTCCTATCTTTTTTAGCATTTAGTGCATCTTGATACAGTTCAAAATGCTTCACTAGATACAATTGATTACCTGGTTCTGCAAAATAATCAATCCCAACTAAGTCAAACCCAGTTTCAGGAGTTAACTTTATTTTTTCGTTCTCAAATTTATCTTTAGTCAATTTCCATTTATTTAAAGTATGTGAATTGTGAAAAAATCATTGATCATAAATCATTAGATTCTTTTCTTCTAATAACGCATGTAAATTATGAACAGAACGATAGACATCTGATTCTTTTTTTGCACCAGTACACACCAATTTTCCAGAGGCAAATAATAAAATCACTGTTTTAGGATCTAGCATTCTGTGAATAAGTCCTGGAAATTGTTCTGGTTCATACATACTTCTTGGTAACGTTCTTGCAGCTTTTTCTAAATGAATTTTTCCACCAAGATTAATTGCAGCAACTATATTTTGAACTGTTATAACTGCATCTTTTTTTATCTTGATTTTTCCCTTTCTTAATTTTTGAACAACTGTGTTTACAGCTTTAATTGCCATCTCTTCAGATTTTGCACCAGTACAAACCATCTTTCCTGTTCTGAAAATTAATGTTGCAGTTCTAGGACTCTTTAATCTGAAAACTAGTCCTGGAAATTGCTCTGGATGGTATTCTGTATCTGGAAATTTTTCAGTAATATCATTAAGAACAATTTTTTGGTCTACTGATGCTGAAGCAACAACATTTTCAACACTAACAATGGGTTTTGTTTGAGGCATAACGAGGGACTTTAAATAGCGCCTTTATATATACTAGTCATATTTTTTGAATCTTTGCAAGTCTTAATGATGGCCTATCCATTGGTAACGATATTCCTCATCAATTATGTCTGACACTATCTCTGTGTTTTTGATTTTTGTTTTTAGTAAATTTATATCAAAAAATCCTAGTTGACCTTTCCATGGAATTGGAATTCTCAATGATTTTGCATTTTTTAATCTAAATCCAAAAGTTCTGTTATGAAAATTTTTTGATGCAAAATGTAATTTTTGATCCGTTTTTACTTCTTTTATAGAATTATATTTTTTTACGTCATAAATCTCAGCTTTTCCTATAATTGCCCCGGTGACAAATTTCTCATTCATCTTTAATCTCTTACAATCTTCTGTTCTGATTTTCAATGGTGCATGAATCAAAAAATCTCCACGAAAATTAGTATTCCATTTTCGTAATTCGATAGTTTTTTTTCCTGAAATTATTAAATCAGCAAATGGTTGAGAAACTGAAAGACATTTCAAGATATTATTCGGTAGCTGCTTTAATGAATTCACCAGGATTTTTACCTCTTCCTTCAGGTAAATTTGTTATTCCCCCAGTCAAACTTTGAGTAACTATTCCCTTACTAGCCAAAACTTGTGCCGTCATAAGTGAAGTATTTCCAGCCATACATACTAACAATGACTTTCCTTTTGTTCCATTCAGCTCCTTATCTAGCTCTTCTGGAACTTGTTGTGTTGATAATAACTCATTGATAGTTCTCGCTTTAGGAACAGAAATTTTTGATCTATCAACACCTAGTGATTTTGCAATCATTTCAATACCCTCTTCTTTAGGAGTGTATTGAGTATGAACCCAAATTATCCTGTCATAATCTTCTGCAATTGATGATGCATCTGCTAAGGAAATTGTCATTGGAATTTGATTTTTTGATATTTGTTCAAAATTCTTTATGTATTTTCCAATTCCATCAGCTACAATTACTACAAATTTTTTATAATTTCCTGAACTTGCCATTTGCATTACAAAAAATAATGCTAGAGCTGTACTTTCTCCTATATCGTGACCTTTGTCTACAAAAAACTTCAAAAGAAATTTTGCCTTTTCATAATCTATTTCATGCTCTGCAGCATATGTTTCAGGTTTGTATAATGTTAATCCTGTAGCCTTGGCTTTTGTTCTAATTCCTGCAACATCTTGACCTGGACTAGGAAAAACAACATGTATTGATTTTTTGTCAAATTTTTCGGCGATATATTGACTTAAACCCCCAGAAGTTCCTCCAGTACCAAATGAACAAACTATCTGATAATCTTCCAACGAGTCTCCATTTTCATGTAATTGTTGGTCAATCTCAACAGCAGTTACAGTTCTATGAATTTCTATGTTCAATTCATTGTCGTATTGTTTTGGACAGAATAAATCGAAAATTTTTGCAAGAAATCTTGCTAAATTTATGATATCTTGTTTAGCTAATAATGTTTCTATCTCTTGAATATTTTTGTCAAAAATTTCAGGATCAAATCCAAGCTCTGATAACTGTGAACGAATATTTCCTGCAGTTGCTTTTGCGGTTAGCTCATCTATTTTATTTTCCATTCCTGGAGCTGGACAAATATCCATATCTAAATCCATAATTCGTATGTTCTCATTTCTTAATTCTTTAAACACTCCTTCTTGTAATTTTCTAGATACAAGTGCAATTACCTTTACTCCTATTTTTGATAATTGCCCAAGTGCTATTCCAAAATTCCCTGAAGTAGCTTCAATCACTGTTTGATCCCCTTTTAATTCTCCAGAGACAATTGCATCATGAATGATATGGGCAGCAGCTCTGACTTTGATTGAACCACTTAGTAATGCTGAATCAAACTTTCCATAAACTTTCAAATCTTTATCAATAAGATCTAATTTATAGATAGTTTTAGCACATTCTTTCAAATCTTTTGTTAGATCAACTAGTGGTGTTGGGTTTACTATTTTGGTTTCCTCTAGATGAGGTATTTTATTCCATATTTCTTCTTCAAATTTTTGCAATAGTGTATTGTCAATATTCTTATTTTGATTTTCATTCATTTTTATCGCTCTGAATTTACAACATTTGTAATCTCATATAAAATATCTCATAAGAAAAATAGTGTTAATTGAATTTCGATTTTTCATTTACACATCTAAAAAACTAATTACCTTACTAGGGATATCTTTTAATCTACTTACGGCCATAGTTTTTTCATAACCTAAATGTTTTAGATTAATTGCAATGGTAGTTGCTCTTACGGTATTTGGACCCAGGCCTAAAGATACCATATTGATGCCTAATCCTTTGAATGATTTAGTCATTATTCTTACTGCATCAGGATCTGAAGGTTCCCCATCTGTTAATGTCAAAAAAATATCTGGTCTTTTTGATTGTAAAATTGGAAACATCTTATCGTATACTTCTGCTAGTGGTGTAGAGCCATTGGCTACAATCTGAGCTAATCGTTTTGCAGTAATACTATTCCATTTTACATTATCTGGTTTTACGGACCAACAAATCACTGATCTATTTTCTGTACTAAATGCATATACTGCAAATTTTACTTTAAGATAAGACAAAACTTCACAAAGAGCAAGTGTTGCTTTTTTATATTCTAAGGCATCTGATGCAATACTTGAAGAATGATCTAACAAGATCACAATCTTAGTTTTTATGGATTTTTTTACATCTGTAAAGAATGGTTCATTACCTTCAATGTAATTTTCCTCATCAAACTCATCTCCAGTTCTTAGATGTTGCTCTTTCCAACCTGTTTTCCATTCTTTAAATTTCATTTTTAATCCATTTATCAACCTCATATCAAAAATTTTTGTTTCATCAATATTTTTTGTAGAAGGAACTTGAACTCCTATTGCTTCTGGATTCAATCCTTTATTTTCTGTTTTTTTATTTTCATCTAGTAATACTTTGTATTCATCATAAACATTGTCTCCTCTCATTATAGCTGCAGAATCTATTGAACCAAAATCCCCTTCTTTGTTTTTTGAAACTATCTTTAGAACTTTTAGTAATTCTTCTTCAGATAATGCCATCCCTGCTTTCATAAAAGGTAGGGACACAGGTATTGTTAGAAGTGAATCAATATCTAGAATATTAATTATCTCACTTACATTTCCTTCAAGCCATTCAGTTTCATAATTTTCATCAATTGCTTTATTGACTATTTTTTTTGCAAATGCTGTTGCTTTTTTTATTTGTTCAAATTGACTTGATTGAATTTCTCCTTTAATTACACCAAACATGAAATACTGATAAAATGCTTCTACTACCCTTGCTTTTCCATAAACTGTGTGTAGTTGTGGTCTTGCAACAAGCATGTATGTGTAATTAAAGATAATTTCATCATCCATTCCTTTCCAAATTTCTCTCCCTAGTCTTTCTACTCTTTGTGTTTCCAATGTATTGAGAATAAATCCAAATGCATGATCATTACTAAGAATTTTTTTACAGAATTTTACCCTCATTGCTTCATACCATAATGATGTCCTAAATTGACGGTATTTCTGAAAATCATTCCCAATTCTTTTTTCTAGAGGTGTTAAAATTACTTTATTTTCATTTAATCTTGTTTTTGTCTCAACTTTATCTGAAATTTCAACAATTATATTTTCTTTTTCAGACCATCTTCTTACAAGAAAAGTAGCAATCTCTACAATGGATTCTGTTTGTAGTTGGATTGCTTGCATTTAATTACCAAACATCGACGTAATGATGTCGCTTACCTTCTGATATTCTATACTTCCCCATTGTGTGTAAACATTACCAAAAACAAATTTCGCTGCTTCTTTTGCAGACATGCCTTTATCTAATAATTTTGCAAAAGCAATAGTTTCTCTTAAGCTAGGTGAATAAAATAATTCTTCAACAGCGGCTGCTTGTCTTAATGTATTTGCTAATTTTATTGCTTGAATAATTTCTGATTCATGTTCACCAGAAACATGTTTTTTTATAATTTCTAATTCTACATTCTCTGGAGGATATTCTAATCTTATTCGTACTGGAAATCTACTTAGTATTTGAGGTGGTAGTTCTTTTGTTCCACTATGAGTTAATGGATTAATTGTTGCAATTACAAACCAATTTTCTTTTGCTTTGATTAATTCTCCAGATGATTCTTTTAACACAATTTGTCGTCTATCATCTAATGCTTCATCAAGTCTGAGTAAGACATCTGCTTCAGCTGCATTGATCTCATCCAAATATAGCATATTTCCTTCTTTCATTGATTTTATCAAAACTCCTTCATCAAAGATCACAGTTCCATCAGTAAGTGTTTTTGAACCTACCAGATGACTCTCTCTAGTTCTCAGGCTGAAATTAATTGATTGCAGATTCACATTATTGCATTTTGCAAAATCTCTTACAAGTGATGTTTTTCCAGTACCTTTGGGCCCAATTATTAGAACAAAAAGACCTGCTTCAAATGCTTTGTTTAGAATCTGAGTTGAATCATTCCAATCAAGGTATTGAATTTCTTCCAAAGTACGTTTTCATTGATTTAAACAATATTTAATATTAGATCTATTTTCCAAATGATTCTACTTTTGAAAAAGCTTCATCAAGTCTTTGATGTAGTGTTTTGTTCCATTCATCAAAACCTACAGGATCTTTGGGATAATTATGGTAATGTTCTACTAACCATTGATTTTGTTTTGATGTGTATCTTAATCCGTCCGCAACTGTCTTGTTCATTGCACCTCTTATGATCATTCCAATTTTTCCTAATCCAGTAAAATCTGGATGCTCTCCTTTACTAATTGCTTCAACATCCAGATTTCCCAAAAAGTGCTTCATTCCATAACTAATTTGTTCATTAGTCATTTGTTGCACTAGTCTTCTAAAGAGTTCAAGACCTGCAGTTTTGTATCCATATTCTTTAATATAATCAAGATTGTATTGCCAAAGACTAGATTCTGAAACGTCATTTGCTTGTAATGCTTGGGCTACATTATTTCCTAAAATTGTTCCGGCAATTAATGCAGGTCCTATTCCTCCTGCATCAATTGGTTTTGGCATCCATGCAGAATCTCCTACCATCATATATCCTCCTGAAACCATGCAATCATTTTGTCTTCTAACTGATACTTGGAAAACTCCAGAATTATTGTTGATGTCTTGAGGATCTTCGGACAATCTTGCATTTTTAATAGCTACATTTCTTACAAGGTATTCTTTCATTAACGACTCAACATTATCTTTTTTGCCTAATCTCTTGTTTCTTTTATCTAAAAGTGACTTCTCTACTCCTAAACCAATGTTGACTTTGTTTTCTGCTTTAGGAAATACCCATCCATATCCTCCTGGTGCAATGTCTTGATCTAAATGAATAATACAATAATTAGGATCAAATTCTGAAAGATCTTTTTGTCCTTGATCAAAATACATAATGTATCTACCTGTTGATTCTAAATCTCGTCTATCGATTCTCTTTTCCACTTTTGTAGAATTTTGAAGCCCATTTCTGAGCATAGATGTTACACCTGTTGCATCAATTACAATTTTTGATGTTTTCTTAAAAGGCTGTTTGGTTTTATTATCAATTCCTTGAATCCCCACTACTTGTTGGCCATCATAAACTAGACCTGTGAGATTTATTTCATACATAAATTCAATTCCCATCTTTCTGCATCTTTCATTTTGAATTTCAGGAAGCTTTTGACGATTCAACATGTATCCTGCACCATCAAATGGAATTGCAGTTTCCTTGTCTGGTGAAAATGCCATGACTCCTTTTACATCATGTTCAATTTCTGGTCTAGTCCATTTAACCTTGATTCGATCTGACATGTAGTCTATTGCTTCTTTAGAGCATGCGTCACCACATACCCATCCAGCTAATGATTTTCTACCTGGGAAAAATTCTGTATTTCTATCAACGACCAAAATTTTTGCATTTTGATTTGAATAGTGAGAAATTGCTTGTGCTGTAATTGTACCTGCCAGACCTCCTCCTGCAAGTATAACGTCATAATCTACCACGACAATCCGGTTCGTCTTTCCGTATTTAAAATAATACCATGATGATATGTGTCAATCTCGTATGCCTAGATCATTAATCGATTAAAATGGGGTCGGTTCGTCGCGGCGTCTTCATAGCTTTAGCTCAGACTGGAGCGGCTGTTATTTCCTCATTCCCAAATTGAATTGCTCTTTTATTCCTATTTAATCTAGTTGGCAATTTGAAAAATTTCTGTAAATGTTTTGACAGTATCTTTTTTATTGTATATTGGTGTGTGAATTTTTATTTTTATTGTGTCTTTTTCTCTAATAATGAGATTTCCATTGATTAGTTCTTGTTTATCTAATCTCATATGGAATCTGGAATCTACTGTTCTTTCTTCAATCTCTTCAATTAATTCACTGATTTGTTGATTGGAGAGCAATTCTAAAAGTTTCTTCATAAACTTTTCAGCCTGCTTTTTTACAATTTTTATATTTAACATAGTAATTGGATTTTCAAAATACCCTGTAGTTTCATGAACTGTAAACTCTTCTTTTTTTAGTCCTAGTACATCCTTAAATGATTGGAATATTTTCGAAATATCTTCTGTTGCATGAACAATAACATCAATTGTTACTTCAATCTTATCAATCATGATTGTAAAAGAATAACTAACGTCATTTATGCTTCAAGTAACACTGTTTCTTTATCTGCAGTTCTGATGAGTTTTACTTTCTCAAGACCAACATGTCTTACTCTGATAACTTTCTTGAATGCTGCCATGATATCTGAATTGATCTTACTATAACAGGTTGCTTGAACAAATTGGTCAATTGTCATCCCTGGAACTGTTTTATTGATTACATCTCTTGCAATTAATCTAAGAGCATGTTTTCTAGATGTGTTTAGTTGTCTATGTGTTAGAGCAATTACTTTAATTCTAAAGATGTATCCATCTTTAGTTTTGATATCTATTATGAAATTGATTTTTGATGAACCACGTCTAACTAAACTACGCAAAAATTCTTTTGAATATTCGAATCTCTTGAAGATTGTTGTTGCCTTATCGCCATCAACCTTGTCAATTTGGAAATAGATTTTGTATTGATGTTGTGAAGGATCTCCTTTTAGAATGTCGTAAAGTGTGACTTCTAAAACCCTGCCTGATGCATTTTCATCATCAGTTATTGGGACATAAGCAATTGGTACGTTGTTAAATGAATCTGGAGCATTAACTGTAATCCAACGTTTTTCTCTCCACTTGTCCTTTACTCGACCTTTTCTACGTGCCAATTATTATCGACCTTTGAACCCAAAATATAAGGGTATGTCGCTAGATCTCTTTCTGATTTCCCATGTAACTCTGTATAACATGAGGAATTTTGATGTGTCCATCTTTTGTTTGACCATTCTCCATTAATGCTACCAAAATTCTAGTTGTGGCAATTAGAGTACTGTTGAGTGTATGCAGGTATTGAGTATCTTCATTTGTTTTATCTCTAAATCTTATCTTCAGTCTTCTTGCTTGATAATCCAAACAATTTGAGCAAGATACAATCTCTCTGTAGGCATTTTGTCCTGACATCCATGCTTCAATATCGTATGTTTTTGATGAAACTTTTCCCATATCTCCAGTTGATAGTAGCATTACTCTGTATGGAATTTCCAAACTTTGATAAAATTCTTCAGCAACTGATATCATTTTTTCATGCTCATTCCAAGAATCTTCTGGTCTAGAAAATACAAATTGTTCAATTTTATCAAATTGATGTACTCTGAAAATTCCTTTCTGATCTCTTCCATGTGCTCCTGCTTCTTTTCTAAAACATGGACTAACTCCTGCATATCTTAAAGGCAAATCTTTTCCCTCAATGATTTCATTAGAATGCATTGCAGCCATTGCATGCTCAGATGTACCAATCATGTAGAGATCCTCTTCTTCAACTTTGTAAATAACTTCTTCAAAATCATCTGCTATTACTGCTCCTTCCATTGATTCTCGATTAATCATATAGGGTGGTTGAATTAGGGAATATTCTTTTTTTGCAAGAAAATCTAATCCATAATGAATTAATGATTGATTTAGTCTTACAAGGTCGTTTTTTAGATAGTAAAATCTGGCACCTGCTACCTTTGCCGCTCTTTCCAGATCCACTAAATCTAAATTTTCAGAAATATCAATATGATCATTTATTTTAAAATCAAAATTTGGTATGTTTCCCCATTTTCTAATTTCGATGTTGGAACTTTCATCTACTCCTACGGGAACTGATTTGTGAACAAGATTTGGAATTGTTAGTGCTAATTTTGAATATGATTTTTCAATGTTTTCTTGTTCTAATTCTAATTCTGAAAGTTTAGCTGAGACATTTTTCATCTCTTCTAAAATTGATGATACGTTTTCTCCTTTCTTCTTTTTCTGTGAAATCTCTAATGCTACTTGATTTTTCTTTTTTCTTAATTCATCTGTTTTAATTATAAATTCACGTCTTTTTTGATCAGATTCTATTAATCCGACTAAATCAAATTCTACTGATCTTGCTTTGAGCATATCTTGAATAATCTGGGGACTTTCTTTGATCAATTTTGGATCCAGCATTACTCAATCACCTTTAAGGCTACTTGGATATGTTCTAATACTTCATTAATCGTACCAATAAGATGTTTCATATTCTTCTTACTTTCAAAATTAAAAACTAGTTTGTTATCAATATTTTCAACATAAAGACTTAATCCTTCTGGAAAATTCACATTATCAGGTTCTAGTGCTTTTTTGACGGTTTCGGCTTTTTCTTTTGATATGTTATTGAGGACTACTTGTACTTGACACGTTAACGACATTTACTTCCAAATAATTGAGAAATTCATCCAATTTGTCTTTAGTTATTTTTGCTCCTGCTGCTGCATTATGTCCTCCACCAATACCGTCGAATTTCTCAGCTCCTGCCCTCATTATTTCACTTAGATTGATATCTGAATTACAACCAAAAGATTTTCTTGAAGAGAATTTTATTGTGTTTTCTTCTCCCTTTGTTCTCAAAATTACGATTTTTCCTGAATTTTTGGGAGAACCTGCAATTAATGATGATATGGTCCCAGTCATTGTTTCTGGTACTATATCTTCCCCATTTACCATGATGCAGGTTTCACTTTCCGAAATTCGCCATCTTTCATTTGATAATATATTCATGTATTCTCTGATTATTTTTCTATAATCTGTTAGTATGGTTTCCCCCTCTCTTAGTATCTTGTTTCTGTCTCCCATGCATATTGCCATTCCAACACCTGAACGATTAATTCTTCCACAGGAATTTAACATGGTTGAAAATTCTCTTCCATCACGTAGGAAGCTTCTATTATCTTCTCTTAGAAATGTATAGGTGTGTCCAATAAGTTCTGACATTATCTCCGTAGCATTTTTGCCTGATGTAAATTTAGTAATTGATTCGATTACCTGTCTTTTTTCTTCCTCGTTTAATTCTGCTGGAACTCTCCATCTTCCATCTTCCTTTAGCTTAATTCCTGATGAATTTAGAAGAGAAAGACATGCATCTCTATTCCAGGTCAAACCTTCTATAAATGGCTGTGAAGTAAACGCAAGTGCATCTGGAAGAGGTCTAGTTTCTCTTCCTACTAATAATAAATCTAAATCAATATCTACCAAACCTTCTTCTTTTGCAGTATTTGCAATCTCGAAATTTTTTCCAGTAAATGATTTCCTTTCTCCCTGATCTTGTCTGTCTCCTAATGCCGAAACAATTGCAATGGCAGATAAATCTAAATTTTTTTCATCAAGTGCCATTGATGCAAGATATGCCATACCTCCTGCACAAATCTCAACTCCTCCGTCAATTCCATATTTCCAGGCATTTATGACATTTTGATTATCCATCTCTTTATCTGGAATTTGATGATGATCTAATACAATCCAGTTATCTCCTAGAGTTGAATCAAGTTCGCTTGCAAAACCTCCTCCTAGATCTGTAACAACATGAAAATCCCTGGAGTCTGTTTTGAAAGACTCTACTACATTTTTACTAAATTCTTTTGATGTTCTAACAGTACAATTTGCCCCTGCTCTGATTAGAGCTTTGGTAATGATACTGCCAGACGTAAGTCCATCACAATCAATATGGGTTGTTACAAAAATTGATTTTTTTAATTTAATGCAATCTGAAATTTTATCTTTGAAATATGAAAGTGACTCATCAAGTGATTTTGTCATTACTCTAATTGAGCAACCACGGATTTATATTTCCAGGTTTTAGGAATTCTTTCAATTCTTTTGTAGTAAACAGATAATCTGTGAACTTTGGCTTCTATTAATTCCAAAGATCTTACATTTCTATTGTCACCTTTGTTTTCTTTAAGGTGCTTTTGAAGACCCACTGCTTTTTTAAGCATATTTTCAAGATCTTCAGGCATTTCTGGTTTCAAATCATTTTCTTCAAGAATTTCGCCCATGCTTTTCTTGGTAATTGGTTTGATTAGGGGAATTGAATGCTGATCTCTTAATTTAATTCCAATTTGACTTGGGGTTAAACCATCTTTAGAGTATTTTACAATTAATTCTTCAATTTCTTTAGGACTCTGTGTAATCCATGAAGGTGCACGTAATGTAGCTGGTCTGATAGAATGTGACTTTCCATGTCTATGTGTATGCATTCGTCCCATGATTTAGCTGATTAAAGTACAGAATTAAACGTTACTTATATGATCTTGTACATTGTATCGAAATTTGGGGTTTAGAATAAAAGTTAAATAACTCACCGGCTTCAAAACGAGCAGGTAAACGGTATGAATACAAAAATACTATTAGCAGCATCCTTAGTTGCTGTCTTCACTATAGGACTCTATGCAGAAGATGCAATCGCATTTGCACAATACATGGGTAACGTTGGTAGTGAAGGAGAAACCGGATCATACACCTTAGAGGAAGCACTTGAAATTCAAAGAAGAAGAATTGAATCTGCTGAAGCAAACCCAGCTTCTGGCTCAGGAACTCCATACCTTGATGCAAGTGGTGTAATTGGTGCCTCAGTTATTGCAGGTGCAGTGTTCGGTGGTGTTGCAGGAGCATTCTTCATTAGAGGAAGATCCGGCAAATACGCAGCAATGGGAAGAGGATAATCAAACCTCACTTTTCTCTTATTTTATTATCTATCTCTTAGTGATACTGATCTCGTACTTTCTGATAATAAAAGAAATGTATATATCGCACAAATAGAGCCAAATTATCATGACTCCTATCGTAGGAACTTTCCTAAGCATCCTGTCATCAATTACAGGACAACTGGGACCAAACTATGATCCATTATTCTATGATGTAATGATTTACATCTTCGGAACCATGATGTTCACAATATTCCTTCTTGGAATTATCTCATTCTGGTTACGTGTGCACGGATGGGCTTACAAAGACAACCGTGAGAGATGGGTCGATGAGTTGGACAGACACTTTGAAAGAGAAGGCATTGGTCTGATTCCAGACAACGGTAAATACTGGTAACATTACTTCCTTTCTTCTTTTCATTATTTTTAAAATCTCTAGTTGATACTATGTATTTTCTAAAATTATAATTTTTTTTGTCTACAAATAATTAGTTTTCAGGTGGAAGATAATCTTTGTCTTTACTTTCATCATAGGCCTTTGTTGTAAATACTCCTTTGTAGTGATATCCATCTTGTAATGGATGATTTATGAAATGAGGTGATTCTTTATCGTTAACGTAAATCGTTGATTTACTCTGATCCATATCTCTTAAAGGAAAATCCCACATCCACAAAAAGTGACCAATTTCAAAAGGGTAATCTTCTTCCCATTCCACGTAAATCGTACCATCATCTGTTAATGTATACATAGATCTTTTACATTCCCCATCATTCAGTCCAGCGTTTATGTTGGCAGGAATCGGTGTTGGTAGACCATCGATAATTAACTCTAAATTGACTTTCATTTTGTACGGTGTTTCTTTATCATCAATACAGACTTTGAGAGGATTATTTTGATTAAGTTGACCTTGAATTAGAGTACTTCCTAATCCTATTGAAATTGCGATGATTGCAGTAATTCCAAGGAATTTAATGGTTTTTTTCCTCTTATATGGATCCCCCATTCCTGGCCAAATCATAAAGATGACTTTAGACAGATTCCTTAAAGTCCTTTCTCTTATTCCAGCATAATCTCAATTGTGTCAAACTGGTCTTGATGGTCTGCAAGAAAATATGTTATTTCATCTGAGTCAATTTCTAACCATTCTGATTCTCCTCTATAAGGAAGATAATCTTCTACAAACAAATCATCATGACCTGTCATTCTTACAATAACTTTCTCATTTTTTGATTTTATCTCAAAAGGTAATTTGAGAACCTTACCTCTTCTCTGATTTTGTATGTTGACTTTGAATATGTCAGAACGAAATTCAACTTCTCCAAAAAAATAACTTTGAAAAATATTTAATTTGATTATCTTAAAACTTAACATATTTTTAATACTTTTTTCTAGAACATAAAACTTGGTTTAAACTCATTACGTAATTCGAAATGACTGATTAAAAATGAAAAGGAAAAGGTTGGGTTGTTTAGATTACTTGCCAGGGTCGTGTTGCAAACGTAATAACATATCCAACACCGATTATAATTGATTGATATGCGATGTTAGTATATGGGATTGGTTTGATAATTGGTTCTCCTTCAACGACTACTGTTTGACCTGGACCCAGTCCTGGACCAACTTGTGCTACATTGAGTTGAGTGTGTACGTGGTATACACCTGCTTCAAGTGCTTTTGCAGATAGTGAATAATCAACGACAGCGTTACCTGAAATGTCAAAGACGTTTCCTGGTGGATCTCTTGCTAACATCTCCCATCTATTACCTGCGTTGGTTGACTCTGTGAATATTGAGAGCCATCCTCTTAGGTTTCTCTCTACAAGGCTGACTAATGTTCCTTGAACTGTCAAGGTTTCGCCAGTTTGTAGGGATTGTCTGTTAAAGGTTTCATCCTCAATTCTGATGAAACGACTCTGGAGTTGTGCTTGGACACCGTGTGCATCTGCAGTTGGAATGACGGATTCAACCCAGTTGAAACCTAATGTTCCTAGTGCAAGTACTACTGCTAGTCCAAATACGAAAATTCTTTTTTCGACCATAGTTATCCCTAATATTGAGGAAATAGTACACATCGTTATATATTTTACCTTCATCACGAGGATCGATGTTTGAATATATGTTAATCATTCATGTTATACAATGAAAATGGTTAAAAAATCTTAAAATAATTTTATATTATTATTCAAAAATGACTAGAATTTTTTTGATTTTCCAAATAACTTGTAAATAATTTGATAAAAATTTATTCTCTTCAAACTCTTACTTTATATTCCGAATTCACACCATTACTGTCATGGCACAGATGCCCGCATTAATCCCAAAAGAAGTTGAGATTCAGAGACTAAAAAAAATCTGGCTCATCATTATTGCTATGGGATCCACTGCAGCATCAGTCGAAGTAGACAACTTCGTTGATGGTTCTCTACATCAGACTTCTATCAGAGATAGTGCATTTACACCAGCACACTGGTGGTTGTATTCCCACTTCAT
>Ga0224497_10000816_pt1 | contig 20840 bp, 12 predicted proteins | sample SF_Jul11_sed_USG_4_FD_167970 | JGI IMG/M metagenome (GOLD analysis project Ga0224497, IMG submission 167970) | Sediment microbial communities from San Francisco Bay, California, United States - SF_Jul11_sed_USGS_13 | ecosystem: Environmental > Aquatic > Marine > Sediment | place: USA...
AATCTGCATCCCAGCAATCGGTAAACTGCCAATCGAACCCGGCACCCGGCATCAGTTCCGCGCCCGGGCCGAGCCAAGTAAGGACACTCGTGCCTTGCGGCAAAACGCCGGCGGGTGGCGTCCCGGTGAACATATCGCAGCTTGCAGTGACAGGGCCGGCCGTTGCGAGTTCCAGATCTCCCAGCGTCTCGGCCACTGCGAACACGAGGTCGAAGACGAACCCGAATGCACCGCCCGCCAATGAGGCTCGTCGTTCCCATGTTGCCGCCGTGTCGCTATCGAGAAGATCATCGTAGTCTTGCCAGGCATAAGAAACAGCGGCGCCCCCGTTAAGACTGAGTTCCACACCGGTGCTGATGACGGTAACCGTCACAGTCTCGCCGGCCGCCACGACGTTGAACGCGCCGCTTGTCGGGTTGTCGGCGGCGAAGTCGACATTCACCGGAGCGGTTACGTCGACGGTAAAGGCGCCATCCAGCTCCGTCTGGGTCCCGCTTACGGTGAAACTCAGAGTCGATCCCGCGTCGGTGACGTAAGACAGAAAGGCCACCTCGTCACTGGCACTCACATCCAGATTGACGCTGCCGAGCAGGGTGTTGCCAAAGTCGATCTCGACCTGGAACGACCCGCCCGCGGCCTCGAGATTGATATCGGCCAGCTGCGAGCCGATCTCGAAGTTGTAGGTCGACAGGATCGTCGGCGGGATGTCCCCTGAACCGCCACCACCGCCATTGCCGCCATCTCCTACATCGCCGCCGCCACCGTCACCACCGCCGCCCCCGGTTGCAACGATCGAGAGTACCGCGAGGACGGCAACCGGAACGAGCAGCAGCATGCGCCACCGTTTAGTGCTATCGCTTGAATGTGTCATGGGTTGCTCCGAATTGCATGTGACGAATTCCCAGGTACGCAATGACGGCGCCGAGTGCGATGGAGAGGATGTCGAGCGGGTCGAAAGTACCCAGGGCGAAATAGTCGGGGATCGCCTCCAGCACGGGAACGCCGTGCAGCCATGCCGGCACGCTGTCCGCGACATGCCGGCCGAGCAGTTCGAGCTGGCCGAGCTCGAACGCACATTCGATCGCGAACCAGGTGATACAGATAGCCGGCAGGAGTCGCGGCCACGGCCAGAGTACCGCTGCCGTGATCAAAATGAATGCGAGCGAATGGACGAAAGTCGGAAGGTGGTCACCTAGGAGACCGAACAGCGGTGGTCCCGTCTCGCGGGCCAGCCACGTCGGCAGGAAGTACGCCGCGCCACCACGGTCGAGCGCGTAAACCATGACTCCTGCGGCCAGCAGCATCGCGGCCAGCCACAGCAGGCCAATCTCGGGCTTGCACTGCCTTGCATCCGCTATCACGAGCCCTCTTTTTGGCGCCGGGCATTATTTACGTTCTTCCGCATATTTGAGCCTTGCAGAAACACGGCCCAATTAACATTCGGGGCTGTACGTACGAGTATTTACCTACGGTGCCATACAACCGCTTGTTTTGCGGTTGACGCAAGGAGTCAGCGGCGCTTGTTGAGGAAGAAATCCGGCCCCTTAAAGGATTTCAGCATGTTCGGTGGTTGAATCCCGCAACGCCCCTAGCGAAAAATCTTGTCGATCGCATCCATGACCTCGGGCGTGAACCTGTCGACGAACCCGATCGCCTGCATGTTCTCGCGCAACTGCTCGACACGGCTGGCGCCGGTCAGTACGGTGCTGACGTGCGGGTTCTGCAGACACCAGGCCAGCGAGAACTGTGCGAGGCTGGCGCCCATCTGCCTGGCCAGGGGATCCAACGCCGCGACTTTCGCGAGTCGCTTCGGGTCGGTCAGCTGTTCGCGTAACCAGCCGTAACGGGCAACTGTGGCCCGGCTATGCTCGGGAATACCGGCATTGTATTTGCCGGTCAAGGTGCCCGAGGCCAGCGGACTCCAGGTCGTCGTCCCGTAGCCGTATTCCTTGTATAAGCGCTGGTATTCCGGGCCGAATCGATGCCGTTCGAACAGGTTGAAGACCGGTTGCTCGACGACCGGTTTGTGCAGGTGGTGGCGATCGGCGATATCGATCGCGTTCAGGATATCGGAGGCCTCCCATTCCGACGTGCCCCAATACAGCGCCTTGCCGCGTTCGATAATGTTGTGCATCGCCCGGACGGTCTCCTCGATCGGCGTCGTCGGATCCGCACGGTGGCAAAACAGCAGATCGACGTAGTCCAGGCCGAGGCGCTGGAGGGAACCGTCTATAGCCTCGATGAGGTACTTGCGATTCAGCGTGTTCTTCTCATTAGGATTGTCGTGCAGCCCCCAGTACAGTTTGGTCGACACCAGGTAACTGCCACGCCGCCAGCCGAGCTTCCGTAGCGCCGCGCCCATGAGCTCCTCGGATCTCCCGTCCGCATAGATCTCCGCGTTGTCGAAGAAGTTCACGCCGGCATCGTAGGCCGCCGCCATCAGCTCGACCGTGCCGTTACCACTGACCTGATTGTGAAACGTCACCCAGGTCCCGAACGACAGTTCGCTGACCTGCAGTCCGGCTTTACCGAGATGGCGATACTTCATAATTACACCTGCAAAGAACGACGTGGCAATCATAAAGCAGCGTGTTATTTTCGCCACCTCTCCGCCGACGAGTTCAGATTAGAACTACTAATACCCGCGTTTCCACACCGAAGCAGTTCAAGCAATTCTCTCCAGGCCGAGGCAATATCGCTGCTTATCGATCACGCGGCGAGGAATCGACAGGTGTGACGCCGGCACCCGATTAGTGCGACCATCGTACGGCCACGCAGGAGACGCCCATGTTCGTAGGCCACTATGCAGCCAGCCTGGCGTTGAAGAAATTCGAAACGCGAGCCTCGCTGGGCGTGCTGTTTCTCGGCGTGCAGCTTGTCGACATCCTGTTTTTTCCGTTCGTGCTGCTCGGTATCGAGCGCATCAATATCATCGAGAAATATACCGACGCAACACATTTCCAGCTCGAGTACATGCCTTACACGCACAGCCTCGTCGGGAGCTTGTTCTGGGCAGTTGCTGCTTATGCGCTGTTTCGCTGGGTCTTCGCCAGGAATCACGCGGTCGCCCTGGCCGTGGGGCTTGCGGTGTTTTCGCACTGGCTGCTCGATTTGCTCGTGCACACGCCGGACCTTCCACTCTGGAGCGACGCCTCCCTCAAGCTCGGCTTCGGGCTATGGAATAACGCGATCGCAACCTATCTCCTCGAGGCTGCATTCCTGCTCGGGGCCCTGTGGCTGTATCTGAAGTCGACGACCGCTTCGACGGCGACCGGCAGGTACGGCATGGGCATGTTTGTCGTCTTCCTGTCGCTGGTCAACATCGTCAACATCTTTGGGCCGCTGCAGAGTGACAGCAAAGTGGTGCTCGCGGTATCTGCCCTCGCGGCCTACTTCCTGTTTGCGGCCGTCGCCTTCTGGCTGGACAAGAAACGCAGCTGAGAGACGCTGGTCGCGGAGCGTGTATCAACCCAATATCGCTTTCGCCGTGATGCCGTCAGTAACTAGTGAGCATCCCTTGCCCCAGTCGTTCCGCCTGGTCGCGCTGCTTGCGCGTCAAAAGCGAGCGGATCGTCTCGCCGGCTTGACCAGCCTTTTCCTTCCCGTTGTGCTCGGCAACGGATGACCAGGCACAAGCGTAGGCGACGTTTTTGGGTTGCCTCGCTGCCAACCTGTTCAAAACAACGCCGACACCGCCATCTGCCAGTCCATCCGGTCGCCGGCGTACCATTTCGCGGTACAGGCAGCGCTGTCGATGTCCGCGGCGAAGAACTGGCTGTCCAGCCAGGCCTGCAAATCCTGCTCCGAGGCGACGCTCGGCAGCGCGAACCAGGCTGGCAGCCGTTGTCTTCGCTGATCCGTGAAGTAGATTTCGCCGGATTCCGACTGCTCGCAGGCGAATCCGCCTTCGTGTACCAGCCGGTGATGGTGTCGGCACAGCATGACCAGGTTGTGCAGGCCGGTGTCGCCGCCATCGGCCCAGTGCTGGATGTGGTGACCGTCGATAAAGCGGCTGTGGGTGCAGCCCGGGAATCGGCAACCGCCGTCCCGAGCCCGTAATGCACGCCGCATCGGCGCCGGAATCGTCCGGGATCGCCGGCCGATCGACAGCGGTTCGCCGCTTGCGGCCTCCCTGATGCTCACCACCGAGCAATCGCAGCCGATGCGCCGCGATGTTTCCGCGGTAACGTCGGGGCCGTCCTCCAGATGCGATGTTTCCGCGGTAACGTGCACCACGACCTGGTAGCGGTCCGCGGTGGACCCCGACGCGTCGTCGTTGTTCAGGTAGGTTTCGGCCATGTCGGCCAGCGCGTCGGCGCGGCGTGCGCCGAGCGGCTCGGGCTCGGAGGTTTCCACGGTAACGTCGGGGCCGTCCTCGAGTTCGGACGTTTCCGCGGTAACGTTGGCGTCATCGCCGCCCCTGGCGGTCGCAAAGCTCCTGTCCATGGCCTTTTGCAGCGCCTTGACGATCAGCGCGCCCTGCTCGGCCGGCAGCCGCGCCTTGATCACCAGGCAACCGTCGTGGTCGTAGTAATGCGTCAGCTCCCGATCGCGGTACTGCGCATTGACCGCATCGGCCTGCTGCAAGCGCTTCGCGACGCGGTATTTCGCCACCAGCTTCTCGACGTGGTGCGCGGTGCCGTGGCGGGCGATCATCAGCAAATAGTCTTCGTTGCCGGCATTCGCAATGCGGGTCATCGCCCGCACTTTCGAGTAGCTCAGTTCGCCTTTTGCAAACGCCGCGTCGATCTTCGGCAGATCCGCCAGCGCCAGGGCAACCCGCAGCTTTTCCCGGGCCGCGTTCATGCCGATGCCGCATTGGAAATTCAGCCAGTGCGCGCAGGAGCACAGGCCGAGCTTCGCCCAGTACCGGTGTTGGTCGAATTCCCGGATCAGCTGCAGCAGGCGGGCTTCGGCCGCGTACAGATAGCTGCACAGTTCGGTGATTTCGGCGCCGAGCTGCTCGGCTCTGTCGGTCTTGCTGCGGGCTCCGGAATCGGTCGTTGCGGGTCGGCTGGCCATGGCTCCCTCCTGGCGTTTCGGGCTATCTGTATATCCATACAGTATACGCTTAAGCAACTGATAAGGCTAGAGAAAACAGCAAAAAAGTGCCTTCCGCAAGGACTCCGGGCGGATCCGTCAGGGTGAAGTCCGCCCGCCTCGAGGAGGCCTCCGGCCCGCCGGCCGCAGACCTCAAAAGGCCATTGACAAGAAACACGGCTGCCGGCTTCTCATCCATCTCGCGGTCACAGCTTGGCCAACAGCGCCCTCGCCTCCAGTTCGAGATCCTGCAACCGTGCTTTCGCTTTCTTCAGGAACTCGTCCGAGAACTTGTCCGGATCGGACCAGTAGCCGCCCGCGATGTCGCAGCGCTTGGCCAGGGCCTTCACTCCGAGCTTCCTGAGTTCGAACGACAGTTTGGTCCAGGTATCGCTGAGGCGCTCTTCCTTTTCGTAGTCCCGCTTGCCCTTTGCATTGAGGGCGCGCAGGTAGACCTGCGTCCGCCGGGTGGCACGTATGACGCCCTGCAGGGCTTTTCTCGATTCTTCCTTACGTTGGCGCCCGGCCCGCGCGAGGTTGGCAAGGTACCTGCCGAGGTTTGCAAGCAGGGCTTTGAGAGTGGATTCGGTGACTGGGGATGGCATCCGGTATGAGTACCAGAACTACCGGTAAAAAAACAATCTCGGACTTTGCTGCGAACCGCTATGGCGAGCGCTCGCGTTATTGCAGCAACACGACCGGTGATCGGGGCGGTCGTCGAATCGTCTGAGAATCGACGCCGGTCAGTCCCGGTGACCGAATTGATCGCCGCGATCACGCATGACATCCGCGTGTGGGGACACAGTAGTCAAGCTTTTCCAGCAGTTCGACCGAACATTGACTTCGGCCAAAGATATTGCCAGTCAGATCGAAGTTGACCTGATGCGATTACTCCATTGCGCATTAATTTACTGTCCGGACGATTCAAATTCATATGAGTCGTCAGTCTTGCTCGAATAACGCGGTTCGACGCCGGTTGACCAGTTGATAACAACGAGCGCTCCGTCGAATCGGTCTTCGAATTCTTTACATAATGGGGAGGCTACAGCATGTGCGCCGCCGCACAGTTTTGGCATTTTCAATATGCGAAGGTATCGCTCCCAACGGCGACGCCGATGTTTTTTGCGCTTATGTAAAAGTCGTGCAACCAGGAGCCGCATCGGATCGTCTTAACAGACATGGAAGGCACCAACGGTCAACGTGTTTATCGTTTTGCGCCGGCGCCTTCAGAAGTTTTTCATTGCAACGAAGGGATATGAAATGAATCGACATTGTATTTACAAGTTTCTGGCGCTTGCGGCAGGCGGATTGTATGGTCTCGCCGGCTGTGGTGGTTCGGACGGGGGAGAACCAATGGGCACTCTAAACATCGGCCTGACTGACGCTCCGGTAGACAATGCCGTGGCGGTGGTCATCCAATTCACTGGCCTAGAATTAAAGTCGGCCGGAGGTCCTCCCCAGATTTTCCCTCTCGATAAAGACTCCTGCGATGAGTACAGCTCAGCTGGTTATTGCAGTATCGATCTAATCAGTTTGCAGGGCACTGAGTACAGGACAGTATTCGTGGAGAATTTGCCAGCTGGCGAATATCAATGGCTGCGACTACTCGTAAATGCTGAACTGAACGTGCACGATTCCTACGTCACGGTCGAGGACGAAATAACGGAAAATCTAATTAACTGCTCGCTTTGGATCCCCAGCGGGGCAGAAACAGGACTGAAGATTGTTAGCGGTATCACAGTGACGGAGAACGCGGTATCCAACTACATGCTGGACTTCGATGCCCGCGCGTCAATTACACAGCCTCCCGGTTTACCACCCACAACCGCTTGCGAGCAGAACTATATCCTCAAGCCAGCTGTTCGTATCGTGGATGAAACAGAAGCCGGTTCGATTGCAGGGATTGTAGACCGGAGTGTGCTCTATACTATGAACGATCGGGATGAGGAAGTCTTGGTCGATGGCTGCCGAGATGAGGCTCCGATGGATAATGTCGTGGATCATCTTAACGTTTACGTATTCGAAGATTTCGATTCCCAAATTGATCCGATTAAGGCGGATGACTACGATGGTGAAGACGATCCGATTACATCCGCTATTGTCGAATGGAATGGCACAGATTACACCTATGAAGTCGGGTTTTTGCGCGAGGGAGATTATAGACTGGGCCTGACATGTACGGCCGATGTTGATGTGATGCCGGACCTGGTGGGCTCGGTTGTAGATAACTTCGATTGTAATTTGACGGAACCAGCGCCCTGCGAGCAGACCACCCCTGCTTTCGGTTTTGTGGCCGAACGCCAGGTTCGCGTACTCGCCGAAACTCTCAATAACGGCGACATCCCGGAGCCTGTTCAAGATCCTTAGCTGGTAATCTTCCAAAGTCTGAATAAATCAAGCGGCGGCGGCTCACGATAGGCTGCCGCCGTCATACCTCTTGTCTCCAGCCACGCCCGAAGAGACTGATTGGGGACTATGGCCCTCTCTCCGGCCAGCCTTGCGATTGACTGTGCACACCTTGTACCGCAGCCGCCGATTCCTTATCAATCTGGCGGGCGTATCGCGGTACAATGTTATACCGTCTATTCCTCCAATCTTAATCTGGGGATTTACTGCTCGAAAGGAGTCCAAGAATGGCAACGTACGAGTGCGCGAAGTGCGGCATGAGTGTCAATGCGACCTGTGGTCACTGCGATGCACCGCTGGAAAACGACACGCTGAAACTGGATAACGGTTCGACGGTGCAGATTTCACAATGTCCGAACGGCCACGGCAAGATCAAGTCGCCGATGTGTTGCGGGCAGGACATGAGTTGTTCGATCAGCTGACTGATCGACGACGACATCACGTCTGGCCGACCGCCCGGCAGTGGCCGGGGCCAAAGCAAGCACCGACAGCGCCGGCTACGCGTCGTTCCAGATACCTGGCAGTCAGGCCGGCATTCGGCTCCTGGTGGATGCATTCTTTGATCGCATGGGTAGCGATGCCCGCTTTGCGACTATCCATGCGACGCGCCCCGACGATAAGTCGATATCACGTGACAAGCTCGCGCGGTTTCTGTATCGAAATTGCGCCGCATAGCGAGCCAGCGCGCGGCCGACTGGCCGCGCGCTCTTGACAGCCGCAGGGCCATCCCGGCCCCTATAGCGCTCTTCGTTCAGCGTGCCGTTCAATCGGTGAAGTTGTGACGGCAACACTGCATTTTTCGCCATTATTCCGGCACATTTTGTTCCCACTCAAGGAGTTAGGCTTTTCATCCATGGCAACGGTGGCTGGCGGAGCTGCGCATGACTTTACTCAGGAAAATTTTCGGACAATTCCAGTGGACACCGCCCGCGTGGCTGCAGCGTATGGGCGCCCGTCGATTCGGCATTGGTCTGGCTGTTGCTGCGCTGATCGCTATCGTTGCCGGCGCCGGGATCAGTTACTACAAGTCTCTTCCGAAGCCGGCCCGGGTGGTCGCTCAGGTTGTCGCACCCGGCATTACGCCAATTGTCGACGGAGAGTTGCGCCCGGAGCCATTGGTCCTGAATTTCTCCGTCAGACCCGATCCACGCACCCCCGTCATCACGGTCGATTCGGTGGCGCGTATCGATCAGATCGGCAAGGTCATTGACAGCGGCGTTTCCCTGCATCCCGCAATGGCTGGCGAATGGCGCTGGACCAACGAAAACCAGCTGAGTTTCGCGCCTTCGGCGGACTGGCCTGCCGGTCAGGAGTATGTCGTTCGTTACGACTCGACGTTGTTCGCCCCCAATCTGGAACTTGCTGAAAACGAGGCGACGTTTACCACGCTGGAATTCACCGCCGACGTTACGGAACTCGTTTTCTATCAGGACCCGACGGATCAGTCACTGAGAAAAGTCGTTGGCACACTGACTTTCAGTCATTCCGTCAGCCCGGATAGCCTGCAGCAACATCTCACCTACTCCATGCGTGAGCCAAGCGCGACCGTCAGAGATGCGGCACAGGAAGTGGCCTACGAAGTCCAGTTCGGTCCTCACCGGCGAACAGCTTACGTGCATTCGTCACCGATCGAGATTCCGCCGGAGGAAACCTACCTGACCCTGCACATTGCCGAGAACCTGGCGCCCAGCAGTGGCCCGTCTCGCTTCAGCGAGGAGCTTCTCGAGAACGTACGAATCCCCGACATCGGCAGCTATTTTCGGGTAAGCAATTCCGAGGCGATCATTGCCCGCGACGAAAATGATGACCCGGTACAGACGTTGACGATCGAGTTCACCGACCGCGTGGCGAGCAACCGCTTGCAGGAGAAACTCACCGCTTACCTCTTACCGGAAGACGTTCGAATCAACGGCGTAATGCGTCGCAAACGGCGCTGGCAATCGCCCCGTGAGGTTACTCCGGACGTATTGCAGCAGGCGGAACAGCTCGAAGTCGTTCTGACTCCCGTCGAGGACGATTCCTCTGCGCTGCATAGCGTCGCTATCGATGTGCCGGAGAACCGCACGGTCTATCTGAAAATCGACGAAGGCCTGGCTTCCGACGGTGATTTCCTGCTAAGCCGGCCATACGACAACATCGTCTACGTATCCGGCTATCCGAAAGAGGCGACTATCGCTCAATCGGGCGCTATTTTGCCGCTGACGAGCACGCACCGTCTCACCTTCGTGTCACGTGGCGTCGACACGCTGCAGGTCGAACTCGGCCGTTTGATTGAAGACGATGTCAATCACCTGGCAAGTCAGACCGGCGGTGACGTCAAGAGTCCCTACTTCAGCAACTACCAGTTCGATCAGGACAACCTGACGTCGCGGGTGACACGGTACATCGACCTCAACACCGAGCATCCTGCCAAATCCGTCTATTCGAGCCTCGATCTTAGCGAATACCTGCCGGACGGCGGCTATTACTTCGTCACCGTGCAGGGCTGGGACAAGGAAAGCGATCGGCCGATCGGAACAGCTGATCGCCGCTTTGTTCTCGTCACCGACATCGGATTGCTGGTCAAGTCGAACGCGGACAGTACCCAGGACGTCTTCGTTCACTCCATAGCGACCGGCAGACCGCTGGCTGGCGCCCAAATCGCTTTGCTCGGCAAGAATGGTGCCGCGATCTTGGAACGCACCTCATCGCCGGATGGTCATGCATCGATGCCGGCGACAAACGGTTTCGAACGTGAAAAGACCCCGACGGTTTTTCTGGTCCGTAGTGGCGCGGATTCCATTTTCATGCCCTATGCCCGTCAGGCCCGCATGTTGCAGTACTCGCGTTTCGACGTCGGCGGTGAGTTCGTTCACCAGCGCCCCGATGATGAGCGAATCAAGGCTCAGGTATTCACGGATCGTGGCATCTACCGGCCCGGTGATTCCGTGAAGATTGCTTCGATCGTCAAACGGGATGACTGGGGGTCGCTCGGCAATGTTCCGCTCAACGTCCGGGTCATCGATCCGCGTGGCCAGGTCGCGCTGAACAGAGACATTCGATTGCCCGACGACGGATTTCTGGACGAGACGTTTGATACGGAACCGGAATCACCAACGGGCAACTACAACGCGACGCTGTACCTGATCGAAGACAACAATCGGCGGCGCTCGATCGGCAGCGAGACGTTCAAGGTGGAGGAATTTCTGCCGGACCGCCTGCGGATACGCACCGAGATTCTGGGTCAAAAACCCGCTGGCTGGCTCAAACCGGGCGGTCTCGTCTGTGCGGTTGACCTCAGAAATCTGTTTGGTACGCCGGCCCAATCCAGGCGCGTAACCGGCCGGATGGACCTGATGCCGTCGAGCATTCGATTTCAACAATTCCAGGGCTTTGTTTTCGACGATCCCCTGAGAGAACGCGGCGCGACCATCACTCAGGTCACGCAGGATCTGGCGGAAACCACGACCGATGCAGAAGGCCGCGCTCAACTGCCGTTGGATCTCACTCGGTATGACAAGGGAATCTATCGCCTGACCGTCTTCACCGAAGGATTCGAGGAAGGCGGCGGGCGTGGCGTGAAATCTCGGGCCAGCGTGATGATGTCGCCGCTCGATTACCTGATCGGCTACAAGACCGCGAGCGATCTCAGCTTCATCACCCGGGGATCGGAACATGCTGTCGACTTTCTGGCCGTTGACAGCAACGCCGAAGCGATGGATGTCGGCAATCTGCGCCTGTCGATCGTCGAGTATCGATACGTATCGACGCTCGTCAAGAGGCCAAACGGAACCTTCGCCTACCAGTCGGTCCGTAAGGAAATTCCGGTGTCGACGCAGGACTTTTCGATCGGTGCAACCGGTGGCCAATTCACGCTTCCAACAGCGGAGGCCGGTTCATTTGCCCTGAAAATCGTCGATTCCAATGGCCTCGTATTCAGCAAAGTGGCCTACACGGTTGCCGGCGCCCGCAACGTCGCCGGCAACCTCGAGCGCGATGCCGAACTGCAGTTGATCGTCAATGGCGACAATTTCCTGCCTGGTGAGGACATCGGGATGGAGATCACGGCGCCCTATACCGGTGTCGGATTGATTACGATTGAACGGGATCGCGTCTACACGCACAAGTGGTTTCGAACCGACACTAACACCACGGTTCAGACCATTCGCGTGCCGGATAACCTCGAAGGCAACGCCTATGTGAACATCGCTTTCGTCCGCGAACTCGATTCGCCCGAGATCTATGTCAGTCCGCTGAGTTACGCCGTCGCGCCATTCTCGATCAATCACTCTGCACGAGCCATTGAAATCGACCTCGACGTACCCGAGCTGGTGCGGCCGGGCGACGAGCTGGAGATCTCGTACAGCACGTCGAGAGACGCCCGAATCGTCATTTATGCCGTTGACGAGGGAATACTGCAGGTCGCCCGTTACAACACGCCGGACCCGTTGGCGTTCTTTCTGCGCAAAATGGCGCTGCAGGTCAGCACGTTTCAAATGGTGGACCTAATCCTCCCGGACTTTGACGCTTACCAGCAAAGCGCGTCACCCGGCGGCGGCGAGGCGGCGGGACTTGCGGGCGCCAACCTGAACCCGTTTCGACGCAAGACCGATGCACCCGTTGCGTTCTGGTCCGGCATCATCGATGCCGGACCGGAGCGCAATACGCTCACCTTTCAGGTTCCCGACTACTTCAACGGACAGCTGCGTGTAATGGCCGTCGCCGTCTCCGACGCAGCGCTCGGACGTGATCAGGACACAACCCTCGTGCGCGGGCCGTTCGTGATCACGCCGAACGTCCTGACAGCGGACGCTCCCGGTGACGAGTTCGAGGTCAATGTGGGTCTTTCCAACAACCTCGAGGGATCCGGCGACAGCGCGAATATCGAGCTGTCCGCCGCCCCTTCCGAGCATCTCGAAATCGTGGGAGACGGCCGAGTCACCCTGCAGATTTCCGAGGGAAATGAAGGCAACGCCAGGTTCCGGGTGCGCGCACTCGACCGGCTCGGCCCGGCAAGCCTGATGTTCGAAGCCAGCTCCGGTGGCGAAACGGCACGCCTTCAGTCGACGCTGAGCGTTCGACCGTCGGTCGCTTACGTCGCCACGGTCGTCGCAGGAACCAGTGATGATGATCCGATCGAACTCCGTTTCGACCGCTCCATGTACGACGAGTTTGCCAAACAAGCTGTCGCCGCATCCGCGAGCCCGCTCGTCCTCGCTGACGGTCTGCTCAGTTATCTCGACGCATTCCCGCATGCCTGCGCCGAACAGATCGTCAGCAAAGTGTTCCCGCAGATCGGATTCCTTGGCAATGGCGACTACGCGGTCGACGAGGCAGACGTACGCTCGCTGTTTCGCGACACAACCAGGAAGCTTCGCAGCCGACAGGGATCTGACGGTGGTTTTCGTTTTTGGGCGACATCGGTCGAGCCGGCCAGTTTTCCGAGCGCCTACATCATGCATTTCTTCACCGATGCCAGAGAACTCGGACTGCCCGTCCCTGCTGATATGCATCGATCCGGCCTCGGCTACGTTCAGCAGCTGGCCGCGGCAGAAGTCAGCTCCATGCCCGATGCGCGTCTTCGTGCCTATGCGATCTACATACTGACGCGCAACGGCACTGTCACCACGAACTACCTGACCAATCTGCACGAGCATCTCGACCGGTCGTTTCAGGACGTATGGCGGAACGACCTCGCAGCCGCGTACATGGCGGCCAGCTACCAGTTGCTCAAGCAATCACAGCTCGCTAACCAGCTGATCAGAGAATACGAGCCAGGCACCGGAGATGAAATGACCAGCGATTTCGACACACGACTGGGGCGTGATGCCCAGTATGTGTACCTGGTGGCGCGGCACTTCCCCGATCGGCTCTCCGCCATTGATTCCGGCACGATTCAGAATCTCGTCGAACCGGTAATGAAGAATCGGTTCAATACACTGTCGTCCGCCTACACGATTCTCGCGCTCGGCGAATACACTCGTGCAATTTTTTCTGAATCGGATGCAGGTGATCTCTCCATTGCGACGTCCACGAATAATGCCGTTGAAGTGCTCGCCGAGGCTGCCCGCTTTGCACGCGCACAGGTCGCGAACTCGACGAGCAATATTCAGATCTCAGGTTCCGATGGGAGTGACATCTTCTACGTGCTGTCGCAAACCGGATTCGATACGTCGCCGCCGCAGACCGCTCTGTCGGAAGGCCTGGAAATACAGCGTGAGTATCTCGACGCCGCCGGCGACTCTGTCACATCGGCGGGGATTGGCGACGAACTCACGGTGCGATTGAGAATTCGGTCCACCGGCCGGCCCCGCAACAATGTCGCAGTCGTTGACATTCTGCCCGGCGGATTCGAGGTACTGGTCGATAGCGTCCATCGACAGTACGGAGGCTGGAATGCGGACTACACGGATATTCGCGAGGACCGGGTAATCGTGTACGGCAGTTTTTCCGATCGGCTGACCGAAATTCAGTATCGCGTCAAACTTACCAGTGCCGGCAACTTCGTGATGCCGTCCGCGTTTGCAGGTTCGATGTATGACCGCAGCATTCAGGCACGGACGAAGCCGGGCCGATTCGAGGTCAGATCTGTACAGTGACGCTACGGCGGAAATTTATTCTTGGGAGTGCGGGCGTCGTTGCATGCGGTCTGCTTGTTGTCGCATTTTGTCCCAAACCCGAACTCTATGGCAATGCCAGCTTCTCGATGGCCGTTCAGGATCGCAACGGAAAATTATTGAGGCTGGCGCTCGCCGGCGACGATCGTTATCGCCTCAGGCATTCGCTGAGTGACATCGCCACGACGGCGATCAATGCAACATTGCTGTACGAGGATCGGTATTTCTACTCGCATCCCGGCTTCAATCCCGGGGCGCTCGTGCGGGCGATCTGGTCCACCTATGCACTCCGCAAGCGGGCAATAGGCGCGTCAACGATAACGATGCAGCTTGCGCGCCTGAGATACTCATTGGATACGCGGAGCATCGGTGGAAAACTCGCCCAGATCGCTCGCGCGATCCAGTTCGAGCGCCACTATTCGAAAGACGAAATTCTCGAGGCTTACCTGAATCTCGCTCCCTATGGCGGCAACGTCGAAGGCATCGGAACAGCCTCACTGATCTACTTCGACAAACCCGCATCAAGGCTCGCGCTGCCGGAAGCGCTCGCACTTGCCGTGATCGCCCAAAACCCTGTGAAGCGGGATCCGTCGACGAGTACAGGCTACACGGAGATGAACGCGGCACGATTACGGCTACTCGAGATGTGGGCGGAGAAGTACATGCTCGATGAAGATGCGCGGGACGTATTCGATCTGCCGCTACAGGTTCGCAGCACGCGGCAGCTGCCTTTCAATGCACCGCATTTTGCGCAGGAGATCCTCACCGGAAATCGAAGTCGCGCCGGTATCACTCGAACCACGTTGGATTTGAACAAGCAATCGCAAATCGAACGGCAAGTGCGGCGTTACGCGGAAAAGAATCGTGCAATCGGCATCCGAAATGCGAGCGCTCTGCTTCTCGACTATCGGACAATGGAAGTACTGGCGTCCGTCGGCTCCGCAGACTTTTTTGATTCCACGCTGCACGGACAGGTTAGCGGCACAATCGCAAAACGTTCGCCGGGCTCGACACTCAAACCGTTTGTTTATGGACTTGCGATCGACCGCGGAATCATTCACCCGATGAGTCTGCTGAAGGACGCGCCCGCCCGATTCGCTGCCTACACGCCCGAGAATTTTGATCGCGGATTCATGGGGCCAATCAAGGCGGAAGACGCATTGATCTACAGTCGCAACGTGCCGGCGATCGAACTGCTGTCGATGGTGGGGCATGAGACCTTTCATGAGTTTCTTACCGACGCAAACGTCTCGGACCTTCGCGCCCCGGATCATTATGGCCTGGCGATGATCCTCGGGGGAAACGAGTTGACCATGCAGGAACTGGTCGTGCTCTATGCGATGTTGGCGAACGGTGGCGTCGCCAAGCCGCTCATTACGATTCCCGGTGAAGAACCGGCGCGGTTCCGTAAGCGGTTGCTCAGCCCTGAGGCAAGCTTTCTCGTCCTTGACATGTTGCGCAAGAACCCCAGGCCGGATTCACTCGCCCTGCGCTCCAGGTCAAAAGGATTTCCGGTCGCCTGGAAGACCGGTACGTCTTACGCATTTCGAGACGCATGGACCGTTGGCGTATTCGGACCCTACGTTCTCGCCGTCTGGGTCGGGAATTTCGATGGCTCCGGCAACCCCGCGTTCGTCGGTCGATCGGCTGCAGCGCCACTATTCTTCGAGATCGTCGATTCTCTGGACAGCGCGCTGTCCTGGGAACGATTCGACGATAGCCCGGGACCCGTGCTGAATCTTCGCAAGATCGATGTGTGCGCGGACACCGGCGATCTGCCGGGTCGATACTGCCCTCGCACCGTGCGCTCGTGGTTCATTCCAGGCACGTCGCCGATCACCGTTTCGAACGTTCATCGCGCAGTTCGAATCGACTCGGAAACAGGAAAACGTTCCTGCAGCTTCGACCCGGAAAAGACTCGCCTCGAGGTTTTCGAGTTTTGGCCGTCCGACATTCTGCAGCTATTTCGCAAAGCCGGAATTGCGATACGGCGCCCGCCACAGTGGTCGGACGACTGCTCAATGGATGCTCAAACTGCCGGCGGTATCGCGCCACGCATAACATCGCCCTCATCCGGGTTGACCTATCATGTGCGACCGGACCGGATCGACAATGAACGCATACCGCTGGAGGCCACGACGGACAGCGATGTCGATTGGGTCTACTGGTTTGCAAATGATCGTTTTATCGCCAGAGTGCGCCGTGACGAACCCTATTTCTGGCGGCCGGAGTTCGGGGAGTACACGATCCTGGCTGTCGACGACCTCGGACGAGGCCATTCACAGCACCTGTCGGTCGGCCTCCCGCAATAGGTGAACGTGCACCGGCCCGGGGCCGCGACACACATGACAGAATTATTTGAGAAAACAGTGATAATTGTTTGATTAATAAAAAGTAATTTCAGCATAAAACGCGACTCAGTCCGGCAGCCGCGCCGTCGGGACCCGAACCCTGGCGAGCTTGCGCGCTACGCGCCCGGCTATTCCCGCCTACGCAAAAGGCCGCTCGATGAGCGGCCTCTGCTGTACATGGAGCGGGAAACGAGGCTCGAACTCGCGACCTCAACCTTGGCAAGGTTGCGCTCTACCAACTGAGCTATTCCCGCGACTTTCACGAACGGGCGAATTTTTGGGCCTCAGGGTCCTGGTGTCAAGCGGCTCGACCGCTCTTTCAGCCTTGAGGCGTGTTCTGATCGCTCATTATGAACGGCCAGGCGGCGCGCAGGTACACGAACATCGACCAGATCGTCATGCCCGCCGCCAGGACCAGCAGCGCGAATCCGAGGCCATAGATATCGATGCCGAACAGCTCGTTCTGATACACCATGAAGGCGATACCGAACATCTGCAGGGTTGTTTTGACCTTGCCCGTCACATCCACCTTGACGATGCCACGTTCGCCGAGCGTCGCCATCCACTCCCGTAGCGCCGAGATCGTGATCTCGCGGCCGATGATGATCATCGCGATGATGTCGACGTAAAACTTGGGATCGCCCTGCACGAGCATTACGAGCACGATCGCCACCATGAGCTTGTCGGCGACCGGATCGAGAAACTCGCCGAATCGCGAGTACTGATGGAAACGCCGCGCCACCCAGCCGTCGAGGAAATCCGTGATGGCCGCAATGCCGAACAGAATCGCCGCGATCGGTCTCGCGTTCGGCAGCGGGCTGTAAAACAGGACAACGACAGCCGGGATCGCCGCGATGCGAAACAGCGTGAGCACGATGGCGAGATTCAGCTTCACGGGCGGGTCTAATCTCAGTTCGGTCCGTCGAGATGCAGGTCATTGTATATGGATTCGGCGAGCGCGCGGCTAATGCCGCGCACTTTGATGAGATCGTCGATGCCGGCTCCCATGACGCCCTGCAGCCCGCCGAACTGGCGTAACAATTCGCGACGTTTCTTCGGGCCCAGGCCGGGAATGCTCTCGAGCCGCGACGTGCCGCGTGTCTTAGCCCTGCGCTGACGATGGCCCGTGATCGCGAATCGATGCGCCTCGTCGCGGATCTGCTGGATGAGCAGCAGCGCCGGTGAGTCGGGTGACAGCGACAGGGGCAGCTGCTTGCCGGCCACGAACAGGCGCTCGGCACCGGGTTTTCTCGCCCTGCCCTTCGCCACGGCGACGACCCTGAGCGCGTCGACCTCCAGCTCGTCGAGCACGGTCAGCGCCTCGCCCAGCTGGCCTTTGCCGCCGTCGACGAACAGGACGTCGGGCATCGGCACCTCGCCTTTCTTGACCCGTGCAAAGCGTCGCCGCAAGGCTTCCGCCATCGCCGAATAATCATCGCCCGCCGCGGCCGGACTCAGGTTGAAGCGCCGGTAGTCGGACTTGAGTGATCCCGCCAGGTTGAACACGACGCAGGACGCCACCGTCGCCTCGCCCGACGTGTGGCTGACGTCGAAGCACTCGATGCGCTCGGCCGGTTCTTCGAGTTCGAGCGCCTCGGCGAGCGCCGCAAACTGCCGCCTGATCGTCGCATTACTCGCGACCTGCAGACCGAGTCCCTGCTCGGCGTTCGTGCACGCCATCTCCAGCCAGCGGGCCCGGTCACCTCGCACCTTGCTCTTGATCGCGACCTTGTGCCCCGCGCGCTCGCCAAGCTCCGCTTCGAGCAGCGCCCGGTCCTCGATGTCGGTCTCGAGGATGATCTCGGCCGGCGCATCTCTGCCGAGGTAATACTGCGCGACAAAACCGTTCAGAATTGTACGGCGGTCGGTTTCGCCTGCGAGCCGCGGGAAGTGGTTGCGGGTGCCGATGATCGCCCCGTTGCGGATGAACAGCACGGTAGCGCAGTGTATGGCGCCGTTCGAGGCTAAGCCGATGATATCGAGATCCTTATTCGCGCTTCGTGACACGAGCTGGCGCGCCTCGATCTCCTTCAGCTGGGAGATCTGGTCCCGCAACCGTGCCGCCTGCTCGTAGTCCTGCGCGGCCGAGGCACGCTCCATACGTGCGACGAAGCTCGCAATCACACTGTCGTTTTTACCGTCCAGAAACTGGATCGCCGCATCCACGTCGTTGCGGTACTGCGCCTCGCTGATCAAATCGACGCATGGCCCTGTGCAGCGCTTGATCTGATATTGCAGGCAGGGCCGCGTGCGGTTTTTGAAGAAACTGTCTTCGCAGTTGCGGATCAGAAACAGTTTCTGCAGCTCGTTGAGCGTGTGGCGCACGGCGCCCGAACTGGGAAACGGCCCGAAGTAGCGGCCCTTGCCCTTGCGCGGTCCGCGGTAAAACCTGAGCCGCGGGAAGCGATGCTCGGTCGACACATAAATATAAGGATAACTCTTGTCGTCGCGCAGGATGACGTTGAAGCGCGGCTTGTGGCGCTTGATCAGGTTGTACTCGAGAATCAACGCTTCCGCCTCGGTATTCGTCACCGTGACGTCGACTTTTTCGACCAGCTCCATGAGCGCCATCGTCTTCGGCGCCTGCCGGGTGCGCTGGAAATAACTCGATACGCGTTTCTTGAGATCGCGCGCCTTGCCGACATAGAGCACCTTGTGTTTCGCGTTGAGCATGCAGTACACGCCCGGCCGGTGAGTGAGGCTCTTGAGAAACGTCGGCGCGTCGAATGCGGATTCGTCGTTCATGAGGAACGGTGGCTAGTCGCCAAGCAGCTGCCGCGCTTTTTCAAACACATCCTCGAACATTGCCTCGGTTAGTCGGCCCGTGTTCGTGTTGTAGCGGCTGCAGTGGTAGGAATCGAGCACGCGAAAGCTATCGAATTCATGCACGGCCGCGTGCACGAAACCGTAATCGCTCTGGCGCGCGCCGCGGGCCTTGATGATCGCGCGATGTGCGATGCCACCGAGCGCGAGTACGACCGCGCCGGGCGGCAGCCGGTCGAGCTCGTTGGCGAGGAATGCATTGCAGGTGTTGATCTCGGCACCGACGGGTTTGTTATCGGGTGGCAGACATTTTACGGCGTTCGTTATCCGGCAGTCGGTGAGCGTCAGGCCGTCGTCGGCCGCGGTCGATTCCGCATGCGAGGCGAAACCGAAGCGATGCAGCATACGGTACAGCAAGATACCCGCGTGATCGCCCGTGAACGGCCGGCCCGTGCGGTTCGCGCCGTGCATGCCCGGTGCGAGTCCGACGATCAGCAGGCGCGCGTCCGCAGCGCCGAACGGCGGCACCGGCCGGCTGTAGTAGTCGGGGTATTTTTCGTTGACAGTGTCGAGGAATATCGCGAGCCGCGGGCAGGCGCGGCACGATTTATCGAAGATGGCTTTGGTCACAGGCGGTGTCTGTAAATCAGGTTTGCGGTGATTGCGTGCCCGTTTGCATTATCGCGGCAAGATGCCGCTTTTACGATACTCGATTTGCGGTCAGGGCATGGTGAACCCGCGGGAGATAGTAGGGTGCACTTCGTGCACCGTTTATTTACGGTGCGTGAAACGCACCCTACGAGTCGTCCATGTGTCGAATGACGGCCGCGCCGAAATCGCGCGTGCCCAGCAGTTTCGCGCCCGGAACCAGCTGCTCGAGTTCCTGCTCCGCTTCTTTCTTGTCGTGCGGGCGCTCCTTGCGCTTCGGTCGCTTGATGCCGACGCGCAGCTTCGCCAGATCGAAGGTCAGCTCCTTGTTCGCGATCGTGTTCGCCACGCCTTTGAGGATCAGGTCTGCCGCCTCGGTCCAGCCGATATACCGCAACATCATTTCGGAGGACAGGATCAGCGAACCCGGGTTGACGCGGTCCTTGCCCGCGAATCCCGGCGCCGTGCCGTGGGTCGCCTCGAACACGCCGACGCAATCGCCGATGTTTCCGCCCGGCGCGATGCCGATACCGCCGACCTGCGCCGCCAGCGCATCCGAGATGTAGTCGCCGTTGAGATTCAGCGTGGCGATGACGTCGTAGTCCTCGGGACTCATCAGGATCTGCTGCAGAAAATTATCGGCGATGACGTCCTTGATAACGATCTCGCGACCCGTCACCGGATTCGCGAACGCGAGCCAAGGTCCGCCGTCTTTTTCTTTCGCACCGAATTCGGCGCGCGCGACATCGTAGCCCCACTGACAGAACGCGCCCTCGGTGTATTTCATGATGTTGCCCTTGTGCACGAGCGTCACCGAGCCGAAGTTCCGTTCGATGCAGTGCTGGATTGCTTTCCTGATCAGGCGCTCGGAACCTTCGCGCGACACCGGCTTGATGCCGATGCCCGAACTCGCCGGGAAGCGTATTTTCTTGACACCGAGTTCGGTCTGCAGGAAGTGGATCAGCTTTTGCACTTCCTGCGACCCGGTCGGGTACTCGATACCCGCGTAGATGTCTTCGGTATTCTCGCGAAAAAT
>Ga0224497_10000817_pt1 | contig 20815 bp, 10 predicted proteins | sample SF_Jul11_sed_USG_4_FD_167970 | JGI IMG/M metagenome (GOLD analysis project Ga0224497, IMG submission 167970) | Sediment microbial communities from San Francisco Bay, California, United States - SF_Jul11_sed_USGS_13 | ecosystem: Environmental > Aquatic > Marine > Sediment | place: USA...
GCGGAAGGACATCGAGGCCGGCCGAGTCCTTCCTCGGGACGAAGTCGAGAAGCGCATGGCCCGATGGCTCGAGACGTAGTCTGGACGGCGACCGCCTGGCGCGATCTCGAGCACACAGCCGACTACATCGCGCAGGACTCTGCCGGCTACGCCGCGGCGTTCGTCCGCCGCATCCGCGACAGTGCGCGATCGCTCGATTAGCTGGCGCTTCGTGGCCGGATCGTGCCCGAGCTGGGAGATCCGGCGGTGCTACCCTCCGTCGGTTGGACGCGCTCAGCGCACCTGTTCTGGCGCTGATGGAAGGCCTCACGCGTCTCGGGTAGGCATGGCCGACAAGGCAGCTCGGAGGTGGTCTCCAACGCTGCGGAACGGCCGCTGAGACCAACGGCTTGGAAGGCCGTCAGTCCCCGGCCAGGCGGTCGAGGCCTTGCGTGGCCAGGCCGCGGATCTCGGGGCTCGGGTCGAGCTCGAGGCAGCGGCGGTAGGTGTCGCGGGCGTCGGCGGTGCGGCCCATGCGCTCGAGCTGCACGGCGAGGTTGAGCACGCCGTGCGGTTCGCCGGGGGCGATCTCCACGGCGCGGCGGAAGGCGGTCAGCGCAGCCTCGGCGTCGCCGCTCGCGGCGAGCGCGCGGCCGAGGCCGTTCCACGAATAGACGTAGTCCGGGTTGATCGTGAGCGCGGTGCGGTACGCCGCTGCCGCCTCGGCGGTGCGGCCGGCGGCGCGATGGAGGTCGCCGAGGTGGTGGTGGGCCGCGACGCTGCGCGGGTCGAGGGCGAGCGCCCGGCGCAGCTCTTCCACGGCGCCCGCGGCGTCGCCGCGGCGCGCGCGGGCGAGAGCGAGGTCGAGGCGAATCGCCGCCGAGTCGATGTCGCGGGCAAGCGCCAGGCCGTAGAGGCGCTCCGCCTCGTCCCAGCGCTCGAGCCGGACGTAGCAGGCCCCCAGCGATTCGTAGACGAGGGGGAGCGAGCGCTCGCTGCGCAGCACCGACTCGAAGGCCCGCGCCGCGGCGGCGTGCTCGCCGCGAGCCTGCAGCTCCGTGGCCCGCAGCAGGCGCTCCCAGACGTCCAGCTTGCGCTTGGGGTCGACGGTGGGCGCCGGCGCGGGAGCGCTGCCTGCGAGATATCCGAGGCTGCGCAGCCGGGCGATGGTCTCCGCGTCCGCGGCGCGCTGCGCTGCGGACGGCGGGGCGCGCCCGAGCTCGGCCGCGAGGAGCGCGGCCAGCCGCTCGGCCTCGTCCGGTCTCGCGGCGAGGCGATCGATCGTCTCCGCCGGATCGCTCGAGACCTCGTAGAGCTCGGGCTCCGGCGCCGCGATGTACTTGTACGGTCCGCTTTCGACCGAGTGGAGCGGGCTCCAACCGAGATGGCGGCTGGCGTAGAGCGACTCGCCGAAGGCGGGGGCCTCGGGGAGCGGCGCGCCGGCGAGAAGCGGGACGAGGCTCCTCCCCTCGCCGAAACTCTCACCCGTCCCCAGCAGGTCGAGGATCGTCGGCGCGAGATCGACGGTGCGCACCAGGGTGGCGATCTCGCGCCGCGGCACGAGGCCGGGCGCCCAGAGCAACATCGGCACGTGGAGGGTCGAGTTGTAGATCAGGAGCGCATGGGTCGACTCGCCGTGCTCCCCGAGGCCCTCGCCGTGATCGCCGACCACGGCCACGAGGCTCTCGTCGAGCAGGCCGCGGGCGCGCAGGGCTGCGAGAGCCCGCCCGACGAGAGCGTCGGCGTAGGCGACCTCGGCGTCGTACGGCGCGCCCGGAAAGCGGCTCGCGAAGGGCTCCGGTGCCTCGTACGGCGCGTGCGGGTCGTAGAGGTGCAGCCAGGCGAAGAAGGGGGCGGAGCCGCGGTCGGAGTCGCCGCCGGCTCGCGCGGCGAGCCAGTCCTCGAACGCCGCCACCACCTCGGCGCCGTCGCGCTCGGCCGCGGGGCTCTCGAGCAGCGCCACGTCGCGCGTCACCCGGTCGTCGTAGCGCGCGAAGCCGCGGCCCAGGCCGAAGCGGCGGTCGAGCACGAAGCTGCCGACGAAGGCGGCCGTGTCCCAGCCGCGGGCCGCGAGCCTCTCGGCCAACGTCGGGTGGGCCGCGTCGAGGGGGCCGTCGCCGTTGTCGCGCAGGCCGTGGGTGTGCGGCCAGGCGGCGGTGAGGATCGAGGCGTGCGAGGGCAGGGTCAGCGGCGCGGCGGCGCGGGCACGGGTGAAGCGGGCGCCCTCGGCAGCGAGACGGTCGAGGTTGGGGGCCGTCTCCGGCGCCAGCCGATCGCCACGGAAGGTGTCCAGGGTGACGAGCAGCACGTGGCGCGGTGGCGCGGCGGGCGGCGTCTCGGCGGCCGGTGCCCCGGCGACCCGGGCTCCGACGTCCGATGCCTCGGCGGCCGGTGTCTCGGCGGCCGCTCTCGCGGCAGCGGAGGCGGGCGCCGCCGTCGGCAGCCCCGCCGACAGGAACGCCGCCGCCAGCCACGCCGCCGGCGCCCCGGCCGCCGCGCCGCGGGCCACCCTACCCCGTCTCGTGGACCTTGCCGTCATCACCTCGCAGTCGGCGGGCGGCCCGTGATCGGTCCGCGGCCGGCGGACATTCGATCATAGACTCGGCTCCACCACGACCGGACCGCTCGACGGCCCGGCCCGAAGCAGAAAGGACCATTCATGAAGACCTTCTTCACTGGAGTGTCTCGCGGCGCCCGCCGGCCTTCGCGGATCGGCGCCCTGGCCACTCTGGTCCTCGTCGCCCTCCTGTCCCCCCTCGCGGTCGCCGCCGACGACGGCGCCTACGCCCCCGACGTCGCCGAGCCCGGCTCCGTGGAAGCGATCGCCCGCTTCACGACCGACCCGCGGTTCGTCAATCCCTGGGTCGCCTACGTGCCCGAATCCGCGGCCGTGCCGTCGCCCGCCGATTACCTCGGCCACGTCGCCGGCGCCGCCGGCGAGCTCACCGGGACCGCGAAGCTCTACGGCTACCTCGCGGCGCTCGCCGCGGCCTCGCCGCGGGTCCACCTCGAGGAGATCGGCCGCACCGAGGAGGACCGGCCGATCCTGCTCGTGGCCGTCGCCGACGAGGCGGGGATCGCGGAGCTGCCGCGGCTCAGGGCGGCGACCGCGGCGCTCGCCGACCCGCGCCGCACCAGCCCCGGGAGGGCCGAGGATCTGATCGCCACGGCCCGCCCCTTCTACTACGTCAACGCCGGGCTCCACGCCGACGAGACGGGGAGCTCGGAGACGGTGATGGAGCTCGCCTACCGCCTCGCCGTCTCCGAGCAGCCGATGATCCGGCGCATCCGCGAGCGCCTCGTCGTGCTCATCAACCCGGCCTCCAACCCGGACGGCCGCGACAAGATGGTCGACTGGTTCTACCGCTACCTGAAGGGCCGCACCGACTACCCCGCCCTCCCCCGCCAGTCGCCGCCCTACTGGGGGCGCTACGTCTTCGTGGACGCCAACCGCGACGCCCACCAGCTCACCCAGAGAGCCACGCAGGCGGTCGCCCGCGTGTTCTTCGACTGGCACCCGACCGTCATCCACGACCTCCACGAGGCGATCGCTCTCCTCCAGACCTGGAACGGCACCGGCCCCTACAACCCCAACCTCGACCCCATCGTGCTGACCGAGTTCCTCGCGATGAGCCTCGAGGAGATGACGGCGATGACCGGCTGGGGCATGCCCGGGGTTTGGACCTGGGACTTCGGCGAGGGCTACGGGCACCACTACCTCGACTCGATCGCCATGAACCACAACGCCATCGGCCGCGGCTACGAGACCTACGGCAACGCCACGGCCGAGACCGTCGTGCGGGAGCTCGACGGCTGGGAGACCACCCGCCGCTGGTACCGCCCGTGGCCCGCGGCCAGCCCGCTCGCCTGGTCGATGCGCGACAACGTCAACTACACCCAGACCGGGCTGCTGGCGATCCTCGACCACACCGCGAAGAACGCGCCCGAGTTCCTGCGCAACTTCTACCGCAAGGGCTACAACTCCTGGCGCCGGGGGGTCGAGGGCAGCCCGCGCGCCTTCCTCATCGCCCCCGAGCAGGGCGACCGGCGGCGGGTGGCGGCGATGATCGAGCGGCTCCTGTCCCAACGCATCGAGGTCGGCCGCGCGGCGCGCCCCTTCTCCGTCGCCGCGGGCGACTTCCCGGCCGGCACCTACGTCGTCCGCCTCGACCAGCCCTACCGCAACTACGCCGTCGACCTGCTGCGGCCGCAGGAGTTCCCCGAGGACGCCGAGAGCCCGCCCTACGACGACGTCTCCTGGGCGCTGCCCGTGCACTACGGCGTCGCGGCCGTGGCGATCGACGACCTCGCCGGCCTGCCCGACGACCTCGAGCCGCTCGAAGGATCGGTGAGCGTAGCGGGGCGGGTGAGCGGCCGCGGCCCGGCCTACCTGCTGGCCGACTCGGGCCAGGAGGCGCTGCTGGCGGCGCGCTACCGGCTGGCCCCCTTCGAGGTCCGCATCGCGGGCGCGGCCTTCAGCCACGGTGGCCGCGACTACCCAGCCGGCTCGTGGGCTCTACCGCCGCAGGACGGCCTCCACGAGGCTCTCAGCCGGGTGGCGACCGAGCTGGCGCTCGACTTCGAGAGCGCCGCCGAGCTCCCCGCGGCCGCCTTCCACGCCGCCCCGGCGCCGCGCCTCGGCGTCTGGGTGCCGTGGGCCGACACCGACTCGATCGGTTGGATTCGCTACACGCTGGACCAGCGCGGCGTGCCCTACACCTACCTGCGCGACGACGACGTCCGGGCCGGCGCCCTGCGCGAGCGGGTCGACGTCATCCTCTACGGCAACGTCGACCTCGACCTCCAGGGGCAGATCCACGGCATCGAGCCGGTCGCCGGCCCCATGCCGTTCACCGCCACCCCGGAGTACCCCAGCCACGGCGTGCCCGCCGCCTCCGCGGACGTCACCGGCGGCATCGGCTGGAGCGGCCTCGCCGAGCTCGAGCGGTTCGTCGAGGCCGGCGGCGTCCTCGCGACGCTCGGCGCGGGCTCGACGCTCGCCCTCGACGGCGGCCTCGTCCGTTTCGTCCGCCGCGACACGGCACCCGGCGTCCGCACGCCGGGCGTGGAGCTCACGGCGCGATTCCCCTTCCCGGAGCACCCGCTCGCCTACGGCTACGGTGCCTCGACCTCGGTCTTCCGGGCCGACTACCCGGTCTACGAGAGGCCGCGGCGCTGGCTGCGCATGGCCTACTGCACCTCCTGCCTCGACGGCCCCCTCGACCCGCGCTGGACGGTGCTCGAATGGGGCGGGCCGGGGGAGGGCGAGCCGCCGGCGATCGTCAGCGGCGGCGCCGTCGGGATCGAGCGCCTCGCCGGCCGGCCGGCGATCCTCGCCGTGCCGCGCGGCACCGGCACGATCGTCGCCTACAACTTCAACCCCATGCACCGCGACCTGAACCGCTCCGACTACCGGCTGCTGTGGAACGCCGTGCTCAACTGGCAGCGGCTCGCGCCTCCCCTCAGAGCCGACAGCCCCTAGCCGCTCGCCTCGCGCTCGATGCGCCGGCCCGTCGCCGCCGCCTGCGCCGCCTCGCGGCCGCGGCCCGTGCGGTTGAGGATGTCGGCCAGGACGTAGTAGCCCAGCGGCCCGGCGCGGTGGCTCGCGTCCTTCGCCAGCCCCTCGCGGACGAGGGCCTCGGCGCGGGCCAGGTCCTCGCCGCGGTCCATCAGGAGCTTGGCGAGGTAGAAGTAGCCGCGCGCGAAGTCGGGGTTCGAGGCGATCGCCGCCTCCCAGAGCTCCAGCTGGCGGCGCGGCTCGCCGCGGCGGCCGTAGAGGCGGCCGAGGTTGAACTGGGCCTCGAAGTGGCCGGGGGCGCGCTCGATGGTCTCCTCGTAGAGCGCGATCGCCTCGTCGAGGCGGCCCGCTTCCTCGGTGAGCACCGCCAGGTTGAAGCGCGCCGCCACGAGCTCCGGCTTGGCCGCGAGGGCTTGCCGGAAATGCTCGGCGGCGGCCTCGCCCTCACCCGCGACCGCCTCGAGCTCGCCCAGCTGGTTGAGCAGCAGCGCCGGCGGGTCCTCCCGCGCCAGGGCCGTCTCGAGCACGGCGACCGCCTCCGCCGCCCGGCCGTCGGCGGCGAGCAGGTCGGCGACCGCCGCGACCGCCTTGACGTCGTCGGGATCGAGGGCGAGGAGCCGCCGGAAGCCCACGAGCGCCTCTTCGGCGCGACCCATCCGGCGGTAGGCGCTGGCGAGGCCGAAGAGCGACGCGAGGTGGTCGTCCTTGACGGCCAGGGCGGCCTGGAAGCTCGCCGCCGCTTCCGGGAAGCGCTCCTCGCGCATGGCGATCGTGCCCAGCATCTGGTGGGCGTCGACCATCGTGGCGTCTCTGTCGAGCGCCTCTTCGAGCCGGCCCCGCGCCGCGTCGAGCTCCCCTTTGCCGAGCTCGCTCTGCGCCGCCATGACGAGCTGATGGAGCTCGATGCGGTCCTTGGGGTCGGCCCGCTCGCGGGCGTGCTCCTCGTCGATCGCCACGCCGCCGCGGCCGGCCAGGTAGCCCAGGGCCGCGAGCTGGCTCAAGGTCTCCTCGTCGAGCTCCGCCCGGCCGGCGGGCTCCCGATCCGCGGCGCCGATCCGGCCGGCCATCGCTTCGAGCTCGCCCGCGAGCTCGGTCGCGAGCCGCCGCCGGCGCTGCACGAGATTGACCTGCTCCCCGGGGTCGGAGGCGAGCTCGTAGAGCTCGGGAAGCGGCGCCGCGATGAGCTTGTAGTCGCGGGTGCGCAGGCTCCGCAGCGGCGCCCAGCCGTAGTGGACGAGGGGGTACATCGACTCGCTGTAGACCTGGCGCTCGACTCCCGGCGGCTCCTCCCGGCCGAGGAGCAGGGGCACGAGCGAGCGCCCCTGCGCGTGCTCGGGAACCGGCCGGCCGGCGGCCTCGAGGATCGTCGGCAGCAGATCCACGTGGCTCACGGCGGCGTCGACGACGCCCCCCGCGAGCTGGCGGAACGGCGGCCGCACGATGAGCGGCACGCGCACCGTGCTGTCGTAGACGAAGAAGCCGTGGAACCCCTCGCCGTGCTGGCCGAGGCCCTCGCCGTGGTCGCCGGTGACGACGACGAGCGCGCGGTCGAAGAGGCCGCGCGCTTCGAGCGCCTCCCGCAACCGACCGACCAGGGCGTCGGCGTAGGCCACCTCACCGTCGTAGGGCCGCCCCGCGTGCCGCGAGCGATAGGGCTCCGGCGGCTCGTAGGGGTCGTGCGGCTCGAAGAGGTGGAGCCAGAGGAAGAACGGGCCGGGCGGCCGCCGGTCGAGCCAGTCCACGGCCGCCGCCACCGTCTCGGCGCCGTCGCGCTGGACGGAGGCGAGGTTGCCGGAGGCGCTCACTGCCGGATCGAAGTCGTCGAAGTAGGTCGCGAAGCCGCGGCCGATGCCCCACCGCGAGTCGAGCACGAAGGTGCTCACGAAACCGCCGGTGACCCAGCCGCCCGCCGCGAGGCTCGACGCCAGGGTCGGCAGGCGGGCGTCGAGCTCGTAGCCGACGTTCTCGCGTACGCCGTGGTAGGGCGGGTAGGTGCCCGTCATCAGCGAGCTGTGGGCCGGCAGGGTGAACGGCACGGTGGTCGCGGCGTTGGCGAAGCGCACTCCTTCGGCCGCCAGGGCGTCGAGGTTCGGCGTCGTCGCGCTCGCCGACCCGTAGCTGCCGAGACGGTCGGCGCGCAAGGTGTCGATCGTCACGAGGACGACGTCGAGCCGCTCGATTCCGGCCCGGCGCGCCAGCCGCGACCAGGCTTCGCCGGGCGTCCGCGCAGCCGGCGCGCGCAGGAGCAGGAAGGCTGCGGCAGCGAGCAGCAGCGCCAGCAAGAGCCCGGCGGCGACGCGCCTTGCCGACCGCGAGGGGAGAGCATCTCGACGCACCGCGCTGTACTATCATAGGGATGCAACAGCCACAGCCCGTAGGAGGTCTCCAAAGCGTGATGGCCGACCTGTCTCATGACCCCCGCCCGAGTCCGAGCGACGGCGGGGCCGCTGCGTGCGGGGAGTCCCCATCCCGCCTCCTCCGGGCCGCCCACGAACAAGGGAGAAGAATCGTGAATGGACGAGCATTGAGAGTTTTCGCGTCTTTCGCACTGCTGTTCGCGATGTGCCTCGCGGCCTCCGCCCAGTCGACCACCGGCCGGCTGCGCGGCACCGTCGAGGACTCGGAAGGCGCCGCCATGCCCGGCGTCACGGTGACGATCGCCGGCGAGGCGATCCCGGGAGGCGGCCAGATCGCGATCACCGGCGAGAGCGGCGCCTACCGCTTCACCGCCCTGCCGCCCGGCGTCTACGACGTCACCGCCGAGATGGACGGCTTCCAGGGGCAGACGTTGACCGGCATCCGCGTCACCATCGGCGGCACGGCCGCGGCCAATTTCGTGCTCCTGAGCACGTTCTCGGAGACCGTCACCATCTCGAGCGAGGCGCCGCTGGTCGACATCGCGAGCTCGAGCTCGGCCGCGGTCTTTTCCGCCGAGTTCATCGAGGACCTGCCGACCACCCGCAACTTCTACGACATGATGGCCGTCTCGCCGGGCGTCTCGCTCGGCACCGAGGACTCCTCGCGGGTCACGGCCTTCGGCTCCAACGTGCAGTCGAACGCCTGGTACACCGACGGCATCGAGGTGACCGGGCCGGAGACGGGGACGTCCTGGGTGGCGCTCAATCCCGACATGATCGAGGAGATCCAGGTCCTGGGCATCGGCGCCCCGGCCGAGTTCGGCAACATGCTCGGCGCCGCGCTGAACGTCGTCACCAAGTCCGGCACCAACGAGCTCAAGGGCGGCGTCAACGCCTACTACGTCCCCGACAGCCTGGTCGACTCGAGCATCGGATTCACCGACTCCGAGTTCTCGGAGTACGACCAGGGCGAGTTCTGGGACGCCACCGCCACGCTCGGGGGCCCCTTGAAGCGGGACAAGGCCTGGTACTTCCTGGGCTACGAGTACTGGCGCGACGCCCATTCCTTCCCCGGCAGCGACCCCAGCGTCACGCCGACCCAGTACCAGGATCGTTACGACGGCAAGTTCTCGTTCCGGCTCAACGAGAAGAACCTGCTCGACGTCAAGGGCGGCTACAACGATTGGGGCTACCCGGCCCCGGCCAGCGAGTTCGTCTCCCCGTCGGCCTCGGCCGGCGAGGTCGGCGACGACACGATCTGGGGTCTCAACTACTCGTCCATCCTGAGCGACCGCACCTTCGTCGACGCGCGCTACGCCGGCTGGTCGAGCAACGACGACAACCTGTCGCAGACCGGCAGCACGGAGCCGGCCTTCATCGACTTCAGCCCCCCCGGCGGCGGGCCGCCGGTCTACACCGGGGGCGTCTGGTACCCCTGGACCTACGACACCTCGACGGACCAGTTCAGCGCCAGCGTCTCGCACTTCGCCGACGACTTCATGGGCGGCGACCACGATTTCAAGTTCGGCGTCCAGGCGAGCCAGGGCGAGGCGATCACTCTCCTTGCCGTGTCGGCGACCGGCACCTACTACTACCACTACGACTACGAGTACTCCGGCTACGACTACTCGTACATCAAGGGCGAGCAGCTGCCCTACTACTACGGCAACCAGCAGGACGCGACGAGCGTCTTCGTCGACGACTCCTGGACCGTGAGCGACCGCCTGACGCTCAACCTGGGAGTCCGTTACGACCACCAGACGGGCAGCATTCCCTCCTTCGCCCGCCTCGATCTCATGGGCGACCCCACGGGTGAGATGATCCCCGGCGTCGACCCGGTCTTCACCTGGGACTACGTGTCGCCCCGCATCGGGTTCGCCTACAACGCGGGCGAGAACCGGCAGACGGTCGTGCGTGGCTCCTTCGGCATCTACTACGACGGCAACGTCGGGGGCAACTGGAACTCGCCGGCCCCCTTCCCGCCGACGCTCGAGGCGTACGCCTCGACCAGCGGGCCCGACGGGCCCTACGACGTCTTCTGGTACGACTTCAACGCCGGCGCCAACAACGTCGACCCGAACCTGGAGGCGCCAAAGACGCTGCAGTACTCCCTGGGCTTCGAGACCGCGTTCCGCGACCGCTATTCGTTCGGGGTGATGGGCGTCTACAAGGACACCAGCAACCAGATCGGCTGGGAGTTCCTCGACGACGGCGTCTACGAGGAGCTCGAGTTCACCGACCCGTTCAACGGCCGCGTCTACACGCTGCTCGACCCGATCGAGTTCCCGACCTTCAGAAAGGGCAACAAACCGGGCTTCACGGCGGCGGGCTACCTCGACGATTACTGGGCCAAGTACCAGGGCATCGTCTTCACCTTGAACCGCCGCTTCAGCGGCCGCTGGGGGATGCAGGCGTCCTACACCTACTCGGAATCGACGGGGATCAACCCGCGGGCGCTGTCGCAGTGGCAGAACAACCCCCTCTACGGCTCGAAGGAGGGCTCGCATCCGAACCAGTACTTCAACATCGACGGCGCCCGCCAGAGCGGCGACCGGCCGCACATGTTCCGGGTGCAGGCCAACTGGGAGCTGCCCAAGGGCTTCCGCACCAACGCCTCGATCAACCTGCAGAGCGGCCGGCCCTACTTCCGCCAGATCCGCGCCCCCTACAGCACGGTGGCGAGCCGCCAGAACTACTTCGTCGCCGACGAGCGGCGGCATCCTTTCCAGAATCTCGTCGACGTCGGCGTTGGCCGCAGCTTCGCGATGGGCGACCGCGGCGAGCTCAAGCTCGACCTGCAGTTCTTCAACCTGCTGAACAACACGGCGACGGACTTCTTCGACAGCGTCGTCCTCGCCGAGGGCGAGGACTTCCGGCCGAACACCTGGGTCAAGCCGCGGCGGCTGATGCTGCGGGTGGGCTACAGCTACTAGCGGGCGCCGGCTTTCCCGTTCCGGCCGGTCCCGGCGTCGATGCCCTCGGCGCCGGGGCCGGCCGTTTGCCTCTCCCCGCGCTCGAGCAAGCGCGGCTCAGAACTCGAGAAACAGCTCCTGGATCTCGGCCGGCGAGCGCTCGTCGAGCAGGCACAGCTGCAGCAGCACGCGCGCCTTCTGGGGGCTCAGCTCGTAGGCCGCGATCAGCCCGCGGGCGTCGTCGTCGATCTCGACGTTGCGGGCCACGAAGCCCGTCGGCAGCCGGGTGCTGCGAACGCAGGCGACGCCGCCGGCGGCCGCGGCCGTGAGCGCCTCGAGCGCCGTGGCGGAGAGGTTGCCGCTGCCGACGCCGGCCAGGACGATCCCCCGGGCGCCGTTGGCGACGGCCGCCGCGACCATCTTGCCGTCCATGCCGGCGTGGGCGTAGACGACGTCGACCCGCGGCAGCGCCGCGACGCCGGCCACCGAGAACGGCGTCTGCTCGGTGTGGGAGTGGACGGGGCCGCGGAAGTACCGCGCCTCGCCGAAGTGGACCGTGCCGATGAGGCCGCGGCCGGGGCTCTGCAGGGTGTCGACCACGGTCGTGTTGGCCTTGACGACGGAGCGCGCGCCGTGGATCTTGTCGTTGGCGACGACCAGGACGCCCTTGCCGCGGGCCCGCGGATCGGCCGCCACGGCCACGGCGTTGTAGAGATTGAGCGGCCCGTCGGCGGACAGCGAGCTCGCCGGCCGCATGGCGCCGGTGAGGACGATGGGCCGGGCGGTGTGCACGACGAGGTGGAGAAAGAACGCGGTCTCCTCGATCGTATCCGTGCCCGAGGTGATGACGACCCCGTCGACCCTCTCTCCGGCCGTCAGCTCCGTGACGCGGGCGGCGAGCTCGAGCCACAGCGCGTCGCCCACGTCCTGGCTGCCGATGGCCGCCAGCTTCTCGGCGCTCAAGTCGGCGAGCTCGCGCAGCTGCGGCACGGCCGCCAGCAGGGCGTCGACCGGCAGCCCGCCCGCGGTGTAGGACGACCCCGTCGCCGACGGCGAAGCGCCGGCGATCGTGCCGCCGGTAGCGAGAATGGCGATGCGGGGCCGGGTCGTCATCGGGTTCGCGCAGGGAGCGAAGGCGGTGCTGGCTGACGTAGTACCTGGCTGACGCAGTGCCCGGGGACGCAACGCCAAAGGGCCCAGAGCCAGGGAATCCAGTGCCAGGGGATGCTATTCGATTCCGGGTGGCGGCGACGAGGCCTCCTCCGGGAGAGGGGCGTTGTCGACTTCCATGGAGCGCGGGAGACCACTGGCTGACCCGCGGGGGCGCGGCAGACGCACGGTGTAGGCTCGGACGATGGCGAGCGGTAACGAAGCCGCCGGCCGCCTGGTGAGTTGGGAGCCGCCGCCGCCCGGCGAGCGCCGATGAGCGCCGGAACGCCCGGCCGGCGGGCGGGGACGGGGGGGCGGCTCCTGCTGCTCGGCTGCTCGATTCTCCTGGCGCTTGCCGCCGGCGAGATCGCAGCGCGCCGGCTGGGGGTCGACCCGCACCCGGCGCTCCACTACCGCTTCCATCCGCGCTACGGCTGGACGATCGATCCCGCGCTCCCGGACCTGGACAACCTGCAGCCCTCGGGCTTCCGCACGCCCCCGCCCGACCCGGCCGCCGGCTCCCGAACCGGGCCGCGCGTGCTCCTGCTCGGGGACTCCTTCACGGTGGCGGTCGAGCTTCCCTGGCGGCGCACCTTCGCCGGCATCATGGCGGCCGATCTCGACGGGCGCGGCGGCGCCCTGGCGAGCCTCGCGGCCGGCGGCTGGGGCACGGCCCAGGAGTACCTGGCCCTGCTCGCGGAGGGCCTCGCCTGGAAGCCCGACGTCGTCGTTCTCCAGGTCTTCCCGTTCAACGACGTCTGCAACAACGGCGTGGCCATGGCCTGGACCTGCTCCTGGCAGGACCATCTGCGGCCCTACTTCGTCGCCGGAGCCGGCGGGCTCGAGCCGACCTGGCTGCATCCGCTCCGCGGCCGCGCCCGCGCCGCCTCGAGGCTCTTCGGCCTGCTCGACCGCCTGGCGTGGGCGCGGCGGCTCGGCCCGCTCGGCGACACGCGCGCCGACTTCGTCCGCCGTACCCGCGAGTTCACCCGCCGCAACGGACGCCGCATCGGCCTCGAGCACGAGGGTCAGCTCTACTCCCTCCTGCCCGCCGCTTCCCAGCCGCCGGCCGTGCGCCAGGCCTGGGAGATCACCGAGGCGCTCTTCGGCGCCGTGCACGCCGAGCTCGCGGGCCGCGGCATCCCGCTCATCGCCGTCGTCATCCCGTTCAGCAAGACGTTCGCGCCGGAGTGGCCGGCGTACCGGCGCCACCGACCGCCCGCGATGGAGCCCGATCACGCGACGCGCCGCAGCGAGGCGGCCTTCGCGCGGCTCGGGGTTCCGGTCGTTTCCGTCCGCCGCCGAATAGAGGCGAGCGGCCTCGTGGCGAGCGAGCTCTTCAACCGCCGCAACCGCCACCTGAGTGCCGCCGGCCATCGCTGGACGGCGCGCTGGATCCTCGACGAGCTCGAGGGCGCCACGGCGGCGCGCTGACGGTTTAGACTGGGGACGCGATGGAACGACGGCGACCCATCGTCGGCGTCATGGGCTCGGGAGCGCAGCCCCACGAGGCGCGCGCCCGGGAGGTGGGGGCCCTCGTCGCGTCCGCCGGGGCCAACCTCCTCACCGGCGGCGGCGGCGGGGTGATGGCGAGCGTGAGCCGCGCCTTCGCCGAGCATCCCGGACGCCTTGGAGTGGTCATCGGCGTCCTGCCCTGCGATCCGGCCGATCCGTTGTGCCGGCCGCGCCCCGGATACCCGAACCCGTGGGTCGAGGTCGCCATCGCCACCCACCTGCCCTTCAGCGGCATGAGCGGCCGGGAGCCGCTGTCGCGCAACCACATCAACGTGCTGTCCTGCCAGGCGATCCTCGTGCTGCCGGGCGGCTCGGGCACGGCCAGCGAGGCCAGGCTGGCGCTGCGCTACGAGAAGCCGATCCTCGCCTACCTCGATCGCGACGAGATGCCGCAGCTGCCGGAGGAGATCCCGGCGACGACGGACTTCGCCGCGGTGCGCGACTTCCTCGACCGCGCCCTCGCCCCCTGACCCTGCGGAACGTCCCCAGGTCGAGGACGATCCGTCAGCCCGCGACGATCCGCCACACCTGGGCGACGACGAAGCAGACGGCGAAGCCCAAGGCCACCGGCAAGAGCGCCGAGACGGCCGTCCACTTGACGCTGCGGGTCTCCTTCCAGATCGTGTAGATCGTCGTCGAGCAGGGGTTGTGGATCAGGCTGAAGAGCATGAGGTTGACGGCCATGAGCAGCGTCCAGCCGCCGGCCGCCAGCAGCGCCGCCGTGCCCGCCGAGTCGAGCTCGAACATGACGCCGTCGCCGGCCCCGACGCCGCTCGTTCCGGTGACGAGGACCGTGAGCATGAGGATCGTCGGGATAACGATCTCGTTGGCCGGGATGGCGATGACGTAGGCCAGGAGGATCACGCCCGACAGGCCGAAGAGCCAGCCGAAGCCGTCCATGCCGTGGATCGCGTACTCCGCCAGGCTCGTGCCGCCGGGCCTGACGTTGGCGAGCAGCCAGATGGCGGCGCCGGCCGGCGCGGCGAAGACGACGGCGCGCCAGAGCACGATGGCCGTGCGGTCGATGAGCGAGGTGTAGATGGTCCGCAGGATGCGCGGCGGCCGGTAGGGGGGCAGCTCCAGGTTGAAGACGGAGACCTCGCCGCGCAGCACCGTGCGCGACAGGAGCCACGAGACGGCGAAGGTGAGCGCCACGCCGAGCACGGCGATCGTCACGACCGACAGGGCCGAGATGAGGCCGGCGAGATGGGCCGGCACGAGGCCGCCCACGAAGATCGAGGCGATGAGGATCTGGGTCGGCCAGCGGCCGTTGCACAGCGCGAAGTTGTTGGTGATGATAGCGATCAGGCGCTCGCGCGGGCTGTCGATGATCCGGGTCGAGACGATGGCGGCGGCGTTGCAGCCCCAGCCCATCGCCATCGTCAGGGCCTGCTTGCCGTGGGCGCCGACCCGCTGGAACATGCGGTCGAGGTTGAAGGCGACCCGCGGCAGGTAGCCGAAGTCCTCGAGCAGCGTGAAGAGCGGGAAGAAGATCGCCATCGGCGGCAGCATCACCGCCACCACCCAGGCGGTGGCGAGATAGACGCCGTCGACGAGCAGCCCGTCGAGCCACCAGGGGGCCGCCAGCGCCGCGGCCGCGCTCTTGAGCAGCGGATGGACCTTGTCGATCAAGAGCGTCGCGAGCATCGAGGACGGGACGTTGGCGCCGGCGATGGTGATCCAGAAGACCGCGGTGAGGAGCGCCAGCATGAGGGGGAAGCCGAAGGCGCGGCTCGTCACGAGGCGGTCGATCGTCCGGTCCCAGTCGAAACGGGGCTTCTCGCCGGTCCGCGTCACGGCGCGGTCGGCGAGCCGGGCGGCCTCGGTGTAGACGCCTTCCATGAGCTTCTGGTGGAAGTCCTTGCCGACCTGCCAGCGCAGCTTGCGCGCCGCCGCGAGCACCGCCGGCCCGGCCTGCGAGCTCGGAGCCGGCGCCGCCCCGGCCGCCGTTGCCAGGCCGGAGCCGATCTGGTGATTCAGGTCCCGCAGCTCGCCGAGCGCCCCGCTGCGCACGGCCTCGGCGATCTTGGCGTCCCCGTCGAGCAGGCGCAGCGCCGCCCAGCGGGCGTTCGGCAGCCCCGGAAAGGCCCCCTCGACCTCCGTGGCGAGCCGGCCGACCGCCTTCTCGAGCGACCGCGAGCGGCCGCCGACGCGGCGCGGCCTGGCGGCCGTGCGGCCGGAGGCGACGTCGGCGATCGCCTGGTTGAGCTCCTCCAGCCCCTCGCCGTAGCGCGCCGCGGTGCCGACGACGGGCACCCCCAGGTCGCGGGCGAGGCGGCGCTCGTCGACGGCGAGCCCCTTGCGCCGGGCTTCGTCCATGAGGTTCAAGCAGACGACGGCGCGGTCCGTGATCTCCAGCACCTGGAGCACGAGGTTGAGATTGCGCTCGAGGCGGGTCGCGTCGACGACGATGACGGTCACGTCCGGCCGTCCGAAGAGGAGGAAGTCGCGGGCGATCTCCTCGTCGAGGCTGGCCGACAGGAGCGAGTAGGTGCCGGGCAGGTCGACGAGCTTGTAGCGCTCGCCGGAGAGCGAGAAGCCCCCCTCGGCGCGCGCCACCGTCTTGCCCGGCCAGTTGCCGGTGTGCTGGCGCAGGCCGGTCAGGGCGTTGAACACCGTGCTCTTGCCGGTGTTCGGGTTGCCGGCCAGGGCCACGACGTAGTCGTAGTCCTCCATGTCGACGCCGAGCTTGACCAGGTTGGCGGCGTTGTGGACGGGACAGGTGGCGCAGTTCTCGGGGCTGGGCTGGCTCATCCGTGGCTCTCTCTCGGGGTTTCCTGGCGCAACTCGCGGGACCTAGGCGAGACGCTCGACCTGGACCTGGTCGGCCTGCTCGCGCCGCAGGGCGATGACGGCGCCGCGGATGGCGTAGCCCGTCGGGTCGCCGCCGGGACTGCGCAGCTCCGCCTCGACCTCGGTGCCCGGAATGAGGCCCAGGTCGAACAGACGGCGGCGCTCCGCGCCGCGCAGCGCCGGCGCCAGCGCCACGACCCGGCCGCGCTCGCCGATGGCCAGGCCGGACAGGCGCTCGAACGGCCCCGCCATCTCCTCTTCCTGCGGCAGGGGCAGCACCGAAAGGTTGGCGGCGAGAACCGGCGCCAGGACGTGCTCCTGGCGTCGGCCTCGAAGCGCACGCGGCGCGGGGTCGACTCGTTGACCCGGACCCGCATGCCGGGGTGCAGCCCCTCGGCGACGAGCTGGGCGTAGATCGCCTCGGGCTCGTCCTCGATGTGGACGATCTCGGCGAGCTCGCCGATCGCAAGCTCGGTCAGCGGCATTCCCCGGGGGGGACCGATCTCGCCGCCGGCGGTCGGAATCGGATCGCCGTGGGGGTCGTGGCTCGGGTGGCCCATCCTCGCCGCCAGGGCATCGGCCTCGGCCGCCGAGGTCGTGTGCTCGAGACGCTCGGCCTCGTTGTGCCAGGCCGCGGGGTCGAGGCCCGTCTCCTCCGAGAGATAGCGCTCCCAGAGGCGATGGACGCGAACGATGCGCAGCGCGTACCGGCGGCCCTCGGCAGTGAGCCGGTAGCCGCCGCCCTCGAGCTCGACGAGCTCCTGCGCCTGCAGCCGGGCCAGGATCTCGGCCGCGCGATTCCCGGAGACGGCCAACGCGCCCGAGACGCTCTGCAGGTTCGCCGCGCGCCCGTTGTACTCGAAGTCGAAGAGGTGCTTGAGCGCGTCCTCGATGGCGACCCGCTCGGTGGCCCGCAACGCCCGCAGGCCGCGCCACAGCCAGCCGCGAACCGGCCACAAGAGCAGCACGGCCACCGCGACCGCGGCGCCGGCCGTCAACAGGGCGATCACTGGATGGGTCATTCGTCGTCCTCCGGGCGTCTCGAGCACTGGTGTCCAGGGCACTGGTGTGCTGGGCACCGGTGTCCTGGGGACTGGCGCGCTCTCGCCGGGCGAGGTACGCGGGCCCGAAACGGATTTTTAGAGTACTCAAAAAATCTCCGCCTGTCAACGCGCCCCTGCGGGCCGATGGTAGGGTCACGACTGCGGGCTCGAGCCCCGATCCGCCGCGAGGCGGGCGGCGCGGGCCCGTCGCCGGGAGACCTGTCATGCGATGCCGACTTGCGGCGCGAAGGATCTGGCCGCTGCTCGCTCTCGCCGCCGCCGCGGCCGCCGCGGCGCCGGGCCACTTCGATCTTCGGGCCGCCGGGCACCGGGACCCGGTGCCGCCCGCGCCCCGCCAGCTCGCCGCCGCGGCGCGGCTGCGCGCCGCGACCGGCGCGCTCGTCACCTGGGACCCCCACCTGGGCGTGGCCCGCTCGCTCTACGACCCGGTCGGCTACCTCACGCCGCCGCGCGACGCCCCGGCCGCCGCCGTCGCCCTCGACTTCGTACGCGGACACCTGGATCTGCTCGGGCTCACGGCCGCCGACGTCGCCGATCTCGAGGTGAGGGCCGCCGTCCCTTCACCGCTCTCGGGAGCGACGCACCTCCACTTTCGCCAGCGCCACGGGGGGCTGCCGGTGTACAACGCGACGCTCTTGGTGAGCGTCAACCGCGACGGACGCGTCCTCGGGGTCGGCGGCACGCCGGCCCCCGACCTGGCGTCGATCGCGAGCCCACCGCGGGCCGTGATCGACCCCGAGCAGGCGGTCGCCCGGGCCCGGGCCCACGTTCGCGAGCAGGGGCTCGAGCCGCGGCCCGACGCCACCGGCGAGCCCGCGGCCATGTGGCTGCCGATCGACGCGGCCACGGCGCGCCAGGTCTGGAACCTGCAGCTGGCGACCGTCGACGGGCAGGCCTGGCTCGACCTCAACGTCGACGCCGAGGACGGGCGCGTCTGGACGCGCTTCGACTGGGTCGCCGACGCCGCCTACCGGGTCTACGCCCAGCCCACGGAGAGCCCCAACCACGCCCAGCCGCCCAACCCTCTGCCGCCGGCCGACGGCCGGACCCTCGAGGTCGACCCGCAAGACGCGACGGCGTCGCCCTTCGGCTGGCACGACACCGACGGCCTTCCCGGTCCCGAGTTCACGATCCCGCGCGGCAACAACGTCCACGCCTACGACGACGGCGACGGGGACAACGCGCCCCCAGCCGTCGAGCCCGAATGCGGACCGCCGCTCGTCTGCGACTTCGCCATCGATCTGACGATGGACCCGACGGCCTACACGGACGCGTCCATCACCAACCTCTTCTACTGGGCCAACGTCGTCCACGACGTCCAGTACCGGTACGGCTTCGACGAGGCGGCCGGCAACTTCCAGGTCAACAACTACGGCCACGGCGGCCTCGGAGGCGACGCCGTGCTGGCCGAGGCGCAGGACGGCGCGGGCGCCAACTTCGCCACCCCGCCGGACGGCTTTCCGCCGCGCATGCAGATCGGCATCTTCGACTTCACCGACCCCCGCCGCGACGGCGTCCTCGACGCCGGGATCGTCGTCCACGAGTACGGCCACGGGATCTCCAACCGCCTGGTCGGCGGGCCGGCCAACGTCTCCTGCCTCACCAACGCCCAGCAGCCCGGCGAAGGGTTGAGCGACTGGTGGTTTCTCGCCTACACCGCGCAGCCGTTCCACACCGGCGAGACGGTCCGCGGCACCGGCACCTACGTGCTCGGCCAGCCCGTCGACGGCCCGGGCGGGCGGCCGCAGCCCTACAGCACCGACCCGGCGGTCAACGACTACACCTACGAGAGCATCGCCGGCCTCTCGATCCCGCACGGCGTCGGCTCGGTGTGGGCGCAGGCCGCCTGGGAGGTCTACTGGGCGCTCGTCGACCACCACGGCTTCGACCCCGACCTCTGGGACGCCCTCGGCGGCGCGGGCAACCAGCGCATGATGCTCTACGTCAACGAGGGCCTCGAGAACACGCTGTGCAACCCGGCCTTCACGGACGTCCGCGACGGCTTCATCCAGGCCGCCATCGACCTCTACGGGGGTGAGGACGTGTGCCGCATGTGGCTGGCCTTCGCCGCTTTCGGGCTCGGCATCGACGCCGTCAGCGGCGGCCCGAACTCGACGACCCCGATCAACGGCTTCGCGGTCCCCGCCGAGTGCGAGCCGGCGATCTTCGCGGACGGCTTCGAGAGCGGAGACACCTCGGCATGGTCCGCGACCGTCCCCTGACCTGCCCCCTTCCCGGTCGGCTCGCTCAGGGCCGCAGGATCGACGCGGCCGGCGGGCCGGAGCCGCGGCCGTGGAGCTCGTGCCAGATCTCCGAGGGCAGCGAGAACCAGCGCAGGTGCTCGAACTGGGCGGGGAGCTCCTCTGCCGGCGGGCACTCCACCTGGTCGGCGGCGGCGGCCGCGGCGACGATCCGGTCGGCCTCTTCGAGGTAGTGGTCGAAGGCCGGCGCCGGGGAGACCGGCCGCGACGCCGCGTACTCGAGACGTCCGGTGTCGTAGGACAGGTCGGCGAGCGCGAGCGGCGGGCGGGCGGCCGCCTCGTGGGCCCAGAGCCCGGTCCGCGAGTCGAAGCGATAGCGCGGCAGCAGCTTCCAGCCGTGGGCCGCGACCCATTCCACCGCCCGCAGGAGGAACTCGACGACCGGCTCGGCCAGGAAGTAGTTGAAGCTGATCCGCACCCAGCCCGGCTTGACCCCCTCGTGGCCGGCCAGGATCTCGCACTCGAACTCGCGGGACGTCTCGGGGTCGATGCCCAGCAGCCGGTGGCCGTAGGGGCCGGCGCACGAGCAGCCGCCGCGGGTCTGGATGCCGAAGAGGTCGCTCAAGAGGGCGACGACGTAGTTGTGGTGCAGGAACCCGCCGCCGTGGCGGACGAGAAACGAGACGATGGGCAGCCGGCGGACCTCCGGGTTGCCGAGGATCCGGAGGTCCGGGTTGCGGCCCCAGACCTCGAGGGCGCGGCGGGTGAACCGATGCTCGCGGGCGTCGATGAGCTCGCTGCCGACGGCCTGCTTGAGCTGGAAGACGAGTCCCGCGCGGATCGACCCGACGATCGCCGGCGTCCCGCCTTCCTCGCGCTCCTCGGTCTCCACGAGATAGCGGTGCTCGCTGGTATTGACGTAGGCCACGGTGCCGCCGCCCGGCACCGCCGGCACGCGGTTCGAGAACAGCCGGCGCTTGGCGACGAGCACCCCCGGAGTGCCGGGCCCGCCGATGAACTTGTGGGGGGAGAGGAAGATCGCCTCCTTGGCCGCCTCCGGTCGCCCGGCGGGATTCATGTCGATCGCCACGTAGGGGCCGGCCGCGGCGTAGTCCCAGAAGGCCAGCGCGCCGCCGCGATGCAGCCGCTCCGTGATGCCCTCGACGTCGGACTCGATCCCGGTGACGTTCGAGGCGGCCGAGAAGCTGCCGATCTTGAGCGGCCGGTCCGCGAACTCGTCGAGCCGCGCCGCGAGCCGATCCTGGTCGATGCCGCCGTCGGCGGCCTCTTCGACCACCACGACGTCGGCGATCGATTCGCGCCAGGG
>Ga0224497_10000821_pt1 | contig 20772 bp, 18 predicted proteins | sample SF_Jul11_sed_USG_4_FD_167970 | JGI IMG/M metagenome (GOLD analysis project Ga0224497, IMG submission 167970) | Sediment microbial communities from San Francisco Bay, California, United States - SF_Jul11_sed_USGS_13 | ecosystem: Environmental > Aquatic > Marine > Sediment | place: USA...
CTCCCAGGCTGTGTTTACAAGGGGATCAGGCCAAGAGACGGCCAGCGTGTGATTCGGGGTGGTTCCTGGAACAACAACAAACCGGAGAACCTTCGATCATCAAACCGGAACAGGAACACCACAGACAACCGGAACAACAACATCGGCTTTCGTCTTGCCCAGTCCGCCCGCACGGTGAAGAGCCGGTCCAGGGCTAGTCTGTTTACGGACAGGCTAGGTGTGACGGCGGGTGTCCATGAGCCTGCTTCCCGGCCTCTCATTCACATGGGAACGCCGAATAGAGAGCCTGGGGTGAGGCGAACCGGGGCCGATGGCCCAGGCCACCGGCCCCTGCCGCTGCGATTGGTTTTGTAAATCTTGACATGACAATTTTTGGTGGTGCGATTTGAGACGACGGACATTTTATTTTATTGATGGATAACGTTTCTCCTCTTTTCTTTATACGGATTCACAAGGAGTCTACACATGGAACAATTTTTAGAAGATCCGAAAATTTCTCAGGTGCTGACGCCGGTGGGGGATACGAAGAAAAGTTGGAAAGGGGTGCTCGAACAATTTCGGAAGGGTGCGCGGGGGATTACGCGCCAGTCGGTTGGGGAAGAGGCCATAAAGGCCGTTCAACGGATGTTGGTGTTTCTGGGGTATTCCACCTCTTCGACCGGGGCTTTTGCGATTGATGGCGATTTCGGTCGTGGCACCAATCGGGCGGTGGCGCAGTTTGAGTTTGATCATGGCCTGAATCCGGGGCTTACTCGGAAGACACTGTGTTATCCCTGTACCTGGCAAACGGCGAAATCCAATATTGTGAAGATTCCCGATACGCGATTGACCTTAAAGACGATGGAGGCCATGTTGGGCGCGGCTACCGATGCTATTGCCCACAATCGGGTATTGTGTGGAACTTTTGAAGATGCGTTGTTTCATTTGGATGCGCTGGACCGGCGGCAATTACTCAGTTGTCAGCAGATTCAGGCCAAATATGGGACGTTGGTGAAGGCGGCGGTGACCCAGGTGGAAGGGGAGAAGTCGGTCACCATTCAACCGGAATGGGTCTTAGCAATTATCAAGCAAGAGACGGGAGGGATTGTTCGGCCACGCTTTGAGCAGCATATTCTGACGCGGTTGAATAAGGCGCGGGGTCGGGCTGATCTTGTCGAGTTGCGGTATCAAGCGATGAGTCAGGGGCTGGGCCAAATTCTTGGTTCAAATTACAAACTGGTTGGGGCGGAGTCGGCACTTTCGATGTTTCAGAGTTCCCTAGCGGAGCAGGTGTTGTTCGTGGCTCGCTTTCTGTCGAGAAAGTCCGAGATTGTCTCGAAGCGAAATCCTACCAGTCAGAACTTTGCGCAACTTGCCAGATTCTATAATGGTCCCGGCTATGCCAAACATCATTATGATGAATCGCTTGCCCGATGGTTCCGCGAGTTTCAATCTTTGTAATGTGGCAATGGGATTGTCGTACTTGGTCAAAATCTGAGAAGTTGAGAAGAGGAATTCCTTCCTGATTGTTCTTGCATCCTATTGCTGAGTTGTGTGCGTTCACCCTCACCTCAGTCCTCTCCATCTTAGGGAGAGGAGGTCAGTCATGATAATGCAGATATTGTCCGCACTCATCCATCTTCGTCGTTCCGGTAAGTCGTAGGCCGAAATTTCCTTTTTCTCTTTTTGGTTTCATTCATTGTGTTGTAATTAACAAAATCGCCATTCACCCTCCCCCCCTCTCTCCCTGAAATGGAGAGGGAGCTCTGAAGGGTCTTATTTCACCCTGAACATTCTACCTAGGGGCCCATTCAAATTTGTGTAACCTTGATGGGAGTCTAGATAGATTGTATACTTTAGGTGTCTATCTTATGCGCCTTATTTTGTCAGTCGGAATGTGAAGGAGCGGGTTATGGCCAAGATGAATATCTCTATTGATGAAGAAGTTCGGGAGGAACTGTTTCGTCTTGTTCCTCCACGGCGTCGAAGCCAGGTGGTGAATGAGGCGTTGCGGAAAGAATTGCTTCATCGCAAGCGTGAGGAAGCGACCAAGCAACTCCAGAAATTGCGTCAGCGAAGTGCCACATTGACGAGCCAAGAAATCGTCGATGTTCTGAAGCGGGATCGAACGAGTACCGGCCGATGATTGTTGTGCCGGATGCCTCAGTGATCTTGAAATGGGTCCTGGAAAAGGCCAGTGAACCAGACCAAGTACAAGCGCGTTCGCTTCAAGGGGCGATACTGAGCGGTCGGGTGGAGGTCAGGTTGCCGACTCTCTGGCATTTTGAGGTCGGAAATGTCTTGGGTCTTAAGCAACCGAAATTAGCCAAGGAGTTATTGGGTGTCTTGTTGGCATTTGATTTTGAAGAAATCTCGTTGGATAAAGCCTATGCAGAGCATATCTTCGATCATATGAAGGAGGTCAATGGTGTGACGTTCTATGATTCTGCGTATCATGTCCTTGCATTGCGCATGAAGGGGCTGTACCTGACAGCAGATCAGGCCTATGTCAAAAAGGCTAAAAAAAGGGGTCATGTCGCCTTGCTTTCGGAATGGGAGCCACTCTAGTCAAAGAATCTCAAAGCCTCAAACGAGTTTTTTTTGCCGTTAAGGGGATTGGGTTTTTTGCAGCGCTTCAAAGATGGGGCGAGGGTTGGGGAGGGGCCCCCATTGCAGGATGGTGAGGGAGTCGTCGACATAGACGGGGTGGCGCATGCCGTTGAGGACGCTGGTGACGCCTGGGGTGCTCGCCACGATCCAGAGGGCTTTGCGGGAAAAAGGTTCGTTGCGTTTGTCTTCTGGAAATAATGGATCGATCACCTGTCCTATCTCAGAAAGTTTCTTGGCACTTTTCTGTGCCGCTTCCATCCGCATGACTTTCAAGAGCGAGACCAGTTCCGGGACATATTTATCTCGCCAGGATTCCCAAATTTTCTCTTCTTCTTTCCTGCCAGTGAAGTGTTGTGTAAGCAGTTGAAACGTCCGATTCACATGGGGCCCGATCGTTTGCGATTCTATTTGATCCCAATGTTCTAAGTTTTGGACGGACGGTCGCACGCGTTTGAGCTCTTCGGCCCAGTTGAAATATTCCAGTGGCGATGCGCCTTTTTCTGGATGAGGAATGTTTGGCCCGAGGACTTGTTTGTAATCATTTTCCAGTGCGGCCACTTTGGGTTGTTGGGCTTCAAAATTGGTATTGGAGATTTCGGCTTGCGGATCGGCCAAGCGAATCATGCCGCCGCCTTTTCCGGGGATCGCGTTGAGCGGGCGATTCACGAGCACGGCGATTTCTTTTTCGCGAGCCAGGGATAAGACGGTTTCTGAATCTTCCTTCCCTGTATTTTGAGTCAGGAGGGCACCGGCTTCAAAGAGATTCATTGGCAGTTGCAAGACGCGAAAATGATGCTGGGATTGTCCTGATTGCTGCGCGGCGGCTTGGGCGGCCTCAAGCATGCGTGATAGCGAAGTGGTTTCGGGATTATCAGGTTTGGCTGTGCAGGTATTCGAGGAGACGCCGTAATATTGCAGTCGGCCGGCGGTGACTTGTGCCTCGAAGTAGACAAAGGCCTGTTCCAGTCGGCGATAGAATTCCTGCTGAAGATCGTTTAATTGAATCGCGTTGATCGAGAGATTGCGGGTCTTGGCATCGGATAAAAAATATTCTGGATTGTGGAGAAGACAGACATCCAGTGTTGCGACGCCTAGTCGATCTAATGATAGAGTCAATTGTTCTTCCAGAAACTCAGGATGAAGGCAATGCCAAATCCCTTCCCCGTATTTGACCATTTCAGGAAACGGCTTGCCGGCTTCTTCTCTGGCTTCGGCTCTTGCCAGATTGTTCCCTTGCACATACCCGATTTTGGAAACAAGAATAATTTCTTCCCGCGTGATGAACCGTTTCGCGATGAGATCTTTGACGACCGTTCCCACCAATCGTTCACTTTCACCATCCGCATAATTCGTCGAGGTATCGATGAGATTACAGCCTTCTTGGAGGGCTTTTTCGAGTGCGTTTCGATGATCGTCTACCCCTAGACTAATTCGATAGCCGCCAAAGCCGATTCGGGATGTGGTGAGTCCGGTCGACCCCAGCGCGGTATAGCCATGTGAAGACGGGCGTGTGGTTCGGGCCGTTGCCAACATGTTTGCCACATACGTTCCTGTGCCTTGCGGCGTCGCATGTCCTGGCAATCCATCTGTGGTGAGGGCTTGGCGCATGCCTTCTGTTGGAGCCGAGCCCCCTTGAGGATGCTGTAGAGCAGAGGGCACCGATTCTGGATCGGTGATCGGCGCTTGGCAGGCAAAGTTTTTACAGATGTACAGGGCGGCTTTTCCATTGACGGGAGTTTTCCCCGTTAAGAGGGGGTGAGACGTTTCTACCTCGGGGTCCTGATGGTGGGCCATAATGCGATATGGAATGAAGCAACTATTTATGGCTGTGCGCAGTTGTGAGTAGGTCTTGTCATCCGTCCCGCCTACCAATGCTAATTCGATAGGGCCTCGAAGTAACAGGTCGACGACCATCAAACTCTTGGGGAATCCGCGAGGCACTTGGCCGATTTGTTGTCCGTACGCTCGGACGGCATTTGTGGCTGCGGTGCGAAAATCTTCTCGATCAAAATGGAATGAGAGGCGTGCGAGAACCGAAGCAGCTACGGCATTGCCACTCGGTGTGGCGCCGTCGGCACCTTCCCGCCCTCGAAGAATGAGCGTTTCGTGATCGACGGCGGTCGTAAAGAATCCACCATGTTCGCGATCTTCAAAATCCTCCACAATCCTTTCCCCTAAGGCGACGGCTTCATGGAGATACCGTTCGATTCCTGTGGCTTCGTAGACTTCCAGCATGGCTTCGGCTGCATAGGCGTAATCTTCGAGACACCCATTCAGGTGGGCTTTACCATTACGGTAAGTTCGCCATAAACGATTTTCGGGTCTGGACAATGTGGTGAGGAGAAAGTCAGCTGCTCGGACTGCGCCGTCAAGATAGGGTTGGTGATTGAATACCCGTCCGGCTTCCGCCATCGTACCGATCATCATGCCATTCCACGCCGTGATAATTTTGTCATCCAAGCCAGGTGGAATGCGTTTGAGACGGGCTTGGTAGATTAAGGGGCGAATGCGATGAATCGTGTCGAGCAGTTCTTCTGGTGAGCATCCCAATTCTTTGGCGACGGTCTCGAGCGATTTGGGTGTGCGAGGGATGCTGGTCTGTTCCCAATTTCCTGTCTCTGTAATATCGTAATAGGCGCAAAATCTCCTGGCGTCTTCTTCCTCGGTGACGACTTCCCGAATCTGCGCAGGCGTCCACACGAAAAACTTGCCTTCCACCCCTTCGCTGTCAGCATCCGTGGCTGAATAGAACCCGCCTTCAGGGGCTGTCATTTCCCGGAGAATATAATCCAAGGTTTCGGTCGCGACCTGGCGATAGCGTTCTAAGCCTGTAGCCTGGAAGGCTTCGACGTAGGTGCGGGCCAGCAGTGCGTTGTCGTACAGCATTTTTTCAAAGTGCGGGACGAGCCATTCATCGTCAGTGGAATAGCGAGCAAACCCTCCACCGATATGATCGTACATGCCACCGGCGGCCATGCCATCCAAGGTCTTCGTCACCATGGTGAGAATTTTGTCCTGTCGACTCCAATGATATTGACGAAGGAGAAAGGACAGGCCCGTGGCTGGAGGAAATTTTGGTGCGCGGCCAAAGCCGCCGTACCGGGCGTCAAAATCTTGGGCAAACTGTTTTACCGCGCTCTCAATATTGGCTTCACCGACTGCCAAGGGTGAAGCTGGTTGGAGTGCGGACCGCAACCGAGACGTGAATCGTTCGGCTTGTTGGACAATATTGGATTGATCTTTGATCCAGGCTTCTCCAATGTTCGTGACAATGGAACCAAAGCCCGGTCTCCCCCATTTATCAGTTGGCGGGAAATAGGTGCCCGCAAAAATTGGTTCTTGATCGGGCGTGAGAAAGACCGTCATGGGCCATCCACCATGGCCCTGGTTCATGGCCGTGGTGGCTTGCATGTAGATTTCATCGATATCCGGCCGTTCTTCCCGATCAACCTTGATATTGATGAAATATTTGTTCATGAGCTCAGCAATGGCGTCATTCTCAAACGATTCTCGCTCCATGACGTGGCACCAGTGGCAGGCTGAATACCCAACAGATAAGAGAATCGGCTTGTTGTGCTCTTTGGCCAGCTTGAGGGCGTCCTCGCCCCATGGGAACCAATCCACCGGATTGTGCGCATGTTGCAATAAATAGGGGCTGGTTTCGTGAATGAGCCGATTGGGTTGGTGCTCGTTTGAAGGATGAGTCATAGGGAAAGGATCATTTCACCTCAGGGGCTATCAATTGTGTTTGCCAAATTTCCACCGAACATTCAGAAACAGCGATGGATTATTTCGTCTCTCCCAGGCTTCGTTCGTACAAGAGGACCTTCCAGCCATCAGTCTCAGAAATAAATCCATTTGGTTGAACCACTGGGAGCATGCCCGTTCCAGGAACTCGGCCCGTTTGACCCATGCTGCCGTTTTTCAGCACCCACATCATTTCCCCAGGTGTACGAACCTTGTTAAATTTTGGGTTGGTAAAATTTCGTGGTTGAATCGGCAGATTTTTAGCCGCTGCCCCGTCGCCTTTTCCTTCTGTTCCATGACAGCTGATACAGCCTCCTCGACCTAAAAAGATTTCTTTGCCTTCAGCGAGGATTTCAGGTGTGGCTTCAATTGGGGGCTTGAGGGCTTTTGCGGCTTTGAGTTCATTTGCCGGCACTCGAGAAATCTTAATATTAAACTCTCCTCCAGCGCTGCCGTATCCCGCTGGATTGACCGCCCAAGCGGGAAGAGTTGGCAACAATGCGATAAGCAGGCCAATCATGTACCATTTGTGTCTCATCAGATCCTCCTTAACTGTCTAGGTGGTTGAAATGAAATGATATAAATTCGTTTCGGTGCAAATGGGGTGTGCGAAGTCATTCCTCTTTAGGGTTAAGGGTAGGCAGGATACCAATCCCTGTAAATAGTGGGCAATGCCTGAGTTGTCTTCAGAAACGGGTTTGGATGCGTAGAATGGCCTCATAAGGCCGATCAAATGGGTGCGAGGGTTGTGATACAATGGCCCGTTTTTATTTCCTGACTATCTGTCTGAGCGGATTGTATGGCGTTAAATAATCACAATCGACGAAAATTTGTCACGGGTATGACCCGTCGTATCGCGCAACTTCGGGCGCAAACCGAAAAAAGTTTAGATTTTGCCATTGAAACCATGTTCCAAGAGCGGACCGAAGCCTATTTGCATGTGGAGCAGGGTTTGCTGGAAGTCGATCGGATGTTGGCCCTGGTTGAAGAGGAAGTGGAGCATATCTGTGAGCTCAACGCCGCCCAACGGTTGGAATCTCGACTGGAATTTATTGAGGATCGCTTCGAAGAATTTGAGAGTGAAATTCGGCAACGTCCGCGTCGTCGACGGAACAAAATCAATCTGTTCAATTTCTTTAAAGCGGCGGCTGGGGGCGGAGGAGACCCGATGGCCTCAGCTGGCGAAGTACGATCCGCCATTCAAGCCTTCGAAATATTAGAAATCGAATTTGGATCCTCGTTACTCGCGGTGACCCGAGCGTTCCGAGAGCGTGCGAAAAAGCTCCATCCTGATAGTCGACAGGGGGATCGCAGCTCAGAGCCGGAACTTCGAAAAATCATTGAAGCCTACCAATATCTCAAGACCGAATATTTCGGGACAGGTGGTTCGGAAACTCCCCCGCGGCCATTCTAGGAATACGAGGGGGAAGTCCTCATTCAGCGTCGATAGGCTTCGAGGCAAAGCCGTTCAGTGGCTTACAGTAGTTGTTTGACGGTTTCGGGAGGGCGGGCGAGGATGACTTGGTCGCCTTTTTGGACGAGCGGACGTTGAATTAAATCCGGTTGTTTTATCATGATGTCTAAGAGTTCATCATCCGTGAATTGGGATTGGGCGAGATTGAGGCGCTTGTAAATATCTTCTTTTTTCCTGATGACATCGGAAGATTTAAGCCCAGCTTTTTTAAGGAGCCCCTTGAGTTTAGATTTGGAGAAGGGTTTTTCATAATAATTGATGGCCGTAAAAGGCAGGCCGCTTTCCTCTACCAGCTTGATGACCATTCGACAGGTGGAGCAGGTGGGTTTTTGGTAAATCGTGATTTCAGACATCCGTGCATCTCCTTATGAGGGTGAAGGGGCTATCCTTAGCGACCTTGACCTCCATTTTGAGGCCATGCTACAAGCTGTTCCGCATAGATACTGAGGCCGATGTGTCAAGAATTTGTGAATTAGGATACGTAACAAGATGAGTGACGCGACCATTCCTCAAGAGTTTTATTGTGCCACGCCAACCGAGAGAACCTTAAAGGATTTGCGTATAAAACGTAAAGGGCAGCCCGTCTATGTCATTGGCCATGAAGATCGGTATAAAGGGCAAGAGGGGGTGTTCGAGTTTTTTAATGTTCGACTGGCGGTGGTGAAATTCCCTGACGAGAAAACGTTGGGCTATGATCCTCTTGATTTATTGTTGCCCTGTGAAATCAACGAAGATGGTATTGCCTTCTTTGAAATACGCTATTGCGAGACGTGCGACCAACTCTTTCCTCTAACATCGGAAGAGTTTCATATGGCTGATGAGCGGCGTGAGTGCCCCGAATGTGCGCCCTAAGTTTAGGCTGACCTGTATTCTGGCTTTTCTCTTATTCTTATTTTCCTGGACATTTCGGAACATTCTCCCCAAGGTTAATTGAGCCGGAACAGTTTTCTTCTGGGTCTTGGTTATCTTAGTGAATTGGTGGGGGGATTGAGTTTACACTGAGCCATCGCCCCACCGGAGTTTTGTTCGAAGCACTTCGAAGTAGCTTCGCCCGGGGAAACGGATGAGCTGGGTGCGGTGTTCCGAGGCCCGAATTTCCACAATGTCCCCTGTAAGAATTTCCTCTCCTTCTTGCCCGTCCACTGTGGCCATGGCAGATTCTTGACTAGTGAGCTGAATAGAAATAGCAGCAGTATTGGGAGTTAGAAATGGGCGATGGGACAATGTGTGCGGGCAGATGGGGTTAATCAAAAGAGCCTCGACGCCAGGGTCTAGAATTGGCCCGTTGGTTGAGAGTGAATAAGCCGTCGATCCGGTTGGTGTAGAAACGATAAGTCCGTCACTTTGCATATTGGTCATGAACGCATCATTCACTGACACTGTGGTAGAAATCATCCGTACCAAATGCCCCTTGCTCACCACCACGTCGTTTAGAGCCGAATAGGTGCCAATGATCTGTTTTGCCCGCCGGATGTGAACCCTCAGCATTAACCGAGCATCTAATTGAAATTGCCCGGAGAATATTTTTTCTAATGCTACTGGGAGATCATCGAAGGTTATTTCGGTGAGAAATCCCAGGCCACCCATGTTGACCCCTAAAATTGGAATGCCACGTTGCTCCACGAGGCGTGCCCCACTCAACATGGTGCCGTCGCCACCGAGGACAATGAGCAGATCTGCCTGTTTCGCAATGTGTTGGCGTTCCGGACACGTGGGAGTTGGTGGCATGGCTGTAGAATCAAGAAGGACCGTTTTCTGATGAATGCGCAGCCATTTCTGAACTTGCGCCACTCGCTGTCGCATGTTTGGCGCTGAGGGTTTGGTGAGAATGCCGATTGTTTGGAAAGTGGTCATGACTTTTGAGGGGTGGTCTTGCTCGGAGAACCGATGGTAGTCTCTTGGTGAAGCTGATAGCAAGAGTTGAATGTCTTCAAGCAACTAGGCAATAATTTCCCCCTTTCAGAGCTTTCTTTGAATCAATTTTGTTGGTAGAGTTTGTCTTAACTCACGCTGAAACTCTTTGTGGCATGACGTGACGTTGCTTGACAGTTTTAGGGGGTCAGGGATAGACTGAAATCATGGATTTTCCTTGTAATTGTTGTGTGTTCTGAATGCCATTGGTGAGCGAAAAGTTTCGCATATAATTGGCTAAAGGAGGTACAATGTTCGAACGATTTACGGATCGTGGTAGAAAGATTATCATCCTTGCCAGAGAAGAAGCGGAACGGCACCAAAACGATTATTTAGGTACCGAGCATCTGGTTCTGGCAATTCTTCGCGAGTCAGATGGCATTGCCCTGATGATTATCAAAAAGATGGGGCTTTCGCCTGAACAAATTCGTTTAGAAATTGAACGCAATCTTCCAGGTGGCGGGACTACTGTCACCTTCGGTGAAATTCCCTTTAGCCCACGCGTCAAAAAAGTTATTGAATATGGTGTCGAAGAGGCTCGACTCTTGGGACATAACCATATTGGAAGTGAGCATCTACTGTTAGGTCTCTTGCGTGAAGAGGAAGGCATTGGTGGCAAAGTGGTCAGAAGTTTGGGGGCGAACCTCCTGACTGCACGACAATTGACGGTCACCTTTTTGCGGAAAACAGGGACGAGAGAGCGTGATAAAAAGAGTAGTACGCCGGCATTAGATGAATTTGGAAGAGATTTGACCCAATTGGCACAAGAGGGGACGTTAGATCCCGTTATTGGCCGGGCAGATGAGATTGAACGGGTTCTTCAGATTCTGAGTCGGCGAACGAAAAATAATCCAGCCCTCATCGGGGAATCCGGTGTTGGCAAAACAGCTATTGTCGAAGGTCTGGCTCAACGAATTATTGGTCTGGATGTTCCAGATAATCTGTTGAACCGTCGCGTTATTGCCTTGGATCTTGGCTCTTTAGTTGCGGGCACGAAATATCGTGGCCAGTTTGAGGAACGCCTGAAGGTTGTCATGAAGGAAATTTCTCAGGCGGGCAATATCATTTTGTTTATTGATGAATTGCACACATTGGTTGGTGCAGGTGCTGCTGAAGGTTCAATCGATGCAGCCAATATGTTAAAGCCTGCTCTGTCTCGTGGTGAAATTCAATGTATTGGGGCCACGACCCTGGACGAATACCGTAAGCATATTGAAAAAGATGGAGCATTGAAACGACGGTTCCAATCCATCCATGTTCAACCGCCATCCGTGGAAGAGACAATCAGTATCATCCAAGGGCTGCGTGATCGATACGAAGAACATCATGGTGTGGATTATACTGATGAGGCAGTCGAAGAAGCCGTAAAGCTCACTGATCGTTACATCACTGATCGATTTTTACCTGATAAAGCGATTGACCTGATTGATGAGGCCGGATCTCGGGCAAAATTATTGACATATGCGCTTCCACCTGAGTTGAAGTCTTTGGATCAAGAACTGAAGCGAGTCGCCCGTGAAAAAGAAGTGGCTATTGGGCTGCAAAATTTTGAAGAAGCCGTGAAATTTCGTGAAGAAGAAGAAAAGTTCAGAAAATTATTAGACGACGCCAAACAAGATTGGAAGAAAAAACAAGAGAAAAATCGTCCGGTAATTACCGGTGAAGATGTGGCCTACGTTGTCTCAAAAATCACCGGCATTCCCCTCTTTAGGTTGGAAGAAGAGGAGACGGAAAAACTCTTGCATATGGAGGACTATCTCCATAAACGAATTGTTGGACAAGAGGAGGCTATTTCAGCCATTTGTCGGTCCATCCGTCGGTCTCGTGCCGGACTGAAAGATGCGCGGAAGCCCATTGGATCATTTATTTTCTTAGGCCCAACTGGTGTGGGAAAAACCGAATTAGCCAGAGCCTTAGCGGAGTTTCTGTTCAATACCGATGAAGCCTTGATTCGAGTTGACATGTCCGAGTATCAGGAGAAATTTACCAGTTCCCGGCTGTTTGGAGCCCCTCCTGGTTATGTGGGCTATGAAGAAGGGGGACAATTGACGGAAAAAGTCCGACGTCGGCCTTACTCGGTTGTGTTATTCGATGAAATTGAAAAAGCCCATCCCGATATTTTCAATGTGTTGTTGCAAGTGCTTGATGATGGAGTCCTCACAGATAGTCTTGGTCGAAAGGTGGATTTCAAAAATACGATTTTAGTCATGACCTCGAATATCGGGACACGATTTATTCAAAAGGGTGTGTCTCTAGGCTTCCAACGTGATGTTGAAACCGAAACTGCCTCTCGAGTGAAGGGCGAAGTCCTGGCTGAACTCAAGCGGCATTTCAGCCCTGAGTTCTTGAATCGACTTGATGAAATGGTCGTGTTCCATCAACTCACAAAAGAGCATTTGTTCAGGATTATTGACATTCTCATTGGTGAGTTGAATGCGCGGTTAGTGGACCGAGGAATACTATTAGATGTGAGTGAAGAGGTGAAACAGTGGCTGATTGATGAAGGCTTTGAGGCGCAATATGGCGCCCGCCCGCTTCGCCGAACGATTCAACGCTGTTTGGGTGATCCTCTTTCGGAAGAACTCATTAAAGGCCGATTCAAAGATGCCAAGAAAATCAAAGTCGTACTCACCGATCACACACCAAGTTTCATCGAGGAAGAAGTGTTAGCGAGTGTGTGATTGGAACTAAGCGAGACTTAGGCTGAGACAAGACCCTCAGGACGTCGAGTTCTGAGGGTCTTGTTGTTTATGGGGATAGGGCTTATGAAGGAAATGCCAGCTATCGTTTTAGGTATTGAGACATCGTGCGATGAAACCGCCGTGGCAGTACTGAATGGCGAAGGGCGAATCCTGTCGAATGTTTTGGATTCCCAAGTCGCCATGCATGCTCCATTTGGTGGCGTTGTGCCCGAGCTAGCTTCTCGTCGTCATATGGAACGGTTGGAGCCTCTGACAAAAGAGGCCTTGGCTCGCGCATCTCTTTCTCTTTCGGAGGTAACAGGTATCGCCGTCACCAATCGTCCGGGTTTAGTTGGTGCGCTCATTGTCGGTGTGAACTTCGCAAAAGCGCTAGCCTATGCCCGGAACATTCCGTATGTCACGGTGAATCATTTGGAGGGGCATCTGGCGTCTGCCTGGTTGGCTAACCCGGAAATGGCGACTCCGGCGATGCTGCTTGTGGCTTCTGGAGGCCATACGCATTTGGCGTGGGTGTCTCATCGTGGGGAATACCAATTTGTTGGTTGGACATTGGATGATGCCGCAGGTGAGGCCTTTGATAAGGGCGCGAAAATGTTGGGTTTACCCTATCCTGGTGGCCCAGCGATCGATGCGTTGTCCAAAAATGGCAATCGGCATGCGATTGCGTTTCCGCGACCTCAAATACATAGTGGTGACCTCACATTTAGTTTTAGCGGGCTTAAAACGTCGCTTCTCTATTTTTTAAAAAATGCGAAAAAAAGGGAAGATGCCCAGTTGGCGGTGGCGGATATTGCCGCGAGTTATCAAGAGGCCATTGTAGAGGTCTTAGTTGGAAAACTCTGTAGGGCGGCACGTCAGTATGGAGCAAAAGCGATTTCGGTTGTGGGAGGCGTGGCGGCCAATTCTCGTTTGCGGGAAAAACTAGAGGAACAGGCTGGATCACATGGGTTTGATTTGACTCTGCCGCAGCGTTCCTTATGTACAGATAATGCAGCCATGATCGCCGCAGCAGGATTGGAGAAATTGAAACGACGAGAATTTTCATCTTGGGATGAAGACGCCATATCGACCTTGCAATGTAAAAGCGAGTTGGTCGCCAAGGCGATAGCATCTAGGTAAGGTTGAAGCCTGGGTCACGAAGGAGTCAGAATATTCCACAGGTACTTGGTAATCTTCATGGGTTAAAGGCCAATTTTGTTGGCCGAATCGAGCGTTTGTATCGTCGACGAATCCCTCCAGAAAAAGTCGTCACGTTAGATGTGGCTCGTGAATGTGCTGATCTGACATTTGAAACTCGCCGACAGATTGGATTGTTGGTGAACCGGCAGGGCCAAATTGAAACGGTCCTCATTGGAAGTGGACAGGAATTGGTCATTCCCCATTTATCGAGAACTCGGTCGGGTCTGCGGTTGTTGCGAGGGGTGCGATTGGTTCACACGCACCTAAAAAATCAACCGTTGACTCAGGATGATCTTACGGATTTGGCGCTTCTACGTCTGGATTTGATTATGGCGTTGGGAGTTGGGAATTCAGGTGGGCTGCAAGATGTCTATGTCGCCCATAACGTGCCCAGCTCGTCAAAGAATCAAGCTTATGTGCAATTGCAGCCTTGTGCCTTTGAGGCGTTTCACATGAATTGCCAGGAGTTTATCCAATCGTTAGAGCAGGACATTCTGAAAGGTTGTCAGGTATCTCAAGAGGGAGTTCGGGAAGGACGTGCCCTGCTAGTCAGTGTGGGGACAGGCCATGTGTCTTTTCAACAAGAGCGGCTGGATGAACTTCAAGAATTAGTACGGGCGCAGGATGTCGAAGTCTTAGGATGTGTGACACAGCGTCCCGCAGCCATTCATCCAAAATATGTGGTTGGTTCCGGAAAAATGAAAGAGTTAGCGATTCAAGCCCTGCAATCTGGAGCGGACATGTTGATTTTTGATCAAGACTTGACGCCGGCTCAGGTCCGCGGCATTTCAGAGCTCACAGATCTTCGAGTGTTGGATCGTACGCAAGTGATTCTTGATATTTTTGCCAAGCGGGCACATTCCCATATCGGGAATATTCAAGTGGAGTTGGCGCAATTGCGATATCGGTTACCTCGACTGGCGCAGTCGAGCACGGCTTTTTCTCGGCTGGCTGGTGGCATTGGCACGCGGGGACCTGGAGAAACGAAGTTGGAAACGGATCGTCGACGCATTCGTGAGCGGATTCAACACCTCGAGCGAGACTTAGCGTCCATAGGGCAAGGCCGCCAAGAGCAGCGAAAACGCCGAGTCAAACGCGGGTTGTCCGTGGTTTCCATTATTGGCTATACGAATGCCGGAAAATCCACGCTGTTCAATGCCTTAACGAACAGTCAGGTGTCGGTGAGAGATCGCGTCTTTGAAACCTTAGATACCGTCAGTCGGAGGTCGTCTTCCAGGTTTGGGAGAGGTGATTCTAACGGATACTGTGGGATTTATCCGTGATTTACCAAAAGATTTGGTCGCAGCGTTCCAAACCACCTTACAAGAATTACAAGAAGCGGATGTCTTGGTGCACGTCATTGATGCGCATGCACCAAACCCTGCACAGCATATCACTGCCGTTGAGCATATTTTGACGGAGTTAGGCCTTCAAGAGATCCCGTGTCTTCGGTTTTTCAATAAAGGGGACCTCATCGATCATGACGATATGCAGCGTCTATGTCAGCGGTATGAGGGCATTGGCGGGTCGGCCCTGGAGGAGGCATCTCTTCAGTTGATTCAACAAGAGATCGGCCGCTTGCTAGGGACGTTTCAGAATACACCAACCTCATTACTGGTAGCAGAAGCTTCACCGATGAACGAGAGTATGACCTCGGCCAATGGCGTTGGATGAGCAGATTGGTGTCTTCTAGAGTTGTACGAAAAACTGGACCCCATTCTGAGCGCACTTATGCTGCTGCCAAACAGCGTATGGTGCGCATTCTGGCCACGTTACTGCAATCTATTCCCGATGCTAAAGTCGCATTGGATTCCAGTAATCCCTTAGAGTTACTCGTCGCGACCATTCTGTCTGCACAATGCACCGACGAGCGTGTGAACCAGGTGACTCCGAATCTTTTTGCGCGGTTTCGCACGGCAGAAGATTTTGCCAATGCTGATCAGGCGGAATTGGAGTTGCTTATTAAGTCTACGGGATTTTATAAAAGCAAGGCGCGACATCTTATTGGGTGCGGGAAAACGTTAGTAACAAAATTTCATGGTAGAATTCCTCAGGCCATAGATGAGTTGACCACGCTACCTGGTGTGGGGCGTAAGACGGCAAACGTGATTTTAGGGAGTTATTTTGGAGAGCCGGCTGTGGTGGTCGACACCCATGTCAAACGAGTGGCCAATCGGCTGGACTTGACGAGAAGCCAAGATCCCACCAAAATCGAAGAAGATCTTCAATCTCTTATGCCGCAACCTCAATGGACCATCGGGGCCCAACGGCTCTTATTGCATGGGCGTCATGTGTGCCAAGCCAGAACTCCACATTGTGATCAATGTTCGCTGTATGACCTGTGCGAATGGGAAGGGAAACGAACGCTCGCATGAAAAGCATGACAGGATTTGGTAAACGAGAAGTGCTCTCACAGGGAACGATGGTGGGCGTGGAAATTCGATCAGTGAATCATCGATTTTGTGAAATCATGGCCCGCCTTCCTAAAACGCTCTCGAGTATGGAATTGGACTTGAAAGACCAGATTAAACAGGTGTGTGAGCGTGGGCGCGTTGAAGTCATGGTGACGGTCAATGGTGGAGTGTCTGCCACGAAAAAAGTCGTCCAGTTGGATCGAGAATTGGCACGGCGGTATATTCAAGAGTTGAAAAGTTTGCAGCGGGCCTGTCATTTGAGTGGAACTATCGATGTGAATGTTGTCGCCGGTTTTCGTGATCTGTTTTCGGTCAATGAAGAGATGGCGCCACTCAAGGACATGTCAAAGGTCGTGGCGGGGTTGACCCAAAAAGCCTTAAGCGATTTAGAAAAAATGCGGAAGAAGGAAGGGGCGGTCTTGCAAAAGGATTTGACCCAACGTCTTCATACTATCGAGGGACGGCTTCGTTCCGTTCAGCATCGTATTCCCATCGCCTTAGAGGCCTCTGCTGTGCGTTTGAAGGGGCGGGTCGCGAAATTATTAGAGGGGCAATCGGTGAATATGGATCGATTAGCCCAAGAAATGGCCATGTTGGCGGAACGCTCCGATGTGACGGAGGAGCTCACCAGACTGCACAGCCATTTGGCCCAATTCCGCGCGGCGCTAAAAGAGAAAGGCCCTGTGGGGAAACGGCTGGATTTTCTTCTTCAAGAAATGGGACGTGAGGTGAACACGATTGGGTCCAAGGCCAATGATGGGGCAATTTCCACCGAGGTCGTGGAATTAAAGAGTGAATTGGAAAAAATCAGAGAACAGGTTCAAAATATTGAATAAACATGTCCTGAAACGCTCGGCAGGTGAATGGGTATGTCAGTAGTAGGAAAGAAACTCTTGTTTGTCGTCTCCGGCCCTTCGGGTGTGGGGAAGTCGACGCTTTGCCGGCATATCCTTCAGGAAATTCCAGATATTCGCCTGTCGGTGTCCTGTACCACCCGTCCTCCGCGTCCCGGTGAGACTGATGGGAAGGAATATCGGTTTATCTCAGAAGAGGAGTTTCGTGCAAACATCGAGGCCCATGCCTTTGCGGAATGGGCCGAAGTCTATGACCGACTATATGGGACTCCGTGGAAAGAATTGGAACAGGAGCCAGGTGTACACACCGATATCTTATTGGATATCGATGTGCAAGGTGCTCGCCAGGTCATGAAAACCTTACAGAAGGCGGTGACGATTTTTATTCTGCCCCCTTCGTTAGAAACTCTGCGGACCCGGCTGGCCGGACGGGGCACGGATTCTTCTGAGGAACAAAACCGGCGGTTTCAGAAATCCCAAGATGAAATGAAAAACTATTCGGAATACCAATATACCATTCGTAATGAGACCTTGGAGCAGGCCATACGAGAATTGCGAGCCGTCATCGTGGCCGAGCGGGTGAAAACCACACATATGGAACCGGCCCAAGTCTTTCGGTAAGGGCTGCAATGATGAGACCGAGTACGCTACACTCAATGGTGAAATCGTTTAACGACACAGAAAGGTAAGGTGAGTGGATGGATGCATTATCGTTATTACCCCAACATCATCAAAAAGATTTTGATTCCCGCTATCGGATCGTGTTGATTGCGGCTCAACGGGCTAAGCAGTTAGTGCGAGGGGCAGCGCCCAAGGGAGCCAGTAAATTTTCAAAAGAAACGTCCATGGCGCTTGAAGAAGTGTTGAGCGGCCACGTGCCCTATGTTATTGGAGATGAAGCCAAACAGGCGATTCGCGATGCCAAAATAGCCCATCAACGGCCGATCGATCCGGCTCTTTATGCACAACCAGACGAAAATGCTCAAGAAATCAAAAAAGAATTGAGTGTGTATATTGATGATACAGCTCAACATGGTCTAGCCGAGATTGAACCCTCATCTGAGGTGTAGGCGAGAGGCACCTGATGACCAATTCTCAATTGGCCGGGAAACGTGTCGTTCTTGCGGTGACGGGAAGTATTGCCGCCTATAAAGCCATAGGGCTCTTGCGTCTTCTGATTCAGCAAGGGGCCACGGTGCATGTCGTGATGACGGAGTCCGCGACACGATTTGTCGCTCCTCTAACCTTTGAAGTGTTATCAGGCTCGGCGGTGACGAGTGACCTATTTTCTGGTCATCAGGACATGAAGCATCTTTCTCTGACTGAACAAGCCGATGTCATGCTCGTGGCGCCCTGTACGGCCAATACTCTTGCTAAATTGGCATTGGGTCTCGCGGACAATGTTCTCGGAACGATGGCGCTTACCCTGCAATGTCCCATGGTGATTTGTCCGGCGATGGATGGAGAAATGTGGTCTCATCCTACCGTGCAGGGACATGTCAAAACCTTACAGAGCAGAGGGGCGATCATTGTGGAGCCTGAGAATGGAGAGCTGGCCTCGGGGCAATGGGGTCAAGGGCGCTTAGCTGCGGAGGAAACCATTCTGACGACTGTGCAACATGTTCTTCAGCCTCGAAGGGATTGGCTGGGCGAGCGGGTCCTCATTTCGGCAGGGCCCACGCGGGAACCTATTGACCCCGTTCGGTTCTTGAGTAATGGTTCATCAGGAAAAATGGGGTATGCCATGGCGGAAGCGGCTGCGGCAAGAGGCGCCGAGGTGGCCTTAGTCTCCGGTCCGACTCAGCTGGAGTGCCCAAAGGGCGTCACGCGAGTGCCTGTCGTCACGGCGGATGAGATGTTACAAGCCTTAACCGCCCGGTTTGATTGGGCCACCACGCTGATCATGGCGGCGGCGGTTGGGGATTTTCGAGCCAAAGAAACACATTCCCACAAAGTCAAAAAGGATCAATGGAATGGCGAAGCGCTCCCATTAGAAAGGACGCCAGATATTTTGTTGGCGCTTTCTGCCCAACGCACCCATCAATGCATGATTGGTTTTGCGGCCGAAACCGATGATTTCATTGAACATGGACAAACCAAACTTCAAGACAAACAACTCAATATGCTGATCGTGAATCAAGTTGGGGGGGAACATTCTGCCTTTGGAAATGATTCCAATGAAGTCATTGTTCTCACGCCCAATACCTCTCCCTTCTCAATCTCTCGTATGCCCAAACGGCAACTAGCCGATGTTCTCCTGGATCACGTGAAAACGCTTACTATGTCTTCACAATCTCAGCCCTCCGCCTCGTGCCCGTCTTCCTAATTCGTTCGTTTTCTCTTTCTGATTTGTTAGTAAATCTGAAGACACAGATGCCATGTCTAGTTCTGGTTTAGAGCCTTTTTTAGCCATTGGAACAATAAGAACTTGGCAAAACGGCTAGGAATAAGAAAAAACTTAACTTAATGAGTCCATCTGCCGATAAAAATAGGTATGGAAGGATTCTTCATGAATATCTTGTTTTTAGGCTGGCTCGGAACCATCATTGTGCTGGCCTCCCGAAAAAGCTAACCTCAGCCCACCACCCTTCCTCCCGAGTTTGCAACCCTATACTCCAGGGAACGCCAGGGGAATCGTTAATAGACTGTCAATCTCCATTCAAGCGAAGCGAGGACATATTGAGGAAGGGGCGATAGCTCAGAAAAGGGCTATTAATAAAGACCTGCTGAAAGAGTATTGGTGGTGTGTGTAGGCAGCAGCGAATTTCTCTCTCCTTAAAAACAACGAGTCGATACCAAGGTGATTGGCCATGAATCGTTCATGTCCCGTATTCGCGTTATTCACCCGATGGCCGAGGTGTCTTGACGATGCATTTTGATAATGGTTTGCCTTTGTTCTTCTAAAGTTTTCCTTTCTTGTGAAGCTGCCAATACCCCCTCAGATTTCTCCAGTTTCTGATAATAAGAAGGATTAACACGACATTCACGGTGAGGCGAAATAACAATATGACTGTTTTGGCCACAGAATGATTCGGCTGAATTCCAGAAAATTTTATTTCGTAAATACTTAAGACGTCTACAATCGATTCAAAAATATTCTCTATGGTGAAGAGCAGCCACTTCAGGTAGGTGGCGTCACCTTCGACCATGAAAAATTCTGGGAATTGATGGTGCAGGTCTTGAAAGAAGAGGCCAAACATAAGGAAAAGTGCCAAAACACAACTACATTCCATCGCGAGATCATCTTGGCCGTAAGAATACTTTAATGATTTTTCACTCCTTTTCTTTAACGTGGCTTTCCACCCCACAAAATAGAGAGATAGAATACCCAGACCAATAAACAAAAGAGGAAACCATTCAGACAGAAGACGAGAGCCTTCAGCAATAATGAGGTAGAAGAAGACAAAGGCTAATTGTGGCATACATTCCACCGCCAGTTTCCTGGTAGTAAAGGAATGAACATTTTTGACATCGTTCCCCAATATCCGTCTCCTGCAGCTGTAAGAAGGTCCAAACGTGTAGAGATCCTGGCCAAGAAACAGTCTTTACATTCTCGGAAGGAGTCCTGCTTTGCATAAGAGGGAGATAACACTCTTTTGCTTGGAATGGAGTTTCTTGGAAGACGTGTTGTAGGGAGGGCGACTAAATTAGGCAATACGAAACGTCCCAATACCGGCACACTTTCCGACTCGCCAGGAGTGGCCGTGAGTGAGCTGCCATGCTTGAGGCCATAGGTCGAACAAGATCAGACTTTTGAACCGGAATAGGGAATTGAGGTATGCCAGTCTTAGAGAGGAATATGTATGCTCGACGATGAGGGGGACAACTTTCTATGGAGTTCTAGTGTCATGTAACATCGGCGTTGTCATTTTTGTTTGTAAGACACTTCGTGCGGCCTATAT
>Ga0224497_10000822_pt1 | contig 20760 bp, 18 predicted proteins | sample SF_Jul11_sed_USG_4_FD_167970 | JGI IMG/M metagenome (GOLD analysis project Ga0224497, IMG submission 167970) | Sediment microbial communities from San Francisco Bay, California, United States - SF_Jul11_sed_USGS_13 | ecosystem: Environmental > Aquatic > Marine > Sediment | place: USA...
CTGGGCGAGCGCCAACGAGGTCGTCCTCGAGGCGACGGACGGCGAGAGCGCGGCGTTCGGCGGCGGCGACTTCGAGCGGCTCGTGGTCCTCGGCAGGCTCAAGAGCTACTGGGACCTGAGCCCGGCGACCTACTTCGAATGGGGCCTGTCGGGGATCTCCGGCCGGGCCGGCGGCGGTCTCGACTCAGAGGTCCTGGGCAGCGACGTGACGCTCCACTGGCAGCCGCCCGCCCGCTCCAAGTACCGCGAGGTCACCTGGCGCACCGAGGTGCTGCGCTCGCGGCGCGACGACCCCGCCGGCGTGGCGCGGCAGGCCTGGGGCGGCTACTCGTACCTCGAGGGCCTGCTGCGGCGCAACCTCTACGCCGGAGTGCGCTACGACCGGGTGGAGGATCCCCTGGAGCCGGAGCGCGTCACCACGGGCTGGGTGCCCTACCTCACCTGGTGGCAGAGCGAGTACGTCCGCCTGCGGGCGCTGTACCGCGCGATCGAGGAGCCCGGCGGCGAGCGTCAGAACGAGCTCACCTTCCAGATCACCTGGGCGGCCGGACCCCACAAGCACGAGGCCTATTGAGGTGGCCATGGAGAAGATTCCGACTCTCGCAGTCCTGCTCTCGAGCATTCTCGCCGCGGTTGTCGCCGCCCCGGGCGTCGCGGCAGGCGCCGAGACGGTCCGGGTCGTCACGACCCTCTCGGCCTACGGCTCGCTCGCGCGGGAGGTCGGAGGCGACCGGGTCGAGGTCGAGTCGATCGCCCGCGGCGACGAGGACGCCCACTTCGTCAAGCCGAAGCCCTCGTACGCGCTGATGCTCCAGAAGGCCGATCTGTTCGTCACCACCGGGCTCGACCTCGAGCTCTGGGCGCCGGTGCTGGTGGAGAAGTCGGGCAACCGCGGCATCCGCGAGGGCGAGCCGGGCCTCGTCAACGCGAGCCTCGGGGTCGCCCTGCTCGACGTGCCGGCGTCCGCGGACCGCTCCGCGGGCGACGTCCACATCTACGGCAACCCGCACATCCACACCAGCCCGATCGCCGCCAAGACGATCGCGGCCAACATCGCGGCGGGCCTCGAGCGGGTCGATCCCGCCGGCGCCGCCACCTACCGCGCCAACCTCGAGCGCTTCCGCCGGCGGATCGACGAGGGCCTCTACGGCGCCGAGCTGGTGGAGATCCTGGGCTCCGAGACGCTCGACGGCCTGGCCCGGCAAGGCCGGCTGATCGGCTTTCTCGAGGGTCAGGTCCTCGACGGCGCGCCCCTGCTCGCCAAGCTCGGCGGCTGGCTCGGCCGCGGGCTGGCGTTTCGCGGGCGCGAGATCATCGCCTACCACAAGAACTGGATCTACTTCACCGACCTCTTCGGGCTCGAGGTGGTCGACTACGTGGAGCCGAAGCCGGGGATCCCGCCTTCGGCGCGGCACGTCAAGGAGCTGATCGACGAGATCGAGGCGCGGCACATCCGGGTCCTGATCGCCGCCAACTACTTCGCTCCGGAGAAGCCGCAGACCATCGCGGAGCGCACCGGCTGCCGCGCCGTGATCCTGCCGCTGGGCACCGGCGCCGGCGGCGCCGCGGACTACTTCGATCTCGTCGACCTCTGGGTCGACGGCGTGGCCGGCGGCTTCGCCGGCGGGGGGGGCTGACGCCATGCTCGAGGTTCTCCAGTTCCTGGCCGCGCCGTTTGCCGCGTGCGCGGTGCTGGTGGCGATCCTCGGCTATCTGGGTCTGCACGTCCTGGAGCGCGAGATCATCTTCGTCGACCTGGCCCTGGCCCAGATCGCCGCGTTCGGGGCGCTCGTCGGCTTCCTGTTCGGGCACGAGCCGCACAGCGTGGCCTCCCTGGGCTACGCGCTGGCGAGCACCGCCGCGGGCGCCGCCATCTTCAGCTTCACCCGCACCAAGGAGAGCGGCGTTCCGCAAGAGGCGTTGATCGGCATCACCTACGTCGTGACCTCGGCGGCCACCATCATCGTCGCCGACCTGGCGCCGGAGGGGGCCGAGCACATCAAAGATCTCCTGGCCGGAAGCATCGTCTGGGTGACCTGGCGGTCGGTGGCCCGGATCCTCGTCGTCTGCGCGGCCGTCGGGCTCTTTCACTACCTCTTCCGCCGCCGCTTCCTGGCGATCTCCGAGAGCCCCGAGAAGGCCAGGGCGGCGGGCGTCGGCCTCAAGCGCTGGGACTTCCTGTTCTACATCTCGTTCGGCCTCGTGATCACGGTCGCGGTCGAGGTCGCCGGCGTGCTCATGGTCTTCGCCTACCTCGTGGCGCCTGCCATCGTCGCCCTGGCGTCGAGCAGCCGCTGGCGAGTCCGTCTGCTCATCGCCTGGGTGGTCGGCGGCGCCGCCAGCGCGATCGGCCTCCTGGCCTCGTACCGCTGGGACTACCCGAGCGGCCCGGCCATCGTCTGCGCCCTGGGGCTGCTGCTGCTCGCTTTCGGGGCCTGGCGCGGCTTCGCGCGGCGGCCGCGCTAGAGCGTCTGCTCCGCGACCCAGGGAAGATCGGACCGCCGGGGCGGGTTGTCATTGGAGATGAGGCGGGCCTGGATTCTGGGATGGACCCTGCTGGCGGCCGCGGCGGCAGCCCGGGAGAGCGCCGGTACGTCGCAGGTGCTCGACGTCGTGGAGGTCGAGGTGCCGGTCCACGTGGTGGTCGACGGGGCGCCGTTGCGGGGGCTCACGCGCGACGACTTCACCCTCGTCGCGGCCGGCAAGAAGCGGGAGATCGTCGGCTTCCGGGTGATCGACCTCGAGGCGCCGGCGGCGACCGCGGGAGAGCGGGCGGCGGCGAACGGGGCGCCGGTTCCCCTCGGTGCCCGGCGCCACTTCGTGCTGCTCTTCGACCTCTCGTTCGCCACCCCGGCGAAGATCTTCCGGGCTCGCGATGCCGCGCTGCGGGTGGTGCGCGAGCGGCTGGACGCGACCGATCTGGTGTCCGTCGCCACCTTCTCGATCGGCGAGGGGGTGACCGTGATGCTTGGCTTCACGCCCGACCGGGCGCAGGTGGAGGAGGCGCTGGCGAGCCTCGGGCGGCGTCAGATCGCCGAAGGGAGGCGCGATCCGCTCGGGCTGGTCTTCGCGGGGCCGGGCATCGACTCGAGCGGCGGCGGCGCCGCCGGCCTCGACCGTTTCGGCGAGACGGCGCCGACCGCGTCGGCGCGGGACCTGCTCGCGATCCAGACCCAGGCTGCCCTCGTGAACGCCCACCAGACGCTGAACGAGGCGCTGGCCGAGCTGGCCCGGACCCTGCGCCCGGTCCCGGGTCGCAAGCACGTCCTCTATCTCTCGGAGGGTGCCAGCAGCACGGTGCTGCTGGGGATCGGCCGCGGCACCACGGCGGCCGAGCGCGAGAGCATCCTGGCGACCAACGAAGCCGCGGCGCGGGGCCGGCTCTGGGAAGTGGACTCCAACGCCCGCTTCGGGTACACGAGCTCTCTCGTGCAGTTCGAGAACATGCTGAAGGAGTTCGTGCGCGGCGGGGCGAGCATCCAGGCGATCGACGTCGGCGGCGTCGGGGCCGAGGGCGAGGGCGGCGGCGACGACACGCTGTTCATGATGGCGAACAAGACCGGCGGCGAGCACGTCCGCAACTACAACGACCTGGACGCGGCGATGGGCCGGATCCTCTCCCACACGGCCGTCTCGTACGTCCTGACGTTCGAGGCTCCGCCGGCGCGTGCGGGCGGCCGCTACGAGGAGATCAAGGTCCGCCTGAACAAGAAGGTGCGCGGCGCCCGGCTCGAGCATCGGCCCGGCTACTTCACGCCGGTGCCGTTCGCGGAGCGCTCGCCCACGGAGCGGCGCGCGGAGGCGGCAGCGTGGATTCTCGACGACGAGCCGCGCAACGGGCTCGCCGTGGCCGTCGAGGCCGGACCGCTGCCGCCGGAAGCGCCCGGACCGGGCAACGTCCGCGTCGCCATCGAGGTCGCCACGGCTTCGCTGCCGCGGCCGCGCGCCGGCTCCGGCGCGCTCGCCGTCGAGATCTACGGCTACGCCATCGCCGGCGACGGGCGGATCGCCGGGTTCTTCGATCACGGATTCGCCGTCGGACCGGACCAGCGCGACGCAGCCGAGCCGATCCGCTACGAGACCCGCCTCGACCTGGCCCCGGGCACCTACGACCTGCGCATTCTCGTCCGCGAGAGCTCGCAGGGGGCGACCGCCACGCGCTCGCGGCCCTTGCAGGTGAGCCCGGCCAGCGGCTGAACGGCGAGCGGGCCGTGCCCTACGGAAGCACCCGCGGGGAGGACCGCCTGGCGAGGCATTGGGAGAACCGAGCCGGGGGGCGACCCAGCAGCCACTCGAGGACACCGGAGCCGCCGGCCATGCCGTAGCGCTCGTAGTAGCGGAACATCGCGGCCAGCGTCTCGCGGGGGTACGACCCCGGAGCCAGTCCTGCTCCGCGCGCCCAGGCGTCGACGGGGACGGCCTCGGCGCGAACGGCTCGCCCCAGGTGGCGGCCGAGGGCGTCGGCGATCTCCGTCTGATCGAGCAGCTCGGGGGCGCAGAGCTCGTAGGTGGCGCCGGCGTGCCGCGGGTCGGTCAGTACTCGCGCGGCGGCCGCCGCGACGTCCTCGAGATCGACCATCACGAGCCGTGTCGAGAGCGCGTAGGGCACCGGGTACACGCCCTCCCGGACGATCCGCTCCCACGGGGCGAAGACGTTCTGCATGTAGGGGGCCGGCTGCAGGATCGTGAACGGCAGGCCCGAGGCGAGCAAAGCCTCCTCGACCCGCAGCTTGGCCCAGTGGTGCGGCATCGCCTCGGTTTGCGGGTGGAGCACCGAATGGAAGACGAACCGCTCGACGCCCGCCGCGCGGGCGGCGGCGATGACCCCGCTGCCGATGGCCGTCTCGGCGGGATGGACGTTGGGGCAGATGTGGTAGACGCCGCGGGCGCCGCGTGCCGCCTCGCGGACGTCGCCTTCGTCCAGCAGGTCCCCCGCGAAGACCTCGTCCACGCCGAGCCGCGCGACCGCGTCCCGCTGCCGGGGCTCGCGGACGAAGGCCCGCACGGCGAGGCCGCCACCGCGAAGGGCGCGAAGGACCGCCCGGCCCGTCTTGCCGGCCGCGCCCGTGACGAGCACGACGTGTCGCGTCTCCGCGGAGCTCATCGCCGGGCGACGGCCTAGTAGCGCCTTCCGGAACGGCGCCCGCGCCGCGGCCGCCGGGGCCTCTCGAGGCCGGCGCGCGCCGGCACCGGGGCGGTGACGGCCACCGCGGCGCCGGACAGCCGTTCGGCGGCCACGGCCTTGCGCTCGGCCTTGGCGCGGGCGCGGGCCCGATCTTCGGCCTTGCGGGCGCGGATCTCGGCGATGCGCTCGCCGATGGGGATCTCGAAGCGCCCGGCCGGCGCCTGGTCGTAGTCGAAGCCCGGCAGCGTCGCGCGGGGCAGCGTCTTGCCCACCGCTCGCTCGATGGCCGAGAGCTCGGCGCGCTCCTGGGGAGCGGCGAACGTCAGGGCCTCCCCGGTGGCGCCGGCACGGGCCGTGCGGCCCACCCGGTGGATGTAGTCCTCGGGGACGTTGGGGACGTCGAAGTTGACGACGTGCGAAAGGGCGGCGATGTCGATCCCGCGGGCGGCGACGTCGGTCGCCACGAGGACTCGATAGCGCCCGCTCTTGAAGCCGTCGAGCGCCAGGGTGCGCTGCCCCTGGCTGCGGTTGCCGTGGATCCGCTCGCACTCGATGGCGTGCTGCTGCAGAAAGGCCGCCAAGCGATTGGCGCGGTGCTTGGTGCGGGTGAAGACGAGGGCGTTGGCCAGCGTGTCGCCACGCAGCAGGGCCAGCAGCAGCTGGGGCTTGAGCCGCTCGGGCACCGGGTAGATCTGCTGGCGCACTCCCGAGGCGGGAGCCGGCGGCCGCTCGACGTCGAGCACGGCGGGATCGCGCATCAGCTGGCGCGCCAGGTGGACGATCGGCGGCGGGATCGTCGCCGAGAAGAGCAGCGTCTGCTCGGCCTTGGGCAGCGCGGCGAGGACGCGCTTGATGTCCGGCAGGAAGCCCATGTCGAGCATGCGGTCGGCCTCGTCGAGGACGAGCACCTCGAGCCCCGCGAGCCTGGCGTAGGGGTGCTGCAGGTGATCGAGCAGCCGTCCCGGACAGGCGACGACGAGGTCGACGCCGCGGCGCAGGGCCCGCTCCTGGGGCGCCGCGGGCACCCCGCCGAAGACCGCGGCCGCGCGCAGCTCGGTGTGGCGGGCCAGCGCGCCGAAATGCTCGACGATCTGCGCGGCGAGCTCGCGGGTCGGCGCGAGCACGAGCGCCCGGGTCCGGCCGCGGGGGACGGCGAGCAGCCGGTTCATGATCGGCAGCAGGAAGGCCGCGGTCTTGCCGCTGCCGGTCATGGCGCAGGCCACGACGTCGCGGCCCGCGAGGCAGTGGGGGATGGCGTCGCGCTGGATCGGCGTCGGCTCGGTGAAGCCGGCGTCGGCCGCCGCGCGCAGCAGGGAGGGGTGGAGATCGAACGAGGAGAAGCTCATGGCGAAACCTGCACTCTCTCCGCGAACGCGCCTCGGCCGAGCGGCCGGGCCGGCGCGTGCAGCGGGTGATTCCGGCTGGAACGAGGGGAGCGGGCGGTACCTAGCCGGCGAGGCCGCTGCTGGGACACGCGGCCCCGGTCTGGCTCGGGCGCCGGCAGTCCCCGGGGGGACGGCGACCGAGGGCGGAGCCTGTCACATCCCGCGGCGGATGCCTAGTGTCCTGCGCGGGACCCTGGCCCGGACCTCCTGCGACCCGGTCGAAGAGGGGTATCATGACGGATCTTCACGCGGCTCCACTCGACGCGCCGCATGCGGCGGGGAGTGGGAAGGGGACGGGAATGGACGAACCGGCAGCGCCGGACCTCGCTTCGATCGAGAGGCGTGACCGTCATCTCTGGTGGGTCACCCTGTTTCTCCTCGTGCTCCTGGCCCTGGTGGCGGCGCTCGCGGTCGCCGGATGGATCGGCTTCGAAGGGCTCGATCCGAGCCTTCCGCGGCTCGTCCGCCCGGCGATCCTCCTCGGACTCCTCCTGCCCGTCGGCCTCTTCTGCGTCTACGCCCTCCACGCGCGCGCCGAGTCCGCGAGGACCCGGCGGCTCTATCAGAGTCAGGCGGCGCGGGATCCCCTGACGGGACTTCTGAACCGCCAGTCCTTCGCGGAGCGGTTCGGCCAGGAGGTCTCGCGCTCGCGGCGCGAGGGACGGCCGTTCGCCGTCATGCTGTGCGATCTCGACCACTTCAAGCAGCTCAACGACTCGTACGGTCACCAGGTCGGCGACCACGTCCTCCAGCTCGTGGCGACGAGCGTCCTCGACGGCACGCGCGGGACGGACCTCGTGTTCCGCTGGGGCGGCGACGAGCTGCTGCTCCTGCTGGCGGTGAACGCCCGGGACGGCGCCCTGATCGCCGCGCGCCGCATCCGGCAGGGGGTGATCAAGATCGCGACCTCCCGGCGGCTGCCTCTCGATCTCAGCATCGGCGTCGCCTTCTATCCGGAGCACGCCACGGACCCGAAGGAACTCATCCGCCTCGCCGACCGGGCGCTGTACGTCGGCAAGAAGAGCGGCGACAAGATTCACGTCAGCGGGGAGGTCGACGCGGAAGGTGATGCGATGGAGTCCGCCGACCCGCCCGCCGGGGGCTCCGAGCGGGCTTGACGTGACGGCCGTCGCCAGCCCGGCGCGAGGCGCCCGCGGGGCCCTGGGGGAGCCCTAGCCCTTCGCTTCGCCCTCGGGCGCTCGCGCCATGGGCTGCCTCGCTCCGTGCTCGGCGGCCGGGTGCGGCTCGACGGGCCGCAGCACGGGCCGCTTGGGGGCGACGCCGTCACCCGAGGAGCGGCCCACCAGGTGCCTCGAGGCCCAGGGGACGAGGTAACTGCCGATCCAGGAGACCTCGGCTCGCAGGCGTTCGAGGGCGGGCCGCGGCGCCGGCTCGGGGAGGGGCTCACGCCAAGCACCGTCGGCGCCGGGCAGCTCCAGGGCGCGCGCCAGGGCCGCGGCGATCCGGGCGTGGCCGGCGGCGTTGGCGTGGAGCCGGTCGGCGCTCCACAGGCGGGGATCGGAGGCGACCGGATGGGCGGCGAAATCGACGAGGCGGGCTCCCGTGCGCGCCGCGATCTCCCGCAGCGCCCCGTTGAGGGCCTCGACCCGGGCGGCGATGAAGCGGCCGAGCGGCATCACCGCAGCGAGGTCGGGCAGCGTGAACGTGACGAGCGTGGCGCCGCTCGCGATCACGGCCCGGTGCACGCGCTCGACGTCGCCGGCCGTCCGCCCCAGGTCGAAATCGCGGGCGACGACGTCGTTGGTGCCGCTGAAGAAGGTCACGAGGTCGGGACGCATGGCGAGGGCGGGCGCGAGCTGCTCCTCGCGGATCGGACGCGTCCGGCGGCCCCGGATCGCCAGGTTGGCGTAGAGCAGCGGGCCCTGGGTCGTCGCGATGGTCTCGGCGAGCCGGTCCGCCCAGCCGCGATAGCCGCCCGCTCCGTCGGGGTCGTCGATGCCCTCGGTGGAGCTGTCGCCGATGGCGACGTAACGCGAGAAGCAAGGCCCGCTCATGGGGCGCCCATCCTAGTCGACCGCAGGGCGGAGGCTGCGGGAGATCCGCCGCGAAGGCTCAGGCGGTCGCGCGCGCGGGAGCGCTCGCCGTCGAGCGCCAGGCGAGCAGGAAGAGAACGAGAAAGACGAGGTCGGCCCAGGCCCAAGGCAGCCACATGCCGGGAATACCCTGGGTCAGGGCGTAGCCGAAGACCGTGCCGCAGTAGGCGGTCTTGAGCCCGATTCCGTAGGGCATCAGACACCGGAACCTGTCCGGGTCCTTCGCAACCTGAAAGAACATGACTCCGAAGAGGATGAGCAGGAGGGCCGGGAACCGGACGTAGCCCAGGTGGTTCGGCAAGGTGACGCCGTACCATTGGAAGAGCGAAACCGGGAAGAAGAGGAACGCCAGGCCGAGCAATCCGTCGTAGGCTCCGGCGATTACGAACAGCGTGCGGATCCAGCTCCTGCGCATGATGGCCTCCTCACTCGTCGCGCTCCGGGGCGACGAGCTCTCGCAAGCGTTCTATGTAGGTCTCGCGGCGACGTCTGACGGCGTCTTCCTCGTAGATCTCCTCGATGAGCTCGCGGAACGAGGTCTCGAGCTCCGACGCGCTCATTCTCTCGGGCACGTAGTTGACGTCGAACAGGGTGCAGAGCTCCCAGGCATCCTCCGCGAGGAGCCGGCCGGACCGTCGCAGCCGGTCCTCGAGCGGAGTTCCGGGAAACGCTGTCTGCACGGTCAGCTGCACCTCGTAGAGGCCGGTCGATTCGACGAAATCGAGAACGTCGTCGAAGCTCTCCTTCCCGGTGCCGTCGAGTCCGAGGACGAAGCAGCCGTTCACGGTGATCCCCTGCTCTTGAATCGTCGCGATCGCCCGCCGGTATCCGCCGAGCTGCTTCGCCTTCCAATTCGACCGCAGCTCGACCCCGTCGAGCCCTGAGAGCGAGGTGCTCTCGAACCCGATCAGGACCTGTCTACAGCCGCTGTCCCGCATCAATCGAAGGAGCTCGGGGTCACCGGCGATCGAAACGTCGGACTCCGTGAACCACCGGACATCCTCCTCGGCCAGCGCTTTCATGAGCTTCCTGGCGTGCCTCTTGTCGACGAACGTGTTGTCGTCGGCGAACTCGAGAAACGGCTTGGGCCAGATCTCCTTGATGCGCCTGATCTCGGCGATCACCTTGGCGACCGGTTTCGTCTTGAACGTGGGCGCGATCGTGATGGACGCCGCGCAGAATGAGCAACGAAAGGGACAGCCGCGCTGCGTCTGTACGGTGAGCCGGCTGTAGGCCTCGGGATCGAGAAGATCGAAACGGGGCATCGGAGCATCGGCCAGGTCGTAGGACGCGGTGCCGGAGTCGTAGCGGGCCTGGAGATCGCCGCGCAGGAGATCGCCGACCAGGCGAGGCCAAGTCACCTCGCCCTCTCCGGTCACGACCGCGTCGGCGTGCGCCGCCGCCTCGTCGGGCAGAGCACTGACGTGGAGTCCGCCCAGGATCACCTTGGTCCCGACCTGCCGGAACCGATCCGCGAGCTCATAGGTTTCCTTGATGCGCGCGGTGAAGCTCGAGAGGGCGACGGCGTCGTAGCCGGCGGAGTCGACGCGGAACTCGCGCGGCTCGGGCACGTCGACGTACTCGAGGTCGATCTCGGGCGGGGTCAGTCCGGCGAGCGTCAGGAGGCCGAGGCTCGGCAGCGACGCGATGAGCTCGCCGCGGCGGACGAGGCCGGGAAGGGTGAGGCCGGCGCGCAAGAGATCCTCGTTCTGCACGCGGATGCCCGAGGTGGCGAGGAGGCCGAGCTTCATGGCCCCGGCGAGCTCCCGAGCATGCACGCCACGCCCGTGGCGAGACTGAGAACCGGGAGGGCGAAGAGCCAGCGAAAGGACGTCCTCCAGGCGGTGAGAAAGCAGCAGAGGGGCATCGTGATCGCGCCGATCACGAAAGCCGCCTCGGCGACCGGGAGGACGGCTGCGGACATCGTGACCCGCTCGAGGCTGAGCGCGAAAAGGATGTTGAGGAACCCCAGGCCGAAGAACGAGATGTGGCCGAGGCGGATCATCCGGCGCGGGAAAGAGCCGTATCCTCCGCCCCAGGTCTCTTGGTGGAACCCGAGACCGATCAGGAAGCCCGAGACGACGCCGAGCATCAGGCCGAGCCAACCGAAGACGAGATTGACCTGGCCTGGCCCGTCGGTGATCACGTCGGCTCGCCGTCGGTGCGCCGCCTCAGCCGCCGCCGCGCTTGGGCGGCGTCTGGAACCGGTGGTGGGAGCGGTGCTCGCCGAAGCCGCGCTTCCAGGGCTGGTCGGTGGCGCGCTGTTGCTTCTTCGGGTCCGGGCCGGATCGCTCGCGAGGGGCGTCCACCGCCGTCTCCGCCGCGGCCTCGGCCTGCGTTTCGCGCGCCGCCGCCTCGTCCTTCTTGAGGCAGCAGCGCTTGTACTTCAACCCCGAGCCGCAGTGGCAGGCATCGTTGCGGCCGGGGCGATCTCGGGTGGCGTCGGCCAACGTTCTCGGTCTCCCTTCGCGTGAGGGATTCTGAAGCGAGTCCCCTCGCCGCCAGTCTACCTGCCGCCGGGCCGTGAAGCGGAATCCGCCGGCAGGCTTCCGAGCGGCCGGCGGGTCCGCGTCGTCCGGCCGGCGACGCTGCCGGTCGCGGCCCGGATGTGATCCAATAGAGAGGTTCTGGATCTCACGCTACCCGAGCCCCCCGGGGGAGCGGCCTCCGGGGAAGGCCGTCGCAGCGGGAGACCGGCCGGAGTCCACGGCTTCGGCGGTGATGCCGACGGAACGAAACGTTCATCGATCCCAAGGGGGGACTCCATGAAACGAACGCAGTGGTCCGCTTTCGCCGCGGCCCTGGCGCTGCTTGCCGGCCAGGCCCTGGCAACGCCGGCGCTCGCCGGCACCGCTCCGCCCGAAGGCAGCCTCGCCGGCCCGGCGATCTTGCCGCCACCCCTCGAGGTTCCGGAGGGGCCCGGCACCTGGAGCGAGGATTTCGACGGCTACGCCACCGGCATGCAGCTGCACGGCGTGGGAGGATGGAAGGGCTGGGACAACATGCCCGCCTTCGGCGCCCTGACCTCGGCGGTGCAGGCGCGCTCGGTGCCGAACTCCGTCGACATCCTGGGGGCGAGCGACCTCGTCCACGAGTACTTCGGCTACACGTCGGGGATCTGGACGTACATCGCCCATCAGTACATTCCGTCCACCTCCGCCGGCCCGTCGTACTTCATCCTCCTCAACACGTACAACGACGGGGGCCCCTACAACTGGTCGACGCAGGTCTGCTTCAACATCGACACCGGCCTGGTCATCGACGACGTGGCGGCGGACTGCGCCACGGGCACCTCTCTTCCCCTCGTCTACGATCAGTGGGTGGAGCTCCGGGTGGTGATCGATCTCGACGCCGACACCCAGACTTTCTACTACGGAGGCGTGCCACTCTTCACGGACACCTGGACCGGGCACGTCAGCGGCGGCGGCATCGCCAACATCGGTGCCGTGGATCTCTTCGCCAACGCCGCCACGTCGGTCTTCTACGACGACATGTCGCTTTCGAACGAGATCTTCGCCGACGGCTTCGAGTCGGGCGACACAAACGCCTGGTCGTCGACGGTGCCGTAGGCGGCCCCTCGCACCGGGCGAGCCGGGGCACCGGCTCGCTCGGGCCGGAGCCGTCCGGCCGGATCGCCTGAAGCCACGTTCCGGTCGTCGCCGGCCCCCGCTCGTCTTGCCGGGGCCGTGAGCAGCGGATAGTGTCGGCGCCGTACTCCGCCCGACGCCGTCCCTGCCCAGGAGATCCCCGCGATGAAACGACGCCTCCGACTTTCGACCGCCACGACTGCGCTCGCCCTCCTCCTCGCGCTCGTCGCCGGGGCACCGGCGGCTGCCGTCGCCTCGGGCTCCTTCGTCACCGGCCCGGCCGCGGGCACGCCGCTCGAGATCGCTCTCGGCTACCTCGACGCGAACCGGGGCGAGCTCGGGCTGACGGCGGGCGACATCGCCGACTTCGCGGTAAGCGACGAGTACACGACGCAGCACAACGGGGTGACCCACGTCTACCTGCAGCAGCGTCTGGGCGGCATCGAGGTCGTCAACGGTCTGTTCAACGTCAACGTGATGCCCGACGGCCGCATCCTCAACTTCGGCAACCGCTTCGTGGGCAGCCTGGCCGACGTCGCCAACACGCTGTCGCCCACGATCGAGCACGAGGACGCCATCGTCGGCGCGGCACGGCATTTCGGTCTCGAGGTGGACAGGGACGCCCTGCGCATCGTCGAGGCCTTCGGCGGTCCGGCGGAGAAGATCCGCTACGACGCCGCGGGGATCTCGCGCGACGAGATCCCGGTCGAGCTGAAGTACCTGCCGCTGGCGGACGGTTCGGCACGGCTGGTCTGGAGCGTGCAGCTCTACCGGGTCGACACGCCGGACTACTGGAACGTCTTCGTCGACGCCGAGACCGGCGAGGTGCTGGACAAGCACAACTGGACGGCCTACGAGGAGGAGGGCACCTGCACGTCGAACTGCTACCGGGTCTACGCCATCCCCAAGGAGAGCCCGGACGACGGCCCGCGCACGATCGAGGATGACCCGGCGGATGCGGTGGCCTCGCCCTTCGGCTGGCACGACACCGACGGCGCGCCGGGAGCCGAGTTCACGGACACCCGGGGCAACAACGTCGACGCGCAGACCGATCTCGACGCCAACAACAATCCGGCCGGCGAGACGGTGCCGGACGGCGGCGTCGACCTGATCTTCAACTTCCCCCTCAACCTCAACACGCAGCCCAGCAACTACCAGGAAGCGGCGGTCACGAACCTCTTCTACTGGAACAACGTGATGCACGACCTGACGTACCGCTACGGGTTCGACGAGGCGAGCGGCAACTTCCAGGAGAACAACTACGGCAACGGCGGCCTCGGCGGCGACAACGTCAACGCCGACGCCCAGGACGGCTCGGGCACCAACAACGCCAACTTCCTCACCACCCCGGACGGCAACCCGAGCAGCCGCATGCAGATGTTCATCTGGACCAACCCGTTCGGCCAGCTGGTCACCGTGAACGCGCCGCCGCCGATCGTGGACTCCTACATCGCCAACCCGTCGAACAACGGCGGCACCGGCAATGGCCTGACCGCCGATCTGGCGATCGTCGACGACGGCGTGCCGCCGACCACCGACTCCTGCGAGCCGGCCGTGAACGACCTCACGGGCAAGATCGCGCTGATCGTCTGGAACGAAGGCGCCTGCAACTCGAGCGTGTTCGTCCTCAACGCTGCCAACGCCGGGGCGGTCGCGGCGATCATCGTCGACAACACGGACGAGCCGTTCACGAACTTCGGCGGCAGCCCCGCGATTCCCTCGGTGGCGGTGGGGCTCCCCGACGGCCAGCTCTTCATCGACACGATCGAGGGCGGCGACACGGTCAACGCCACGCTCGAGGACAACCCGGCGGGACAGATCAACCGCGACAGCGACCTCGACAACGGAGTCATCGCCCACGAGTACGGCCACGGCATCTCGAACCGCCTCACCGGCGGGCCGGCCAACGTCGGCTGCCTCAACCACGCCGAGCAGGCCGGCGAAGGCTGGAGCGACTGGTGGGCGCTGTCGCTCTTCCCGGTTGCCTCTGACACCGAGACGACGATCCGCGGCATCGGCAACTACGTGACCTTCCGGCCGATCGACGGCGTGGGCATCCGCAACTTCCCGTACACCACCGACCTCCTCGTCAACCCCCAGACCTACGCCGACATCGGGACGACCAACGTCCCGCACGGCGTCGGCGAGATCTGGGCCGCGATGCTGTGGGAGATGTACTGGAACCTGGTCCACCGCTACGGCTTCGACGAGGATCTCTACACCGGCACGGGCGGCAACAACGTGGCGATCCAGCTGGTGATCGACGGCATGAAGCTGCAGCCCTGCACGCCGACCTTCGTCGACGCCCGCGACGCCATCCTGGCGGCCGACGTGGCCAACAACGCCGGCGCCAACGAGTGCGAGATCTGGAACGCCTTCGCCAAGCGCGGTCTGGGCTTCTCGGCCACCGCGGGCGGCACCGGGGTGGGCGACGAGACCGAGGCCTTCGACCTGCCGCCGGGAGTGCCCTCGGTGTGCACGGCGATCTTCTCGGATGGCTTCGAAAGCGGGGACACCTCGGCCTGGTCTGCGACCATCCCGTGACGTCCCGCTTCCGGTCGTCGCCCCGCCCCTGAGGGGCGGCGCTTTTCCCCCGCCGGGGCCTGCGTCAACCGAGCAGGGCCTGGAACCGCGGATGGTCGCGGATGGCGTCCAGGTTGCTGTCCTGCCGCAGCCAGTCGATGTAGGCGAGGCCGCCTTTGACGGATTGCTCGACGCAGTCGAGCGCCCGGTCGAGCTCGCCGGCCAGCGAGAAGACGCAGCCGACGTTGTAGAGGACCATCGGCTCGTCCGGCTCGAGCGCGAGGGCGCGCTCGGCCCAGCGCAGGCCGCTTTCCGTCTGGCCGAGGGAGACGAGGGCGTTGGCTCCCATGTAGAGCGCCCGCGCCTCCTCGGGGTTGTGCTCGAGGCGGCGCTCGGCGGCGCGGATGCCCCGTCGCCGGCTCGCGGCCGCATGCTGCGAGCGCCCGAGGTCGTCGTGGATCTGCGCCACCAGCAGCGGTGCCTGAAAGTCGTCGGGGTCGATCCTCGAGGCGTGCCCGAAGAGCTTCTCCGCACTCTCGAGATCGCCCTGGACGAAGGCGTTGCGAGCGTAGAAGTAGTAGGCCTCGTAGAGCCTGGGATCGAGACCGATCGCCGTCTCGAACGCCTCCTCCGACTCCGCGTACCGCCGCTGCAGCGAGAGCACCAGGCCGCGGGCGACGTGCGCCTCGGCGAGATCCGGAGCCAGCTCGAGCGCCCGGCGGCTCGCCAGGTCGGCCTGCTCCAGGTCCGCCGCGTCGCCGTCGGCGTACATGAACAGGAACGTGCGGCACTCGGCGACGCCGGCGTGAGCTCGCGCGTAGTCGGGATCGAGCGCCAGGGCCGCGTCGAAGGACCTCAGGGCCGCTTCCACGCCCTGGCGCCGGTACTCGAAGAACCGCTCGCGGCCCTCGAGGTAGTGCTCGTAGGCCTGGAGGTCGGCGGTCGGCGGCCGCTCGGGAGCCTCGGCGTGCCTGGCGTCGAGGCGTAGCTCGAGTCGGTGGGCGATGCGCTTGGCGATCTCGTGCTGAATGGCGAAGACGTCGCCCAGCGGGCGATCGAAGGTCGCGGACCAGAGCTCTGCTCCGTCCGCGCTGGCGGTCAGCTTGACGCTCACCCGCAGCCGGCCGTCGGCCTTGTCGACGCTGCCCTCGAGAACCGTCGAAGCTTCCAGCCGCCGCCCCGCGTCCGCGGCGTCGGTGACGGCTCGCAGGCGCAAGGAGGAGCCGCGCGGAACGACACGCAGGCCCTCGATGCGCGCCAGAGCGGCGATCAGCTCGGCGGCCAGACCATCGCAGAAGGTGCGCTGGTCCGCGTTGGCGCTGAGGTCGGCAAACGGCAGGACGGCTAGGGAAGGCGCTGACATCGGGTCTCCATCTCGAGGCTCAGCCATCCGCATGATCTCACGATCCGCCGGCGGTGACCGAAGCGGGGGGGCGCGGCCCCGGGAGGGGGTCGGCGAGCGCCTGGTGCCCCAGGCTCGTCGAGCGGGAGTGGTGACGCCCCGAAGGCTCAGGGAGCGGCCTACCTCGGCGAGTGGGTTCTCGAGGAGTGCGCCCAGCCCCGTCGGTAGTGGCGGCGGCGGGCGGGGCCGTCGCATCATGAAGCGCGCATCGAAAGCCGGTACCCTCTCAAGGAGACACCTCGTGCGGATCTGGCGCGTACCCGATCAGGTCATCCGCTTGGCCGTCGTGCTGGCGGTGGCGGTGGTGCTCCTCGTGGTGGCTCGAGACCGCTTCGTGCCGGAGTCGTTCGGCGAGGAAGGTCACTACCGAGCCGACGCGGTCGACGTGGTGGCCGCGCAGCCGGTTCGATATGCCGGTGCCCAGGTCTGCGTCGAGTGTCACGACCGCGAGGGAGAGGTCAAGAGCCGGTCCTTCCATCGGCCGGTGTCGTGCGAGGTCTGCCACGGCCCCGCTGCCGCGCACGCCGACGACTACGAGTCGCAACAGCCGCGGGTCCCGCGCGAGCGCGGCGCCGAGTGCCCTTCGTGCCACGAGTATCTGTCGTCGCGGCCCACGGGGTTTCCCCAGATCATCGAGCGCCTGCACAACCCTCTCCAGGCGTGCATCCAGTGTCACGACCCTCACGATCCCACGCCGCCGCAAGTGCCGGAGACCTGCGCCGCCTGCCACGCCCAGATCGCCAGGATCAAGGCGGTGTCGCATCACGTGACGCTGTCGTGCGAGACCTGCCACGACGCCCCCGCCGAGCACCGAGAGGATCCGCGCTCCCACCTGCCGCGCAAGCCGACGACGCGGGAGTTCTGCGGCCAGTGTCACGCGCGGGACGCCGACAGCCCGCCCGGAATCCCCCGCGTCGATCTGCGCTCCCATGGCGAGCGCTACCTGTGCTGGCAGTGCCACTACCCCCATCACCCGGAGAGCTGAGGATGACCGAGGAGAGCGAGGAGCGAGGCTGCGAGCGGCGTGAGTTCCTGGTCAAGCTGCTGCAGCTTCCCTGCTCGGCGGCGATGGTCACCGTCCTGGGCCCGCTGGCCGCCGCCGCCGAGACGGGAGACGACGGCGCGCAGCGGAGCTTCGGCATGGGAATCCAGATCGACCGCTGCATCGGCTGCGGCAACTGCGTCGAAGCCTGCAAGGCGGAGAACGACGTCCCCCGCGAGCCCTACTACTTCCGCACCTGGGTGGAGCGCTACACGATCCACAGGGACGGCGAGGTGTCGGTGGAGAGCCCCGAGGGAGGCATCCGGGGCTTCCCCCCGCGCGAGGGAGAGAGCGACGAGCGGCGCTCGTTCTTCGTCCCCAAGCTCTGCAATCAGTGCGACAACCCGCCCTGCGTCCAGGTGTGCCCGGTGGGGGCGACGTTCAAGACCGAAGACGGCGTGGTCCTCGTGGACAGCGACTACTGCATCGGCTGCCGCTATTGCATCCAGGCCTGCCCCTACGGCGCCCGCTACCTCGATCCGCGAACCGCCACCGCGGACAAGTGCACCTTCTGCTATCACCGCATCACGCGGGGACTGTCGCCGGCCTGCGTCGAGGTCTGCCCGACGGGGGCCAGGGTGTTCGGCGAGCTCGACGCGCCGGCCAGCCCCTTGCGCCGGCTGATGCGGATGAGCGCGCTCCAGGTGCTCAAGCCCGCCCTCAACACCGAGCCCAAGGTCTTCTACTCGAACCTGGACGGCGAGGTGAGGTAGTCACATGCAGCAGCACCTAGAGCGCCTGCAGTCGGCCACCGAGCAGATCTCGGGGTTCATCTATCCCAACGAGATCGAGCTCCACTGGGGTTTGCTGGTGGTCCTCTACCCGTACATCACGGGCCTGGTGGCGGGGGCCTTCATCCTGGCCTCGCTGGAGAAGGTCTTCAAGGTGAAAGAGGTCGAGCCGACCTATCGGCTGGCGCTGTTGACGGCTCTCGCCTTCCTGCTGGTGGCGCCGCTGCCGCTCCTGGCCCACCTCGGGCACCCGGAGCGCTCGTTCGAGATCTTCCTGACCCCGCACTTCAAGTCCGCCATGGCGATGTTCGGGTTCGTGTATGCCTGGTATCTGATGCTCGTCCTGTTGTTGGAGATCTGGTTCGAGTACCGGGCCGACCTGGTCCGGTGGGGGCGGCAGGCGGGGACGATCAAGAAGGTCCTCTACTATGCGATCACCCTGGGCTCGCGGGATCTCTCGCCCGAGGCCGTCGCCTTCGACAAGAAGGCCGTCCACGCGATCACCCTGGTCGGGATCCCGTCGGCCTTCCTGCTCCACGGTTACGTGGGCTTCATCTTCGGATCCGTCAAGGCGAATCCGTGGTGGAGCAGCGTGCTGATGCCCATCGTGTTTCTCTTCTCGGCGATCGTGTCCGGGATCTCGCTCGTCTTCATGATCTATTACGTGACGACGCAGCTGCGCGGCAGGCAGCCCGACATGGCCTGTCTCGACAAGCTCGCCTCGTTCCTCCTGTACGCGCTGATCCTGGATCTGTCCCTGGAGACCCTCGATTTCATCCATCGGCTCTACGAGTCGGAGGAGTCGATCGGCATCCTCTCCGAGCTGATCGTCAGCAAGCTCTACATCAGCCTGACGATCGTCCAGATCCTCATCGGCACGATCGCGCCGCTGCTCATCCTCGCCTTCTCGCGTTTCTCGCGGCTCCCGAGCGAGCTCAAGCGGGTGGCCTACTTCATCGCCGCGCTGCTGGTCCAGGTCGGGATCTTCAGCACCCGCTGGAACGTGGTGATCGGAGGCCAGCTCTTCTCGAAGAGCCTGCGCGGCCTGACGGTCTACAAGCTCGAGCTCGGAGGCATCGAGGGCCTGTTCACGTGCATCGGCCTCGTGATCCTGCCGTTCGTCATCCTCTACGTCCTCGTCAAACTGCTGCCGCCGTGGGAGGACGCCGCGGCCGAGGTGGTCGAGGGCGCCGCGGCCGCGGCGGGGCGCACGGAGTAGGGGAGACCGCGCGCCGCCGCGGCGTCAGCGCCGGCTTCGAGCTCTGGCCGGAGGGCGGGATCCGGCCGGCCGGGCCGCCGGCGCCGCGGTCAGGGCACGACGAGCGTCCAGGCCGAGGTGTCGCCGGACTCGAAGCCGTCGGCGAAGATCACCCCCCCGGCCACTCCCGCCGAGAGTGCGTAGAGCACCGTGCTCGAGGTCGTGTCCTGCGTTCCCGCGACGACGTCCGCCAGTCCGTCGCCGTCGAGATCGCCGATGGCGTCGACGCTGAAGACCCGGTTAGCGGTCGGATACGCCCAGCGGATGGCGCCGTCGGCGCCGCTCATCAAGTAGACGTGGGTGTCGAAGCTGCCGGCGACCACGTCGGGCAGCGCGTCGCCGTCGACGTCGTCGATGGCGGCGACCGTCCAGACGTCGCCGCCGTTGGCGGTGCCGACCGCGGAGCGCCAGACGCGGCTGCCGTCGGCGCCGTCGAGCAGGTGCACGGCGTTGTCCCAGGAGGCCACGATCACCTCCGGGGTGCCGTCGCCGGTGAGGTCGCCGAGCAGCTTGAGCGACATCACCGGGTCGAAGACGTCGGTGCTCTCCCATACGGGGCCGCCGGTAGCACCGTCGAGGCAGCGCACCGCGTCGCCGCCGCTGCTCCAGATGCCTCCGAGCACCTCCGGGACGCCATCGCCGGTGAGATCCGGAATGGAGCTCGCGAAATAGGCGGTGCTGCCGGGCACGCCGGCGGACCACAGCACGGTTCCGGAGGGATCGGTCGAGGCGCCGTCGAGAGCGACGAACTGCTGGCCGCTGTCCCACACGGCGACGACCAGGTCGTCCTTGCCGTCGCCGGTGGCGTCGCCGAAGGCATGGACCGAGCCCACCGCGTCGGCGGCGGGATAGCGCCAGAGCACGAAGCCGGTGCCGCTGCTGGCACCGTCGATCGAGTAGACGGAGTCGTTGTCCGAGCCGACGCCGAAGGCGACTTCGCCGCGGCCGTCGCCGGTGACGTCGGAGAGCTCGGCCAGCGAGTAGACCCAGCCCGATTCGGACTCGAGGTAGGTGTCGAGCCGCCAGCGGATCGTCCCGTCCGCGCCGTCGATCTCGTAGGCGGTGCGGCCGCCCCAGCCGGTGCCGAGCAGGACGTCGCGGACGCCGTCGCCGTCGCGGTCGGAGGCGGCGACGAGCGACTGCTCGCCGGTGGGGGCGCCGCCCGAGACCCCGTCGGCGGTCTCGAGGCTCCACAGCACGCTCGCCGTCCCGGCGCTGGCGCCGGAGACGCAGAACAGGTTGTCGGTCCCCGACTCGTCGATGCCCACCACGAGATCGTCGATCGCGTCGCCGTTCGCGTCGCCCATCGCCCGCACGCTCGGGGCGTTGTCGGGCGCGGTCATCGAGAACAGCAGCGCCGGCGCGGGGGTGCCGTCCGGGGCGCCGCTCCCCGCCCCGAGTGGCGCCGCGGCGCGTGCCTCGAGCACCGCTTCGACCCGGGTCGGCTGGTCCGCGCCGGCGCGGCCGGCGTGGCCGACGGCGAGGACGAGGATGAGGGCGGCGGCGCGCATGAAGGACCCGCACGCCATCTTACTTCCCCCGGTTCAGGAGCGCGCCGGATCGGCGGTCGCGAGAGGCCCCGCGGGATCCGGCCTCGCCGCCTCGACCCGGTGGTCAGGTCTCTTCGTCGCCGCTTTCGCCCGACTGCGCAAG
>Ga0224497_10000823_pt1 | contig 20754 bp, 12 predicted proteins | sample SF_Jul11_sed_USG_4_FD_167970 | JGI IMG/M metagenome (GOLD analysis project Ga0224497, IMG submission 167970) | Sediment microbial communities from San Francisco Bay, California, United States - SF_Jul11_sed_USGS_13 | ecosystem: Environmental > Aquatic > Marine > Sediment | place: USA...
TCCGACGACTTCGAACAACTGTACCAGTACGCCGAAAAGCTGGTCCAGGACGGGAACGCTTACGTCGATTCCTTGAGTGAAGACGAGATCCGCGCGTACCGGGGCACGGTGACCCAGGCCGGCCGAGACAGCCCCTACCGCACGCGCTCTGTGAAGGAGAACCTCGGTCTGTTCCGCCGCATGCGGGCCGGCGAGTTTGCCGACGGCACCCACGTGCTCCGGGCCAAGATCGACATGGCCGATCCCAACATGCTGATGCGCGACCCGATCCTGTACCGCATCCGCCACGCGAGTCACTACCGCCAGAACGACGCCTGGTGCATCTACTCGCTGTACGACTTCACCCACTGCCTGTCGGACGCGATCGAAGACATCACGCACTCGCTCTGCACCCTGGAGTTCAAGGACAACAACGCGCTGTATGACTGGGTGCTGGACGCCGCCGGGTTCGAGCACCCGCGCACCCAACAGACCGAGTTCGCAAGGCTCAACCTGGACTACACGGTGCTCTCCAAGCGGAAGCTGATCCAGCTGGTGGAGCGGGGGCACGTGTCGGGCTGGGACGACCCACGCATGCCCACCATCGCGGGGCTCAGGCGCCGCGGCGTGACACCGGAAACGATCCATAACTTCTGCGACCTGGTGGGCGTGGCCAAGACCGACAGCCGAGTGGACATCGAGAAGCTGGAATACTGCATCCGGGATGATCTCAACACCCGCGCGCCGCGTGTGCTGTGCGTGCTGAAGCCGCTCAAGGTGACGATCACCAACTACCCGGAGGGCAAGACCGATCAGCTCGACGCGCCCTATTGGCCGCACGACGTGCCCAAGGAGGGATCGCGCAAGCTGCCGTTCTCGCGCACGCTCTACATCGAGCGCGACGACTTCATGGAAGATCCGCCCAAGAAGTTCTTCCGCCTGGCGCCCGGACGCGAAGTGCGGCTCCGCTACGGGTATTTCATCACGTGCACGGATGTGGTGAAGGACCCGAAGACCGGCGAGGTGACCGAGCTGCGCTGCACCTACGACCCCGCCACCCGGGGCGGCGACGCGCCCGACGGCCGCAAGGTGAAAGGCACCATCCACTGGGTGTCGGCCGCAGAGTCGCTGCCGTGCGAGGTCCGGCTCTACGACCGGCTGTTCCGCGTACCCGATCCGGACGACGTGGAGGAGGGCCAGGACTTCACCAGCAATCTCAACCCCGAGTCGCTGGTGGTGCTGAAGGACAGCCGCATCGAGCCCAGCGTGGCCGGCGACCCGCCCGGTACGCGCTACCAGTTCGAGCGCCAGGGGTACTTCATGAGTGATCCGGTGGACGCGAAGCCCGGAAACCTGGTGTACAACCGCACCGTCACCCTGCGCGACACCTGGGCCAAGATCTCCGCCAAGCAGTGACCCCGAGCCCGCTCATCCTCCCGATCCCGGAGCGTCAATGAACTCGGAGCCGTTGTTCAACGAGTTGATCGGAGTCATGGCCGTGATCACGATGATCCCGGTCCTGTTCATCTGGCTCGAGAAACGCACCAAGTGGAAGATCTTCAACATCCTGCCGGCCATCATCTGGATCTTTCTCACCCCGATCTTCCTCTCCAACCTCAACGTCATCCCGCGCTCCACCGCGATCTACACGACGTTCCGGTCGTTTGCGGTGCCGATGTTCATCGTGCTGATGCTGCTGGACATCAACATCCGGCAGTCGCTCCGGGTGGCGTGGCGCGGGGCGGCGGTGCTGGTGCTCGGCGCATTCGGGATCGTGATCGGTGCGGTGATCTCGTTCTACATCTTCCGCGAGGGGCTCCCGCCCGACACGTGGCGCGGCTACGGTGCCCTGGCCGGGAGCTGGATTGGCGGCACCGGCAACCTGGCGGCCGTGGCCGAAAGCCTGGACACGCCGGGTGAGATGGTGGGCATGGTGGTGCTGGTGGACAACTTCGTCTACGTGCTCTACTTCCCGCTCATCCTCACCTGCAAGCGCTGGGCAAAGAGCTTCAACCGGTTCACCGGCGTGTCGCAGGAACAGATCGACCACATCGCCCAGGCCGACGCGGAGATCGAGAAGAAGGCGCACGAGGTGCACTTCCGCGACGTGCTGGTGCTCATGGGCTTCGGGTTCACGGCCATCTTCGCGGCCAACCAATTGGCGGCCGTGTTCCCGGTCGTCGAACCGGTCTTCACCCAGAACACCTGGGCCATCCTGCTGGTCACCACGTTCGGCATCGGGCTCTCGGCGACTCCGCTCAAGAACGTGCCCGGCACCGAGCCGCTCGCCATGGGGCTGGTGTACATCTACATGACCATGCTCGGCGCGCAGGCCGACCTGTCCAAGATCGGCGGCGCCCAATGGTTCCTGGCGGCCGGGTTCGTGTGCATCACCGTGCACCTCGTGTTCATCGTGATCGGCGCGCGGCTGTTCCGGATCGACGTGAGCATGGCCGCCACCGCGAGCGTGGCGGCCGTGGGTGGTGCCGCGTCGGCACCGGTCGCGGCGGGATACCACCGCGAAGAGCTGGTGCCGATCTCGATCATGCTGGCCCTGATCGGCTACGCGCTCGGCAACTACCTGGGGGTGGCCACGGCGTACTTGTGCCACCTGATGGTGTGACCGCCATGCCGCGCGTGGTGTCGGTCCACGAATACCAGCTGAGCCCCGGTGTCGAGCCTGCGGAGTTCGAGGCCGCCGTGGGGGCGGCCAGAGGGCGGGGCCTGTTCGATCTGCCCGGACTGGTCGAGGTGCGGTTGCTGCGCGCGCTCCGCACCACGCGCCGACAGACGTACGCGATGCTGTGGGTGTACGAGAGCCGCGAAGCTTGGGAAGCACTGTGGGGGGATCTAGCGGCGGCCTTCCGACGCGCGGACGCACCCCGCCTTCGCGATGCCTATGGGCCGTGCCAGGCTCGAGTTGGTTGGCCGATTAACGAGGTACGCGCCCCGGCATCGCTCCGGCGAGCGCGTCGGCTCGGTGACGACGGTCCGACCGCGCCCCGCGCCCCGCGTACAGCGTACAGCTCACAGCGCACAGCGCTAGAATTCCGCCCTCACACTCCCCGTCACGAGCCGCCCGATCCGCGGCGCGCCCACGAACTCCTGGTGGGCGTTGTCGGTCACGTTGAGCGCGTTCACCGTGAGCGTCAGCGCCGGCGCGAACGGGAGCCGGTAGCCCAGCAGCGCATCCACCACGGCGTAGGCCGCCACGTCACCCACGTACACGCCCGATCGGACGGGAAAGCCGTCGACCCAGCGGCACCGCACCTGCGCGTTCACCCCCCACCCGTCGTGCCGGAAGAGCAGGGTGCCCGACGCACGGTTGGCCGGCGCGTTGAGCGGCAAGCTGTCCACCTGTCCCGCGGGGTCGGCCAGCGCGAACATGTCCTTGCTGGTCCATGAGTACGTGCCCTGCACGGCGATCGTGGGTGTCAGGATCGCGCCTAGCTCCAGGTCGGCGCCCCAGTAGCTCGCGTTCCCGAAATTGCGGTACGATATCAGCACGTCCCACGGGTCGCGCGCCTCCACCGGCGTCACGGTGCCCGCCGGTACCTGACCCACGAGCCCCGTGATGAATTGCGCCGAGTCTGCCGACATGAAGTTGCCGAGGTACGCCGCCAGCGACGCCGGGTCGAAGAACGCGTTCGGGGTCTCGACGCGCTCGGCCCCTTGGAAGTCCTTCTTCCACGCCTTGTACACGTCGACGCCGAGTGACACCCGGTCCCACAGCACACCGCGGTAACCCAGCTCGATCACGTTGTCGATCGTGGGCCGAAGCGGTGGGATGTCGCGCGCGTCGAAGACGGGACTAAACGTCTCGGCCGCGGGGTCCAGAATGTTCAGCACGGTGGCCACGTCGGCACGCGTCGGCGCGGGGATGGCCGACAGGTCGATCCCGAGGTTCCGCAGCGTATCGACCAGGACGGGCCACAAGAGGGTCACGTCGAGCGGGAGATACGCCGTGTCGCCGCCGAGCGCGGTGGGCGTGTAGGGTGAGCGCATGCACAGACCGCCGTCGCAGTCGCGCCGAAAGCTGAAGCCGTCCTTGGGTACGCCCACCAGCCGCACCGGGATCGGTATGGGGGAGGGGAGGACGCCGGCGATCAGGTCGAGAAACAGGTTGTTGGTGTTGGGCGTGCTGAACGCGCGGTTGTAGGTGAGCCGGAACGTGTGAGCCTCCTGCGGCTGGAGCACGAGGGCCGCACGCGGCGAGAACACCAGGTCGTTGAGCCGGTTGTGGTAGTCCACCCGCGCCGCCGCCACGGCGCGGAGCACGGGGGTGAGCTGCACGTCGGCATGGAGATAGCCGCCGGCCTCGTTGATCGCGTCGTCGTCTTCGTTCCGGCCGGTGATCGTGCCCTCGGTGCGCGGCTCCGTGCGCTGGAGGTCGAGCCCGTACGTGAGGTTGACGCGCGACGCCACGAAGCTCCCGTGCTGGAGCTGGGCGACAATCATGCGTGACTGGTCGGTGATCGGCGCACCGGTCCGGAGCAGATACGTGTCACCCGAGCCACTCGTATTGATGAACGCCTGCCCGAACAGCCTTCCATGCCGCACTCGTGTCTGCACGTAGGCCGAGCGCCAGTCGTCGAGCTGGGCGGCACCGAGCGGGGTCAGCTCGATGTGACGCAGCGCGCCGTTCACCCCGACGGCGGTAGTGACCGTGGTCTCGGCGCCGGGCCGCCAGTCGATCCGCGCCTCACCGCCCACGCGCTCCACCGTGGTGTCGCGCCGGCCGATCAACAGCGTGTCTGGATCCGCGCCGGTGCCCAGCGCCACGAGCCGCTCCGCCTGCTCCTTGGAATCCACGTACGGCCAATCGTCGGCGCGGAGGTATTGTGCCGAAAGCTTGACCGCCACGCGGCGGCCAAGTGGCTGCGCCACGCGGAGCTGTCCGTGCAGCAACCCCCGCTCGCCGCCCGTGAGCGTGAGCGTGGCCGGACGGGACGCGAACGGCGAGCGGCTCAGCACGTGCAGCACGCCGTTCGCCGAGTTGGGACCGTAGAGCGCCGATCCGGGTCCGCGCACCACCTCGATCCGCTCGATGTCGTCGTCGATGAGCGGGATGAAGCTGAACACGTTGATCCTGAGCGACGGCACCGAGGCGTAGCGCCCGTCGGTGAGCACAAGCAGCGCGCCCGACGACACGTTGTTGAACCCGCGGGACACGACCTCGTGCGCCAGGATCCCGGTGGTTGCCACGTCGAGGCCCGGCGTGCCGTACACGTGGTCGATGGGGGTGAGCGCCGGCCGTTCGGCGATGGACCGCTCGTCCACCACCGTGACCGACGCGGGGGCATCCAGCGCCTTCTCTTCGGTGCGTGAAGCCGACACCACGACCGGGTTGATCACGTACGCCTGCGGCACCAGGCGAATGGTGAGCCGGCGGGTGGCGCCTGCGCCGAGCGCCACACCGGCCAGCCGCACGGGACGGTAGTCGAGCCGCGCGATCACCACCGTGTACGTGCCGGCGGGGACCGAGAGCGCGAATGCACCCTGAGCGTCGGTCACCGCGCGGGCCACCGCGCGCTCGCCGGCGATCACGTCGACCCGCGCGCCTTGGACCGATGCGTTGGTGAGGGAATCGGTGACGATGCCGGCAAGCGTCGCGTCCTGGGCGTGGAGTGGTACGCACGTGAATGCGACACACGCGAGCAGGGCGACGATGTATCGGATCCCGTGCGACGGTGCCGTCATGGGATCATCTCCTTCCGCGTTACCGCGCGGCGAGAAAGCGCTGCCGCTGACCTTCGGTGATCATGTCCTCGGCGACCACGTGACGCGCGATGGCGGCGACGAACGCGTAGCCCCGTGGCTCGGCCGCGAGCCAGCGCTGCCACTCGAGCTCGTCGAGCGCCGCCTCGAGCGCATTGCCGGATACGTGTGTGGCCTTCTCCAACGCGGCCGGAGCCACGCGATCGCCCAACACCGCGGCGGCTGCAAGCACCTGCTGCGCGTCGGCGCTGAGCCGCCGGAACCCCACGCGGATGGCGGCCACGATGCTGTCCGGAAGGTCGGACGGTAGCGAAGAATCCAGGGTGTGAAACGGCTGTGGCCACGCGCCTGCCAAGCGCCCCAGGTCCAAACCCAGCGCCAGCGCGTGCAGCAGCTCCACGGCCAAGAGCGGCAGGCCGGCCGTGTCGGCTTCGAGCCGCCGCGTGAGCCGGTCCGCTTGCTCTTCGGTGTACTCGGGCATCGCCCACGCGGTGAGCCTCCGGAGCGCGGCGCGATCGAGCGGTGCCAGCACGCACGACGTTCCCGCGAGGTCCCGCCCCAACCTCGAGCGCAGGTCATCCAGCTCGGGACGAGAAGGTTCGGCCTGGGTCGCGAACAGCAGGAACACCGGTGCGCCCGCCAGATCCCGCGCTGCAGCGATCAGGGCCCTCATCGAATCCGGGTCCAGCCACTGCGCGTCGTCGATCAGCACGGCCACCGGGTGTTCGGCGGTGATGGCACGGAGCACGTCGACCAGGGCAGCCCCCAACGAAATCGGTTCCGCGGTCGCCCCGCCAAACCGGTCCTTCCACTCGGCAATCTCCTGGGCAAAGGCAGCCAGCGCGCGCGGTGACGCGGCGGCCAGGCCGTGCGCCTCGAGCAGCCCGCCCCGAGCGAGCCCGAGTGTGCCGCTCCACGCCTGGTCGAGATCGGCCTCGACGCAGCGCACCGCGGCGACCGCTGCGCCGGCAAGGCGGGCCCGGGTCATCACCTCCTCGGCGAGCCGCGACTTACCGAGTCCCGGGGCGGCCAGGATGACGCCGGCAGTGGGCGTGGCCCCGGACGCGCAGCCCTCGAAGGCGTCGACCAGCCGCGCCAAGCCGGTCTCCCGCCCCACAAGCGGTGCGCGGCGCAACTCGGCGCCGGAGGTGGGTTCGGCCGGGACGCCCTCGGCCAGCCGCCATTGCCGCTCGCTCCGCACGCGTTCGGCGAGATCGACGGTCTCCCGCTCGGGCGCGCTGCCGGACTGTTCCAGCCGCTGCCGCAGGCGATCGTAACACGCCAGCGCCGCCGCGCGGTCACCCAGGAGGGCGAACGTTTGCATGGCGGCGCGCGCCGCAGCATCGGATGCCGGGTCGATTGCCCGCGCCAGCGCCGTTACCTCCGCCGCGGCATGCAGCTCGCCGCATCGCAACAGCCCATCGGCGCGACGCGCAAGCGCGTGCACGCAACGGCCCTGCCACTGCTCCCGTTCAGCTACGAGCCAGTCCTCGAATCCCGAGGCGTCCGGAATGCCGAACCCTTCCATGAACCCACCGGCTACCAGCGCCGCGGCCTCTGCCCAGTCGCCCGACCGCTCGTGCCGCTCGAACTCGGCCAGGTCGATCTGGACGCGGCTCGGGTCGAGCTGGATCCGATCGTGATCAGCAAGTAGGCCGTCGTCACCCAGACACTTGCGCAGCACGCGGATCGCCTCGCGCAACGAGTGGCGGGCTGCCTGCTCGGGCTTGTCGGCCCACAGGAGGCCGGTCAGGTGATCGCGGGTGCGTAAGTGCTTGGGGGAGCGGGCGAGGTAGACGAGCAGGCCCAGGTTCTTGCGCCACAGCAGCTCGGCGGGCGGCGCGCCACCGTCGACGCCGATCTCGACGGGTCCGAGCAACCGGCAGGTGATCATCCTAGCACACGCTAGGGTCCGCCGGACCCACCCGTCAAGTGCCTGCGGGGACGAAAGATGTCCCATAACACGACGGCCCCCGGAAGCTTCCCGGGGGCCGTGCTCGAGCCGTCGGCCGAGCGCGCGATGCCAGCCCTATTTGGGCAGCAGCACCGTGTCGATCACGTGGATGACGCCGTTTGACGTCATGATGTCGGTCTTTACAACCGTCGCGTCGTTCACCTTCACGCCCTTCGAGGTGTCAATCCAGATCATTCCGCCCTGAAGCGTCTTGGCCTCGCTCAGCTTCGCGACGTCCTTCGCCATCACCCGACCGGAGACGACATGATACGTGAGGATCTTGGCGAGTTCTTCCTTGTCCTTCAAGAGAGCCTCGAGGGTGCCCTTGGGAAGCTTGGCGAACGCCTCATCGGTTGGCGCGAACACGGTGAAGGGACCCTCGCCCTTGAGCGCGTCCACGAGGCCGGCTGCCTTGATCGCGGTGACCAGCGTGTTGAACGAACCAGCGGCTGCGGCGGTCTCAACGATGTCCATCTTGGCCATCGATTCGGCCTTCGCCTTCGCCGCGCCCTCCTTCGGGCTGGCGTACTGGGCCTCCACGGCGCCGGCGCCGGCGATGAGCGCGAAAGCTGCGGCGGCGGTAACGATGCTGAGCTTCTTCATAGGTGCGAACTCCTGTTGGTTGTGCGGTTTCTCGCGAAATTGACTCGAACAACTCCATCTAATCGTTCAGCGGCCACGTGCCCGCCTTGTTGTCCAACTGCTGTAAAGGAAGTTACATGACAAGAGGGCGGTTGTCAACCTGTTGTCTAACATCTTACTGAGACTGTGGTTGGGCCGATATTGACTGAACCGGTGGGAAACCAGATCTTGTGTTAGACGCGAAGTGGACAGTCCTGGAAAGGGGCAGACACGTGACCGGCGAGCAGAGTCATCCGATCCAGGTCGTGGTGCGGCGGACGGGGCTGACGGCCGATGTCTTGAGAGCGTGGGAGCGGCGGTACGGTGCCGTCGTGCCCGGCCGGTCGCCGAGCGGGCGGCGGGTCTACTCCGACGACGACATCGAGCGGCTCCGGCTCTTGCACCGGGCCACTGGGGGCGGCCGCAGCATCGGCCAGATCGCCACGCTGTCCACCCAGGCGCTCGCCGACCTCGTGCGGGCCGACGAGGCCGAGGAGGCCGAGTCGCCGCCCGCCGCGGTTGGGCCCGAGGCGGGATCGGAAGAGGCCGGGTATCTCGAGGCCGCGTTGCGCGCGGTCGAGGATCTCGATGTGTCCCGCCTGGAGGTGATCCTGGCCCGGGCCACGGTCGCCTTGAGCGCTGCCGGGCTGCTCGACGGGGTCGTGGTGCCCATGCTCACGACGATCGGCGATCGCTGGATGCAGGGTGAGCTGACGATCGCCCACGAGCACGCGGCATCGGCCGTGGCTCGGCAGGTGCTGGGCGATCTGCTGCGTGCGGCGGAGAACCGGAGCGGTGCCCCGTGCGCGGTGTTCGCGGCGTCGGCTGGCGACAGGCACGAATTCGGCGCCATGATGGCGGCCGCCACTGCAGCCGCGATGGGGTGGCGCGTCGTCTACCTCGGCCCCGACGTGCCGGCAGACTCGCTCGGGGTGGCAGCGGCGCGGCACCAGCCCCGACTCGTGGGCCTCAGCGTGGTGTCCGGCCAGACGTCCGGACTCCGCGAGGAGATTGCGGCGCTCCGGGCCGCGCTCCCGCCCGACGTGACGCTCGTGGTGGGCGGGCAGGGTGCCACCACCCGGGCCGCCGAGCTGGCGGACGCCGGGGCCGTGGTGGTCGGCAGCCTGGCAGCCTTCCGAGCCTTTCTTGCCAGAGCGCATCACGGGTCAGGGCGATCCCGCCGCCGAGCCTAAACCGGGTGGCTGACTTGCCGGGCAGGCTGAGGACCTTGATTGGAGCCGCCCCGAGGGGCGTGGCGGTGGGCAGCGCGAGTGCGCTTCTCCTTATTAGTGCGCCGGCACTTGGCGCGCAGCAGTCTCCTCCAGACTCCACCCGCCGCGACTCGATCCCCACCGCACGGCTCGCGCCGCTGGTGGTCAGCGTGGCCCGTTCCACCGACACGCTTGCGCTCCTCCCCCGCGCGGTGTCGGTGATCAGCGGCGCGAGGCTCACCCGCGCACGCACCGCCGAAGGGTTGGATGACGTGATCCAGTCGGTGCCGGGCGTCATCGCCGTCAACCGCTACAATTACGCCCTGGATCAGCGCATCGTCGTGCGTGGCGCTGGCGCCCGGTCCGCATTTGGCGTGCGCGGCGTGCAGGTGCTGTTGGACGGCATCCCGCAGACGCTGCCGGATGGCCAGGGGCAGTTGACCAACGTGGACCTGGGGGACATCGAGCGGATCGAGATTGTGCGCGGCGCGTCGTCGGCCCTGTACGGCAACGCATCGGGAGGGGTCGTCAACCTGCGGTCGGCGCTCGATCGTCCCGAGCGAGCGGCGCTCCGCGGTCGGGTCCAGGGCGGGTCGTTCACCTCGGGCAAGGTGTTGGGATCGGTATCGGCGCCACTGGGAGCCGGGGCGCTCCACGCCACCGGATCGTGGATGAGGACCGACGGGTTCCGCGAGCACAGCCACGCGGAAGTGCGGCGCGCCATGGTGCGTACCCGCATGCCACTCGCCACGAGCACGCGCCTCACCGTCAGCGGTAGCCTGGCGCACATGCCGAACGCCCAGAACCCCGGCGCCCTCACGCAGCCGGAGCTGGATTCGCTCCCCTCGATGGCCGCACCGCGCAACGTGTCGCTTGACGCGAGGAAGTCGGTGTGGCAAGGGCAGGGCGGGATGGCCGTCGAGCACGAGTTCTCCTCCCGCGCCGCGGCCGAGGTGTCGGCATTCCTGGTCCGTCGCGATCTCGACAACCCGCTCACATTTGCGACGATAGCGTTCGACCGGTGGGTGTACGGCATGCGCGGCGCGATGACGATCGGCACCGGCGCGGCGCAGTCGGCGCCACGAGTGACCGTGGGCCTCGATGCGCAGTGGCAACGGGACGACCGCCGCAACGTGTCGACCGACGGCACCACCGTGCTCCTCGATCAGTTCGAGCGGGTCGGGTCGCTGGGCCCGTTCGTGCAGGCGCGGATCGCCCCGTTGCCAGCGGTTCGCATCGTGGCCGGCGCGCGGTACGATCGCGTGGCCTTTGCCGTGAACGACCGCCTGCTCGGCGACGGCGATCAGACGGGAACGCGGGCGATGGACGCGCTCTCCGGCTCGATCGGTCTGTCGCTGCGGCCGGTTGCCGGGATCGCTCCCTGGGTCAATCTCAGCACGGCCTTCGAGACGCCGACGACCACTGAGCTGGTGAATCGGCCGGACGGGACCGGCGGACTCAATCCGGAGCTGGGTCCCCAGCGCACGGTGAGCATGGAGCTGGGCGTGCGCAGCACGGCGTGGTCGGTCGTTGGCGTCGAACTCGTGGTGTACCGGGCCACCGTGCGCGATGCCGTGGTGCCATTCGAGTCGCCCACCGTGCCCGACCGTCAGTTCTTTCGCAACGCCGGGCGGCTTCGGCATCGCGGCATTGAGCTGGCGCTCGACGCGACGCCGTGGTCGGGTGTGTCCGTGACCGGCGCCTATACCCTGGACGATTCCCGGTTCGTCGAGTTCCGCGTTGACCAGGACACGCTGGACGGCAACACCGTTCCCGGCATACCGCGCCACCGGCTGTTTGGCGAGCTGACCCTCACTCGTCCCTCGGGCCTGTGGGCGTTACTCGAGGTGGCGCACATGTCGCGCATGTTTGCCGATGATGCGAACACGGGGGCGGCGAGGGCGTCGACCGTGTTCGGGTTGCGCGTTGGCTGGGAGGGGATCGGTGGGCGTCGCGGCGTGTCGCCGTTCGTCACCGTGATGAACTTGTTCGATACCCGCTACGTCTCGTCGGTGGTGGTCAATGCGGCATTCAATCGGTTCTACGAGCCGGCGCCGGGGCGAACGCTGTTGCTGGGCCTCTCGGTCGGCGGGTAGGCGATCGCGCGATCGGATCGCCCGTCACTCATCTCCTGAACGCGCTCGTCTGCTGGAACGTTCGCTCGGCAATGTCGGTGGCCTGCTGGAGCTTTGCCAGCGTGAGGGAGTCGGCGCCCAGGGTCGAGTCGGTTGTCGCCTGCAGCGAGAGGTACTGCGCGTAGCCGGCGTAGAGCAGTGCGTAGAGTGAGAGGATGCCCTCCGACGGCGGGTCCGGCCAGCCTCGCGGCCGCTCGCGGGCAGCGCTCTCGGGTTGATACACCTGGAACAGCAACGTGTCGGTGCGGCCGATGTCGACCCAGCCGAGCGAACGCAGATTCACGATGCCGGGGGCGGTCTCGATCGGCTGCGGCATGATCCTCCGCACCATGCCCTGGCCGAGCATGTAGGGCGTGAACCCCAGTCGATCGGCCCATCCTCCCGTCGTGCGCGAGATGTAGACGGGGCGCTTGCCGAGGTTCTGCTGAATGAGGTGCAGCGTCAGGATGTCGGCGCGCTCCAGGTACTGCGTACCGATGGAGGCCCGCAGGCTTCCGGCGGTGAAGACCGACCGGTCCGGCACGCGTTGAATGGGCGGCAGGCGGTCGATCTCTTCGTAGCTGAACCCGACGGCCTCGTAGGTGGGCCGCGGCCAGCTTCGGCCCTGATAGAGCGGGATCGCCGCGGTCGAATCGAACGGGAACACCGGCCGGCGCTTGATCTGACGAACGTGCCACTCCGTGTTGCCGAGTGACGTATTCACCAGCAGCACGTCTTTGCGCACGCCCTCGACCTCTTGCATGTACCACAGGGGGAACGTGTCGTTGTCGCCCGCGGTGACGAGTATGCCGTACGGCTCGACCGACTGGAGGATGTCCCAGGCGAAGTCCCGCGGCAGCTGCTCGCCGGCACGCGATGCCGTGGCGCGATTGCCCACGAGCGGGATCAAGGCAAGGGCCAGCACCGGGGTGGCCAGCGCCCAGGCACGCGGCGCGTCCACCCGTCCGCGGAACATCCCTGCGAATCCCTCCAGCAGCGCCCCGAACCCGAGTGCCACCCACACGCCCCACAGCTGGAACGAGGCGATGAAGAAATAGTCGCGCTCGCGCACCTCCCGCAGCAGTTGCTCGTCGGGACGGATGGAGAACCCGTACTTGAAGTCGAGGTAGAACACCAGCAGCACGGTCACGGTCAGCATGAGCGCGGTCATGGCCACCGCCCCTCGGCGGTCGCGCTGCCAGTGCCGCACGGCGCCCACCAGGCCGATCACGCCGAAGAGCACGGCCACCGCATTGCGTACCCGCTGGCTCCAGTCGTGGGCGAACTGCCAGGTGAAGTATTGCACCCAGTTCAGGTACTGCCACACGATGTCGGCCTGCCGCGGCAGGAGTGGTCCCTTTTGGTACTGCTCACGGGCCAGCACACGCTTGAGCGCGTCCCAGTTGGTGGGTTCTCCTTCGTTGATCGGCGGGAAGTGCGCGGCTCGGATGCGCAGGAACACCCAGACGCTCACCCCCACGCCGATGGCGCCGAGCGAGACGAGCACCAGGCGCTGATGTCCGCCGCGATACACGACCGTCGCCAGCAACGCCAGGAGTGCGGCCGCGGCGAGGTAGAGCAGGGGGATCCCATCGCTCCATGCGCGCTCGCCGATCATCGCGGCCATCCCGACGGTCCCCAGGGCGAGCAGGATCTTGGTCGCGCTGCTGGTCGGGTTGGCGAACCCGTACCAGACGGGCGTGGCGAGGAGCACCATGGCCAGGACGAGCCGGGCGTCCCCCTCCCCGCCGAGCCAGCCCTTGAACAGAATCGCCGCGGCGCCCGCCAGCACGAGGAGCGCACTGGTCGTGAGGAGCCGGGTCCAGAAGTTGTCCTCGGCCTCCGCCGCTTCGACGTAGACCAGAAACGCGGGCGCGGCGAGGAGCCCCATCAAGTGGTTCGTGGCGCTCAAAGCGAGGGTGTACACGATGAGCACGAGCCAGTGGTCCCGGCGCTGCCCGGCAGGCTCGTCGCCCCAGTGGACCGCGAGCCACAGCACCAGGGCGATGGAGAGCAGGCTCACCGTGTAGACCTTTTCGTTCACCACCGATTGGTTCCACACGGTGAACGACGTCGCTCCCACCAGGATCCCGGCAGCCGCTGCCGCGATTCGCGCCCAGCGCGGCGTCACGATGCCCCGCATGAAGCGGTCGGCGACCAGGAACAGGAACCCCGAGGCGAGGGCGCTCGTGACGGCGGCGAACAGGTTGATGCGGAGCGCGTAGTGCTCCACGATCGGCAGCATGCCCCAGATGTGGGCGAGCAGCACGAATAGTGGACTGCCGGGTGGGTGGGGAATGCCCAGCACCTTGGCCGCAGCGATGTATTCGGCGGTGTCCCAGAACTGGGCCGTGGGCGCGATCGTCACCAGGTAGATGCTGAGCACCGCGAGGAACACGATGCCCGCAGCAAGGTAGGGCGGCCGCTCCCGGGCGAGGGCCGGTGCGGCAGGCGCTGTGGTGGTCATCAGTGCCGGAACTGCCGCCGGCCGGTGAACACCATGGCCATGTCGTGACGATCCGCGGTCTCCGTGACCTCCTTGTCCCGGATGGACCCGCCGGGCTGGATGACCGCCGTGATCCCGGCCTCGGCAGCCTGCTCGATGCCGTCGGCAAACGGGAAGAACGCGTCGGAGGCGAGCACAGCCCCGGCCGGGTCCTTCCCCGCGTCGCGCGCCTTGTGGACCGCGAGGAACGAGGCGTCGACCCTGCTCATCTGCCCGGCGCCGATCCCGATCGCGGCCTCGTCGCGTGCCAGGAGAATGGCGTTCGACTTCACGCTGGAGACGGCCGACCAGGCGAACCGCAGGTCGGGCCATTCGTTGACCGTCGGCTGCCTAGCGCTCACCACCTGCCAGATCGACTCGTCCCTATCCAGTGCGAACCGATCCTGGACCAGGAATCCGCCCCGCACGCGCTTGAAGTCGAGAGCTGGCCGACTGTCGGGTAACGGCAGCTCCACCACACGGATGTTCTTCTTGCGCCCAAAGGCGCTCAGTGCGCCGTCATGGAACCGTGGGGCCACCACCACCTCGACGAACAGGTCGTGCATCGCCTCGGCCGCTGCCGCGTCCACAACGGTGTTGAAGGCGACTACGGAGCCGAACGCCGATTTGGGATCGGTTTCCAACGCTCGACGATACGCCTCTTCGGGGCTCTTGCCGAGCGCGATGCCGCACGGGGTAGTGTGCTTGATGATGGCGCATACCGGGCGGTCGGGCCATGGCGCCACGGCCGCCGTTGCGGCCTCGACGTCGAGCAGGTTGTTGAACGACAGCTCCTTGCCGTGGAGCTGCCGCAAGTCGTCGAATCCCCGTCCCTCACCCGACGTGTAGAGGGCGGCCCGCTGCTCCGGGTTCTCACCGTAGCGCAGGATCTGCGTGCGCTCCAGTGCGAGACCCATCATCGCGGGGAACGTGTCTTCGTCTTTGCCGAGGTATTGAGCGATTGCCGCGTCGTACGCCGCCGTGTGCGCGAACACCTTGGTGGCAAGCTCGAGCCGGAGTTCCTGCGACAGCGTGCCGGCGCCGATGGCGGCCAGCACGCGATCGTAGTCGTTGGGATCCACTACGACCACCACATGGGAGTGGTTCTTGGCCGCCGAGCGCAGCATGGACGGGCCGCCGATATCGATCTGCTCGATCGCCTCTTCGAGCTTCACGTTGGCCCGGCCCACGGTCTCTTGGAACGGATAGAGGTTGACGGCCACCAGATCGATGGGAACGAACCCACGTGCCTGGAGCTCGCGCATGTGCGCCGTCACGTCGCGCCGCGCGAGGAGTGCGCCATGGACGGCTGGGTGCAGCGTCTTGACCCGACCGTCCATGATCTCGGGGAACCCGGTCACCGCTTCGATGGGCGTCACCGGCACGCCGGCCTGATCGATCACGTGGGCCGTTCCCCCGGTCGACACGATTTCCCACCCCTGAGCGGCCAGCGCCTTCGCGAACGATGCCGCGCCCCGCTTGTCCGATACCGAGATCAGCGCTCGCGGCATCCGGCCTCCTCAACGTGATGATTCATCTAGCGGTCTCCGACCGGCTGCAGGTGATCCGCCACCTCCGCCGGTCCATGATGGGTGTCGAAATGGTGGTCTGCCGCTGCGAGCGGCACGGCGCGACCGGCTTGGGCGGCCGCGAGCACGACGGCGGGAAGGAGCTGATGCTCAATGGCGAGGACGCGCGCGGCCAGGGTGTCCGGGGTGTCGTCGGGAACCACCGGGACCGGCCACTGGGCCAGGATCGGCCCGCGGTCGTATTCCGCGGTTACGAGGTGTACGGTAGGGCCGGAAATCGTGGCGCCCGAGGCGAGCACCGCCTCGTGCACGCGCCGGCCGTACATCCCCTGACCCCCGAACGAGGGCAACAGCGCGGGATGGATGTTGATCATCCGATTCGCATATGCTTCGACCACGGCGCGAGGGACGAGCTTGAGATAACCGGCCAGCACCACCAAGTCGACCCCGTGCGTCTGAAGCACGCCGAGCAGCTCCGTGGCATTCGTGTGGTCGGCGAGCACGGCGGTGCGAACACCGACACGCTCCGCTCGGTCCAACGCGCCGGCGTCGGGTTTGTTGCTGATCACCACGACGATGCGGGCCGCCGCGTCGCCACGGCAGCGATCCAGCAAGGCCTGCAGGTTTGTGCCTCCGCCCGACGCAAGGACCCCAACGTGCATGGCGCTCCTCGTTACGTGCCGCTTCCCTGGCAGGCAGGCTGGGCGGTCGGCGGCACGATGCCTTCCGTCACGCGGACCTCGAAGTCTCCGCCTCTCCCCGCACTCCGGGAAAGGACAAGTACCCGGTAGATGCGGTCGTCGGGCGGCGTGTACCCGAGCCGGGCATTGCAGTTCCCGCCACTGTCGTCGTCGTGCGTGACCGGCTCTCGGAGTCCGCGCACCAACAGCAACGCGGGGTCGAACGTTTCGGACACCAGATCGATTGTGAAGGGGACGCCTTCCTCGTTGCGCACGAGATAGACTTGGAACAGAGAGGAGTCGCTCAGCAAGCGGTCTCCGCTGGTGAGCGTGCCTCGGAGCGGCTCCCCGATCCCAATCGTGCCGGTCACCGGGAAAAACCCCTGACACCCGGCACTGCCCGTCGGCGCATGCGTGCCGTCCCGCAGAAAGAGCTCGTATTGCCCGACCTCGCCTCGGTCCACGGCGTTTACGAAGATGACGAACGAACCCGAGTACGGGAGGGTCAGCGACAGATGCGCATTGCAGTCACCGTCACTGTTGTCATCGTTGCCGATGACGCGATCCATCGCGTCCGCCACCAACAGATTGGCGTTGAAATCGGCGGATCGCAGGCTGATCGTGACCGCGCCGCCCGCCCGTCCCTCGAACGTGTACGGCTGGAAATAGGAGCTGTCCTGTAGTATGTCGCTTGCGCTGGTGAGGTATCCGGTCACTGCCTCGCCGATGGCAATTGGCTCGACCGTTGGAGCGTCCTGGGCGGTGAGCGCGGAGGACGCCGCAATCAGCACGCCGAACGAGATCCTGAGTGACCGATGATTGAGCACGATCCCCCTATCGGGACGAGGTTTACCGTCGATAACTGCTGAACCGTAGAGAGTATACACGGTGGGACGTCCTTGCGCGCGGGCCGTCGGCGGCAGTGGGACCGCCTGTCAGGGCGTTGCCACTCCGGGCCAGCCGGCGCGACGCACGGCCTCGACGACAATCCCGAATTCGTCGTCGCCGATCGTGCGCACGTCGAGCATGACCCGCGCATCGCGCGCGCGCGCTACCACCGGCGGGTCGTGCTCGCGCAGGGCGCGCAAGAACGTGTCGCAGCTCTCGACCTCGAGGGCCACGAGGGTGGTGGGGAGGTCGCAGTCGGGGAACGATCCACCTCCCACGGCGGAGTGTCCCGGGACGGTCCGGGCTCCCGGAATTCGCCGCGCCAACCGCCGGGCCCTGCGCCGCAGGTCACCGGGCTCGGCCGTCAACATGGCCAAGACCGGAATGGCGGTGAGGGCGCGTCCCGGATCCCGATACAGCCGCAGCGTGGCTTCGAGCGCCGCCACCGTCGCCTTGTCTGGTCTGAGTGCCCGGGCGAGCGGATTCTGCGCCATGCGGCCCACGGTCGCGCGCGGCCCGACCACGATGCCGGCCTGGGGACCGCCGAGCAGCTTGTCGCCGGAGAAGACCACGGTCGCTCCGGCGGCGGTGCTGTCCCGCACTAGGGGTTCGCCCGTGAGGCCGTACGCGTCGAGTGGCAGGAGGAGACCGCTGCCGGCGTCATGGATGACCGGGATCCCGCGCTCCGCGCCGAGCGTAACGAGCTCTGGAACGGTGGCCTCCGCCACGAATCCCGACATGTGGAAATTGGAGCGGTGCACCTTGAGTAGGACCCGCGTGCGGGGACTGATCGCGAGCGCGTAGTCGCGAACGCGGGAACGGTTGGTGGTTCCCACCTCGACGAGGACCGCCCCGCTCTTAGCCAGGATCTCCGGGATGCGAAACGCCCCACCGATCTCGACCAGCTCGCCGCGTGACACGATGGCCTCGCCGCCTTCGGCGGTGGTGTTGAGCGCCAGCATGAGCGCCGCTGCCGCGTTGTTCACGACGAGGGCTGCGTCGGCGCCCGTCAGCTCGCAAAGGAGCGGGCCCAGGTGGTCCTGCCGTGAGCCGCGCTCGCCTTCCGCGAGACGGTATTCCAGTGTGCTGTAGGCCAGCGCATCGTCCACTGCGCGGCGCGCCTGGGCCGCGAGCGGTGCCCGGCCGAGATTGGTGTGCAGCACGACTCCGGTCGCGTTGACGACCCGTGTGAGCGACGGCCGTCCGGCCGACTGGACGCGCGCGGTGATCGCCTCGATCCACCCGACATCCGGTGCGACGCCATCCCCGTGGCGCGCATCCGCTAGCGTGGCTCTCACGGCCTCGACGAGCTCGGCGCGCGAAGCCAGATCCTTGAGCCCGGCACGTTCGGCATCGGCGAGTAACTGGCTCACCGCGGGGAGCGAGCGGCGCGGATCGCTCACGTGGAATCGCGCGGGGCGGGGATCACGAGCACCGACCGGGAGTCGGCCGTCGCCCCGCTCACGTTGGTAGCTGTCGCCTCGACCAGATATCGACCGCCGGGAGCAAGAATCTCGCTGAGCTGCACGAACCACGCGGCCTTGAGCACGGGGCGCTCGGCGAGGAGGAGCGCGGCCCGTGAGCTGTCGGGTGCGGCCTGCTGGGCTCCTGCCGCCCGGCCACGCGCCTGCGGTGGTTCTGGGGCCGGGACCGCCGGAACGGTGTCGGCTGCCGCGGCGGCAATGGAATCCCGCTGGGCGCGCTCGCGTGCCTCGGCCGCCGCGAGCGAGTCGTACATCGTCTGATCGTAGAGCGCGCTCACCGCGACCGGCACCGTATCGGGCAACGCAAAGACACGCACGGCCGCGGTGTCCGGCCGCCCGGGCGAGAGCTTCTGGGCGAACTCGAGACGCACGGTCAGGCTATCCATTGCCGTGACCTCTCTCAGGACCGGCCCCACCGTGTCGCGCGCGAAGGCCCAGAACTCGTGGGACGCGATCGAATCGAGCTGAACCGAGATGGAGTCGAACGGCTCGCGCGGCTCCCGGCGGCCGTTGGTGTTCCCGTCCATGGCCACCACGATCCAGTAGGAGCCGACCGGGATCTCCGAGAGCACGAACTCGCCGACCGAGTCGCTTCGCGCCGTGTAGACCAGTGAATCGGGCAACAGGACCGCCTCGACGATCGCCCGCTGGCCCACGCGCCCGTTTTCCCAGTCGAGCACGACGCCGGTCAGGCGCGTGGCCGGAATCTCACCGCCGGTCGAGAACACGACGGTGCGTCCTGCCTCCATGCGGTTGTTCCGGAGGTCGGCGACTCCTGGCAAGAGCACCACGCGGTACACGGCGTTCGCCCGCCACCCGGAGGCCGGCTTCACCTCGATGGCCGTCCGCTTCCACGAGACGTCCAGCTCCGTCGCGCGTGGCGAGAGCTCGATCAGCTTCGCGAGCCCTCCTCCCGACTGCTCGTTGATTACCTCGTCGAACTGAAACCGGAGACGTCCGTCGAATTGGGGCGCCACGCTGCCGGAATCGGGCGTGATCGCGACGATCGTCGGGGGCGCGAAGTCGGGCGGGCCGCCGGGAGGATCCTGCATGACGGCGCAGGCGGCGAGCGCCCAGGCGGTCAGCAGCCCAAGGCGCGCAGCTTGGCGGCGAGCGTTTCGCGCTGCTCGCGCCATGACGACTCCTTTTCTCGTTCACGCTCCACGACGTCGCTCGGCGCGCGTGCCACGAACTGCTCGTTGGCCAGCTTGGCCGCGACCCCCACCAGCTGCCGTTCGAGCCGCTCCATCTCGCCACGCAGGCGGGTGCATTCCTGTGCCACGTCGATCGCATCGCCGAGCGCCACGAACACCGCGGAGCCGTCGGGGAGCACGGCGTGTCCGCCGACACCAGCGGTCGCTTCGTCGACGGTCAATTCGGAGAGCTTGGCCAAGCGCTCGATGGTGCCATGCTCGGCGGCGACGCCACGTCGCGCTGCATCGGACGCGATCGTGACGACGGCCCGCACCTCGGTCGACGGAGGAACGCTATACTCGGCTCGGATGATCCGCACCGCACCGATGATCGCCTGCACGAGCGCGAATTCGCTCTCGGCCGTCCCGTCGATCAGCTCGTCCTCGGGTCGGGGCCACTCGGCACCGGCGAGCAGCGCCGCCCGCTCACCAGGCAGGTGCGCCCACAGCTCCTCGGTAATGAATGGCATCACCGGATGGAGCAGTCGAAGCGACGTCTCGAACACGGCGACCAGGATGGCCTGGGCCACCGCACCGCCTTCGGCCAACCCGTACAGCCGCGGCTTCACCTGCTCGAGGTACCAGTCGGCAAGCTCGTCCCACACGAAGTGATAGGCCACGTTGGCCGCGTCGTTGGGCCGGAAGCGCTCCAACGCGAGTGTCGCCTCCTGCACCGCGCGTTGGCATCGCGACAGGATCCAGCGATCAGCCAGGGTGAGATCGGACGGGTCCAGCGCGTCGATCGGCGCCGGGTTGTCTCCCACCTGGGAGAGGATGAGCCGTCCGGCATTCCACAGCTTGTTGGCGAAGTTGCGGCCGGCGGCGAACGTCGCGTCCAGATCGGTGCGGTCCATGATGACGTCGGTGCCGGCCCCGGCGCCAGCCACGATCGTGAACC
>Ga0224497_10000826_pt1 | contig 20725 bp, 23 predicted proteins | sample SF_Jul11_sed_USG_4_FD_167970 | JGI IMG/M metagenome (GOLD analysis project Ga0224497, IMG submission 167970) | Sediment microbial communities from San Francisco Bay, California, United States - SF_Jul11_sed_USGS_13 | ecosystem: Environmental > Aquatic > Marine > Sediment | place: USA...
TTCTGCTGTTCCTGGTGCTGATATCGGTGTCGTTCAGCCTGTTCGGTTTCATTCTCGGCGTCTGGGCCGATGGCTGGGAGAAGCTCACGATTGTCCCGATCCTGGTCATTATGCCGCTGACGTTTCTGGGCGGCACGTTCTACTCGATCAGCATGCTGCCTCCGGCCTGGCAGACCGTCAGCCTGTTTAATCCCGTGGTCTACCTGATCAGCGGGTTCCGCTGGAGTTTTTACGAGAATGCCGACGTGGCGATCGGCCTGAGCCTGGGGATGGTGCTCTCGTTTCTGTCGCTCTGCCTCGTGACCGTATGGTGGATCTTCAGGACAGGGTACAAACTGCGAACGTGACAATGGTTGGCGCCCGCACGGCGGGCTCCTACGGCGCCGCGGCGTACTCGTCGATGACTTTGTTGATCGCGGCGCGGCAAACCAGACAGAACTGCTCGTACCGGGTGAACATCAGGCAATTCTGCTCGGATCGATAGTATCCCTCGGCCTCGTAGTTTGCCCCTTCGAACGCGCCGACCGAATTACGATACTCGGACGTAGAGAAAAGATTCTCGACATGATTCTTCGTAAAACGGAACAGCTCGTTCATCTCGGCTTCCGGCACATTCTCCGCGCGCATTTTTGCGCGCCGTTCCTGCACAGCGATCGAGTGCTCCTCGTATTCCGCTTTTGGCCATGGCGTTGGCAGCGGTGTGCCCGGCGCAACCAGATGCTTCCATTTCAGGTTTTCGGTGTCGAGCAATGCGGTCACATTCGGTTCATAAGGCTCAACAATCTCAGCTGGCGACTCATAGGCAACCGAGCTCGTGTAGTACTCGTCTGCAAGGCCGGCAAAATGGTGGCCGAACTCGTGTACGAACAGGTACGGCGCCCACTCACCGTTTGCCGCCGCCGTGCTGAACAAGCCATAGATGCCGCCGCCACCGTAAGTTTCGGTATTCGTCAGGATTTCTATAAAGTCGTACGGAACCGACGAGGCGATGCGCCGCATCGATTTGTTATCGAAAGTCAGCACATAACGCTCCGATCGAAACGAATCGTACGTCGAACCGATGGGTGAATCGCGATAGGTATTGGTCGACGGGCGGGAGACGCCCGATTCGGCAGCGGCCGGCGCCAGCGCCCAGACGTTGAAGTCATCTTTGCGCTCCTTGAACGGTGACGTTGCAAACAGCACCTCGGTCAGTTCCCGCGCTTTGGCAATGAACTGCGGGTGTTCTTCTTCGGTATAGCCGTCGCCAAGCAACAAAAGATCGACTTTCTGCGCCGGATCGCCGCTCTCTTGAATTGCAATAACCCGCTCCGCATACATGGCGGATTCGCGGTGCACCATGTAGTCATTCGGATCGACAGGAATGCGCCAGACCTCGACGAACTCATTGCCTGGATCGCGCTTTTTCAGGACGACCTCGAACGGTTTCTCCTGCATGGGGAAACGCAGCGACTCGTGCATCGTGCGGTGCATGTGGCGCGCTTCGCCGATGGTTTCCCACTCGCCGTAGATACTGCTGAATCCGCGGGACCAGGCGATATCGCCGGTATCAGGGTCGACGATCTCGAACAGGTACTTGCCGCGAAGCGTGGTGTCCAGTGGGCTGCGCATGTTTCCGGACCAGCGTGTCGGTTCAATGACGACCTGATCGAGGCTGAATATTTCGGTTTCGTAATTGCCCGTGTGGTAGTAATCGACACGCATGGTTGCCGGAGCCTCGTCGGCCGCAGGGCCGCCGAAAATCGATAGAGCAAGTATGCCGGCCAGAGCTGAAGGTCCCATCATGTTCCCCCGCGATGCGTGTGCTAGTGTGTTGTGGCTAGCGTAACAAAAACAGAAAAACACGTGTCGCGATATCTCTACATTGCCGCGCTCGTTATCGCGGGCGAGATGATTTTCGGTCTGCCGTTTCATACGTCGCGGTTCTTTCGGCCGACGCTGCTCGAAGTGTTCGGCTTCACGAATACGCAGCTCGGCGACCTGTTCGCCGTATACGGCGTTACAGCAATGGTGTCGTACTTTCCGGGCGGCGCGATCGCCGATCGTTTTTCCGCACGATTTCTGCTGACCGCGTCCCTTGTCGCGACCGGCTGCGGCGGCCTGTATATGGCGACGATCCCCGGTGCGAAACAGATGGCCGTGCTTTATGGCTTCTGGGGAATAACGACGATTTTTCTCTTCTGGGGGGCCCTGATTCGGGCAACGCGCGAGTGGGGCGGCGAGTCCTCGCAGGGGGCAGCCTTCGGCATCCTGGAAGCAGGCCGGGGAATTGCCGCCGCCGTCTTCGCCGTGTTCCTGGTCGCCGTGCTCGCCGCGCATCTGCCCGACGATGCAACTCTGGCGACTGATGCGGAGCGGGTTGCGGGAATGCGGGCAATCATTCTTGCGTATTCCGCCGTCGCATTTTTGGTTGGCGCGTTCGCGTGGTTTGTCATTCCTTATTCGGGCGAAGTCGCCTCGACGCGCCGGAATCTGCTTGCAAACATGGTGCTGGTCGTGCGGCGGCCGGTCATCTGGGCACAGGCCGCGATCATCGTTTGCGCCTACTGTGGCTACAAAGGGGCCGACTATTACTCTTTATACGCGGTCGAGGTTCTGGGAATGGATGAGGTGCAAGGAGCACGACTTGCTTCCTATGGCGCCTACGTCCGCCCCGTGGCCGCGCTCACCGCCGGGTTTATAGCGGACCGGTTTGATGCGACGCGCTCGATTGGTGTCGCATTCATCCTGCTCGCTTTCGTCTATACGTTGTTGTCAGTATTGCTGCCTGGCGAGGCAGGTCTCAAACTTATTTACGCCAATCTGTTTGTAAGCCTCTTTGCCGTATTTGCGATTCGTGGAATTTATTTCGCGCTGCTTCAGGAGACCCGCACACCACGGCACGTTACGGGAGCGGCAGTCGGTATGGTCTCCCTGCTTGGCTACACGCCGGAGATATTCTTTGCGCCAATCGCCGGGCGCATTCTCGATGCGACGCCGGGTGCAGGGGGTCATCACAATCTGTTTCTTTTCCTCGCCGCCATAGCGGCCTGCGGTGTGCTCGTCGTTGCATGGCTGCTGTGGCTGGAGCGAAATAAATCAGGCCGCACCGCGGTCTCCTGAGTACAGCAATGACCAGGCTCTGGAGTCGACATGCCCAAATACAACAGTTTCAAAGAACAAATGCGGCGCAATCTGGTTGCGCTGATCAGCCTTGTCGTCGCGATAACGAGTCTGAGCTACAACAGCTGGCGCAATGAGCAGAGTGAAGAGAATCGGACGCAGCGACTTGTTGCTATCGATGCGCTGATGAAGCTCGGTGAGCTGCAGCAACTCGTTTATCACAATCATTACGATCGGGATACGACGGACAAAGGTAATCCGCGTACTGGTTGGACGCTGGTACTGATCATTCGCGACATTACTACAATTCTCGAGGAACCCCTGCCACAGGCATCTGAATCGCTTCGTGCGACGTGGGCAGCCCACTGGGCCAATCTCGGCGATAGTACGGAAGCAAAAGATGCTATCGAGGACAGTATCGAGTCTCTGCGGGGCGACTTACTTGCTATGCTTAGCGCTCTCGATTAACCAGGAAATCAGCATGAAAAGATCTCTGTTGCCGATGTTGTTTCTCATACTTGCTGCGTGCCAGGAGGCGCCACAGCAGGAGGTCACCGAAGTTGTCGCAGTGCCGCCACCGCCCCGCGCTCTCGCGGAGGTGCTTGCTGCGCAGCCGGAAGAAACCAGGGCGCGTTATCCATACCGCCATCCACAGGAGACGCTCGAATTCTTCGGTATCGAGCCAGGCATGACGGTTCTCGAAGGCCTCCCAGGCGCAGGGTGGTATACAAAAATACTGCTGCAGTTTCTGGGCGAAGACGGTCTCGTGGTTGCGGCGGACTATCCGATGGACATGTGGCCGCATTTCGCCTTCGGCACCGAAGAATTCATCGCCAAACGAGCCGACTGGCCCACGGATTTCCTGCAGAACATGGCTGAGTGGAGCGGGGAGACTGGCGCTGAGGCGAAAACCTTTGTGTTCGGCTCGATGCCGGATGACCTCGCCGGGACGGTCGATGTGGTCTTTTTCCCGCGGGTGCTGCACAACCTGGCCTACCACGACGATAAAGGCGGTTATCTGAGCCTGGCGCTCAACGACGCCTATATGGCGCTCAAGCCCGGTGGCGTGTTCGGCGTCGTGCAGCACGAGGCGCGCGACGCGATGCCCGACGACTGGGCCGATGGCGGCAGCGGGTACCTCAAAAAAGCGTTCGTCATCGAGCAGGCCGAGAAAGCGGGCTTCGAGTTCGTCGCCGACAGCGACATCAATGCGAACGACAAGGATCAGCCAACCGTTGACGACGTTGTTTGGCGGTTGCCACCGACCCTGCGCGGCAGCCGCGATGACCCGGAGCAAAAGGCAGCGATGGAGGCCATCGGCGAGTCGAACCGCATGACGCTCAAATTCAAGAAGCCCGAGTGATCCAGATAGTACTGGCATGAAGACAAGATTGCTGATGATGCTGAGTGCCGTATTTCTTGCGATCCTTGGTTTCGCGACTTCGTACATGCCCGACAAAGTGCTTGGCATGCACGGCACGGTTCCCGACAACGCCACACTGTTGTTGATTCAAATGATGGGCGCGCTGTATCTGGGCTTCGCGATTCTAAACTGGACCGCGCGCGGCATCTTGATCGGCGGCATCTATGCGCGACCGCTTGCACTCGGCAACTTCCTGCACTTTGCGATGGTTGCCGTCATGCTAGCCAAAGCCGCGATCACATTCGGCGTTGTGCAACTTGCGACGAGCGCGATTGTGTTCGGCATATTCGCGATCTGGTTTGGTGTCGTGTTATTCACGCACCCTGGCAAGGCCGTTTCGAACACGTCGCGGACCTGACAACTAAGAGCCTGCATCTTCATCAGGCACGTCCGACTCGTGCATTGCGATTTTGACGAGTAAACGCCGGCGGGCGAAGTCGATAATGAAGTCGCGCCGCTTGAACAATCCGGCACCCAATATCGCATACGGGGCGTCACCGTTGACCAAGGTCTCGAAGACCTCGAGGTCGGCGACCGAGAACTCTTCGTCTCGCCACCGTACTCGCCCTGTCTTCACTTTGTCCGCCCGGAAACGCCCGACAGCATCTGTCGTGTCAATGGCGCCGGAGAACGGCTCGTCACCTGTCAGGTCGGCTGGTTCGAGGCCGAGGCTGCGCGCGGCGGCCCAGTTGACCACATTCAGACCCGCACCCAGGTCGAATAGAGCCGGTATTTTCTGCTTGCCGATGTCGATTTCGAACAGGTACAGCGCTGCGCCGCTTGATCCGAAGTATTCAGGCTCGAGCGGTACGGAGGTCCAGCCCCTGTAGGTCCTGCTGCCAACCAGCTCGGGTGGATATAGCCGTATGACGCGCTCTCGCGTAGAAAAACCGACGGCGTATCGTTGCAAAAAATCTACGCCAAGGATGCCGTCGATGCCCCTGCCTGCGGGCGTCTTGCCAGGCATAGAGGCAACCCGCGGATTGACCCACCCTTCACGTCCAACTGCTATGCGGTCGACACTCAGTAACGGAAACCGGCCCGAGGTCACTGCCCCATGGATGATCACCGTTCTGCCCGGGTCTGGTTGCAGCGCAAGCTGCTTGCGCAGCCCGTCATGTATGACGGAGATGCTGGCGCCGGTGTCCAGCGCGAAGTCAAACGGCCCGTCACCGTTGACGTTGACGTCGACGACGATGCGCCCATTGTCCTGAACGCGGTACGGTGCGAGCGCGAGCGCGCCATCCTGATCGAGCATGGCTGCACAGCCCAACAACATCATGGCCGCTGCCGCCACGCCGAAGACATTGAGGATGGGCTTCACAGACATACTCCTACTAGTTGTGACAGCCTACGTTCAATCAGAGTTCAAGTCGCTGCTCGTACTGGGCCTCTAACGTCACGTGCGTTTTCCAGAATGGGCGCGGCTCTCTGCCCTCGAGCACATCCGTCAGGATATCGAGGTGCGTGTGCCACCCACTGCTGACGCTGATCACCGACTCTTTCGTGTCCAGCTTGCGGTGCGTCAGAACGAGATGCACCCTGTCAGCGTGCGCCTGAAGTTCATAGCAGACTTCTGATGCTTCGTCTTCGAACTCCCAGGTGTGCGCCAGGACATTAAAAGGTTCGCAAATGGTCACTTTGCCGCCGAACGACATCTTCTCGGGCAGTTCTTTGTATTTTTCCGGGTGCTCGATGTCCTCGGCCGTCGAAAGCGAGGCAATATGAAAGTGCATGTCGACATCGCCGCCAACCCGTAGTTCGATGTCACCACCGCACAGCCATTTGGCGCGCTTCTCGCTTTCGACCAGGTAGCTCCACACGCGTTCGATGGGCCCTGGCAGCAGCCGTTCGAACCGCACGGTTGTGGCATCAATCAGTTCGCCAAACTCATTCACAGTCGCCTCCGGACTGCACTAGGGCGTGAGATCCAAGCCGATAATCAGCGGGTCGTGGTCGGAGGCCCGGTACGGCGTGCCGCTGTCAAATAGACCCGGGTCTCGCCCCGACTCGAGATTGTAATCGAGCACGGGAGGCTCATCGGCGTTGATATGCCATTCGAGTACTTCGACAACCTGTGGCGCCAGGCTCGCTGATGCCAGAGCATGATCCAGCGCACCCGACTGCCCGTCGAAAACGAACGAGTAAGTATCCGGACCGGTAGTTGCCTCAGTGAGATTGGTGAAACCGGCGGTCCTGAGCGTTGTAACCGGATCTTCGAGCATGTAAGCGTTCAGGTCGCCGATAATCAGAAAATCCGGGTCGCCGCTCAAAGTCGGGTCAGCGGCCACCCATCCCGCCATTGCGGCCGCGGCATTGCTGCGCGTGCGATTGCAGTTACCCTGCCCATCGCCGAGATTGGGATCGCCTGCGGCATCGCAATCCGAGCCTTTGGACTTGAGATGATTCACGATAATCGTGACGCGCGCGTTGTCCGAATTCTGTGCGAATGTCTGCGCAAGTGCCGGCCGGTTTCGCGTGTCGTCGAACCGTGAGTCGACGGTCGAATCGAGGATGGCCGCCGCGCCGACAAGGCTTACCGAGACTGGTTTGTAAACGAAGCCGGTCTTGATGGCGTCATCGCCAATCGTCCCGGTGTCGACATATGCGTAGGTTCCCGCGCCGACCCGCGTATTGAGCGCATCGACTATTTGCTGCAGCGACTCGCTTGCATTGTTCTCGAGCTCGATGAGTCCAACTACATCGGCGTCGAGCATATGCAAAGCGGTCACAATTTTACCGAGCTGTCTCGTGAGTTCAGCGGCACTGTCTGCGCCGCGACAATTTGCGTTTGCCCTCGGTCCGCAATCGGGTTGGCCTGAATCTATTCCGGAAAAGAAGTTCAGTACATTGAAACTCGCCAGGCGCACTGCACCCCCGATGCGAGGTGCACCCGGCCTGGGATTAGTCGATTCAAACTGTGGGTTGGTGGTCGGCATAAGGCGATACGCCTCGGTGCCGTCCGAACCACTACCTCTCGAGTAACGCAGCACACCCGTGACGTCTGTCACCTGATCTCCGACTCTTATCGAGTAATCGCGGGAAACGCCCGCGGTCAGGTAACGGATCGGTGTGGCGTTGGCGGCCCGCAAGCCATCATCGAGCAGAATGCGTCTCGCAGCAAGCGCCTCGCGATACGCGTCGTAGCCAGCCACGTCGGGTGCATTCCGGTTCGTGAATTGATAAGGGCGTCCGCCATGTGTGAGCAGTACCTCGCCCATGCGCTCGAGTTCCAACAGGGCGGACACCGTAAGCGTCTGCGGAAAACGAATGAGCATGCCTTCATAGCGTTCGAGGTCGGCGATGATGTCGCCGTCATTGTTTGTGGTCGTCGCCAAAGCAGGCAAGTTGATGGGGGCTGGAAGAATCCTGCCGACCCCGTTGACCGTCACACTGCTCGCCGAAATCTGCGTTTCGCCAAAAAACTCGTTTACAACGCCGTCCACGCGTACGAAATCACCGGCGTTGACGTCGACGGATGGGTTGCCACCGTCGAAGACGAACACGCCGTCCGAAGTTGCGAAATCGGCGTCGGGTAGGTTCTGAATATAGAAGCCACCGAGGTTACGCGTGTCATCGCCGTCACCGTCCTGAAAGTCTCCGGTGACGACGCCTTCCACGACAACCGCCTGTCCGGTCAGCGGGCTCGATGCACCGCTACCCTGGACTTCATATATCGGCGTAGCGACCGGGTTGTTTGGCGCGGGTGCGTTGCCATTGCCGCCGCCACCGCCGCCACAAGATGCGAGCGACATCGCAATTCCCAAGATGAGGCTGTGGCAGCGCATAGACCTGGATTTTGCGCCAGATCATGCCGAAAGTCGCGTGCTGCCGCTCATGCCATGTCGAACAGCAGCAGCTCGGATTTTGTCGACGCCCGGACTGAGAACGACGGCTGATCCTGCATTGCAATCGCGTCACCCGCCGCCAGCTGTTGGCCGTCGATTTCCACCGTACCCTTGACCACCTGCAGGAATCCGCGGCGCCGCCCATTGAACGCGTACTCGAGTTCGGTGCCTGCGTCGAGTTCATTCGAGTACAGGCTGACGTCCTGATGAATCGTCAGCGAGCCGTCGCGGCCGTCGCGCGAGCCAACCAGGCGCCACTGATTGCTCTTTTCTTCGCTGGGGAACAACTTCTGCTCGTAACCTGGCTCCAGGCCGTTGCGTTCCGGCAGAATCCAGATCTGCAAGAGATGCGCCTTCTCATCCGGTGAATGATTGAACTCGCTGTGCAGCACGCCCGTTCCGGCCGTCATGCGCTGCAGCTCCCCAGGCCGTATTACCGAGCCATTGCCCATGCTGTCTTTGTGCTCGAGCGCACCGTCGATCATGTAGGTCACGATCTCCATGTCGCGATGCGGGTGCGTGCCGAAACCCTGACCGGGTTCGATCCAGTCCTCGTTGACGACCCGCAGCTTGGCGAAACCCATCATCGATGGATTGTGATAGTCCGCAAACGAAAACGTGTGCTTACTCCTGAGCCAGCCGTGGTCGGCACTACCGCGGCTTTCGGAACGAATCACATCAATCACCGGCACCTCCGATTGGCCGATATAATATGGCCAAGCATATCCTAGCAATATTGTCACCGGAGCGGCGTCCGTGCGAAGAAGCAAATTTCTGCTGTTGAGCTGTTTGGTTGGTACTCTGCTGTCATCGTGTTCGAAACAGCCGGATGGTGTCCGGGAGACAGCGCCGTCCGACTACCAAAAGCAGCTGCAGATGCAGCTCATCACGGCCAAGCCTGGCGACGTCATCACCGTTCCGGAAGGCGTGCATGCGTTCAATCGCGGATTGTCGCTGAACGTATCGGGTGTAACCCTGCGCGGCCTGGGCATGGACAAGTCGATTCTGTCATTCAAGAATCAGGTGCAGGGCGCCGAAGGCCTGCTCGTGAACGCGAGTGATTTTACGATCGAAGATCTGGCGATCGAAGATACGGCTGGTGACGGCCTCAAGATAAACGAAGGCCGCAACATCACGATACGGCGCGTCAGAGCCGAATGGACCAATGGCCCGGACGAAATGAACGGTGCGTACGGCATCTATCCCGTACAAACCGAGAATCTGTTGCTCGAGGAATGCGTCGCAATCGCTGCGTCGGACGCAGGCATCTACGTCGGTCAGTCACGCAACGTCGTTGTGCGCAACAATCGTGCCGAGCACAATGTGGCAGGTATCGAAATCGAGAACACCTTCAACGCCGATGTCTACGGCAACACGACGAAAGACAATACTGGCGGTATCCTCGTGTTCAACATGCCGGACCTGCCGCAGCCGGGGCATAGCACACGCGTCTATCAAAACACCGTGGTTGGCAATAACACCGACAACTTTGGCGCCGAGGGGACTCCGGTTGCTAGCGTTCCGGCCGGGTCCGGAATCGTCGTCAACTCCAATGACAAAGTCGAGATCTTCGACAACGACATAGCGGACAACGATACAGCGAACATTATTATCAGCAGCTATTTTGCGACTGGCTTTCAGGGCACCCGGGAAATGTCCGCAGATTACGACCCGTATCCCGAGACCATTTTCATTTATCACAATCGATTCTCCGGCGGCGGCTCGTCCCCCGACGGACTGGACCTCAAGGCGCTGAAGGTCGCGATGTTCGGGCTGACCGGGAGTTTTCCCGATATCCTTTGGGATGGTTTCGCCAATGCAGAGAAACTCGGCGCCGATGGGCACCACCTGCCCGAGTACGCGATTTGCGTCGACAATGGCGACGCCGAGGTGCTGAATGCCGATTTGCCAAACAACAGCAACAACATTGTCGTTGGTGGCGCACAGTATCGCTGCCGGCACGAGAAGCTGCCGCCCGTTGTCCTCGCTGCGCCGTTGGGCTAGATATGCGGCCTACGACTGCAATCGTTGTCACCTGTGCGCTACTCGCATCATGCAAGTATTCCGGACACGACGTCGTGCTGCACGCTGCAAATGACATCCCGGAACGTCTCAGCGATTGGGGCGTCGTGTCGGCAAACGGCCAGGAATTCGAACTCAACGATGGCGTCGTGCCTTACGACCTCAACACGCCGCTTTTCAGCGATTACGCGCTGAAGCTACGAACCGTCTGGATGCCGATTGGCTCGAGCGCACGATACAGTAGCGATCGTGAGTTCGACTTTCCGGTTGGGACGATTATCAGCAAGACCTTTCATTATCAGAAAGCGGCCGCCTGGGGCGATGATTCGTTTACGGTGATAAAAGCCGATCGTGAAGCGGCACTCAATGCAAAAGGGCGGCTCGATCTCGACGACTACGTGCTTATCGAGACCCGCATCCTGGTCCGGTACGACGACGGCTGGAAAGCGTTGCCTTATGTCTGGAATGAAGCACAGGACGAGGCGTTTCTCGAGCTTGCCGGCGACGCCCGCAACGTCGTGCTTGCCGGCGCACAGGGCCATGATGACATTGTCTATATCGTTCCCGACGCAAACCAGTGCGGTGGTTGCCACACACCGGATCACAGCGCTAGGGAACTGCGGCCGCTGGGTCCGCGTGCCTGGCAGTTAAACCGTGACTATCAGTACCAGCAAACAACCGCAAACCAGCTCGATCGCTGGACAGTGATGGGATTGCTGAGCGGTGTCGGTGACACACCCCCGCAAGGCGCCCGATGGTCAGAGCCGGGAGATGCCACGACCGAGCAACGTGTCAAAGCGTATCTCGATGCCAACTGCGCGCATTGTCATAATGCCGCCGGCGCAGCCGACACGTCGGCGTTACACCTGAACATCGACGCGCCTGTGGATCGACTGTATGGTGTCTGCAAAACGCCTGTCGCCGTTGGGCGCGGCAGTGGTGATCGCCCGTACGATATCTATCCGGGCCGGCCGGGCGAATCGATACTGGTGTATCGAATGCAGCACACGGATCCGGCGATCGCGATGCCGGAACTTGGCAGGAGCGCGGTGCACACCGAAGGCGTACAGCTTGTCAGTGACTGGATCGCCGGCTTGAACGGTGATTGCTGAGAGTTGTCTACTTTGCCAGGACATAACGGGACGCGGCGAATGATGCGCACGACATTGATAATCTTACTGACGCTGATGATGTCAGTTGCAAGCGGGGCAGAAACTGTCAGAGAGTTTTCCGGCGACGGCAACGAGCTGACACCAATATTCACCGTGCAGTCCCCTTGGCTGCTGGATTGGCGACTCGACGGCGACTACGACACGCTCGTCGCGCTCGACATCACACTTGTAGAGGCAAGAACCGGACGGCACGTTGGTCGGGTATTACACACCAAGTACAAGGGCAATGGCGTGAAGCTATTCAAAGAAGGCGGTAGCTATCAGCTGCGCATCAGCTCCACGTTTGCGCGTTGGCGACTGAAAATTCAACAGATCACCGACGAAGAAGCCAAACTCTACACGCCGCGGCGCAGCAACTAGACGTAGTCGGGCTCGTTGCCCGGTTTCCATTTGATGCTGCAGCCGATGCTGGGTATCTGTTTTTCGGTGACATCGCGACCGGACAGGATCGCCTCGAGCGCGGCACGCAAGTCGTGGCCGTCGACGGGCGCAGTGTTCGACGGACGGCTATCGTCGAGTTGTCCGCGGTAAACGAGGGACTGCTCCGAATCAAAGACGAAAAAATCGGGCGTGCATGCGGCTTTGTACAATTTCGCAACTGACTGGTCCGCGTCAAACAAGTACGGAAAGGTATAACCCCAATCCCGGGCTTCCTGCTTCATGTTAGAAGGGCTGTCGGCCGGGTACCGGTCTACGTCGTTGCTGTTAATTGCGTAGATGGCGACATTGCGCCTGCCATAGTCCTGTCCCAAACGCGCGAGTTCCGCGCGAACGTGCTGAACGAACGGGCAGTGATTGCAGATGAACATGATGACGTAGGCGTCCGCAGCGTCTTCCAGGGAATGGAGTTTCTGGTCCGGGTCGGGCAATGAGAAAGCGGGTGCTTTTGTCCCGATAGCAAGCATCCGCGATTCGACTGCGGGCATCGATGCGCCTCTTAGACAGGGAGTTTCATCTTATGCGATCATGCAGTCACGGGGCAATCGACACATGACAGCTTGATCGACACGACACAAACCAAGGGCAGCGCGGTGATCAGCTTCGCCGCCGTTATCGTCATCGTATTTGGCCTGCAAATGGCCAAAGATCTGTTGGTTCCGTTCCTTTTTGCGACGTTCCTTGCGCTGATTACGGCCCGGCCTATGTTATGGATGCAGCAGAAGCGCGTTCCGGCGATTCTCGCGGCACTCATCATCGTGTCACTGCTAATGTTGATTCTCGCGGTGGTCGGCACGATCGTCGGTGCCTCGATCGCCGAATTTACCGCGGCCTTGCCGGGCTATCAGGAACGCCTCGACACGATCGTGGAGAGGGTCGTTGGGTTCATCGGCAAGACGTTCAACGGCGAAGAAGCATTCGAGAGTCTCGGCGACATGATCGATCCGGGCTGGGCGATGGGTCTCGCCGCCACACTACTGAACAGCCTCAAAGACGTCTTGACCAATGTGTTCCTTATCGTTTTCACGATGATTTTTATTTTGCTCGAAGCTTCGACTGTCGAGACCAAGTTTGCCGCGGCTTTCGGTCGCAGCACTCAGTCGCTGAAGCGTCCCAGAGTGTTCCTGGCGAATCTCGGTCGCTATCTCGGCATCAAGACGATTGTCAGCATAGTGACCGGACTGGCCGCCGGACTGCTGACATGGGTAGTCGGTGTCGACTTTCCCTTGCTGTGGGCGATGCTGGCATTCCTGCTGAACTATGTGCCGACTATCGGTTCGATTATCGCTGCGGTCCCGGCAGTGCTGATGGCGCTCGTGCAGCTCGGCCCGGGCGGGGCGACCGCGACCGCGATCGGCTTTGTCGCAATCAATATGATTTTCGGCAACATGATCGAGCCGCGCCTGATGGGTTACGGCGTTGGCGTTTCTCCGCTAATCGTTTTCATCGGCCTCATATTTTGGGGCTGGGTATTCGGTCCCGTAGGAATGCTGCTGTCGGTGCCACTGACGATGGCGCTCAAGCTTGCGCTCGAAAGCGACGTACGGACCCGCTGGATAGCGATTTTTATCGGATCGGAGCGCGATGCCCAGCACGCGCTGATTAAAGGATAAGCTTAGGTTCTGGTTTCCCGAATCGGGGTACGCGTGCGAGTAGACGTGTCGCGGGTGGCCTCAGCCAAGCGACTTCAAGCGTATTCCCGTTCGACTGGTTCAGTATCCTCTATTTGTTCGAGCAGATTGATCGCCACCCCGACGAAGTCGGTGTCCGTGATGATGCCGCGCAATTTGCCGTCGGTAACGACGGGCAGGCAGCCTATTTTGTGCTTCTCGAGGAATAGCGCCGCCTGTCTGAGGCTTGCATGCTCGTCGACTGTCGCGAGGTCCGTGACCATGACGTCCCTGACCAGAATCTCTTTCGCATGCAGGCGATTCTCGTCGTCACGCAGAATCGAATCAGTCGCCGCCAGCACATCCGTAAGCGTGATCAGCCCGACAACTTCCCGGTCTCCCTCGACAATGGGCAAATGATGAATGCGGTTCGACTGCATGAGCTTGCGTGCCTCGGCAAGATTGGCTGTCGGCGGCAACGTGATCAGGTCGGTACTCATGATGGACTCGATGCTGAACATAACAGTGTTCCCCATTTTTTCCGCTGCTTCGTCTTCTATTCCAGTGTATCGCGCGGCAATACGTACACCATTGCGACAAACACCTATTTTCGGGTGCCGCGTCAACGCGAATCATGTGGCTATCCTATTCGGATTCAGGGACGATTCAGCCGATACTATTTTATACTGTCATTATCCACTGCTCTCGCGGGCAAAGCGATGACCGCATAACTCATGATTTCTCATGCATTTCTTATGATTCTTTTGGCCGTAGCGCCGATCCCCGCTGAGTCTGCGCATCGTGATGCAACCGAGATCGTGCGCGACGCCGTAAATCACTGGCGCGGACTGTCGTCCGACAGCGTCATGACAATGGTCATTCACCGCGCGGACTGGGAGCGGTCGATGACGATGCGCGCATGGACTAAAGGTGACGACCGCACGCTCGTGAGGGTTCTGGAGCCACGCAAGGATCGGGGCAACGGTACGCTAACGGACGATGAGAACATGTGGACTTATTCGCCGAAGGTGAATCGAGTCATCAAGATACCGTCATCGATGATGGGCCAAAGCTGGATGGGTTCCGACTTCTCGAACAAAGACGTTGCGCGTATGGACGACATTATCGACCAGTACGATCATACGATTCTTGGCGTCGAGGAAGTCGACGGCGTTACGGTCTACGAAATTCAATCGGTACCGCACGAGGATGCTGCCGTTGTATGGGGCAGGGAAGTGCTTCGCATCAGTGAGGATCATGTCGTCCTGACGCACAAATTCTATGATCAGGATGACGAACTCGTAAAGATGCTGACGTCGCTCGAGATCGGCGAGATGGGTGGGCGAGTTATCGCTCAGCGTCAACGTATGGGTAAGGTCGATGCGCCCGATGAGTGGACCGAAATTAAGGTCGTGACAGTAGATTACGAAGTAGAACTCCAGGACAGCCTGTTTACACTATCGAATCTGCGCAATCCCAGGGACTGAATCCCGTGAATCTCGTCTTTCGCCTGGCCTGGCGCAATCTGTGGCGACATCCACGGCGCACGTGGCTGACGACCGCTGCGATGATGTTTTCGAACACATTGCTCGTATTCATGATCTCGCTGCAGTTCGGCATGTACGGACTCATGATCGACAACACGCTACAGGCATTTACGGGGCATCTGCAGATTCAGGCGCCGGGGTACAAAGACGACCAGAAGATACGCCAGACCGTGGCGGATATTGTGCCGCTCGCGGAGTCACTGCGCGCTGAACTGCCGAGCGTCAGCATCGCAGCGCGCGGTACTGCCTTCGCGCTCGTCTCCAGTGAGGAACGCAGTTATGGCATCGCAGTATTTGGCGTCGAGCCCGCTTACGAGCCGGACGTCTCCACAATTCCGGGTCTCGTGTCCGAAGGCCGTTTCCTTGGGGACATCGATGCGCCGGAGATCATCATTGGCGCGGCGCTGGCACGAAATCTTCGTGCTGGCCTTGGTGATGAGTTGACCGTGCTCGGCAGCGGCCGGGACGGCTCCTTCGCTGCCGCCGTCGTCGACATCGTCGGCATCTTCGACAGCGGCATTGCGGACGTCGATCGCAGTATCACCGAAATACCGCTGGGCCTGTTCCAAGACGTGTTTTTTATGGACGGCAGTGGCCATCAAATCGTCATCAACGCGGGTAGCATCGACGGCGTCGCCGAATTGCAGAGCAAGGTCGGATCGCTGCTACCGGCGGGGCAGGATCTCGTCGTGCACGATTGGGACGCGTTGCAGCCTGGCCTCAAGCAGGCGATCAAGGCGGACATGAGCAGCGCATTTTTGATGTACGGCATTCTGGTCATTCTCGTCGCGTTCAGTGTGCTCAACACGCAGCTGATGTCAGTGCTCGAACGTACCCATGAATTCGGCATCGTCATGTCGCTCGGACTGACGCCAGGACGACTCGGGCGTCTCGTGCTTCTGGAAACCGCCATCATGGGCGCGCTGGGACTCGTGCTCGGCGCAGTGCTCGGTGGCCTCGTAACGTCATGGTTCAGCGTTAACGGTTTCGCCTACCCCGGCATGGAAGAGCTGGCCTCGAAGTTCAATCTGCCGGCGCGATTCTTCCCGCAGGTCTCGCCGCTGACCTTGCTGGTCGGTCCGGCAGTCGTGTTTTTGTTTACGCTGCTTGCGGCAGTGTACCCGGCGCTGCGGCTGCACCGGCTGCAGCCCGTCGAAGCAATGAGGGCCGTCTGATGCACAGGCTGGCGATACTATTCCGGCTGGCATGGCGCAACCTGTGGCGCAATCACCGCCGCACGCTGATTATGCTGATGGCTGTCGTGCTGGGCACCTGGGCCATGATTTTCATGACCGCGCTGATGCGCGGCATGGTTACCGACGTGGTTAAGGACGGCATCAGCGCCTTGCCGGGCCACGTGCAGGCGCATCACCCTGACTACCGCGACGACCCAAGCGTAGCGAACCTGATTGCTGTCAGTGACGCAGAGTTGGCCGCGCGGTTCAGCGCAGCCGGCTTCGTAAAGTGGGCGACCCGCGTCCGCGTGCCGGCAGTTATCACTAGCGAATACGATTCTCGCGGCGTTACTTTGCTCGGTGTCGATCCCATGTATGAGCGCGACCTGACGTTCGTCGACTACGACGAGGTCACCGGCCGCTTCCTACAGTCTGCCGACGACTCGGGCATCGTGATCGGGGCAAAGCTGGCTGAAACACTTAATACCGAGGTTGGCAAGCGCATCGTCCTGATGAGCCAGAACCCCGACAACGATATCGCCGATCGGGGATTCCGCGTTATCGGGTTATTCAAAGCGAATATCAGAGCATTTGAAGAGAACTACGTCTTCGCGGGTAAGATTACCGTGCAGAAGATGCTGGGTATCGGAGATCAGGTATCCGAGCTCGTCGTTCTCGCCGATGACTACCGCAACGTAGAAGCCGAGTACAACAAAACCGTCGAGCTCATCGACGGTGGCGGCGAGGTCAAGCGCTGGTTCGAGCTCGATCCTTACCTTGGCTCCATGCTCGGTGTCATGGACGGTTTCGTACTGGTCTGGATCATCGTCATCTTCCTGGCGCTATCATTCGGCCTGGTGAATACGCTGGTCATGGCCGTGTTCGAGCGCGTGCGCGAGATCGGGCTGATGCTCGCGCTCGGCATGCGGCCCATGAACATTCTGGGCCAGATAGTCGTCGAGTCCTCGCTGCTGCTTGCCATCGGGCTGGCCATCGGCACGGCGCTGTCGTGGGCGAGCGTGCAGCCGATCAAGGATGGCATCGATATCTCGATCGTTAGCGAAGGTTTGGACATGTGGGGTATGTCGAGTGTTCTGTATCCCGAACTCCTGCTGTCCGATGTCATCCTCGCAAATGTCGTCGTTCTTTTACTCGGTTTTCTTGCGAGTCTGTCGCCCGCATGGCGCGCCGCACACTACGAACCGATCGAAGCAATAACAAAGGTCTGATCATGACTGCAGTACGCTGCGTTGATTTGTGCAAAACGTATCGTCAGGGCGAAGTGGACATCAAAGCCCTCGACCACGTCAGCATTGAAATCAAAGAGGGCGGTTTCGTCTGTCTTTCGGCACCATCGGGCGGTGGCAAGACAACCTTGCTCAATGCGATTGGCGGACTCGACAAGCCCGACAGTGGTGAGGTCTATATCGCTGGCCAACGTATCGATAACCTGTCGAAAGGCGAACTCGCCGAGCTGCGCCTGCGCCAGATCGGCTTCGTTTTTCAGGCGTTCAACCTGATTCCGGTTCTGACGGCGAGGGAGAACGTCGAATTCGTCATGCAGGTGCAGGGCGTTCCCGCCGGAGAACGGCAGAGGCTGGCGCACGCGATTCTCGACGAGGTCGGGCTCGCCGGTCTCGAGGACCGCCGTCCAGCCGACATGTCCGGTGGTCAGCAACAACGCGTGGCCGTCGCCAGAGCCATCGTCTCGCGACCGGCGCTTGTGCTCGCCGACGAGCCGACGGCAAACCTCGATTCGAAAACCGCGGACGAGCTGATGGAACTGTTCCGCGAGCTCAACGATCATCACAGCACGACGTTTGTTATTGCGACGCATGACAAGCGCGTCATGGGCTATGCGAAGCGTCTCGTGCGCATGCTCGACGGGCGCATCGTCGCAGACATCAAGCAAGATGCGGCCTAGCCACGCGCTACTGCTACTTTGCTTATCCGCGCTCGCGCTCGCCGATGACAGTGCATACGAATTCGGTGGCCACACCAAGTTTCGACTCGTCGGCCAGAGTTTTCCCGGAGACAGTCTGTTTCATGATCTGGTCGGATCGGATGCGCTCGATGCAGAAGGCGATTTACGACTGAATTTTTCAGCGAGCCGTGATGGCTGGTCGACGAACGCGGACTACCAGCTGTTTGCGCAATACGGTGACGGCGTTGAGCTCGCGCGGGAAGTCGCTTCCCTGGATAGCCTGTCAGCCGACCGCTTTCCCGACGACCAGCGACGCCTTTTCGACCTGACGCATGTCCTGAATGAGGGCGGCAAGAGTGCGATGCTGCATCGTCTTGACCGCTTGTCAGTTACGTACACGAGCGAAAAGGCCGTTGCGCGCTTCGGCCGCCAGGCGCTGTCCTGGGGTAACGGCCTGTTTTATGCACCGATGGACCTCGTCAACCCCTTCGATCCGGCGGCAATCGATACCGAATTCAAAGCTGGCGACGACATGCTCTACCTGCAGTACCTGCGGGACAGCGGTGACGACGTGCAGGGGGCAGCCGTGTTTCGTCGTGACCCGCTCAGTGGAGATGTTGACTCCGATCAGGCCACGGTTGCGCTGAAGTATCACGGCTTTCTTGGAGAAAACGAGTACGACATTCTCGGGGCCGAGAGTTACGGCGACACGGTGCTCGGCGTCGGCGGCGTCCGCAGCATTGGCGGCGCCGTGGTTCGCGGTGATGTCGTGATTACCGATACATCCAGCGACACCTATGTTCAGGTCGTCGCCAACCTTAGCTACTCCTGGACCTGGGCCGGCAGAAACGTGAGTGGCGCGGTTGAATACTATTTCAATGGTTTCGGCCAACACGGGAAACGTTACGATCCACTCAGCCTCGCAAGTAACCGGGACCTGATCGCACGCCTTGCACGCGCAGAGTTGTTTACGCTGGGCCGCAACTACCTGGCAGGAAGCGTGATGATTGAGATGTCCCCATTGTGGACATTGACGCCGACCCTGCTTGCCAACGTGAACGATCCAAGCGCGCTGTTGCAGCTCGTGACGCAGTACAGCTTGTCCGATAACACGACCTTTCTTGGCAGCCTGAACGTGCCGCTTGGTTCGAATGGTACGGAGTTCGGCGGTATCGACGCCGGCGTTGCGGGCCGGTATCTGTCTTCGGGGGTGGGCGTATTTGCGCAGTTCGCCTGGTATTTCTAAGAATCCGAAAAGTCCTTGATGTTCTCCAGCAGGTTCGCAAACGAGTGTTCGCGTTCGGGGCCGAATACCGGGTCCAGCTTGTCCAGGTGTGAAATGTCGACGAACATCAGGCTTTCGTCTTTGACGAGCGCATCAGCGCGTCGAAACAGATCTTCCTCCTCCCAGAGCATATGTGCGCGAAGGCGATGCACATAGTCGGTCGAGTCCTCGATGATGCGCTCGCGCGTGACTGCCGCACCGGAGGCAATCGCCTCGATATCGTTACGCAGCGTTTCGCCGAGTTTGGCGATGTCCTCGTGCTCAGGCTCCACGCGCTCGAGCCCTGCAGCCAACTCCGGCCGCTTCGACTTCATGGCGCTGTAAACAATATCTTCCTTGGGGTGATGCACTGCGTCTGAATAAACGGTCAGGTAACGCATAATGTCGTGTAACAGTTCGTAATCGGGCTTGTTGCCTTCTCGAATGCGACCGGTTTCACGCTCGAGAAGATCGAGCATTACCGCCATGTTGCGATGATCCTCGTGCAGGTCGTCGAGAATGTCTGCCAGTTGAATAGTCACGTCAGAGCCCCTTGCGGTTGGCCGTATTCATGTTGCGCATTGCCCCAGATTGAAAAAATCCGGGATTTCACCTACGTCGGGGCCAGGCTGTCGAGTAGGCTATTTGAAAAACTTCCGGGCGAGTCCCATCACATCGTCGAGGCCAAACCCATCACCACCGCCGATCAGATCGCCCAGAGGTCCGAGGCCTCCTTCGCTCGCTGACGAGCCGAGATCACGGCCGCCCGAACTCTTTTTGCTCATTGCGCCCATCGCGAGTCCTGCGAGCAATGGCAATGCTTTCTTGATAATGCTCGCATCGATACCGGTCTCTTTGGCCGCGTGAGCCGCGACATTGCGACTGACATCTTTGCTGCCAAACAGATGACCGAGAATCTTGTTTCCGTCCGAGCGGGTCGCGTCGTCCCGCAGTAGTTTCGGGTTGTCGACATAGCGCTCGTGACCGCCTGACTGCAGGGCGTTGCGCAGGCCTGCCAGGCCGTCGTCACTGGCCGTGTTCTTTTTTAAGCCGCTCATTAGCGCCGGCGCGAGCGCCCCGATCAGCTTGTTGGTATCAGACGTGCCGAGACCAACAGCGCCGGCGAGTTCGCCAATACTGTCATCGCCGCCCGCGCTCTTGAGTAAGTCCATGAAGTCCATATGTCATCCTCGAAATAGT
>Ga0224497_10000827_pt1 | contig 20710 bp, 19 predicted proteins | sample SF_Jul11_sed_USG_4_FD_167970 | JGI IMG/M metagenome (GOLD analysis project Ga0224497, IMG submission 167970) | Sediment microbial communities from San Francisco Bay, California, United States - SF_Jul11_sed_USGS_13 | ecosystem: Environmental > Aquatic > Marine > Sediment | place: USA...
GGCGAAAGGATCCGTGCGGCGTCTTCTCTTGATCATGTTTGACAAGCTTTTGGGCTGTGGTTAAAGTCCTGCGGCTTCCGAATTAGCCCCGCGAACGCGTTCCGGTGCGCGTTTACGAAGGCGGCACCACTTCAGCCGAGGTGGCGGAATTGGTAGACGCGCTAGCTTCAGGTGCTAGTGGGGGTAACCCCGTGGAGGTTCAAGTCCTCTCCTCGGCACCATCCCGAACTTACTCATCTCTCATGGTCGTCTTGAGCCTGACGGTTTGTATTTAACACTGCAAACATTGCGTTGTAATTGGGCGCAAAGCTTTAGGTCTGGCCGGGTTGTTTGGCCTGCGTGATAGTATAAGCGCCGTTTCGATCTAGCCAGTTCGAATTCTAATCTTCCGATGACGAAGCTTCGCCTTGGCGACCCCTGGATGCCCGCCCCGGAGTACGGGCGCAGCCTGACCGGCTTCGGCGTCAACCTTCTCGTTCGCAGCATTGAAGAGGCGCTGCCGTTTCAAACAGAAGTGCTGGGCGCACGTATCGTCTATCACGATCCGGATATCGCCGTGCTGCAATTCGACTCCGCGGAATGGATGCTCCACGCCTATCACACCTACGACGCGCATCCGCTGTATCCGTTCGTCACCGGAGGCATGGACAAAGGCGTCGGCGTGGAGCTCAGGGTGCACGGACGTGATCCGGAAGCGGCAGAGTCGGCGGCTCGGCGTCTTGGCTATACCGTCTTGGAGACGACACAGGACAAAGCCCACGGGCTGCGCGAATGCGTAATTCGTGACCAGGAGGGTTACTTCTGGGTCCCGGATATGCCGAGCGCTTCGGGTTGAACGCACGGGCCCCATCCCCGAGTTGCCGTTAGTGATCCGCGACGTTATTCGAATCGGAAACTTGTTAGACCGAAGGCCGTAGACCGCAGCCGGGGGCGAATTCGAATACGACCGTGCTCCTCCGTCTACCATCTTCCATCTACCGTCTTCGGCCTACGGTCTCCAGCCTAATGTTTAGCGTGGCGCATCCCCTAAACGATACTCCGCCGTGATCTCGTCCAGCTCGGCTTTCACATCGGCAGCCAGCGGCGTTTCAAACGCCGCCAGGGTTTCATCCAGCTGATCGGGGCGGCTCGCGCCAATGATGGGCGCGCTCACCACCGGGTTGGCGAGCACCCAGGCGATGGCCATGCGGGTCAAGCCCACGCCAGCCCGCTGCGCCACCCCCCGCAGCCGCTCCACGCTGGCAAACTCGCGATCCCGCCAGTAGCGCTGGCGATAGTTTTGTCCCGCCTTGCCCTCGGAGAATCGCGTGCCTTTGTCCGGCGGCGCAGAAGGGGCATGTTTGCCGGTAAGCAGGCCGCCGGCCAGCGGGTTGTAGGGAATGACGCCCAAGCCTTCTTGCGCGCACAACGGCAACAGCTCGCGTTCGAGCTCCCTGAACAGCAGGTTGTAGCGCGGCTGGACGCTGACAAAGCGGGCAAGACCACGAGAGTCACTTTTTCCCAGAGCCAACGCCACCTGCCACGTGGCGTGATTGGAAATGCCGATGTAGCGCGCCTTGCCGGCCCGCACCACGTCGTCCAGCGCGCCCAGGGTTTCCTCCATGGGCGTGTCGGGATCCGGATGGTGCAGCTGGTAAAGATCCACGTACTCGGCCCCAAGACGCTTCAGCGATCCGTCGATGGCGTCCAGCACGTGCTTGCGCGAAAGCCCCTTGTTCCATGGTTCGGGACCCATGCGGGTGAAGCACTTTGTCGCCAGCACGAATTGGTGACGCCGGCCCTTGAGCCACTTGCCAATAATGGATTCGGTGGCGCCCACGGTCTCGAGGTCTCCGCCCAGGGGATATCCGTCCGCGGTGTCGATGAAGTTGACCCCGCCGGCCGCGGCGCGATCCAGGATCCCGAACGAGGTCTTTTCATCGCACTGAAGCCCGAAGGTCATGGTCCCAAGGCATGCCCGGGAGACCTTCAGCCCGGTTTTACCGAGACGCACGTGTTGCATGATTTATTCTCCTTAATCTCGCTAACAAGCGGATTCGTATGCTGAACGCGTTCGCGCTTCGCGCGCCTTTGAAAACGCGTGTTCAGTCGAAGGGGTGGTGGCGAACGACGATGTCGTCCCTCTCGGCCCCGGTGGAGATCATGTGCACCGGCGTTTCCATCAGCGCCTCCACGCGCTCCAGGTAATCCCGCGCCTTGCGCGGCAGGTCATTGAGTTTTCGAACCCCCACGGTGGGGCTCATCCATCCCGGGAGCTCTTCGTACACGGGCTCGCATCGCGCCAACGAAGCGGACCCGCTCGGAGGCGCATCGATCGCGGCGCCGTCCAGCAGGTAGCCCACGCATATACTGATTGTTTCCACCTTGTCCAGAACGTCGAGCTTGGTGATGCAAAGACCGGTGACGCCGTTCAAGCGTACCGCACGTTTCAGCGCCACGGCGTCAAGCCAACCGCAACGGCGGGGGCGACCGGTGGTGGCGCCGAATTCGTTGCCCTCGCTGGCGAGATGGGCGCCGACGAAGTCGTCGAGTTCAGTGGGAAAAGGTCCGGCGCCCACCCGCGTGGCGTACGCCTTGGCGATGCCCAGCACGTAGTCGATGTCCGAGGGCGCAAGGCCGCTGCCGGTGCAGGCGCCGCCGGCGGTGGTGTTGGACGAAGTCACAAATGGATAGGTTCCCTGGTCGATATCCAGCAGGGCGCCCTGGGCGCCTTCGAAAAGAAGCGGCACGCCCCGTTGCTTGAGGGCGTACAGCCTCGCCGGAACGTCATCCACCATCGGGCGGATCTGCTCGGCAGCCTGCAGCGCTCCGTCCATGACCGATTCCGATTCCACGGTTTCACTGCGGTAATAGTTCTTCAGCATGAAATTGTGAAAATCGAGCGCGGCCTCGATCTTCGCTCGAAGCTCTGCTTCGTCGAGCAGGTCGCCGACCCGAACCGCGCGGCGTCCGACTTTGTCCTCGTAAGCCGGGCCGATTCCGCGTCCGGTGGTGCCTATGGCGTTTTTGCCGCTCTTTCTCTCCCGGGCTTTGTCCACCGCCACATGGTAAGGAAGTATGAGCGGGCAGGCGTCGCTGATGAAAAGCCGCTGGCGAAGTTCAACGCCCTCGGATTCGAGCTGGGCGATTTCGTCCAGCAGCGCAGCCGGTGACAGCACCACGCCGTTGCCGATGATGCAGGCGATGTCCTTGCGCATGGCGCCGGAAGGCACCAGGTGCAGGACGGTTTTACGGTTGCCGATAACCAGGGTGTGACCGGCATTGTGACCGCCCTGGAATCTGATCACCGCGCCGGCGCGATTGGTGAGCAGATCCACGACCTTGCCTTTGCCCTCGTCACCCCACTGGGTTCCGACGATGATTACAGTTCTACCCATGCGCTCAGTCCCGCTGCCTTATTTGTCCGATGCCGTCACATGAAACTGACCTTTACGTTCGACGATACGACGCGAACAGCCGAGGCTTTGGCCATTGGCTTTTTGTCCGGGCAGCGCGTAGACCACACGCTCGCCTACCTCCCGGAGCTCGCGCACCAGGGCCTGAAGCTCGGGCGCCGCCGACCACGGGGCGAGGATACCGTCCACGTGCTGCGCCTCCGAGGTGGGCTCACCCACGCGCATCAGCGCCTTTAAGTCGGCGCTGAATCCGGTGGCCGGCCTCGCCCGGCCCAGATCACGGCCGATGTTGTCATATCGCCCGCCGCGGGCAATTTCCTGTCCGCTGCCGGGAACGAAGGCCGCGAACACGACCCCGGTGTGATAGCGATAGCCCCGGAGCTCCGCCAGATCGAAATGAACCGGCACGTCCGGAATGCGCTCGCGCAAAGAAGTCGCCAGCGCGCGAAGGGAATCTAGCGCAGCGCGCACCTCCGGACTCGCCTTGGCCAGGCGTTTGGCCGCTTTTTCCAGGATTTCCTCGCCGCCGTTCAGATCGGCAAGGTCGCGAATCATTCCGGCTACGGATCCTTTCAACGGTTCCACCAGCGCGTCGATTTCGGAGACGGCCTTGCGCTGCAGCGCGTCGTAAAGCACGGACTCGTCTTCGTCGTTGAGATTCGCCTGCCGCGCCAGCCCGCGGAAAATGCCCACGTGTCCGAGATCCAGATGCGCGTCCGCGACGCCCGCGCGGCGGAGCGTCTCCAGCATCAGGCAGAGAATTTCGCAGTCGCTTTCTATACCGCCATGACCGTAGATCTCGGCCCCAAGTTGTATCGGGCTGCGGGAACGGGTGAGGCCATCCGGCAGCGAATACAGCACGGTGCCCAAATAGCAAAGCCTGACCGGCTGATCGCTTCTCAAATGGCGCGCTTCAATACGCGCCACCTGCGGCGTCATGTCGGCGCGCACTCCCATGAGTCTGCCGGTAAGCTGATCGGTAAGCTTGAAGGTCTTGAGCTCCAGATCCCGGCCGGTGCCCGTGAGCAGGGACTCCAGGTACTCGATGAACGGCGGGATGACGAGGCGGTAACCCCAGCGTGAGAACAGATCCAGAAGCTCGCGCCGCAGGCGCTCGATTGCCTCCGCCTCCTCCGGCAGGGTCTCTTCGATGCCGGCAGGCAGCAGCCAGCGTTCAGCGCCGACCCCAAGGCGATCGTGTGTTTGATCAGGCATGGCCAACGCCTATGGAAGCTCGCTATCGGATGGCGTAAAGGAGCAGACAGCCGAGCAACATGGATGTCAATCCGCCAAAGCGAAGCACCCCGTCGCTCAGCTGTGAAACCGTAAGCAGCACTTTACGCAGTCCGGGCGGATTCAAGAAAGGCATTATGCCCTCGATTATCAGCAGCAGGGCGACCGCCGTGAGTAGTTCCTGCAAAGTCATTTTTTGCCTTCTGCCATCGCCAGGGCCGATCAACGCGTCCCGTCGCAGAAAAACGGGGTGTCTGGGCACCCCTGTTCTAGCCGCCCGGCAGGCCTTCAGCGCTTGTGCTGCGGGTCCCTGAAGTAACGAAAAAACTCCGTGTCGGGCTGCAAAAGCAGCACGTCCGAAGAATCGTTGAAGATGTTCTTGTACGAATTGAGGCTGCGATAGAGGGAATAGAACTCCACATCTTTACTGAACGCGTTGGCAAAAACCTCCGTCGCGCGGCCATCGCCGTCACCGCGGGTTTTTTGCGCGTCCCGCTCCGACTCCGCGAGAATGACTTCGCGCTGCTTGTCGGCATCGGCGCGGATCCGTCGGCCGCGCTCTTCGCCTTCGGAGCGGAACCGCTTCGCCACCTGTTTACGTTCCGCCGACATGCGATCGAACACCGACTGACTCACCCTTTCCGGCAGATCGACCCGTTTCATCCGCGCGTCGATGATCGCAACCCCCAGCTCGTCCGCCTGGCGCTTCAACGCGAGCACCAGCTGGTTCATGATTTCGGCGCGCTCGCCGGACACCACCTGCTGGATGGTGCGCGAGCCGAACGCGTCCCTGAGCTGCTTGACCACCACCGCCGAGAGTCGCTCGTTGGCGCGCAAAACACTGCCGGCGGTGGAGGTGTAAAAACGCTCCACGTCCTCTACCCGCCACTTGACGAACGAGTCGACGATAACGTTCTTCTTCTCTACGGTGAGATAGAGTTGGGGATCGGCGTTCAGATTTTGAATCCGCGAATCGAACTTGAGCACGTTCTCCACCAGCGGCCACTTGAAGTGAAGTCCCGGCTCGTAGCCCACCTGTTCGATTCGGCCCAGACGCAGCTTCAGCGCCACCTCGCGCTGGTCGACGGTGAACACGGACATCGCGCCTATCACCACAAGCACGATAATTCCAACGATATAAGCCCTGTTCATTAGCGAGTCCTCTCGCGCAGCCCGCTGCGCGTTCGTTCGGCGTCGTCCCGGCTGGTCTGCGGCACGCTGCGATCGCGTAGCACCGGTCCCTCACCGTCCCCGTCGGGACTCGCGATTCGCGACCCGAGCAGCTTGTCTATGGGCAGATAGATGAGGCTGTTGCCGCCCTGTACGTCCACCATCACCTTGCTGGACTTGGCCAGCACCGACTCAAGGGATTCGATGTAAAGCCGCTCGCGCGTCACCGCCGGCGCCTTCTGGTACTCGGCAAGCACCTTCAGGAAACGGTCGGTCTCACCCTCCGCTTCGGCGATGACCCTCTGTCTATAGGCCTCCGCTCGCTGCAGGATAGCCGCGCCCTCACCGCGGGCCTTGGGCACGATGTCGGCTTTGTAGGCGTTGGCCTCGTTGATGATGCGCTCCTGATCCTCTCGAGCCCGGATGGCGTCGAGAAACGCCTCCTGCACCGGGTCCGGGGGCTGCGCATCCTGCATGTTGACGGTGGTGAGCTGAAGACCGGTGCGATAGAGGTCCAGGATTTCCTGAATCATCACTTCGGCCTCCGCCGCGACTCGGGCACGACCCTCGGTAAGCACGAAGTCCATGGTGCTGCGGCCGACAATCTCACGCACTGCGCTTTCGGTTGCCTGCTTCAGCGTGATCTCGGGCTCCACCACCGCGAGCACGAAGTCCGACGCGTTTTTAACCCGGTACTGGACGTTGAACTGGATGTCGACGATATTTTCGTCCTCGGTGAGCATCAGCGCCTCATGAGGCACCGATGCGACACTCGCCGCCTGCCGCCTGAAGCCGATGTCCTGGTTTCGAACACCGGTCACGTTGACTTTGACCACGTCCTCGATGAACCGGGGCCTCCAGTGCGGACCCGGATCCACCGTGCGCACGAGTTTACCGAAGCGCAGCACCACGCCTTGTTCCTGCGGGTCGACGATGTAGATGCCGGAGAGCGCCCAGAGTACAACCGCGGCGATGAGAATACCGCCGACCCCGATGGCGCCGCCGGCGCCGAAGCTGAATCCGCCGCCCCCTGGCATACCGCCGCGGCGGCCGCCGCCGAACATGCGACCCAGCTTGGACTGAAGCTTCTTCAGCACCTCGTCAAGGTCGGGCGGGCCCTGGCTTCCGCGGTTTCCCCACGGATCCTTGCCGTTTCCTCCCGGCTGATTCCAAGCCATCTACTGAACTCCTGGCGTTAAATCCTGCGCCGGGGGCGCGAATGGCCGCCGGCCGGGTAAGCGAATGGGTGATTCTTGCGCTGACGGGTATCTGGCACGAGAACGAACCCGAGATCTTATGTGTCCTGGGGTTGCGCCGCAACACGGCGGCCGACGCAGGTTAGCAGTGCCGTCAACCGGGACAATCCACAAGCAGAGCGTCTAGACCCTCGCTACGGCACAGCTTGCTCAGGGAGGCGGGCGGAATGACGATATCCATCAGCGCGTCCCCGTTTTCCCCGACGGTTTCACTCAGCACCGTTCCCAGCTCGAAAAGCAGGGCGCGCAGTCTGGGCGCGTTTACCGGCACCCTCACTCTTCTGCGCACGAAGCTGGCGGAGAAATGCCGGTCGATGGCTTGTTTCAGCTTTTCCAGCCCGGCGCCGGTGCTTGCCGATACGTGGGCTCTCGCTGGTCTCGTCGCGCCGCAGTTCAGCCCATTGGGATCTGAATTTGCGCTGTGCTCTCCCGAACTGCCGTTCACCAGCAGGTCGATCTTGTTGAAAACCTCGATTTGCGGAACCCGTTCCGCGCCGATTTCCGCAAGCACGCTGTTGACCTGATCACGCTTAAGTTCCCGGTCGCCCGCACTGGCGTCGATGACGTGCAGCAAAAGCTCCGCGTTGTAGATCTCCTCCAGGGTCGCTCGAAAGGCGGCCACCAGATCATGAGGCAGATGCTTGATGAAGCCGACCGTGTCGGCGAGGACCACTTCGCCGGCAGAGGAAATCTGAAGCCTTCTCAGGGTCGGATCCAGGGTTTCAAAAAGACGGTTCTTGGCCTGCACGCCAGCGCCAGTGAGCGCATTGAACAAGGTGGACTTGCCCGCATTGGTGTAGCCCACCAGCGAAACCACGGGGGCACCCGCGCGTTTGCGTGCCCGCCGGCTGAGCTCCCGACGGGTGCGTACTTTTTCCAGCCTTCGCTCTATTTGGCGGATACGGACGTTGATCAGCCGGCGGTCCGTTTCCAGCTGCTTTTCGCCGGGACCGCGCAGACCGATACCGCCTTTTTGCCGCTCCAGGTGAGTCCAGCCGCGAATCAGTCGCGTCGACAGGTGTTTCAGCTGCGCAAGCTCTACCTGAAGCTTCCCTTCGAATGTGCTGGCGCGCTGAGCAAAGATATCCAGGATAAGGCTGATCCGATCCAGCACCCGCCGATGGGTCAGTCGCTCGAGGTTGCGTTCCTGGGCGGGGGTCAGGGCGTGGTTGAATATGACCACCTCCGCGTCGCTCGCCGCGATGGCGTCGCAGAGCATGTTTGCCTTGCCGGTGCCGATGAAATAACGGGAGTCCGGAGCTCGCCGGGACGTGGTCAGCAGGTCGACGGGCAGCGCCCCGGCGGAAACCGCTAGCTCCTGGAGCTCGGCAATATCCTCGGCGGTATCGGAACCGGGAAATTCGATCTGGACCAGTACGGCTCGCTCGCCGCTGCGCGGCCGATCAAGCAATCTGGACCTCCGGGGCGGGCGTCAACAGCTTAAGCGCCCTCGTCGTCCTGACCCCCTTCGTCGGGTCGAGGCAGCTTGACATTCCTGGATGGAACCACCGTGGAGATGGCGTGCTTGTACACCATCTGGCTGACGGAATTGCGCAACAGTACGACAAACTGGTCAAACGATTCGATCTGTCCCTGAAGTTTTATGCCGTTAACAAGAAATATAGACACCGGGATCCGTTCCTTGCGCAGGGTGTTGAGAAACGGATCCTGTAGGGACTGCCCCTTGCTCATCGTTTTTCTCCTTTATAAGTTCTTGTTTTTCCCGATTATCCCTTTGATCGGGCACTCGATGCGGCGACCGTAAGGGTTTCCCGGAACCAGGGGCTTCAACAGGTCAAGTTGAAGGACAGCGTTGGGGAGCCGAGGTTCCGTCGCCGCCTGCCGGGCGAATCACCGCAGTATAAACCAAACCCTAAGCCACTTAGAGGCGCGGAACAACTCCCGCCGCCCGACTTCCCTCAGTCAGAGCGAATGTTTCGCGCGAAAAGCGACAGCACCTGACCGGCCATCGCCGGGCGGGTGCAATCGATGCGGGTCACGTTTACTTCCTTCCTGAGCCAGGTGAGCTGTCGCCGCGCCAGCTGTCGGGTGGCCGCGGTGCCGCGCGCCTCCAGCTGCCGAAGATCGCCGTCACCCTCAAGGAAGCGCCAAACCTGGCGGTAGCCGACGGCGCGAAGCGCCGGCATGCTCTCGCGCAAGCGTCCGCTGTGCTTCAGAGCCACCACCTCCTCTACCAGGCCCTGATCCAGCATGGCCTTAAAACGCCGGGCGATTCGCGAATGCAGCCACTCCCGATCCGCGGGCTCCAGACTCACCGCTTGCATGTCGAATGGCACCGCCTCCCTTTGTCCCGCCTCCAACAGCTCGCTCATGGGCCGGCCGGTAATTTCGTAAACCTCCAGCGCCCGCTGGATGCGCTGCGGATCGTTGCGATGAATGCGTCTTGCGGATCCAGGATCGACGTGCTCCAGCCTCGCGTACAGTGCGCCAAGGCCTGAGCGCTCGGTCTCTGCTTCAAGCTCGGCGCGCACCCGCGAATGCGCCTCCGGCAGCGGCGACAATCCGCGACGAAGGGCGCGAAAGTAAAGCCCCGTGCCTCCCACCAGCAACGGCACTCGTCCGGCGGCCTGTACTTCGTTGATGGCTTCGCTCGCATCCTGAACGAACTGCGCAGCGGAGTAGGTTTGTTCGGGCTCTCTGATGTCGATCAGGCGGTGCGGCGCGCGGGCCAGCACCTCGGGACTCGGTTTGCCGGTTCCGATGTCCATGCCCCGGTACACCATGGCGGAGTCGACGCTGACGATCTCTACCGGCAACCTCTCGACCAGCTCCACCGCAACGGCGGTTTTTCCAGCCGCCGTCGGTCCCATGAGACAGAGCAGCAGACCTTTATCTGATGCAGAACTCACGGGCCTAGAGGGTCACCGGTTTGGACCATTCCCGGTTGAGCACTGCGGTGACGCCGCATCACCGCCGCATCAAGGCGGCGATGTCGCTCGCGTCGAGGTCGAGCATCAGGCGTGGGTTACCCTCGACGGGCTGGGCGTTCGCAAACTTGACCAGCGAATCCATCGCTTGCGGATCGTTTCTCAAATCATCCAGGCGATCGCCTCCGGCGGACGCCAGCGACTCCGCCAGTGACTCCGCTGCGGGATCCGCGCTCCCGCGGCCCCAATGAAGGATCGCGTCCATCAACGCCGGTGCCGGGACGTGGGCGAGACACGCGGGTACAGCGCGAAGACTTACCGACGCCGGTGCGCTGCGGCGAAGGTCGAAACCGGCGCGGGAGAGCGTATCGAGCTTGCGCTGCAGGCCATCGGCCGTGCCCTCCGGGACGGCGAGCGTAATTGGCAGCAAAAGCGGCCGGGAAACGCCGTCGGCTTGCGCCAGATTTCGCCGAAGGCTCTCCAAAATCTTCCTGCGCCGCGTCTCCGCCAGATCGGTTATGGCCACCCCGTCGATTCTGAGGGTGACAGCGTAACGCCCGGAGATGACCGTCGGTAATCGCTCCGGGCCAGTGCTTACACCGGCGTTGGCAAACCGCGATGCGTCCGAATCGGATGCGCCGGTGACACCGTAGTGGGCATTCATGTCGGCGATCCTTCCGCCTGCGGCTGCGGGGGTCAGCGTCGTCGGGCCGCCGATAATTTCCGCCTCGCGCGGCGTTCGCCCAGCCGCATCCGCGGCGGCGATTGGAGCAAGCGGCGGTCGAAGGGCCTCATCTAACGCCCGGGAAAGGCCTCGCCAGAGGAAGTCGTGAACCATGCGGTTCTGGCGAAATCGCACCTCGTGCTTGGCGGGATGTACGTTCACGTCCAGCTGTGACGGATCAAGATCCAGATACAGAACGTAAGCAGGGTGTCGCCCGGGCGCCAGCCGCTCGCCGAAGGCTTGGCGCACGGCGTGCCGCGCGGTGCCGTCACGAACCGCCCGTCCGTTGATGAAAAAGTACTGCAGATCCGTATGCGCACGGGCGGCGTCCGGGGCGGCCACCCAGCCCTTTAGGCTCATTTCCGCACCCTCGATAGCCATCTCCAGCGCGCGCCCGGCGAAGGCTTGGCCCAGCAGTCGGGCGATGCGGGCCCGCCGCGCATCCGGGTCGACGGCCGGCGTCAGCCTGAGCACCTCCCGGCCGTTGTTTTGAAAACCAAACCCCACGTCGAAGCGGCTCAACGCAGCGCGTTTGACCACGTCTTCCAGGTGCCGGAACTCGGTGCGCTCAGTGCGCAGAAATTTACGTCGAGCCGGCGTATTGAAAAAAAGATCGCGCACGCTGACGAGGGTGCCTAGCGGTATCGCAACCGGGCGGATAGCGTCGGCGGGCGCGCCTTCTGCCACCACTTCGAAACCGCTGTCGCTGTCCGCGGTGCGGGATGCAAGCCTCAAGCGCGACACCGAAGCGATACTGGGAAGGGCTTCTCCGCGAAAGCCAAAGCTTCTCACCCGTTCCAGATCGTTCAAGCTGGCGATTTTGCTGGTGGCGTGACGGCCCAGGGCAAGCCTCAAGTCATCAGGGTGGATGCCGCAGCCGTCGTCCCGTACTCTGATTAGGCCTACGCCTCCCGCCTCCACTTCGATCTGGATGCGGCGGGCCGCGGCATCGAGGCTGTTCTCGATAAGCTCTTTCACCACCGAAGCCGGCCGCTCGATGACTTCCCCGGCCGCAATCTGGTTTGAAAGCACGCCAGCCAGCGCCTGGATGCGCGGAACCGAGACAGTCGCTGCGGTGGTCAGCGTTCCCTCGCCTGCCATCAATCCGCACCCAAGGTGAAGCGCCCGATCACTTCCACATGACCGGTGTGGGGAAACATGTCCACGATCCCGGCGCGATCCAACCGATAGCCGTGCACAGTGACAAGAGCCGCCGCGTCCTTGGCAAAGCATTCGGGATTGCAGGACACGTAAACAATTCGCTTGGGGTACGGGCGACAAAGCTTCTCCACCACCCGCGCAGCGCCGGAACGCGGCGGGTCCAGAAGCATTCCGGTCCACGCCTGCGAGAGCACGTTGGCAACGACGCCGTCGTCCTCAAGGTTCGCGGCCTGAAAACTGGCGTTGGCGATGGCGTTTGATTCAGCGTTGCGGCGCGCGGCGACCACCATCTCGCTGTTCGCTTCAACGCCCATCACCTTTCCAGCCGTGCGCGCCAGGGCGAGAGAAAAGTTGCCGATGCCGCAGTAGAGATCCAGCATCCGATCGGCAGGTCCGGCATCCAGCCACTCGACTGCGCGCGAAACAAGGGAGAGGTTGACCGTTTCGTTGACCTGGATGAAGTCGACAGGCTGAAAGGCGAGCTCGAGATTGAACTCAGGGATCCGGTACCGCAATGGTGGCGGATCTTGCGGCCACAGCGGTACGATGGTGTCGATCCCGCCAGGCTGCAAATAAACCCGCAGGTTATTTTCACGGGCGAAATCGCTCAGCATATCGCTGTCCGCCTGGGTCAGAGGATCCAGGTGCCTGAAAACCAGCGCCGTAGCGTCGTCTCCCGCCGCGATCTCGATTTGCGGGATTCGATCCCGCGCGTTGAGCCCGCTCACCAGCTCGCGCAGCGCGTCGACGCGCGACCCCGCGGACGGCACCAGCACCTCGCAGCGTTTGATGTCGGCAACAAAACCACCGCGTTTTTCCCGGAACCCCACCAGGGCGCCGCCCTTGCCCGGAACGTACTTCACCCCAAAACGCGCTTTGCGACGGTAACCTGTGTCCGGTCCCGTGATCGGCGGATACCACCTCTGTGGTGGCTGAAGACTCTGGGCGCTAAGCGCGGCTTTAAACGCGCGCTCCTTCGTTGCCCGCTGCGCGTCGAGCGCCAGATGCTGGAAACGGCAGCCGCCGCAAAGGTGAAAATAATCGCAACTCGGGCGCGCGCGTTGTGGCGACGGCTCGAGCACCTCGACGAGCTTCGCCTCGTCGTAGCGCCGACGTCTCCTGAACACATCAATGACGACCCGCTCGCCTTCCAGCGCGCCGTCCACCCGAACGGCGCGGCCGTCCACGGCGGCGATCCCGCGGCCATCGCGATCGAGCGCGACGATGCGCACTTCGTTTCGGCTTGGCGCCGCAGGGCGCCGCAAAGCTGCCCCGCCTGCGCTCACCGTCCTTCCGCCCAGACTTTTAAAAACGCGTTCAAATGCGGTTTCTTTTCCCGGGCTAAAGACGCCCGCACCAGCTCGCACTCGATGTTATAAGCGTCTTCGTTCAGGCTGCCGCGTATGAGCTCGAATCTCAGATAGATGAGGTAAGTGTTGAGCACGTCGGTCTCGCAATAGTCGCGAATCGCCTCCAGTTCTCCCGCCTGGTAGCGGGGCCACACTTTAGAACCGTCCATCCCCAGCTTACCGGGAAGACCTACCAGGGCCGCAACCTCGTCCAGGCGCGCCACCGCGCGAAGCTGATACCCGGAAAGAACGTCCATGAGATCCGTATGCCTGCTGTGGAAACGATTGAGGTAATTGTTCCAGCGAAAATTGCTGTCGTCGTCGCCCGTTTCCCAGTAGCGCGGAGCCGGTACAGCGTGCAGCAGCGAGCGGTAATGGATAACGGGAAGATCGAAACCACCACCGTTCCAGGATACGAGCGTAGGTGAGTATCGGCTGATTCCTTCGAAAAAACGTTCAAGGAGCTCGCGCTCCGATGACTCTGTAGTTCCGAGGGACCACACCTTAAAACGATCCCCGGTGCGCAGGGCAACGGAAATAGCAACGATTCGGTGGAGGTGGTGACGCAAAAACTCAGAGCCGGATGCCTGGCGCTGTTTCTGAAACATGACCTCGGCGACGTGCTCGTCGCTCAATCCGTCAAGAGCGTAGATACGCCGGCCCGCGCGGACGTCCGGGACTGTTTCAATGTCGAAAACGAAAACGTTCACAGAAGATACCCGCGCGTGAAATCAGATAGCGATGGAATATTCCCGCTCACCCGCCGCGCGGCGGCGTTCCCGTTCCAAGGGAACGCGGTGAGGCGCAATTCTTCCGTGAGCGGCGCGGTAAGGTTATTTCTGCTTCCAGCCGCCCGATGCCTGATACCACCAGCCCGAGGGGGCCTTTTCCACCCATTGACGCGCAAAGGTGTCACGTATGCCCTGTTCCCATTCTGGATGACCATTGGCCCGCGCGATCTCGGCATAAAGCGCGTTGCGGTCGCGATTTTCATCCGCCACCAGCGCGTTGACTCGCTGGCGGTCCGCCAGCGAAACGGCTTTGGGGTCGCGCACGGTAACGAGCCCGTCCGAGGTGAGGCCGACGGCGCCGCTGCCGTAAAAGGGTTTGAGCTTTTCGTGCCGGCTCTGCATGCGGTCCTTGATGGTGTTGATGCCCGGCGAAGAGATATTCAGATCAGCCTGCTGCGCCTGGGCCGATGGGAGAATAATTTCCACTAATCCCGCGATGAATCCACGGCTTTGATGCTTCACAATCATTAGCGGATCCGCCGACCGGCTGGACTGATCTTTCTTCGCGTCCTTCCCCCAGACCTCTTCGATAATGCGATCGGCGGCCTTTTCTGCCGCGGCCGCGGGAAAGTAGACGTTGATGGTGACGCAGGCGCCCACGAGACCGATTGTGCAAAGCGCGCCCCATCTGGACAGCTGTTTTATTGCAAGCGCTTCCATATTAATGCGACCTCCGACGAAAGATTCAAAACAACACACCAGCCCCCTGCGGGACTTGGCTTAGCAGAGTTTATGTTTCGCTTTCTACCGTATCACAGCCTCGTTGGCGCGGGTGATGGACTTTAATCGTTCTAACAGCGTACTCCAGTCGACACGAGTATTGAATCCGAACACGTCAATTCGCGGCGGCAGACCGCCGCCCTTGACTAAGTAGTAGCCTCGCTCGGCGTCTTCGACTCCGCCCATTTGACACACGCCGTTTTTCAACCGGCAGCTGATACCCAGGCGGTCGTAGGAAAAGGATTGGAAAAACTTGAGCACCGTGGAGGAAAGTACCTGGCCCGTGCCGCCGAGCCGGGCGAGATTCTCGACGGCGCGCTGGGAAATCCGGTGGCGGGAGGTATCATTCTTAGGCGTGGCGAAGCGGGCATCGAAGGCTGCAGGACGCCAGTTTTCGAGCACCAGATCGTCAATACTGCCGCTCAAACGGCCTTCGATCTTACCAAAGGAAAAAGTTTGGGTCAGCGCGCCCAGGGAAAGTTCCTCGACGGCGATATTGGCGGTGACCCGGGGCACCACGCCGAACGGCTGCTCGAGCTTAAGTTCATCTAGTTCCACTCTTCCATCGAAAGCGCGCACGCTAAGTTTTCCATCCACGTTGATTTCGCCACCGGCGTAGCGAATCGATGGAACCTCGCCGGAAAGACTACCGGAAAATGGCGGCCATTCGAGGCGCTTTGTGAGCAGCTCGAGGGATATAGGCTCGAGCGCACCGCGCATCCGCCAGGCGAGTTGCTCGCCGCCGAGTCCCGCCGCCTCGAGCTCCTCGATACGCAGTGCACCCCCCAGCATGGGCAAGTCGAGCGGCGCGCCGAGGGCGAAACTGGATCCGGAGAACTTACCCAAGAGCTGTGCCCCTTCGAGATCGATACGATAAAACTGCGCGCTTTTGAATCCCACTCGCGTCGGCGGCGGTGAACCCAACTCGCTCCAGTGGACCTCACCGTTCACTCCCAGCACGCCGAAGCGTGCGCCTTCGTCCTCGAGATCCACCTCTCTCAGTGCCAGGATGGCTTCTGAGCTTCCCTCCCGGGACCACACAATCTTTGCCTCCACATCTCCCGCAACCTTCAGCTTGGAGAAGGCCGACTCCACCAGCCAGGGTTTGACGTAAGTGGCGTGAAAAGGCACCAGCGAAAGTTGCTTTGTTTGCAATGCGACGCGGTCGATGCGGGCGCCCGGCGCGTTGAGGGACAGCGCGGCGCTGCCTGCAACCTTTCCCACGCCCTGGTGGCTGATGCTGAAATTCTCTATGGCGACGCGTTTCAGGTCCCGTGGCAAGTTGCCGCTAGCGTTGAAATCGAGCGGCCCTTCAGCGGCATCGACGAAGACGGGGTGCAGGTAGACCTGTCCTGCCGCCAGGGACGCATCGAACGTGAAGCGCCAGGGCCCGAGGCGGCGCGATGCGTTGACACCAAGCTTCAAGTCCAGGTTCTCGCCGGCGTTGAGCCCGGGTCCGTCGGAAAACGCGAACTGCTTAAGCACCAGGGACGCGGACAGCTCCCCTATGGTTTTTGAATCGCGCCAGCGCAACGTCCCCGACGCAACGCCCTTTTGTGCCTTGACTTCGAATCCGGCGCGTTTCATGTCCACCAGCCGAAGCAGTAATAGCAGGGGCAGCCCTTTGGCGTCCGCGTTCAGGAAAAAACCACCGTCCGATCCATCGAAGGACAGGTTGAGGACGCCGTCGCCGAATTTGAGAGTCTGGACTTTGAATCGGATTTCTTGCGCGTTGTAGGCCGCTTCTATGCGGGCGGGCGAGAAAGTCGGCGCACCTTCGGGCGTGCGTATGCGCAGCTCCCCTTCGCGGCACTCGACGCCCTGAGCATCGATGCCGAGACGAGCACAGCTCACGACTACTTCGTCAATATTTTTCACAGGTCCCGGAAGGCGCAGTCCGGTAGCCTCGATCACGGCGGAAGACGACGCATCCTTGTCTAAGTGCAGGCGCGTGACCAGCTGCGCCATGGACCAGCCGTGGCCCGTAACCGGTCCAGCGGTAAGAATGATCTCGTCAACCGCCGGCGCGGCTGAACAGAAAAACATGAAACACAGAAATCCCGTGAGCGGGCCGACGGCGCGCGGCGTAAAAATAGAAAAAGCCTGTGGTCGAGGCGCCGCCATGACTGTCGTCAACGGGGCGACTCGCGTCTCAGTCGGTGGGGAAGACGCCCGTGGACAGGTACCGGTCACCACGGTCGCAAACGATGGACACAATAACGGCATCTTTCAGCTCGGTGGAAAGCTTGAGCGCGGCGGCCAGCGCACCTCCAGAAGACGGGCCGGCGAAGATGCCCTCTTTTATACCGAGCGCGCGAGTCGTGGTTTCCGCTTCATCCGCCGACACCTCCATTATTCTGTCAACCCCGCTCGGGTCGAAGATCTTTGGCAAATAAGCTTCCGGCCACTTTCTTATGCCGGGGATGCTCGACTCTCCGTCCGGCTGCACACCGATAATTTGAACGCCAGCGTTTTGTTCCTTGAGATAACGCGACGTGCCCATGATGGTGCCGGTCGTTCCCATCGAGCTGACGAAATGCGTAACGCTGCCCTGCGTGTCGCGCCAGATCTCGGGGCCGGTGCCGCGGTAGTGCGACAGCGGATTGTCCGGATTGGCGAACTGATCCAACACCCGGCCTTCGCCCCTCGCCTGCATCTGAAGCGCCAGATCGCGTGCGGTCTCCATGCCGCCTTTTTCAGGCACGAGCACGATCTCCGCTCCGTAGGCGCGCATTGCCGCGCGTCGCTCAGCGCTCATGTTTTCGGGCATAATGAGCACCATGCGATAGCCTTTGATCGCCGCAGCCATGGCAAGCGCGATTCCGGTATTGCCGCTGGTTGCCTCGATAAGGGTGTCTCCGGGTTTGAGCTCCCCCCGTGATTCCGCTTGCGCAAGCATGCTCATCGCCGGGCGGTCTTTCACCGACCCCGCCGGGTTGTTCCCCTCTAGCTTGACCAGAATCGTGTTGCTGGTCTTACCCGGCAGGCGCTGCAATCGCACCAGCGGCGTATTGCCGATGAAGGCTTCCAGGGTGTGAACGGACATGGCGGGAGTTTAATTCAAGCCCCGGTGCGGTACAGCCCCGACGTTACGGCGCGGCTTGCGCGTCGCACTAGCCGGCGTCAGGATTACGCACAAGAAACTCCACCTGAACTCAGACGAAAGACCCGATGAAAGCTGTGATCACCGGCGGTGCCGGTTTCCTCGGCCGACTGCTCGCGGAGTCACTTTTTAGGCGCGGCCGCCTCGTGGATCGCCACGGCGGGCTTTCCAATATTGATGAAATCGTGCTCTTCGACTCGATTGAGAACCAAGAACGCCTGGATCCCCGTGTGCGCGAAGTGACCGGATCCATTTGCGATGAGGAGTCGGTCGCGGACGCAATCACGGAAGAAGTCGATAGTGTGTTTCATCTCGCTGCGGTGGTGAGCGGCGAGGCCGAAGCGGACTTTGAAAAAGGCATGGCGGTCAATCTCACCGGTACGCTGAACGTGCTCGAGGCGTGCCGGCGTCTTTCACACTCACCCCGGGTAGTATTCACCAGCTCTGTGGCGGCGTTCGGGGGCGAGCTGCCGTCACTGATCCGCGACAATACCGCGACCACGCCACGCTCCTCCTACGGCGTGCAAAAGGTGATCGGCGAGCAGCTGCTGAATGACTACAGCCGAAAGGGTTTCATTGACGGCCGCGCATTGAGACTCCCCACAGTTTGCGTGCGGCCCGGACCGCCCAACAAGGCGGCCTCGGGGTTTGCCAGCAGCATCGTGCGTGAGCCTATCGATGGCGCAATAGCGGTTTGCCCGGTGCCGCCGGAAACGCTGATGTGGCTGATGTCGCCGAATACGGCGGTGGCGAACCTGATCTACGCCCATGAGCTGCCGGCCGCCGCATTTGGCTACCAGCGCACCCTGAACCTGGAGGGTCTTACGATGAGCGTAGGCGACATGGTGGCGGCTCTGCGCTCGGTTTGCGGCGAAGCCGTGGAGGCGCGCGTGGAGTGGCGGCGGGATCCCGGCGTGGAAGCGGTGGTGTCCACCTGGCCGGGTCGTTTCGATTCGGCTCGGGCGCGAGAGCTCGGCTTTCGCACCGACCCCGACTTCGAAACCCTCATCCGCGACTACCTCATGAGTCGAGCGGATCCGGCGCGATAAAGTCTGCTTAGACCAGAAGGCTGCGGGCCAGGATCAGTGCGTCTTCTTTGCCGCGATGGTCCGGATAGTACGCCCGTCGAACGCCCACTTCGTGAAATCCCAAGCGCCGGTAAAGCGCCACCGCCGCTTCGTTGGTCGGTCTCACCTCCAATAGCGCCGTATCCGCGTGGTGCTCACGGGCAATCTCCAGCAGTCGCGTGAGCAGGGCGCGGCCGAAGCCCTGACGGTGATAGGCCGGGTGCACGCATAAATTGAGAATATGGCACTCGCCTACCGCCACCTGCATGATTCCGTAACCCGCAACCGCGGCCTCGTGTTCCAGCACCCAGCAGCAGTAGCCTACCCTGAGGCAGTCCCTGAAGATCCCTTCCGACCAGGGAAAGCGATAGGCCGCACGCTCGATGGCGAGCACGTCACCGAGATCCTGAGCATGCATGGGGCGGAAAGCGGGAAGCGACGTTTTCAGTACGGCACTCATGACTGGTCCTCGAGCAGACGACGGGCGCGTTTCAGATCCTCCCAGGATTTACGCTTTTCACCAGGACTTCTTAGCAGGTACGCCGGATGGTAGGTCACCAGCACGGGCGTACCGGAGACGGGCTCCTTGTGGACCTGGCCGCGCAGCCTGCCGATGGCGGTGGCGGTTCCGAGCAGGTTCTGCGCCGCCACTCTGCCCACCGCTATGATCACTTTCGGCTGCACCAGTTCAATCTGGCGCTTGAGATAAGGCGCACAGCAGGCGGTTTCTTCAGTTTTTGGATCCCGGTTCTTGGGCGGCCGGCACTTGATGATATTGGCGATATACACCGACTCTCGCTCCAGGCCTACGGCGAGCAGCATGGCGTTCAAAAGCCGCCCGGCCCGGCCGACGAAAGGCTCCCCCATTCGATCCTCGTCAGCCCCCGGCGCCTCTCCGATGATCATCAGCCGCGCATCGGCCGCGCCTACACCGAACACCGTCTGCGTCCGGGTCTGATGCAGCCCGCAGCGGGTGCACCCGGAAACAATCCGCTCAAGGGTAAGCAGATCGGCATCCGAAACCGGAATCGAGACGTCGACAGGACCGGATCCCGCGCGCGGGATCTCCAGATCATGCGATGTGACCCGAGAAATTGCTGCCGCCTCCCGGGAAGGGGTACTCGCCGCGCGGGACTCCCACACGGTAATGCCCATGGCATTGAGACAACTCAATTTGCGCTGGTCCACGACCACCCGCGTATTGTTTGCCAAGAGCGCGATCCGCTCAAGGCGTCATTTGCTGTTGCGCGTATTCTCGGTCAGAGAGGCCGCCGCTCTGATTCGCTCCATTCGGCGACGACGAATATGTATGAGAGTGAGCACGGGGCCGGAGATCGCGTAGCCCAAAGAGGCAACAAACAAAACAAGCGGCGGATCGCTGGAAATGAAAACGAACAGAAGCACCACCGCGAGCACACTGACGAAAGGAACACGGCCGCGCAAATCCAAATCTTTGAAACTGTAGTAGCGGGTATTGGTTACCATAAGAACGCCGGTGAGGATAGTGACGGCGAACGCCACCGGCAGCATGTCTTTACCGGAGGCGCCGTAGTCCGTCGCCAGCCAAACCAGACCGGCAATGACCGCCGCCGCCATGGGGCAGGGAAGGCCCTGAAAGTATCGCTTGTCGGCGGTGCCCAGCTGGGTATTGAAGCGCGCCAGCCGAAGCGCGGTGGCCGCGGCGTAAAAAAAAGCCGCCAGCCATCCAATCTTGCCCATACCCGAAAGCGCCCATTCATAGGCCACCAGCGCCGGCGCAAGACCGAAGGAGATGACGTCGGAGAGACTGTCGTACTCCGCGCCGAAAGCGCTTTGCGTGTTGGTCAAACGAGCGATGCGCCCGTCCGCGCCGT
>Ga0224497_10000828_pt1 | contig 20698 bp, 18 predicted proteins | sample SF_Jul11_sed_USG_4_FD_167970 | JGI IMG/M metagenome (GOLD analysis project Ga0224497, IMG submission 167970) | Sediment microbial communities from San Francisco Bay, California, United States - SF_Jul11_sed_USGS_13 | ecosystem: Environmental > Aquatic > Marine > Sediment | place: USA...
GCCCGGACTGCTGCAGGCTCAACTCTGCGCGAGCCACGGCGTCGCGAATATCTTTTACACCCGCGAGCACGGCCGAGATGGCGATGAAATCGGCATCGAACGCCTGCGCCAGCAGGCGCGCGAGCGTCGTCTTGCCCACGCCGGGCGGTCCCCAAAGGATCATCGAGTGCGGTCTTCTCGCCTCGAACGCCAGGCGCAGCGGTTTCCCCGCGCCGAGCAGGTGGGATTGCCCAACGAAACTTTCGAGCACCTGAGGTCGCAGCCGCTCTGCTAGCGGGGCGTCGGGCGTTCGCTTCTGAAAGAGATCATTCACTGATGACGTCCGCCCCCGCGGGCGGCGTAAAGCGGAACGTTCCCGGAGGAAGCTCGGCGTTGTGCTCCATGACGGAGAACTTGATAACCGTGATCTGCCCGAACTGATCGCGCAGCTCCATTGCCTCCAGCCCGGCCTTGCTGAAGCCCAGCCGGATCCGCTCGAAGACCGTGTCCTGGGCCCTCGGCACGGCCTCGAGCCAGTCGAGGCCCTGCTCGTTGCCAACGTTGGAGAGCGTGTAGGCCTGCTCGATCTCGTTACTCCCCGCGAGCAGCGCCGCCGGGCTGGCGCCCAGCGCGCCCTCGAGCTTGCGCACGGTTACCTGATTGAGGTCTTTGTCGTAGATCCACAGGCGCGCCCCGTCGCCGACAATGACCTGCTCGTAGGGCTTGTCGTACTCCCAGCGGAAGCGCCCGGGCCGCGCGAACGCCATCCTCCCCGTCGCCTGCTGCAACACCTTGAGGTCTTTGTCGAGCACGATCTGCGCGAATCGCGCGCGTGCCGTCGTCGTATCCTGCAGAAGCGCCTTCAGTTCCTCGATAGAGGAAGCCCCGCTCGCTGCGGGCAAGAGCAAGGCGACCAGCAAGAGGAAAAGGCGCTTCATCAGCGCTCCTCGGAGTCGGAGCCTGGCACGAGCACGTCGCGGTTTCCGTTCGACTGCATGGCCGATACCATGCCGGCCCGCTCCATCTGCTCGATGAGCCGCGCGGCGCGGTTGTAGCCGATGCGAAGATGGCGCTGAACAAGCGAGATCGAGGCGCGCCGCGTCTTGAGAACGATCGCGACGGCCTGGTCGTAGAGCGGGTCGGACTCGGCATCCTCTGCCTCCAGGCCACCCTCGCCGTCCGCTTCGGCCTCCGGTCCTTCGAGCACGCTCTCGACGTATTGCGGGCGCGCCAGCTGCTTGAGATATTCGACGACCTTGTGCACCTCGTGATCGGCAACAAAAGCGCCGTGGACGCGCTGCGGGAAGCCCGTGCCCGGCGGCAGGTACAACATATCTCCCTGGCCGAGAAGCGCTTCCGCGCCCATTTGATCAAGAATGGTCCGCGAATCGACGCGCGCCGAGACTTGGAATGCAATGCGTGCAGGTATGTTCGCCTTGATAAGACCGGTGATCACATCTACGGACGGACGTTGCGTCGCAAGGATCAGATGTATACCCGCCGCGCGTGCTTTCTGCGCGAGGCGCGCAACCAGCTCCTCGACCTTCTTGCCGACGACCATCATGAGATCGGCCAGCTCGTCTATCACCACCACGATCAACGACATCTCATGCAACGGCTCCGCTTCCTCCGGGACGGGTACGAGCGGGTTCGGTATCGGCTTCTTTGCCTTGGCTGCCTCCCGCACCTTCTGGTTGAATCCCGCCATATTGCGTACGCCGAGCCCGTTCATCAGCTTGTAGCGCCGGTCCATCTCCACCACGCACCAGTGGAGCGCATTCGCCGCCTGGCGCATATCGGTCACCACCGGGGCAAGCAGATGGGGGATGCCTTCGTACACCGACAGCTCGAGCATTTTCGGGTCGATCAGAATGAGCCGTACCTGGGATGGCGGTGACTTGTAGACCAGGGACAGCAGCATCGCGTTGATCGCAACCGATTTGCCAGAACCGGTCGTACCCGCGATCAGGAGGTGCGGCATACGCTGCAGATCAGCCACCACCGCGTTTCCCGCGATGTCCTTGCCAAGGGCCAGCGTGAGCGGCGGGGCCTGATCAGCGTAGACCTGAGAACTCAGGATCTCCGACAGGCGCACGATCTGCCGGCTCGGATTCGGTATCTCCAGGCCCATGAGGCTCTTGCCGGGGATTGTCTCGACCACCCGAATGCTCACCACCGACAGCGCCCGCGCGAGGTCCTTCACCAAATTGATGACCTGGCTGCCCTTCACGCCGACGGCCGGCTCGATTTCATAGCGGGTGATGACAGGTCCCGGGTAGGCGGCAACCACCCTCACCTCGACGCCGAAGTCGAGCAGTTTCTTCTCGATCAGCCGCGACGTGAACTCGAGCGTCTCGGTGCTGAGAACTTCCAGGCTCCTGGCGGGCTCATCGAGCAAATTGATCGGCGGCAATAGGGAGTCGGGAAGATTCTCGAACAAGGGCACCTGCTTCTCGCGCTCGACCCGCGCGGACCTGGGGATTTCCATCGCTGGCGGCTCGATGCGGATCGGCTCATGGATGTCCAGCTTCCTCTGCTTTTCCTCCACCACCTCTTCGCGCTCGATCGTCGCCTGTTCGCCCACGCGGCGATCTTCGCGCTCATCCCACTTGTGGAGCACGAAGAGGTAGCTTCCCTCGATCCATGCGCCGAGCCGCTCGATCACGGTAAGCCACGAGATGCCCGTGAACAGGCTCAGGCCCGCCGCAAACAGCATGAGCAGAATAAGCGTGCCGCCGGTAAAACCCAGGGCCTGGGTCAGCCCACCACCCATCACGGCCCCCAGGATGCCACCGGGCTCGTGCGGGAGCGTGGCCTTGAGCGTGTACAACCGGATCGCCTCGATCCCGCTGCTGGCAAGCAGCACGATAATGAAACCAACCACGACCACCGCGTACGATCTGCGATCGCGTTGCGGTGCATGCTCGATGCGGCGAAAGCCCCACCAGACCAGGGCCCCGCAGAAAACCACCCACCAATACGCCGACAACCCGAATACGTAGAGAATCATGTCGGCAAGCCAGGCGCCCACGCGCCCGCCCGCGTTATGCACGGCGGAGACGTCGGCGCCATGCGACCATCCCGGGTCTCCCGGGTAGTACGAATAGAGAACGAGAATGAGATAGAGGGCAAAACCCAGCAGCGCGAGCCACCAGAACTCGCGCAGCAGCGCTGCGATTTGGGGGGGCAGCGGATTACGTGCCGCGCGCGTACTCAAGATTGCCTCTCTCGACGGCCTTAACTAATCGGTTTAACTTGCTGATTATAGAACGGAAGCGTCAACGCGTGAACAGCGGGGGCCGGCATTTTCGCGTCGGGTGCCCCTTCCCTGCCGATACGGCTTCTCGACTTGAGAGCCCGGCCCCAAAAAAACAAACCCCGCACCTGGCGGGGTTTCTCCGCAAGTCGCGGAAACGGTTGGTCTACGGCAACACACACTCCTGACTTATTCCGGCACTGGCGCTACCGGTTGTGGCGACAACGACCACAAACAGGAGCTGATCGAGAGGATCCGCACACTGCTGTCCGGACAACACGCGCTGTCGCGACAAGGTAGAAAAATACCTTAAAACAGAATGTTAGGAAGAAGGTGGGCGCCCGTCACGGCGCCTCCGGTCCGTACTGCGACGTAAGATCGCGGGTCAGTGTCAGATTTGCGGCTCGCGAGCGCGGGCGGCATGGTGACGGGTAGAGGCCCGCTTTTGCATGGACTGCTGGTCCAGTACGTAGATCTTTCGTTTCTCCGCCCGTATCAGGCCCTTGCGCTGCAAATCCTTGACCACGCGGCTCACCATCTCGCGCGAGGCGCCGATCATACGAGCAATCTCCTGCTTCGGCGGCGCGTGCTCCACCACCCATTTGCCATCCACGTTGTGTGCCATGTCGAGCAACAATCGAGCCACCCGGCCATAGACGTCGATCAACGCCAGGCTCTCGATCTTGCGGTCGGCTTCCCGCAGCCGCTTCACGAGGCTGCGGATGATCAGCATGGCCAAATCGAAGTTTTCCCTGATCATGCTGGTGAAGCCGGTTCGCGACAGGCGCAGCATTTCGCAGGGCTCGAGGGTCTCGACGCTCGCGGAGCGCACCTGGTCATCGAGCAGACCCATTTCGCCGAAGAAATCGTGCGGCCCCAGTACCGAGAGAATGACCTCGTGCCCCTCTTCGTCCGGGATGAGCACTTTCACGCGGCCTGAAAGGATGATGAAGAGCGAGTCGGTCTCTTCGCCCGCGCGCAAGATGAAAGCGTTGCGCGGGAAGCTGCGATGCTGCAGGCCAGTCAGCACCTGCGCGAGTTGCGTGTCCGAAAACAGCGCGAACAGCGGAACGCTCTTCAGAATCTGCGGATTCAGTGAGAACTGAGCTGCCATCTTCCCTACTCCACTTTTTGTTCTGCCTCGCGCCCCCTGGCGCGCCGCCCGTGAAACAGGGCCTATATTGCCAGAGTCAAGCGCCGCCGTCACGTCTCGCACGACCGGCCCCAGCCTTTGCAAGCCCGGCTGACCGAACGCGGCCGTTCGTCTCATTCCCAGCGCCGAATGCTTTCGTGCGCGCGGCAAATGAAGCATGCGATCGCATCTGTCGTCGCCAATGTACGCAACTGAGCTTAGCCCCACCTGCGCAACTCGACATGGACCAGCGGGCGCTGCTAGAGTTCAGCTTCCGCTTCCCTGCACAAGCTGTTCAACGAACCTCGCATGGCAAATCCGCCAAAACACTGCCGCGTCCTCATACTCGGCTCCGGTCCCGCCGGATATAGCGCCGCCGTCTACGCCGCCCGCGCGAATCTCAAGCCCGTTCTCGTCACCGGCCTCGCCCAGGGTGGGCAGCTGATGACGACCACCGATGTGGATAATTGGCCGGCGGACGCAGCTGGCGTGCAGGGCCCTGAACTCATGGAGCGGTTCCTCAAGCATGCCGAGCGTTTCGGCACCGAGATCATTTTCGATCACATCCATACGGCACGGCTCCGGGAGAACCCGATTGCCCTGGTGGGCGACCAGGGCACCTATACCTGCGACGCATTGATCATCGCCACGGGCGCGTCTGCCATGTATCTGGGCCTGCCTTCCGAGCAGAATTTCATGGGCAAGGGCGTGTCCGGTTGCGCGACGTGCGACGGCTTCTTTTACAAGGGGCAGGAAGTCGCCGTGATCGGCGGCGGCAATACCGCGGTTGAGGAAGCGCTCTACCTGACCAATATCGCCAGCCGGGTGACCGTGGTTCACCGCCGCGACAAGCTCCGGGCCGAAGCAATTCTCGTCGACAAGCTCAACGAAAAGGTCGCTTCCGGCAAGGCGGAGATCCTGTGGGATCACGTGCTCGACGAAGTGCGCGGCGACAACAGTGGTGTGACGGGCATACGCGTCAAGAATGTGAAGACCCAGGCATTGTCGGAGAAAAAGCTGCAGGGCGTCTTTATCGCCATCGGGCATCGGCCCAACACGGAAATCTTCGCCGGCCAGCTCGAGATGGTAAACGGTTACATCATCACCAAAGCCGGGCTCGAGGGCAATGCCACGGCGAGCAGCATCCCGGGCATATTCGCGGCCGGAGATGTGCAGGACCATGTCTATCGCCAGGCAGTCACCAGCGCAGGGACGGGATGCATGGCAGCGCTCGACGCGCAGAAATACCTCGAAGGCCGCGGTCTTACCTAATTGTACTGTGTTAGCGGTCGTGGTACCGTCGCGAGGTGTTTATCGTAACTGTGGAGGTGCGCGATGGGTAGCGGCGTGGAAACGCGATTCGAACGTTATGCCGAGAAGATGGTGGCGGCGCTGGGTCATGCGAACCGGGCGACCCCGGCGCGCTGGTATCTGAGAGGTCTGATGCTGCCGGGGCAACGCAAGAGCGTGGAACCGATGGCCGCCCGTGTGCATCCGCAGGATGTCGAATCGGCGCATCAATCGATGCACCACCTGGTGGCCGACTCCGATTGGAGCGATACGGCGTTGCTGAGTGCGGTGGCACGCGAGGTGGTGCCGGTATTGCGCCAGCAGGGGCAGGCGCCGTGCTTCTGGATCATCGACGACACGAGCTATCGTAAGTGGGGCAAGCACTCGGTGGGCGTGGCGCGCCAGTATTGCGGGCACCTGGGCAAGACGGAGAATTGCCAGGTGGCGGTGAGTCTGACGCTGGCCACCGTGGCGGGGAGTCTGCCGGTGAACTACCGGCTGTATCTGCCGCACGAGTGGACCCGGAACAAGAAGCGATGCCAGGCCGCGGGTGTGCCCAAAGCGGTGAGGTTTGCCACCAAGGGGCAAATCGCCTGGGCGCAGATCGAGGCGGCGCTCGCGGCCGGCCTCCCGCGCGGCACCGTGCTCATGGATGCCGCCTACGGCGATGAGGCGGCGATGCGTGATCGACTCAGCGCGCACGAGCTCTCCTACGCGGTAGCGGTACGGCCGGCAACCACCGTGTGGTGGGGCCAGCATCAACCTGCGCCTGCGCTCGCGCAACAGACTCGCGGTCGGCGCCGCACCCGCGTGCGACGCGACGCGGGGCATCAGCCGCGCAGCGTGCTTGATCTCGCCCGGACATTGCCCGCGGCAAGCTTTCGCAAAGTCGAATGGCGCGAGGGCACGAACGCAGCGCTCGCTTCGCGCTTTGCGCGGCGGCGCGTGCGTGCCGCGCAGGGTGGTCGTGCCCGCGATGAGGAATGGCTGCTCATCGAATGGCCGCGCGGTGAAGCCAAACCCACGCATTATTTCCTGTCTAACTTGCCCGAAACCTGCTCGCTTGAGGCTCTGGTGGCCACCGTCAAGATGCGCTGGCGTATCGAACGCGACTACCTTGAACTCAAACAAGAACTCGGTCTCGGTCATTACGAGGGGCGCAACTGGCGCGGCTTTCATCATCACGCGAGCCTGTGTATCGCCGCCTACGGCTTTCTCATGCTCGAACGCCTGGCCGGGAGTAAAAAAAACTCCGCTCGACTACCAGCGCCTGCCCTACCCGAAACCTTCCGCCCGCGCGGGGCTGGGCCCGATGCAGCGCCACATCCCGTGGTCGATCGCCACCGCTCGCCATCGACTGGCACGCGCCATCGCGCGAGGGCTCCCGCAGTGCCCGTGCTGCGGGAAAGCGTACCGGCGGGCAGCGGCGCGTGATTAGCAAACACAGTACGAATAAGAAGTGTGTTGATTTACGCGGGTTTTCTGTCCGCGTTTATTTGCGTTTATCTGCGTTTAATAAGTTTTTTCGATTCTTGAGATACATTCTAGTCACATAGTATCCCTTTGGTGCGGCGGTGATTGCATCTGCGCGGCTGGGGTCGGGACTCGGTCAGGATCGGCGAAGAGGACAACACAGGCAACTGAGGCCGTGTCTGGGTGAGCGGTATGGTCGGCGATCCAGGGGCGGTTTCGGGAAGCACCGGCACTGGGATGCTCCCGCCGACCCATGATGCGGTATCGCACTGGGGTAGCGGCAACGCCCGATGATAAGATACCCCCCGGACGCTCGATCGCAGAGTGGCGAATGCCGCACGGGTCAGTTAACGTGCCGGGGCGAAAAAACAATATTGTCCGCGCCGCCCTGGTCGATTGCGACCATCGAAGGAGGAGGATACCCATGAAACTCGTCAAATCAAGCAGCCTCGCCCGGCTTCTGGCCCTGTCGCTCCTAGTAACTGTCTACGCCGCGCCTGCACGCGCCGCAACGACGCTTGAAATGGCCTACATGCCGATCGTCCCGTGCAGCCAGCTTTTCGTGATGGAAGGCATGGGCTGGACCAAAGAGGCTGGAATCAATCTGAAGCTCACGCGTTTTCCCAACGGGCCAGCCATCGTGCAGGCAATTGCGTCCGGGAAGATGGACCTGATGTGCTTCGGGATCGGACCCGCGATGGTCTCGCGCGCCAAGGGGATCAAGATCAAGGTAATCGCCACCGGCATCGTCGAGCAGATTGCGGTCATCGCCCAGGGTGATCTGGTCAAGTACTTCAACAAATATCCCCAGAAGGAAGCGCTCGTTCGGTTCGCAAAGGACAAAGGCCGCAAGGTCAAGCTCGCGAGCTTTCCCAAGGGCTCAGTGCCCGACACGGTGACCCGCCACTGGCTGATCAAGATGCTCGGGATGAGCGTTGATGACGTGGAGCTCATTGGGATGGGTGCGTCGCGGGTGCAGCAGGCGCTGCTTTCGCGCTCGGTGGATGCCGCGGGCATCCTCGAGCCGATCCTTACGATCGTCGCATCCAAGCTGCCGGACGCGAAGGTGGTGGTGCGTGCCAACGGCATGATGCCCAGACAGCCCGGCTCCACGCTGGCGGCACGTGAGAACATCATCGAACAGCATCGCGCTGCGATCGTGAAGCTGGTGGAACTGCACACCAGGGCCACCAAGCTGTTGCTGGAGCAACCGGAGAAGGCCGCACCACACGTGACCAAGTTCATCGCCAAGGGGCTCGTTGACGAAGCGACGATCTTGAAGGCCATTTCCTCGCCGTCGTCGAACTTCAGGGCGAACCCGCGCGACATCATCGAGTCGACGAAGTACATGTCCAGCTTTCAGTACCAGTACAAGATCCAGTCGAAGAAGGTGAACACGGACAACCTCTTCGATACGACTGTTTACGACGCCGCCATAGCCGGGATGTCGAAGTAACCGACGGTATCCGCAGCGCATGAAGCCGGCGACACGGTACTTCCTCGCCTCGTCGGGACTGGTCAGCTTCCTCCTGCTCTGGGAAGGCATCGCGCGCAGCGGATGGGTTGAAACCCATCTGCTTCCGCCGCCCTTTTCATTGCCGGAAACGCTGGTCTCGGAGATCAAGAACGGATTCTGGCAAGCGATGGTGATGGCCAGCCTGCGGCACTACGCCGTGGGCTTCCTGCTGGGCTCCACGCTTGGCGTCACGTTCGGGGTCGCGGTAGCGCTGTTTCCCAGAGTCGAGGCCTCTCAGGCGTGGCTCGCGCGCATCTTTCGTCCGATACCACCGCTCGCCTGGATTCCCTTCGCCATTATCTGGTTTGGCATCAGCGAGACGGCGGCCGCGTTCATCATTTCAATCGGGATTTTCTGGATCAATTATTTCACGGCGATGGCGGCCGTACAGGCCGTCGACAAGGACCTGATCGAGGTCGCGCGTGCTTTCGGGCATCGCTCGTTCTTTGCGCTCCTGCGCAAGGTGATCCTGCCCGGTGCGGCGCCGGGAATCCTGAGCGGCCTGCGCGCTGGACTGGGCCAGGGGTGGATGACGGTAGTGGCCGCGGAGCTCTTTGGTATCGCCGGCATTGGCCAGCGCATGATCGAGGCCTCGGGCCTGCTGGCGAGCAAGGTGGTCGTGCTCTACATGTTCTCGATCGCACTCCTCTACGGGGTGAGCGACTACATCTTTGTGCGCATTCAAAGCAAGATACTCGAATGGCAGCGGTGATCCGAACGCAGGACCTGGCGGTCAGCTACGACGGCCGGACCCCGATCTTCTACGGGCTCGATCTGGCGGTCGAGGAGGGCGAACTCGTGACGGTCGTCGGGGTCTCGGGCGCGGGCAAGTCCACGCTCCTGCGCGTCATCGCGGACCTGATACCTTCGTTCCGGGGGTCGGTGAAGGTCGAGCATCCGCGCCAGGATCCGACACGCCGGCAGATCGCAATGGTCTTTCAAGCCGCGAACCTGATGCCGTGGCGCCGCGTTGGTGACAACATCACGCTTGGGCTCGAAGGCATCGAGGTCAGCGAAAACGTCAAGCGCGAGCGCATCGACTGGACGCTCAAGCTGGTAGGCCTCGAGGGCTACGGCGATCGCTGGCCCTACCAGCTCTCGGGCGGCCAGCGCCAGCGCATCGGGATCGCGCGCGCGCTCGCGGTCGATCCGGATATTCTCCTGATGGACGAGCCTTTCGGGGCGGTCGATGCGATCACACGCACCGGTTTGCAGGCGGAACTGCTGCGCATATGGGCAGAGACGGGCAAGTCCATCCTATTCGTCACGCACGATATCGAGGAGGCCGTTTACCTGGGGGACCGGGTTGTCCTGTTGGGCGACAGGCCGGGGCGCATCGTTCAGGAATATCCCGTCACGATCGATCGCGCCACGCGGCGGGAGAGCGCAGAGTTCGCGCGCAAAGTCGAGGAGGTGCGCGCCGGCTTGCAGGCCGCCATCCAGTCTGCTGCAGCCAAGAGCGGGCCAGTGGCGAGCTAGGGCGCGCAACAAAACCGCGAACTACCAAGAGTTCGTGATTCATGAGTCGACACAGCGCGTGCAACCGGTCTTGTATCGCGCTCGACGCCCTGCGTGCATGAAAATGCTCAGGGTATTCACCGGAGGTTGGTGCAATGGCTATCACGCTCGATGAACGGCCGATCTTCGTGACCGGCTCGGAGCGATCGGGTACTACGCTGGTCATGGCGATCCTGGGATGCCATTCGCGCCTCGCCGTGCCGGAGGTGTCGTGGTACTACCCGCGGTTCCGGCCGTATCTTTTCAGCTATGGCGACCTTGCCCGTCCCGAGAACTTCCAGGTGCTGTGTTACGAGATGGCTCACGGGCTGAGATCGCCCTACTGGGACATGAAAATTGATGCGGCGACCTTCGGTGACGAGATCATGGTGCTCGCCCAGACGCGCGAGCAAAGCTTCGCTGGCGTGTTCTGGGCAATGCTGGAGCGCTACGCCCGCGAGGTCGGCAAGCCCCGCTGGGGCGAGAAGACGCCCTACAACCTGTTCTATATTGAGCAGATCCTAGAGGACTTTCCAAACGCGCAGTTCGTGTTCATTTATCGAGACGGGCGCGACGCGAGCGCCGAGTTCCTCGATTCCTCTTTTGGCCCTACCAACATCTTCTGCGCGGCGGAGCTGTGGCACATGGGGCAGCAGGCGGTGAAGCCGTGGCGCGCCCGGCTCCGGGATGATCAATGGTTCGACATCAAGTACGAAGACTTCGTGCGCGCGCCAGTGCCGCACCTGAAGCGGCTTTGCGATTACCTGGGCGAGCAATACACCGACGAGCTGCTCGCATTCCATCAAACGCCCATCGCGAAGCGCCGTGGAAAAACAAAGGATAATGCGCCGCTTGCGCTGCCGATCTCGGATAACTATGTCGGCATCTACAAGCAGCTCCTCAGTGTTCGTGATCAGCGGATCATGTCCCGGGTGGCTGGTGATTCCCTCAGGGAACTGGGTTACGGCGATATTTTCGAGCCCTTAGACCTTGCCCCGGAGCAAATAGCTCTGTACGAGGAGTTGGATGGCCGTTATCGGGCCGCGACACTCGATGCGCCCGGGGGCTGGATCGTCTTCGAGAGTTACAACGATGGGCTGGTCGAGCGCCGCGAAGCGCGCCGGCGGGCCGGGATCTGGTCCACGGTTCCCGAGCCGGCGCCGTTTCCCGTTGGGCACAAACACGAAGAGATGCTGACGGGCATGCGCGCAGCGCGAAAATGGAAGGACCATTTCTCCATCAAACCCGAGTTCTCTTCAAACAAGCGGGTGTTGTAGGGACATCCGCAGGATTAGAACCTAAGAATAAGCCGCAGACAAAATCTTTACCGCAAGGACGCCAAGGATTACAAATAGAAACTGGTAGCCTTAGCAGGTCCACCCACAGTACCGATCAACATTCACCGCGTTTTGTCGGCGTGTATCGGCGGCTAATAAAGATTTTGATTTTCGTTATATCCGTGTTTATCTGCGTTTATCTGTGGCTGCTGAGTTCTTGCCGATTTCAGACCGCTATCCCTGTGGATGTTCGTTCAGAAAGTTTTCGACCACGGCGTTGTACTCGTCCGCGTGGCGCCGGTAGGAGTAGTGGCCGCCCTCCTGGATCATGTGAAGCTGCGAGCCCTTGATGGCCGCATGCAGATCTTTCGCGAAGTAGCCTGGCACGGTCGTGTCGTCCTCGGTGCCGATAACGAGAGAGGGCCGTGTGATCTTGTGTAGCTCGGCGAGCCGGTCGTGCTCGAGCGTCATACGAAGCCGACCCAACAACACGTCCACCGGCGCAATGGTTTTCTTCTGCCGCGTCTCGATCGCCTGGATTTTCTCCCAATCATAGCGAAACTGGTTGGGGCCGCACGTCCAGACCGAGCTGAACTTGATGTACTCCTCGGGCCCATAGCTCTGGGCAATATGCATGCGCGCGGTCTGCACGCGCGTGATGTACTCGTCGGCCTTTGTCCAGGTATTGGTGAAGATGCAGCAAAGCAGCCGCTCCGGATGGTCGATGGCCAGGTTCTGGAGTACGCACCCGCCGGTCGAGGTGCCTGCGACATGGGCTTTCTCGATCCCAAGCGCGTCGAGCAGGTGTACGGCGTCCTCGGCGATCAGGCGTGTCGAGTAGGCATCCCGGGGTTTGTCGCTGTCGCCTGTGCCGCGGTGGTCGAAGCGGATGCACCGGTACTGTTTCCGGAAGTATGCGACCTGAAAATCCCAGGCATCGAGTATTCCCATTAGGCCGGGAATGAACAGTAAAGGTGTCCCCTGGCCTTCCTCCTGGTAGTTGAGATGAAGCGTCCCGATTTTGATGCGCGGCATTCTCGTGCTCCTATACTGTCTAACAGCGGGCTCTCTGTACCACCGGTTTCAGGCGGCGGTGCTCAGCGCGCCTTGCTTGCCTGTCCTCAGAATCTCCGTTAGCCTGCGCACCGACTTGAGCTCTTCCAGTCGCGATATGGTGGCAATCGCTTCCTCGATGCGCGCTTCGGAAAGCCGCGACCGGGCATACGTGCGGAACTTGTCCGCAACGCGGTCGCGTGGCAGTGGATTCTCATAGGAGCCGCGCGGGTGCTCGGAGCGCATCTTGTGCGTCGAGCCGTCCGCCATCTGAGCTTCCACGACGGCTTGTACGCCCGTGAGAGAGGGATCGGCGTGCATCTCGACGTGCTCTGCAGCGAACCGCTGCAGCTGCGGGTCTTCGTAGCGCGCGGGCTCGAACTGCGCGAGCGTAAGCGCCCGATCATGCAAGATGGCCGCGACGGCGTAATGCGTGGACAGCAGCGCCTCGAACTTTCCCTTGTAGCGGGGAAAGATTCCGTGCAGGTCCACCGCGGTCTTGCTCATCGAGACGCGCACTTTGCGAACTTGCTCCGGCACAGGGCGGTGCTGCTCGACCAGGTCGAACAGTGCTGTGATCATGCCCTGGATCGTGGAAGCCGAAGGCCACGGACGCAGGGCAATCTGCTCGAGCTCCCAGCGTTCACCGAGATCGGCGGTGGCGGCCTCGGGCCGGCCGCCGTTCGTGTACGTGGAATAGAGTCCGCCGTCAGGTGCAGTGAGGAATTCGCGCGTCGCCAAAAAACCCTGCTGGGCCAGCAGCGCGGCCATCAGGCCGGAGAGCGCGCCGCGGCACTGGTGAAATTTGACGGTCGGCGTACCCCAGGCGGCAAACGTTCCAGCAGCCTGGCTTCCGGCGAGGCCAAAGGCCTTCGCCATCGTGTCCTCATCGAATCCGAGCAGGCAACCTGTGGCGGCGGCGGCGCCAAACGGCCCGATGACACCTGGTCCGTGCCAGCCGCGCCTGCGAAATTCAGGAAAATCCAGGCTGATACCGATGCGGGTCGTGATCTCGCATCCCGCGGCGAGCGCAACCAGCAGATCGCGGCCGGTGAGGGCATCGCGCTCCGCAATCGCCAGCGCCGGCGGAACTACTTCTGGAGTAATGTGCGTGAGCGTGGAGCGGTGGATGTCGCACATCGTGACCGCTGTGATGAGATAGCCGTTCAGCACCGTGGCGCCCGCGAGCGAAAGGTGATCGCTGCCAATGACGCTGCTTTCCCTGGATTGGCCGAGCGCCGCAGCGAGGGCCGCAACCTGGTGCGTCTCCTCGCCTTCATAGCCGGCCAAGGCGCAGGCAAGCGCGTCGAGGAGAAGATTCTTGCAGTGGTCCCTGACGCGCGCGGGAATCCGATCGTAGACAAGGTGGACTGCGAACCCGGCCAGCGTTCGCGTTATGTCATCGGGCATCCTGTCCTCCCCAAAGTCAAAGCGGTTCTTGTGGCGTCGAGCGGAGCAGGGGCACATGATATGCCCCTGCGTCGGAAAAAGAAAACGTGCAGGCCGCGTGCGCGGGTGTCAGATGAGCTTTTGCTCGCCGAGTGCCTTAATGATCACGTCAGCGAATTCCCGTGTGGCACGCCGCACGTCGGAGGGTGCGAAGTTTTCGGTCATGCCCGACCAGACCAGTTCACCCTTTTCCGCGCGCCACAAATTCGTTTCGAGGACGACGATCTCATAGTCCCGGCGCTGCGGCGGCGAGTACTGCACCCACATCGAGCTGTAGTAACCGTAGAAGTCGCGGTAGTGGCCGACTGCCGGAACCGCCCAGATATAGCCGGGCGAGTATTGCGTGATCCGGTCAACTCTGAGCAGCCGCGTGACAAGCACGCCTTGAGCACTCGCTTTTACGATCGCCGCGTCCAGCGTGGCGCGATCAGCCTGGCCATCCTGCGGGATAAACTTATAGCTTGGAATGGCGGTGACGCCAGCGTTCTTGAGTTTTGCGACGAACTCGTCTTCGAAGATGCGGCGGTTGCCGGTCTCCTCGCTGACGCCCATGACCAGCACGTTCCTGAAGGGAGCGCCCGTATACGAGGGGTCGCGCCAGACGTTGGTGATGGTGGTCGAGGCGCATCCGCCGGCGAGAAGGGCGCCCGCGGCGAACACCAGCGCTGTCGCGCGAATCAGTTTTTGCATCGGTGCCTCAGACAAGCAGGAAACAAAAAGAGACATTCTGGCGCGAGCGAGGTTCCGTGCGGGCTGGTGACTCCTCCACCGGCGGCTCTCGTCAGGCGGCTGTCCTGACCCACCGCATCTCTGCCAGGCCGTCGGCGTCTGTTGCCGTGATCGTTGTGCGTACCATATGGCGCGGCTTGTCGGCGGGCCAGGGCCGTCCGCGATGCAGCACGCAGCGGTTGTCCCACATGATGACATCTCCCGGTTGCCACTGATGGAGGAACGTGTGCCCCGGTGCGGTTGCATGATCGATCAACTCGGCAATCAGGGCTTGCGCCTTGTCATCGGGCATGCCGTCGATCGCGTACGTGTGCGATGCGAGGTAGAGAGAGTCCCGGCCGTTCGCGGGATTTCGCCACCGCATGCGCCACCGTACGGGCAGCAGCGACGCGCGCTCGCGTTCGGACGCCAGATGCGGCGCAATCTTTTCGCGCGAATGCCCGTAGTCGTGCCAGGCATACGCGCTGGCAAGGCGCGTGCGCATGGCTTCGGGGAGGCGCTCCCAGGCACAGCGCATGGAAGCGAATTCCGTTTCGCCGCCGATCGGAGAGATGACCCGGGCGGAGAGCACTGAGGCGAGCGACGGTGGATCCTTGAAACAGCTGTCGGTGTGCCAGAGCTGGTTGGCGTGCGCGCGGAGCGCCTCTTTGTGGTCAGGCGGCACGAGGCTGCCGTCGGGCTCGATGTTGGTGAGGATGCTGTAGGGCGTGCCTTCGCCGCGCGAAGCGGCCTTGGCGATCTCCAGCGGGCCGAAGCGCGTGGAGTACGCGATCTGCAACTCATCGGCGATTGGCTGGTTGCGGAACAGCAGCACCGAATGCGCCTCGAATGCCGTCCGTACCATGGCGTAGGCATCATCCCGTGCGGCGACCTCGGCGAGGCCCACACCACGTATCTCTGCGGCGAAGCCTGGCCCGAGCGAAATTACGTCCATGCGGTATCTCCTTGGTTGCCGGCAAGCCCAGGGGCAATAGAGGTATTTTCTCACGTCCTGGGCCCGGTGATGAGTCTCGAGAGAGCGGGGCCGGGGCATGAGCAACGGCCAGATCCGGGATACGGCACGCCGCTATACTAGGGGTCGAGCAGAGGTGGAAATGAAAATAACCAAGGTAGAAACGATCGTCGTCAACATGCCGATGGTGATTCAAGGCGCGGTGGTGCCGAAGCAGGGCGGGAGACCACGCACCAGCATGGATACGCTGCTCGTGCGCGTCGATACGGATGAGGGCGTGACCGGCTGGGGTGAGGGATTCGGGCATCGAATATTCACGGCCACGAAAGCGGCGCTGGATTCCTTCATCGGCCCCATGTGCGTCGGCCGCGATCCCACGGCGATGGGCCAGCTCGCCGATGAGTTGCAGCGCAATCTCGCGGGCGTCGGGCGCAACGGCCCGGCGATGTATGCGCTCTCCGCAATCGACATTGCGCTGTGGGACATCGCAGGCAAGCTCGCCGGACTTCCGCTCTATCGGCTGCTCGGCGGGTCGTCCCGCAAGGAACTGCCGGCGTACGCGAGCCTCCTGCGTTACGGCGAGCCGGATGCCGTCACGCATCACGTCGAGCGGGCGCTAAGGCGCGGCTACCAGCACATCAAGCTCCACGAAATTACCGTGGGGCCCATCAAGGCGGCGCGCAAGGCAGCCGGGCCCGACATTGCCATTATGGTGGACTGCAACTGCCCCTGGTCGGTTAACGAGGCGATCGACATGGCTCGCTGGCTCGCCGACTTCAATCTGACCTGGCTGGAGGAGCCGGTATGGCCGCCGGAAGATCATACCGGGCTGGCGCGAGTGCAGACGCATGGGAGAATTCCGACCGCCGCGGGGGAAAACGCGATGCTGCCGGAGTTCAAGAGCCTGTTCGAAGCGGGCGCGATTACTTACGCTCAGCCGAGCGTTACCAAGGTCGGTGGGGTCACACAAATGCAAAAAGTGATGGCGCTCGCTGAGGCCTTCGGCGTCACCGTTGTCCCGCATTCGGCTTACTTCGGCCCGGGGCTGATCGCATCGATTCATTGCATCGCCGCCATGCCGAAAGGCGGTCTGGTGGAACGCTACGACGCGGACTTCGCGGAGAACCCGCTGCACGAGGCGATCATGCCGGGCAGGGCTGGTTGCATCCCAGTGCCGCAGGGACCCGGGCTGGGCGTCGATCCCGATCCCGCGATGATCAATAAGCTGCGGGTGGGTTGATTCCGCTCAACGATTTGCTAGAGCGTGTCTCAAAAATAGAAAAGCATCATTAGCCGCAGATAAACGCCGATAAAGAGGAAGTGCATTAATTTTGAGAGGGTTTTCTGTCCGCGTTTATCTGCGGTTAATAAGTTTTTTAGATTTTAGAGACACGTTCTATTCACCCGCTATGAAGTCGTTTTGGATCAAGACCGCCGGCAGCAAGAGCATGCTCGAACTCCGCGATGTTGCGGCGCCGGAGCCCGGGCCGGGCCAGATCGGCGTGCGCGTGCGCGCGACGGCGCTCAACCGCGGTGAGCTCATCGCGGGCAGCGTAATGCATAGCGGCGCAGCGAAGCTCGGTGGCACCGAGGCGGCAGGCGAAGTCTGTACGGTGGGCGAAGGCGTGACCGGCTGGAGGGAAGGCGACCGCGTCATGGGCCGCGTCCTTGGGCCTGGCCGTGGCGCGTTTGCCGAGCACACGGTGATGCAGGTCAACGAGGCGATGCCCGTGCCGGAGCACTTGTCGTGGGAGCAGGCCGCTGCGGTCTCCGTAAGTTTCCTCACGGCTTATGACGCGGTCGTCGGCTATGGGCGGTTGCAGCGCGGCGAATGGCTGCTGGTCATCGGCGCGTCATCGGGTGCGGGCGTGGCGAGCATTCAGACGGGGAAAGTGATCGGTGCGCGCGTGATCGGCACCTCCGGCTCAGCCGCGAAGCTGGAGCAGCTCAAGGCGATCGGTCTCGACGCCGGTATCCGGACCCGGGGCGCGGATTTCGCGGCGACGGTCAGGGAAGTGACAGGTGCAGGGGCCGACGTCGCGGTCAACTGTGTCGGCGGATCGATGTTCGGGGAGTGCATGCGCTCGCTCGCGTTCGGCGGACGACTCGCGACTGTTGGCTACGTGGATGGGGTCTACAAAACGGAGCTGGATCTGCAGGAGCTGCACGCCAACCGCCATGTGGTTTTCGGAATTTCCAACAGCCGGCTCAGCGAAGCGGGACGCGCGGCAACCGTGCGCGGCTTCGTGCGAGACGTGCTGCCGGCCATCGCGGATGGCCGTGTCACGCCTGTCATCGACCGGGTGTTTCGCTTCGACGAACTGCCCGCGGCAAAGGCCTATATGGAGTCAAATACGCAGGTGGGGAAGATCGTCGTGCGCGTTGCCTGAGCAGCAACTCGAAACCCCGAGGAAAGATACCGCGCCCGGCAAGGGCGCGCTACCGAAACCGAGAAGGCAGCTGGACGGGTCTTCTGCCCCCGGTGAAGCTCGGCTCCACTGCGCGCCGGGACAGGGAGCGCGTACGCGTCGGGCCAAAGCGACGCGCATTGGCCGAGTTGCCGGGAATGTAGCCGTCGATACCTACAACCTGCCCCGCGATGGCGCCCGGCCTGAGATATATCTGAGGAATCCTCTTGTGCGGGCGACGATGGAGGCGATGCCCGACTACGGGCGCATACGGGTAGTAGCCGGTGTAGAACTCGTTGCAACCCGCTGCCCGATAGCTGACGCACGGATCGGACGCAACCGGCACCGGTACGTAGACGGGTGCGGCGTACTGATTCGCAGGGCTTGCTTTAGGTGCGCCGGCGTTGAGACCGATCTCGTTGCTTCTGATTCGGAAGGCCTCAACCGCCTGCAGCAGGTGCCGGTCCGGCGTGTAAACGGAAATATTGCTTTCGACCACCCCGACCTGCTGGGGCGCTTTCGGGTCGGCGGGCCGCTGATTCGAGTAGTTGGTTATGCCGTGCTCGTCCACCCATTTGTAGATCTGGGCAGAAGCGGCTGACACCGGAAGGATTGCGGCGACAGCAACCAGACACGAAATAAAGGCGCGCATGGACGTCCCCACCATGGCCATTCTCGAATACATGATACCAGCGTGGCGGAGTCCCACGATACAGCCGCCGATGGACGCCGATAGACGCCGATAATGAGAAGTCCGTTGATTCACGCGTGTTTTCTATCCGCGTTGATCCGCGTTTATCTGCGGTCAATGAAGTTTTTTTCGATTTTTAAGGCGGGCTCTAGTCAAGAGCCGCGAGGTTCAGGGCCGGCGGCTGTCAGTCGTGGGCCGGCGCTTTCTGAGATAATCGAGACCACATCCTATTGCCAACCGAGGGGGCACCGAATGAGTTCCAAAGTACGCAAGCTCACCACGCCATCGTCGCTCCGCGACCGCGTCAGCGCGGACGAGTGGGATGCGCGGGTGAATCTCGCGGCGTGCTACCGCCTCGCCGCCCACTTCCGCATGACGGACATGATCTACACGCACATCTCGGCGCGCGTGCCTGGCCCGGACCATCACTTCCTGATCAACGCCTTCGGTCTGCTGTGGGACGAGATCATGGCGTCCACGCTGGTTAAGGTCACGCTCGATGGCGAGACGGTCGAGGATCCGACGGGCAACGGCATCAATCGCGCCGGCTACGTGATCCACAGCGCCGTACACCGCGCGCGGCCCGACGTGAACTGCGTCATTCATACCCACACCGCCGCCGGCATCGCGGTGTCGGCGCAGGAGGAGGGGCTGCTGCCAGTGTCCCAGCACGCGATGCGATTCACGAACAAGCTTGCCTATCACGATTACGAGGGGCTCGCGCTCGACCTCGACGAGCAGCAGCGCCTCGTGCGCGACCTGGGTAACCACAAGGCGATGATCCTGCGCAATCACGGCTTGCTGACATGCGGGTCATCCATCTACGAGGCGTTCGACCTGATGTATTACCTTGAGCGCGCGTGCCAGACCCAGATCAACGCGATGTCGGGCGGCGCCAAGCTGAGAGTTCCCCCGCCGGCGGTTGCAGAAAAAGTGGCCGGCCAGTTCCAGGGGCTACCATACAAGGCCAGGCGGCCGGAGTGGAAGGCGTTGCTGCGCATGCTTGATAAGACCGATCCCTCCTACAAGGCCTAGAGTGACCGGCGGCCAGCGGCCAGTCACGAAACGTAGTGATGAATAATGGTGATGAATAATAGTGATGAAAAATGGTGATGTACAGCGCAGCCCTCATCACCAGTTCCCATCACTCATTTTTGGCAGGGGTGAGGCCTTTAGCCCTGATGATGCGGGCGGCGGCGGGGGTGGTCAGGTGCTGAATCAGTGATTTCGCCGCCCCTGAGTCGTTCGCACCGGTTAGGATGCCGGCCGCGACAACGGTTACCTGGTTGATCTCCACGGGGATCGGTCCGACGAGCTCGGCGCCGGGGACAGAGAGTAGCTCGCTTACCATCTGCACGGCCAGATCGGCTTCGCCAGCCACCACGATTTCGGCGATTAGGCCACCCGGCTTTATTCTCGCCTTGGCCTTGATCTGCTCGGCGATTCCCAGGCGCTCGATCAGTCCGGCAAAGTAGACGCCGCTCAGCCCGGACGAGGTGTAAGCCACCGCTTTCGCATCAAGCAGCGCGCGCTTGAACGCATCGACTGAGCGGATATCCGGCTTTGGGGCGCCCGCGCGCACGCCAACGCCGATAACCGAGCTCGCGAGATCGACGCGGCTGCCCGGAATGACCTTGCCCAGCTTCGTCATCTCGTCGATCCCGGCCGCAGTCGCGATCACCAAGTCCCCCGTCGCGCCGCCGTTGATAAGGTCCAAGGTCTGGGCGGTCGTGTTGTAGCTGATTGAGACCTTATGCCCGGCCTTGCGCTCGAATGGCGGCACGAGCTCGTCGAGCACCGAGCGGATGGCGTTGGTGGCGAAGACTTTGAGTTCGGCCATTGGTCTCGTAGTGGCGACTGGCGCGTGTTACAAGAATCAAAAAAACATCATTAGCCGCAGATAAACACCGATATCACAAGAATCAAATCCATATTAGCCGCCGATGGACGCCGATGCACGCCGATAACAAAAAAACAAACCAGGCCGATCGACTTA
>Ga0224497_10000831_pt1 | contig 20645 bp, 21 predicted proteins | sample SF_Jul11_sed_USG_4_FD_167970 | JGI IMG/M metagenome (GOLD analysis project Ga0224497, IMG submission 167970) | Sediment microbial communities from San Francisco Bay, California, United States - SF_Jul11_sed_USGS_13 | ecosystem: Environmental > Aquatic > Marine > Sediment | place: USA...
GCCGCCACCCGCTGGGCTTCACCTTTCTATTCGCACCGCACTATCACCCGGCGATGAAAAACATCGGCCCAGTGCGTGCGGCTCTGGGCGTACGTACCGTTTTCAATATTCTCGGCCCGCTCGCAAACCCCGCCATGCCGCCGTTTCACGTCATCGGCGCCTACAGCGAGGAGATGGCCGAGCTCATGGCAGAGACGCTCGCGGGCATGGATGCCGAGCGCAGCTTCGTCATTCACGGCGCCCCAGGCTGGGACGAGGCGACACCCGTCGGCCCGTTTCTATGCTTCGACGTAAGGCCTGGTGAGGTCGAGCGCAGCGTACGCGACCCCAAGGATGCGGGGCTCGCACGCTGCACGGCAGAAGATCTTCTCGGTGGCGAGGCCGAGCTCAATGCCGAACGGCTGCGAGGGGCGCTTGCAGGAGAAGACACGCGAGCGCATCGCGATGCGCTCGCACTCGGCGCTGCCCTGGCGCTCGAGGTCACGGGTACCGCACCCGATCTGGGCAGCGGCGTCGAGATGGCTCGGGCGGCGATCGACGACGGCCGCGCTGCGGCTCTCGTCGCCGGCCTCGGCTCGGTCGGCACAGGAGCCTGAACGTGCCGGGCGCGCCGTTCCTGGATCGCATGGCCGCAGCATCACGACGACGTGTTGCAGCTGCCCGTGCGCGCGAGGCCGAGGGCGCGTTGCTCGCACGCGCTAGCGTCACCGAGGACCCGCCCGTGCTCACGCTCGATCGCTTCGACGTCATCGCCGAGCTGAAATTGCGCTCACCGGCCATGGGAACGCTTGCGCAGGCGGGCTTCGATCTCGACGGCCAAGTCGCGGCCTACGGGGCCGGTGGCGCCGCTGCCGTCTCCGTGCTGACAGAGCCAGACGAGTTCAAAGGTAGCCTCGAGCACCTCGAGCAGGCGGCCGCCCTGCTTCGCCCGCATCAGATCCCCGTCATGCGCAAGGATTTCCTGACGGATCCGTACCAGGTGCTCGAAGCCCGCGCGGCTGGCGCGGGCGGCGTGCTGGTCATCGCAGCGATGCTGACCGACGCGGAAATGGAGGCGCTCGTCGATTGTGCTCGAGACTGCGGCTTGTTCGTGCTGCTGGAGGCCTTCGACGAGACCGACCTCGAGCGCATCGGCGAGCTTGCCGCCATCAAGCCGGAGAACACCGATTCACCGCTGCTGGCCGGTGTGAACTCGCGCAACCTGCGAACGCTGGCCGTGGATTTCGCCCGCTTCGCGGCGCTCGCGCCATACTTGCCCAACGGCTTGCCGGCCGTGGCCGAAAGCGGCATCGAAACGGCAGCGCAGCTGCGCGAGGTCGCCGAGCTCGGCTACACCCTGGCCCTGGTGGGCTCGGCGCTCATGCGAGCAGGCTCGACCGTAGAGCGCCTCGGCAACTTCGTCGCGACGGGTCGCGAGCATGTGCGCGGAGCGACGCCGTGTTCGTGAAGATCTGTGGGCTCACGACGCTCGCGGCCGTGCAGGCCGCCGTCGACAACGGCGCCAATGCGGTCGGTTTCGTCTTCGCAGAGTCACCGCGGCGCACGCATCCCGAGGTCGCGAAATCCTTGTGTGCGCGGGTGCCTCCCGACGTCATTCGGGTCGCGGTGATGCGCCATCCGACCGCAGCCGAGTGGCAAGCCGTGCGCGACGTGTTCGAGCCGGACTGGCTGCAGACCGACGTAGCGGACCTTGCGAGTCTGGAGCTCGGCCGTAAGTGCGCAGCGTTGCCCGTCTATCGAAACGCACAGCCGGCCGACGAGTCGGATTGGCCCTCACCGATGCTGTTCGAGGGAATGTCGAGCGGCAGCGGGCAACCGGCGGACTGGCATCGCGCCGCGGCCATAGCCGCGCATACCGACCTGATCCTCGCCGGGGGCTTGAATGCGGCGAACGTGGCCGATGCGATTGCCACCGTTCGCCCCTGGGGCGTCGACGTATCGAGCGGGGTGGAGTCAAGCCCGGGGACGAAGGACCCCGACAAGATCGTCGAGTTTATCGCCCGCGTCCGGGCAACGGAGAAACATTGATGGCACAGCTTGATACTAGCGACGCGAGCGCCGTGCTGGCGGCCTTGATCGCCGGAGATCTGCCCGATAGTGATGGGCGCTTCGGCCCTTACGGCGGACGCTACATCCCCGAGACCCTCGTGCCGGCTGTCAGTCGGCTCACCGACGGCGTTGAACGGTTCCTGCACGACGAGGCCTTTCAGCGGCGTCTTGACGAGGAGCTGCGCGACTGGATCGGCCGACCCACAGCGCTGACCCACGTGCCGCGGCTGTCGGCGCGCTGGAATGCAGACGTCTGGCTCAAGCGCGAAGACCTTGCGCATACGGGTGCGCACAAGATCAATAATGCGATCGGCCAGGCCTTGCTCGCCCAAGCGCTCGGCGCAACTCGCATCGTGGCCGAGACCGGCGCGGGCCAGCACGGCGTCGCCTCGGCTGCAGCTTGCGCGCGGCTCGGACTACCGTGCGTTGTCTACATGGGCGAGATCGACGTCGCCCGCCAGGCACCGAACGTCGACCGCATGCGCCGGCTCGGAGCAGAGGTCGTGCCAGTCACCTCGGGTGACCGTACGCTGCGCGCAGCAATCGACGAGGCCATCCGGGACTGGGTCTCCGATCCGGTCGGGACCTACTATCTGCTCGGCTCGGCCGTGGGCCCACATCCGTACCCCTACCTTGTTCGCGAGCTGCAGAGCGTCATCGGCAAGGAAGCCCGCGCGCAAATGCTCGAGCGCGGCGGGCTACCGGACGCGGCCTTCGCCTGTGTCGGCGGCGGCTCGAACGCGATCGGCCTTTACCACGGATTTCTCGGCGATGAGACCGTGCGCCTCTACGGCGTCGAGGCCGGCGGGCGAGGCGACGCGCTCGGCGAGAACTCCGCAACACTCGCAGCCGGAAAACCCGGCGTCCTGCACGGCGCCTACTCCATTCTTCTATATGACGCCGATGGCCAGATTCAAGAAACGCACTCGGTCTCGGCCGGACTCGACTATCCGGGCGTCGGACCCGAGCATGCGCTGTTGCGCGACATCGGCCGCGTCGAATACGTCACGGCGAGCGACAACGAGGCCCTAGCCGCTGTCGATGAGCTGTGCGCAGCCGAGGGAATATTGCCGGCGCTCGAATCGGCTCACGCGCTCGCCGGCGCGCGGCGCTGGGCGCGGCAGAATCCGGGCACACGAATTCTCATCGGCCTCTCTGGTCGCGGTGACAAGGACATGCCGATCCTCGCGCAACACCCCATCGGCTCAACCGATGCCGACAAGGAGCACAGCGATGCTGCCGCGTGACGCATTGGCCGAGTCGCTGCGCGCGGCTGAAAAGCCGGCGCTTGTCGCCTTCGTAACGGCTGGCTTCCCCGAGCCCGATGGTTTCTTGAGGCTCCTTGCCGAGGTCGCCGCCGCCGCCGATGCCGTGGAAATCGGTGTGCCGTTCACGGACCCCATGGCCGATGGCGTCACGATTCAGCGGTCGAGTCAGGCGGCACTCTCGAACGGCGTCAGTCTGGGCTGGATCCTAGACCAGCTTGCTTCGCGCGACTTCGAGCTCGCCTCACCGATCCTGCTCATGAGCTACCTGAACCCGCTGCTGGCCTTCGGCTACGACGCGCTCGCCGCGCGCGCGGCCGAGGTCGGCGTCAGTGGTTTCATCGTTCCCGATCTTCCCTACGAGGAGAGCGCACCGCTGCGGACCGCTCTCGAGCCGCACGGTCTCGCGCTCGTGCAGCTCGTCACGCCGGCAACGCCACCTGATCGGCTGATCGCGCTCTGCCAGAGCAGCCAGGGTTTCGTCTACGCAGTGACGCGCACGGGAATCACCGGCGGTGCCGCGACGTTCCCACCTGAAGCCGCCGAGTATCTCGCCGCCGTCGGCGCCGCATCGGACTTGCCGGTCTGTGCCGGTTTCGGTGTTCGCGCCCGCGATCAGGTCGAGGAGATCGGCCAACATGCCGACGGCGTTATCGTCGGCTCCGCACTCATCGAAGCACTCGAGCGTGGCGACAGCGCTGCTGAGTTTCTCGCCGGGCTTCGCCCGCGATAACCGACTGCCAGAGCCGGAGCGATTGGCCGTGAAGCGCCTCACAAGCAACGAATCGATCGCCTATCTAGGCCATTTGAAGAACCTGCTCGAGCAATCGGGCGTTGGCTGCATCATCAAGAACGAGCAGCTCTCCGGCGGGCTCGGCGAGATCCCGTTTCTCGAATGCCTGCCGGAACTCTGGGTGATCAGAGATGCTCAGCTCGCCGAGGCCCAGTCGCTGCTCCAGGAGCTAGCGCAGTCTTCGCCCTCAGCGCCCGCATGGCGTTGCGCGGGCTGCGGGGAATCGAATGAGGGACAATTCGCCGCATGCTGGAACTGCGGGCGAGCCGATGAACGGGACACCTAGGTCCATCGCAAGGCTGCTCGACGTGCTGCTCGTGACCGTAACGCTCGGCGCGGTCGCCGTCTCGGCACTCGCAATGCTGGCGGAGTCGTTCTGGGTGCTCGAGCTACTGACACACTTCCGGCTGCAGTACCTCGTCGTGCAGCTGTCGCTGCTGCTCATCTGTTTGTGGGCTCGGCGTTGGCTTCTGCTCGCGACGCTCGTGCCTTTCACTGCAGTCAACGGCGCAGTCGTGGCGCCGTACTGGCCGCGCGAAACCGTCGTTGTCGCAGCACCGCATGCGATCGAGCTCATGACAGTGAATCTCTACGGCGGCAATCATGAGTATTCGAGATTCGTCGACGTCGTCGAGCGCGAGCGACCCGACGTGCTGCTGCTGCTCGAGTACAATTCGGCTTGGGGCTCGGCCCTGGTTCCCTTAGCGGCCGAGTACCCGCATCAGATCGTCGCCGAGCGCGAAGACTACTTCGGCATGGCACTTTTCTCGCGCGTTCCGCTTATCCGCGCAAGCGTAGTCGATCTGCTGGGTGTACCTGCGATCGACGCGAGGCTCGACCTCGGCGCGGACGCGGCGGCGCGAATCATCGGTGTGCATCTCAAGCCGCCGATGTCTGCGCTCGGGGCGAGCGAGCGCAACGCGCAAATCGATCTCGTCGGTAAACTCGCCGTAGAGGAATCCGGGCCGCTCATCGTCGCCGGGGACTTTAACGTGACCCCTTACTCTCCTGTGCTCGTCAACTGGCTCGAGCTTACCGAGCTTACGGACGCGCGACGCGGTCGCGGCTTCGGCGCGAGCTGGCCTTCCTCGCTCCCGGTCCTCGGCATTCCGATCGACCACGTCTTGATCAGCGAGGATTTTCTCGTCACCGCACATTACTATGGTCCGGCTTTCGGGTCGGACCATTACCCGGTAGTGACTCGACTATCTTTGAGAGGTGAACAGTGAGCGCGTCGAATCCGAAAAAACCTGAACTACCAACGGCCTGCCTGATCATCATCGGCAACGAGATTCTGTCCGGGAAAACGCGGGACGCAAATCTGCAATTTCTCGCGGAGGAGCTCGGCAAGCTCGGCGTAGAGCTAGCCGAGGCGCGCGTCATTGCGGATGTCGAAGCGAAGATCATCGAGACCGTCAACGAGCTGCGGGCGAAGTTCACCTATATCTTCACGACGGGCGGCATCGGCCCAACGCACGATGACATCACGGCGTTATCGATCGCTAAGGCCTTCGGACGGGAGCTCGTGCTCGATCAGACGGCCGTCGAGCGTATGACGCGCGGTAAGTTCGAGCTCAATGAGGCACGCCTGAAAATGGCGCACGTCCCCGAGGGCGCGACACTGATCGAAAATCCGAGCAGCTTCGCGCCCGGTTTCAAGATCGACAACGTCTACGTACTCGCTGGAATTCCGAGCGTCGCCCGGGCGATGTTCAGCACGCTGCTCGACGAGCTTAACGCCGGCGCTCCGATTCATTCGGCGAACGTCGACGTGTACCTCAAGGAGGGCGACATTGCGAAACCGCTCGAGGCGATAGCGCTGGAGTTCGCCGATCTCGACGTTGGCAGCTATCCGTTCTCGCGCGACGGCCGCTATGGCGCCAACCTCGTGGTACGCGGGACGGACGCCGATCGCGTAGCTGCAGCGATGACTGCGATCGTCAACACGATGACCGACGCCGCCGGCGCAGAGAACGTCGGCCAGCCCTGTTGAGATAGGTCAGACTTTAACCGCGAGGCGCGCTGCCAACAGGCCGATGCCGACGCCGAGCGCGAGCCAGCCCGCCCAGGCCAGTGTCATCGCGGCAACAAGCCAGCTCCCGCCGCCGACGACCAGCAAACCGCCTAGCGCTGCCAGGCCCCACAACGGCTTCGATGGCTGCGGCCCGTTGGCCCCCGAGCGGCCAGTCGCCACGTGCGGCTCCTCGACGGCGCTCTGCACGAGGCGATGCATCACGTCGGGCAAGGCAACCAGATCCGCACTGATTTGCGGCCATTGCTCGACGAGGCGCTCGATATGCCTGCGAGGGCTCATGCGCCGTCTGAGCCATTGCTCGAGTATCGGCTGCGCCGTTTCCCATAGATTGAGCTCGGGATAGAGCTGTCGGCCGAGACCCTCGATGGCAAGCAGCGTCTTTTGCAGCAATACGAGCTGTGGCTGTACCTCCATGTCGAATTGGCGCGCCGTTTCGAACAGGCGCAGCAGAACGAGCCCGAACGAGATTTCCGCGAGCGGTCTTTCGAAAATCGGTTCGCAGACAGCGCGAACGGCTGTCTCGAGCTCGGCGATGCGCGTATGCGCCGGTACCCAACCGGAGTCGATGTGCAGCTTCGCGACACGCCGATAGTCGCGGTTGAAGAACGCCACAAAATTCTGCGCGAGATAGAGCTGATCCCGGTCACTCAGGCTGCCGACGATGCCGAAGTCGACGGCAACGTATCGTGGGTAATCGGGATCTTCGACGTCGACGAAGATGTTGCCGGGGTGCATGTCGGCATGAAAGAAATTGTGCTCGAAGACCTGGGTGAAAAAGATCTCGACGCCGTTGTGTGCGAGCCGCTGGATGTTCGTTCCGCGCGCCTTCAGCGCGTCGATGTCGCTGATAGGGATGCCGGAAATACGCTCCATCGTCATCACGTCGCTGCGACAGTAATCCCAATACACCTCGGGGACGTAGAGCATGTCGGAGCCGTCGAAATTGCGCCTGAGCTGACTCGCGTTGGCAGCCTCGCGCATGAGATCGAGCTCCACGCTCAGCGTCTTTTCGAACTCCGCGACTACCTCAACGGGACGCAGCCGCCGCGCGTCCACCGAGTAGCGCCGCGCGAGCCGGGCTACGGCGTAGAGTAGCTCTACGTCTCGCGCGACTCTGGCATGTACGCCCGGGCGCAAAATCTTGACGACAACCGACTCCCCCGATTGCAGCTGCGCAGCATGCACCTGCGCGATCGAGGCAGCCGCGAGCGGCTCGCGATCGAATCGCGCATAGATCTCTTCTACGCTTCCGCCCAGCGCCTGCTCGACCATAGCGACAGCTAAGTCAGCCGGGAACGGCGGGACGCGATCCTGAAGCTTGGCAAGCTCGTCGGCAATAGCGGGCGGTAGCAGATCCCGGCGGGTGGAGACTGCCTGGCCGAATTTCACGAAAATCGGACCGAGATCCTCCAGACAACGACGTATGCGCACGCCGAGGTCGTCCCGTCGCGCGCGGCGCGGGATCATCCGGCGCAGCCAGCCGACCGGCCTGAACAAATGCGTGGCCCAGACGAACTCCTCGAGCCCGTGTTTGATCAGCGTGCGCTGAATCGCGAGCAGCCGCAGCGCTAGACGGAGTCGTCGCATGCGTCCTTCCCACCATCTGTCGGGTCGAGCCCGAGACGCCGCGCTCGTGCGAGCGCTCGCTCGACGTCGTCCCGAAGCTGCTCGACGTCCCGAAAGAGTCCCTCCGCCTCGTGCCGGGAGGGCAGACTCCGATTCTCTTCTTGCAGGTACTCGGCCGTGTTGAGCGTAAACGCGTCCAGCGCGCGGCGCGCCCACGCGTGTCCGGAGCGCGCGACACGAACGGTTTCGTGGGCGATAACATCGCCGGTAAAGCGCGCAAGCTCCTCCTCGAGATCGGGCCGGGCAAGCTCGAATACGCGCACGAAATCCTCGAGCGTCTGCGCATCGCCGGCGAACGTTGCGCCGGATCCATCGAGCCGCGCGCCGCGCCCTTCTCGAAGAAGCGCCAGCAGCGCGAGCGGTGTTCCGCAAAGAACTGCCGCGGCCCCGTCCGCTGGGCCAGGCTCGAGTCGCAGGGACTGACCGCGAACGCACAAGACGAGCTCCGTCTCGGGCCCGACGATGCGCAGTCCGAGCGTTTTATTCTGCATCGTGTCCAGGAGCTCCCGCGCCGACGTCGATTCCTCGACCAGCGCATTCAGGAAGCGCTCCGTCGCGCCGATCGATGACGCGATCAAGTCCATCTCAGAGCCGGTAGCCGATATGCAAGGCGACGATGCCACCGGAGAGGTTGTGGTAGCGGCATCGCTCGAAGCCTTGTTGCTCCATGAGTGCCTTGAGTGCCTCTTGACCCGGATGCTTGCGAATGGATTCGGCGAGGTAGCGATAACTCGCCGCGTCGTCTAGCACCAGTTGGCCGAGCCGCGGGAGCACGTTGAAACTGTAGAAATCATAGAGCGGCTCGAGCGGCTCGAGCACGAGCTTGGAAAACTCCAGAACGAGCGCGCGGCCACCAGGCTTGAGCACACGATACATCGAGGCGAGCGCCGCAGCCTTGTCCGTAACATTTCTGAGGCCGAAGCCTATCGTCACGCAATTGAACTGCCGCGACCGGAACGGCAGCTGCTCGGCGTCAGCCACAGCCAATCGGACGGTAGCGACCTGGCCCGCGTCGAGCACTCGATCCCTACCGCGCGCGAGCATTCGAGCATTGATGTCGGTAGACAACACCAGGCCCGTCGGTCCGACTTGTCTGGCCAATCCGATGCTGAGGTCACCGCTGCCCGCGGCGATATCGAGGGCACGGTTCCCGGCTCTGAGACCCGTGTGCGCGAGCGCGAACTGCTTCCAGAGTCGGTGCAGGCCAAGCGACATCAGATCGTTCATGAGGTCGTAACGATCGGCGACGGAATCGAAGACTTCACGCACACGCGCCTTCTTCTCGGCCAACGGCACCGACTGGTAGCCGAAGTCGGTAACGCCCTGTGCTCGTGTCTCTTCGTTACCCATCGATCGCTTCAAGTAGCCGGCCGCGGCTCGCCGGCTTTCTCGAGCCGGTCGAGGTAGCGCTGCCACTTCGCGTCATAGTCGCTACCGAGCTCGTATAGGGTTTCCCAGGTGTAAAGCCCCGTATCGTGGCCGTCGTCGAAGACGAGCTTGACGGCATAGCGTCCGACCGGCTCGACACGCTCGATATTCACGCTCCGCTTGCCGGTCACGAGCACGCCCTCGCCGACACCGTGACCGGTGACCTCGGCCGAGGGTGAGTACACGCGCAGATACTCTGCCGGCAGATCGAAAACGCTGCCATCGGAGAACGTGGCCTCGAGACGGCGCGAGACCCGCTTGAGCTTGAGCGCGGTTGGAATCGGGGCTTGTCCTGAGTCCGCCATCGAATCTTATGCCTATTGGCGCATCCACGGCCCAGGCGTCAGCCTGTGCGGGCAATCCCTGCCGGATGCGGCCCTATAGGATATACCGGCTCAGGTCTTCGTCGCGAACGAGCTCGGCAAGTTGCTCGTCGACGTAGGCTGCATCGACGGTGACGCCCTGGCCGGAGCGATCGGCTGCTTCGAACGATACGGTCTCGAGCAGCCGCTCCATGACCGTATGCAGCCGCCGCGCGCCGATATTTTCGTTGCGCTCGTTGACCCGAAAAGCGACCTCGGCGATGCGCTGAATACCGCTCTCGGCAAATTCGAGCTGAGCCGACTCCGTGCCGAGCAGCGCGGTGTATTGCTCGGTCAATGAGGCGTCCGGCTCCGTGAGTATCCTAACGAAGTCCCCAATCGTCAGGGCCTCGAGTTCCACGCGGATCGGAAACCGCCCTTGCAGCTCCGGAATCAAGTCGGACGGTTTGGTCGTGCTGAACGCGCCCGATGCGATGAACAACACGTGATCGGTCCGAACCATGCCGTAGCGCGTGCTAACGGTGCAACCCTCTACGAGCGGTAGCAAATCGCGTTGCACGCCTTCGCGGGAGACATCGGCGCCGACGGTGTCGGCACGCCTGGCGACCTTATCGATCTCGTCGATGAATACGATTCCGTCCTGCTCCACGGCGTCCAGTGCCCTTACCTTGATGTCATCTTCGTCGACCATCTTGGCCGCTTCCTCGTCAACGAGCAGCTTGAGCGCGTCGGCGACTTTCAGCTTGCGGGTTCGCTGCTTACCGCTGGCCATGGACTGAAACATACTTTGCAGCTGATTCGACATCTCTTCCATGCCCGGCGGTGCCATGATCTCGACGCCGAGCGCTTGCCCTTGCACGTCGATCTCGACTTCGCGTTGGTCGAGCTGACCCTCGCGGAGCATCTTGCGAAACTTCTGCCGTGTGTCGCCGGCTTCGCTGCTATCTGTCGAGCCAGGCAGCAATGCGTCGAGCAAGCGATCCTCGGCAGCATCCTCTGCCCGATGACGGACCTTCTCGAGCTCCTCTTCGCGCACCATCTTTACAGCCATGTCCGCGAGATCCCGAACGATGGAGTCGACCTCGCGTCCAACGTAACCGACTTCGGTAAACTTCGTAGCCTCCACTTTGATGAACGGTGCCTTGGCGAGCCGCGCGAGCCTTCGGGAAATCTCGGTCTTGCCGACGCCTGTCGGCCCGATCATCAGAATGTTCTTCGGCGTGATCTCGCTGCGAAGGGGCTCGGCCACCTGCGCGCGCCGCCAGCGATTTCGCAGCGCGATCGCCACGGCGCGCTTAGCTTCCAGCTGCCCGACGATGTGCTTGTCGAGCTCCTGAACGATCTCCCTCGGCGTCATGGACATAGCGGTGGGGACGAGCTCTAGAGCTCCTCGATCGAGATTTCTCTATTCGTGTAAATGCAGATCTCCCCGGCGATCTCCAGCGCCTTCTCGACGATGGTACGCGCGTCGAGCTCGGTGTTGTCGAGCAATGCCTGTGCCGCGGCTTGCGCGTAGGCTCCACCCGAACCGATCGCTAGCAGATCCCTGTCCGGCTCGATGACGTCCCCGGTACCGGAAATCAGCAGTGAGCGCTCCTTGTCCGCGACAATCAGCAACGCTTCGAGCCGCCGGAGCATGCGATCGGTCCGCCAGTCTTTTGCAAGCTCGATCGCTGCGCGAGTGAGATTGCCGTACTGGCCGAGCTTCTGCTCGAAGTACTCGAACAGTGTGAACGCGTCCGCTGCACCGCCAGCGAAACCTGCGAGGACCTGCCCCTCGTGAAGGCGACGAACCTTGCGGGCGTTGCCCTTCATGACCTTGTCGCCGAGCGTGACCTGGCCGTCGCCGCCGAGCGCGACCCGGCCGGCGCCGCGCACGCAAACGATAGTCGTACCGTGAAAGTCGCTCATTTCTCGTCAGCTGCTGTTAGCGACGCTGCAAGCGCAAGCTACGGCCTGCGCCTCGCGCGCGGGTGTGACTGGTCGTATATCTGAGCGAGATGCTGAAAATCAAGGTGTGTATAGACCTGGGTCGTCGAGATGCTCGCGTGACCAAGCAACTCCTGCACGGCGCGGAGATTGCCGCTCGATTCGAGCATATGTGTCGCGAATGAATGTCTGAGCATATGCGGATGAACACTGATGTTTTTCAATTGGCGCTTCGCCCAGCCTTTCAGGCGCTGTTGCACAGTTCGTGCAGCCAGGCGCGTACCGCGCTGCGAGACGAATACGGCCTCCTCCCCGGGTCGCGCGATCGAGGCGCGATGAGTCAGCCACGTCTCGAGCGCTTCGAGCGCTCGACGGCCCACGGGGAGCACACGGGTCTTGTTGCCCTTGCCCGTCACACGGACACTACGATCGGGAATGTCGAGATCGAGCAGATCGAGACCGACGAGCTCGGCCAGTCGCAAGCCGGAGGAGTAGAGCAGCTCGAGCATCGCGCGATCGCGCACCGTCAGGTCGTCGTCGCCTTCGAGCGCCAGCAAACTTGCAACCTGATCCGTATCGAGCGTCGCTGGAAGCCGCCGAGACGGCTTCGGTGCTTGCACATGGATAGCAGGGTTAGACGAAATCTCGCCCGTATGAACGAGGAAGCCCAGAAACTGGCGCACGGCCGACAGCCGCCTCGCCAGGCTTCTTGGGCTTGCGCCCTTACGGTGGCACTGCGCTGCGTAGCGCCGGATCAGGTAGGAATCGAGCGCCTCGAGCTCGAGTGAGTCGCGCTCACAGAACGCGCTGAACGACCCGAGATCGCGCTCGTAGGCCTTTAGCGTATGCGGCGACAGCCGCCGCTCGACCCTGAGATGGCGCAGATACCGACTGAGATTCGAATCAAAGCTCACTTTCTTTGCGGCTGAGCTGTGCAGCACCCGATAACTGTCCGGTCAACGCAACGGCTACGAGCTCGCCGAGCCGAGCCAGCAGATCCATGCTCTTGCCCGGATGAAAGTAGTCCTTGTCGCCGCTGCCGATGACGAGGAAGCCGAGCTGCGCACCCTGACCGAGCGGCACGAGCGCGGCCGAACCGATCTCGGATTCGTGACCTGCGAACAAAAAGGTTTTCTGGCGATCGCGGATCAGTCCGCAGCGCGGGCGACCAGACTTGAGAAAAGTCGCGAAGGGCTTTAGCCCGGCGTCATTGCGATCGACGAGCCGGACGAACGCGTGGCTGCTGACTGGCAGCTCACCAGCCGCCTCGAAAAGCACGAGCACAGCGCGCTCAGCGAGAAAATCCTCTCGCAGCCCGCTCTCGAGCAGCTCGAGCCGCTCGTCGAAATCGTCGGTCGCCAATAGCCGCAGCGCCAGTTGGTGAGTTTTCTCCACGATCGCATCGTTGAGCTTGGCCACGCCGACGAGCTGCTTGAGCTGCTTCTCGAGCTCCGCGCTGCGTTGGCGCAGGAGGCTGACTTGCCGCTCCACGAGCGAGACGGCGGCGCCGCCGGTTTCGTGTGAGATCGTAAGGTCGCTCAGCAGCCTCGCGTGCCGATCGAAAAAGTCCGGGTGAGCCGAGAGATATGCGGCAACCTCATCCTCGCCCAAAGTAGCTGTCACGATCTGTGCGCCCTCGTTCTGACTCATAGCGTTAGTCGCCCCTCGTAAACGCGCGTTGTTAGACCCGAAAGCCACACGGGGTTTCCGGGACCCTGCCAATCGACGCCAAGCGTCCCGCCGGGTAGCTCGACGTGCACGCTCGCATCCAATCGTCCCCAGCGCTGCCCGACCACGGCGGCCGCAGCGGCACCGGTGCCACATGCCAACGTCTCCCCGACGCCGCGCTCGAACACGCGCAAGCGTATCCGATCGCGCTCCAGGACCTCCATGAATCCGACGTTGACGCCGTTTGGAAACACCGGTTGGCTCTGGAACGCCTCACCAAGTATACCGACCGGCGCGGAATCCACCGAATCCACGGCGATAACGGCGTGGGGGTTGCCCAGCGAGACAGCGCCGAACTCGACGTCCCTGCCGCCGATGGCAAGCCGGTACCGATCCGCTTCCTGCTCATCGACGAGAAAGACGGCGTCCGGCGTGAAGCGTGGCTCCCCGAGGCTGACACTGACCTCACCGCCGCCCAGCAAGCGCGCCTCGACGAGGCCGCTCGGGCTCGCGAGCTTGAGCGATTCCCGGTCACTGCCGTTGGAGATGAACGCCGCAATACAGCGCACGCCGTTACCGCACTGCTCGACCTCGTTGCCGTCGGCATTAAAGATCCGATACTCAGCGTCGACGTCGGGGTCGTGGTCTTCAGCAAGCAGCAACAGCTGATCGAAGCCGACGCCGCGCCGGCGATCTGCCCAGCGGCGAATCAACGCCGGCTCGGGCAGCAGCGTGCCCGTAGGCCACGTCAGCAACATGAAGTCGTTGCCCGCGCCGTGCATCTTGGTGAATTGAAGCTGCATAATGCTCGCCTGCCGTAGAAGGCGCCGTGCGCCAACCGAGAGTACCGGGTTCGAATTATAGTGGAATCACCCTGGATCAAGCCGCAGGCGCAATTCGCCGATCTTCGCGCCTTTCTCGACACACTAAAGGCGAGCGGTGATCTGGCGACCGTCGATGCGCCCGTTGACCCGAATCTCGAGCTCACCGAGATAAGCCGTCGTGTGCTGTCGCGTGGCGGACCGGCCCTGCTGTTCACGAATGCCGGCGGCGGGAACGTCCGCGTGCTGACGAATCTGTTCGGCACGACGGAGCGAATCGCTGCAGCGCTGGGGATCGACGCCGAGAACGGCTTCGCCGAGCTCGGCCGCCTGCTCGCGGCGCTCAAGGCGCCCGAGCCCCCACAGGGCCTCGGTGACGCCTGGCACAAGTTGCCGCTCGTGCGCGAGGCGCTGAAGATGTCGCCGCGCGAGCAGCGCTCGGCACCGTGCCGGGATGTCGTGATCGAGGCCGACAGCGTCGACTTGGCCGACTGGCCCATTCAGACCTGCTGGCCGGAAGACGCCGGACCCTTGATTACGTGGGGCTTGACGACGACTCGGGGGCCGAGCGCACCGCGCCAAAATCTCGGCATCTATCGCGCCCAGGTCATCGGTCGCAACCGAATCATCATGCGCTGGCTCGCCCACCGCGGCGGCGCGATCGATTACCAGCGCTGGTGCGCAGAGCGGCCGGGCGAGCCGTTTCCGCTCGCGATCAGCATCGGCGCTGACCCGGCCTGTGTGCTCGCAGCAGTCACACCGATTCCGGATTCGATCTCGGAGTTTGCGTTCGCAGGTCTGTTGCGCGGCGAGCGCTCTCGCGTCGTGCGCTGCTTGGGCTCCGACCTGATCGTGCCGGCGACAGCGGAGGTCACGCTGGAAGGACATATCGAGCCCGGCGACGCAGCACCGGAAGGCCCATTCGGTGACCACACCGGTTATTACAATGAGGTGGAGACGTTTCCGGTCATGACCGTCGACCGCATCACGCACCGCACGGATCCGATCTACCACACCACCTACACAGGGCGCCCACCCGATGAGCCCGCCATGCTGGGACTGGCGCTCAACGATGTCTTCGTGCCGATTCTCAGGGCGCAATTTCCGGAAATCGTCGACTTCTACCTACCCAGCGAGGCCTGCTCGTATCGCGTGGCGGTCGTCAGCATCCGTAAGGAATACCCGGGCCACGCGCGCCGCGTCATGATGGGCATCTGGTCGTTTCTGCGCCAGTTCATGTATACGAAATTCATTATCGTCGTGGACGACGATATCGACGCGCGAAACTGGGCGGACGTCGTCTGGGCGCTCAGCACGCGCACGGACCCGGCCCGAGACATGCTCGTCGTCGACTCCACGCCGATCGACTATCTCGACTTCGCCTCGCCGGTCGCGGGCCTCGGTTCGAAACTCGGGCTCGATGCGACGAACAAATGGCCCACGGAGACAGCCCGGGTATGGGGCAAGCCGATTGAGATGACGCCGGACGTCATCGCACGTGTCGATTCGATCTGGAGCGAGCTCGGCCTCGGGTAACGAGAGGATCTGACCGCGCCGTCTAGCAAAAAACTTCCGAGTCCGATTGGACATTTGTCATAATGCTGGCTACTTTAGGCCGGACTCGCGCCGCCAGGCGCCATCAGGCTTAACATACGGCCTCACCAACCCGATCTGAGATAGCTTATGCGCCACATTCTCGTCACGAACGCCAAGGGCGGCTGCGGTAAGAGCACGATCGCCACGAACCTAGCCGCCTACTTCGCCTCAGAGGGCTACGAAACAGCACTCGCCGACTACGATCCGCAAGGCTCGGCGCTGGCATGGCTCGAGGAACGCTCCGAGGACTACGAGACGATCACGGGCATATCGGGTTTCGACGAGGGGCTGCGCCACGTACCGCGCAATGCCGACTACGTGATCATCGATGCGCCGGCTCGCTCGCATGGCAAGGAGCTCACGGAGCTCGTCAAGCACGCCGAGACAGTCATCGTTCCCGTGCTGCCTTCACCGATCGACATCAAGGCCGCGCACGCCTTTATCGAGGAGCTCCTGCACCGCGGTAAGATCGAGAAGCGCAAGGCCAAGGTCGGCATCGTTGCCAATCGCGTCCGTGAAAACACGCTGATCTTCGAAGAGCTGGACGAATATCTATCGGGCCTCAAGGTGCCGTATATCGCGACGCTTCGCGAAGCCCAGAACTACATCCGCGCCTATCAGCGCGGTATCGGCATACACGAGCTGCCGCCGTATATCGCATGGCCGGACTGGGAGCAGTGGGAGCCGATTATCGAGTGGCTGGAGTCGCGGCGCTCTCAGCCTCGGTAGCGGTATCGTCCGCCGGCGGCCGGGCGCTCGCACGCGGCGCGCCCAGGGCGGGGAGATCACTCGTGCCGCCCGTCACGAGCGCGAGGCCGGAACGAAATGCGCTCGCCGCTGTGTCTTCCTCGCCGAGCTCCCTGAGCAGCTGTCCGTAGAGCGCGTAGGCATCGGCCCGCGGGTTGAGCGCCAGACTCGACTCAAGGTAGCTGCGCGCCTTGCCCCAAAGCTCCACAACCATGCATAGACGCGCCGTCGTCAACAGAAGAGCGGCGTCCTCCGGGTGCGCCTTGAGCCATCGCTCCGCATGCTTGAGCTGGCGCGCAGAATCCGAGCTCTTGACGGTGCCGTAGGCGAGCACGAGCTCCTCACTCCAACTTCCCTTGAGCGCCTGGCGCAGCTCTTTCTCTGCCGCATCGCCATGGCCAAGTTTGCCCAGAGCCTCCGCGTGAATCGACATGAGATCGGGCCGCTTGCGTAGCGACGACGGCAAGCTGCCCCAGAGCCGCTCGAGTGAGTCGTGACTCACGTCCGCGCGCGAGGCGTAGTGGCTCAAGGCTGCCGTCGCGGCAGCCGAAACGGCGCCGGCCTGCGCGCGGACCGTTTTGAGCCGCGGCAACAGGATCAGTACCTGTCCCCAGTCCTCGAGTGCACCGTGCGCCCTGATCAACAGTTCGAGCGCCAGAGGGTGCCCCGGATGGGCTTCCTCGATGCGGTTCAGCGTTGCGAGCGCTCGCTCGTATTCCTCGTGCTCGAGCTGCAGCTCCGCTTGCGTGAGCAGTACGGCTGTCTCAGCCTCGGGCAACTCCTCGTAGGCCAAGCGCAGCCAGTCGTCACGCCGCTCATTCGAGCCCTGCAGCTGGGCCGCGCGCGCGGCCATGAGATAGTTGATCAACGGCGACTCCGTGCCCTTGAGCCCCTGCGTCAAAAGTCGTTCGCCCTTCGACCAGTCGCCTTCCGCCATGTGGATCAGACCGCGCGTGAGCTTGCTTCCGGCGCGCCGCGCTCGCACGTCGGCGACCGCCGCGCCGAGCTGGCGCGGTGCGCGCCACAGCCATATCGTGAGCCGAATCGCGAAATACGCCGCGCTCAACAGCAAAACCAGAGCTGGAACGGACATTTCGATGGCATAGCCCAGAAACGTGACGAGCACGTAGCCACGATCCTGCAGCAGGAAATGCGCCAGTAAGGCGCCAACGAGAATGGCCGCGAGCGCCCAGAGCCCCGCTCGCATCAGCCGTCTCTATCTGGAAGATTGCGCAGCTGCGCCAGGGAACCGCTGATGTCGGGATAGCTCGGCGCGATGTCGAGCGCAATCATGTCCTCGAGCAGTGCCAGCGCCCCTTCGACAGGCGCCTGCTCTGTGTCGAAATGTTCCTCGAGCAAGCGCGTAGCCGATGCCAGGCTTCCGGCGAATAGGTCGGGCATCGTCTGCACGAGGCCGAGCCTCCCGAGTGTAAGCTCCAGCTCGAGCTGTCGGCGCACGAGCACTTGCTCATCGCGCGATAGCGTATAGGCGTCCGTCGGCTCCCGGCGCTCGATGCGAATCATGCCGGATAACGCGTTCTTGAGGCTCTGCCAGAGCCTACCGAGGCCGGGCTCGGCACCACCGTCGGTCTGCGGCGCGACGTCACCCTGGGCGATGGGCACGCGCATCGGCAGTTCGGCAACGCTTGCCGTCAACCGGCTCAAGCTATAGCTCAAGCCCTCGATATCGGGTACCTGGATACCGCGCAGCGCCAGCAACTCGCCGGCGATGCGCTCGCGCACGCTCGCATAGGACGGGCTACCTGTCTCGAGCAACCGCTGGTCGGCCAACTCCAGCGCCGCGATCGCGTTGCTGCGGCTGCCGCGCTGCGTAAGCTCGGTATTCGCGATGTCGAGAAAGTATTCCGCTTGCACGCGTAGCCACCGACCGCGCACATCCGCCGAGATGCCTTGCGCAGCTGCGATCTGCTCTTCGAGATCGGAAAACTGCGCTGGCAACGCGTTGATTCGCTCGACAACCTGCGCGATCACGCCGGTCGTTTCCTGACCCGCCTCGCCGAGCTCCGTGAGCCGGTCCTCGAGTCCGCGAAGATTGGCGCGTATATCGCGCAGCGAGACGATCGTCTGGCCGTCGGCCTCATCGAGCGCGACATAGAACTGCCGGTACTGCCACCACAGAGCCCCGGCTGCGGCTGCGGCGAAAAACGCGAGCGCGAGCGCGAGTAGCGTGATTGGGGTGGCCGAACGTCGACGAGGCTCCACCGCGGCCGCACGTTCGCCGCTCGGATTCTGCGAGCCTTCAGCGGACGTCGCCGCCGCTTCCTCGGCTCGATCTAGTGCGCCTGCCTCGGTCGCGGGCGCGTCCGTCTCGTCGGACACGTTCCGGGCCTCTTCGTCCGGCACCTGGGTCGTCATGGCTTCGTCATCGTCGTCGGCGAAACCGTCTTTTTACCACACGCTTCCAACTTCAATCCAAAGTCTTGCGTTGGCCCGATCGCAGGTAGCGCTTGACGTCTCCGACTTGGCGGCGGCTTACCGGCAGCGTATCGCTACGGCCGCGCAACCGGACTACGTATTTATTGTCGGCCTGCTTGTCGAGCGATTCGATCTGTGCAGCGTTGACGAGAACGCTGCGATGGACGCGAACAAAGCTTTCGGTGAACTCCTCTTCGAGATCTTTGAGCGACTCGTCGATGAGGTCCTCGCCACTCTCTTGTACAACGCTCACGTACTTGCTGTCGGCCCGAAACATTAGAACGTCGCTCAGCGGAATGAGACGAACCTGATCGCCCAGGCGCGCGGCGATATGCCGCCGGGAACGGTTCTCAGAACCCGCAATTGCGACCTGCCTGAGCTGCGAGGCGCTGAGTCGGGCAGCCTGCTCGAGCGCTTGGCGCAGACGTTCTAGGCGCACCGGCTTGAGCAGGTAGCCGACGGCCTGCGCGTCGAAGGCTTCCATTGCATATCGATCGTAAGCCGTCGTAAACACAACCGCGGGCGGCGACTCCAGAGTTGCGATGTGTCGTGCTGTCTCAATGCCGCTCATGCCGGGCATTCTGATGTCGAGCAGTAGAGCGGCCGGCTGCAGCGTCTGCGCTAGCGCCAGCGCCTCTTTACCCGTACCGCAGCTGCCGACAACATCCCAATCCGGTATCTCCTCGAGCAGGTGCTCCAGGCGCTCGCGCGCTGGTTGCTCGTCGTCCACGATGATCAGCTTGTAACTTCCCGGCGTCATTCTTCGTATGGAAATCTCAGCGTGACCTGGTAGCGGTCCGGGCTTTCCTCGACCTCGACGCAACCACGATGTCCGTAGGCCAGCCTAAGCCGCTGGCGAATATTCTCCAGTGCCAGCCGGTTGCCTTCGCGCGAAATCCGGCGCTCGCCGACCGCGACGGGATTGGCGACGGAAATCGCGATGTCTGGACCTTCTACGCGCCCGTGCACCTCGACGGTGCCGCCGCCGTCGAGAGGCTCGATCCCATGGTAAATCGCGTTCTCGAGCAACGGCTGTATCGTCAGGCTCGGCACGAGCGCGCGCATCGGTAATGCCGCCACATCCCAATTCACTCGCAGCCGCGAACCGAGCCGAAGGGCCTCGATGCGCTGATACATCCTCGAAAGCTCGAGCTCTTCCTTCAGGCGCAACGGCCGCGCAGAATCGTTGAGCGTTGCACGAAACAGATCTGCGAGATCCTCGACGGCTTCCTCAGCGAGCTTTGGTGACGTGCGCGTCAGCGATGCAATCGTATTCATGCTATTGAACAAGAAATGCGGCCTGATACGCGCCTGCAATGCGCTGATACGGGAGCGGGCTTCGGCCCGGACGTGACGTCGCCACTCGTGCGTCACGAAAAAGTATCGCAACAGCAGTGCCGTGACGATCCCGCAAATGCCGAGATTGCGCAGTAGGAAGCTCCAGCGCTCGTCCGGAAACATCATCGTTCCGACACCCGCTTGGCTCAGTCGCTCACCCAGCCGGAACGAAGCCTCCGAGAGGATCCCGGTGAGGAGCATGAGGAGTCCGAAGGCGCAAAACGAAGCCATCGGCACCGTCATGCGCACGAGCCACCGTCGGCTGTAGCACAGCACCGTCGCGCCGGTCAGACCCAGCCATTGCATGAACATCGACACGCGCGCGAGCTCTTGGAGGAATCCGACCGCGCTCGGACGCGCGAGCGTAAACGTCACGGCGAGTAGCTCGGAGATGAGCACGACCGCGAGTACCATGCTCGGTACGCAGAAATCAGGAAGAAAGAACTCGTCCAGCTTAGCGGGACCGGCTTGCTTGGAGGGAGTCTGGTCAGCGGGCGCGCGTTGCGCCGGGAACCCGGGTTCTAGTGATTCGGCCTGCTGGGAAAGCTCGGCGCTGCTGCCCGAGTCAGTCGCACCACTCTTCGACATCGG
>Ga0224497_10000836_pt1 | contig 20503 bp, 21 predicted proteins | sample SF_Jul11_sed_USG_4_FD_167970 | JGI IMG/M metagenome (GOLD analysis project Ga0224497, IMG submission 167970) | Sediment microbial communities from San Francisco Bay, California, United States - SF_Jul11_sed_USGS_13 | ecosystem: Environmental > Aquatic > Marine > Sediment | place: USA...
GTCTCTATCCCCCATCATGATAAATCACCTACAAGATTCATCCTTATAGATTAACTCATAATTTTTGTTAAAAATTTTGAAATTCTGTCAGAAAAAGCAAATATGACAAAATGAACCCCAAATCCTATAACTGCTCCCATGATAAGATTACCCGTTCCAAAATATATTACAAGAAACAGTCCTAGTGAAGGAAGTGCAAAAATCATTGCCATAAATGTGCTAATCCAAATTGTTTTAATTAGAATTTCCGGAGTAATTTCTTTTCTTTTCTTTGGAAATTTGAACATCTTAAGAATTCTATTCCTCTTCAAGGATTAACTTTGACATTATAGTCTCTGTTGGTATTTTCTGTTCTATTGCATATGCTATAGCTGCCAAATTTCTTACCTCAAATGCAGTTAACTTTGTAATCCCAACTATAGTTGCAAAACTAAACATCTTTGTAAATGATCTAAGAGCCGCATGATATATGGCCATCTCAAACGCCCTTTCAAATTCAGCAATTGCATCTAACTCGTTTTCAACTTGAGGCACTAAATTCTTGTATTTTGTACTGGCAAGTTCATTGAAAGCATCTCTAACCGTTGCTGTTGCCATCATTCTTCCAAGAAGTTCTCTTACAGGAGGGCTTGTAGGAATTATCAAGTCCTGAATTTGTTCTTCTTTCAATCCCCAGAATTTTCCTCTGATAACACTTAGAATATTGTAAAAATCAATGTCCATTCCAACCAATTTTGTTGCATCTTTATCAGAATAATTTTTCATTGCACCAGCAAGATGTTGATACAAAATTTTATCAAAGTATGTATCAAAAATTTGTATGCTTTTCTTTTCGTTGTATAAAGCTGCTGCTTTTGCAATTTCATCTCCAAATTCTGCAGAATTCAAACTTGCAACTGCTTCTTCAAGATCTTTTGCAACAAGTGCTTTTACCACAACATCTCTTTGCTTTATCAACTCCTCTGCATGAAGATTAATGTGGGTTTCAATCTCTTCTTGAGACTTGCCTAGAACCTTACCTTTTAGAATTGATTTTAAGTTGGAAATAATGAATTTCATGTAATATGCATCCAAGACGCCTGAATTACCTGATGTTTTTGCAATAGAAAAATGTACATCAGCTAGATGACTTCTTAAAGTGGATTCAATTTTTTGAGAAGTATATGGTTTTTGTACATCTGCAACTGAATCACCATATACAGTGTTTTTTATTCTTGTAATCAGTTCTTCAAGATCTCTTGATTCAGCAAGCGTCTGAAAATCGGCTTTTTTCAATAATTTACCTCTCTTGCTATAGGATTTTACAGATGCATAGACATTTTTAGAACCACCCACAATAAAGTCGTCCTAAGTAATTAATTTTAATGTTTAGCCTTTTATTTGACTTAAAAATTCTAACATAACTCTCCGTTCTTTTGTGCTAGTTGACAAAATTGATTCTATCAACTCCAAGGTCAATTCTAGATTGGTTTTGTATACTTGATTTAAATTTTGACGAATTATTGGAAGTATATTAACTTTTTTTATATAACATGTTACTATATATTTTTCTAAAATTAAAAAACAAAGAGTTGAGTTTATGTCTGATATTCTATTAAATAGTTCTCCTAATTTATGGTCTGATGTAAATTTTGTAAAATTAAGTTTTACTTTACCTCTGTTAATACAATATAAAAGTAACATTCCATTTTCTGTTAATTCATAAAATGCAGTTCCACCTTCCTGTAATAATCGTGGACCTCTTTTTAATGGAATTCTCCCTTTTTCTCTTATTATATTATATGGAAGAAAAACCTTTTCTATGTCTTCATAAACTCCTGAATATGTATTCCTCCATAATTTATTTTTTTTACTGATAATTTTTTTTGTAATTTCAACTTTGGTATTATGAGTTATATTTTCAAAATACAAAATCTGAATAATTTGCCTCTGTCTTTTCGCCTTACCTGTCAATTCATCTTTTGTCTTAAATTTATCAAAAATTGCAAGATGATGATTCAATAGATAATGATACTAATTTTCATTAATAATTATAGTTATTTATTATTCTGAATATATAATAATAACATGTTTTTTGAAAAAAAATTGGATATATTTTTAAGTAGATTATAATCTGTATTCACAGTGCAAAAGAAGAAACTATACATGTTAGCAATCATTGCAACATTTACTATTGTATCATCAACAGCAATGACTCAGGCTTATGCTCAATCCATTTCTGATGGAATGGATGGTTATGTTAAAGGAACATCAGGTATCTACACGGGTAATCCACATGAGTGTTGGTATCAAGATGAAGATGGGAATATGATGCCATGTAGAATTGACACCGGAGATACTGCGTGGATGCTTGCTGCTTCTTCTTTAGTTTTATTAATGAGTCCTGGAGTGGCAGTCTTTTATGGTGGATTAACAAGAAGCAAAGGTTCTGTAAGTGTTTTTGGAATGACTCTAGTTATCATGGGCGTGGCTGCAGTTCAATGGCTTAGTTTTGGTTATACATTAGCCTTTGGACCAAATTATGATGAGGGAAACATGTTTTACGGTTCTATGGATTACCTTGGATTCAACGGAGTGTCACATTATGCTCCTCTAGGTTCACCTGGTTCTTGTATGGATACCTGGTCAGCTGCTTATCAAATGAATCAAATGGTTGATGCTGATCAATGTAGTCAGGATTGGCCAGGTACAATTCCTCATATGTTATTTGCTGCATTTCAAGGTACTTTTGCTATTATTACTCCAATTTTGATAATTGGAGCAGTTGTTGATAGGATGAAATTTAGTGCCATTATAATATTTGTTATAGTTTGGTCAACATTCGTCTATTATCCTGTTGCCCATTGGATATGGGGAGGAGGATTTATGGCAGATGGTACTCTCGACTTAGATCCATCGCTATCTCCAAGTTTTGTACTTGACTTTGCAGGAGGTGCTGTAGTTCACATTACTTGTGGTTTTGCTGCATTAGCAGCAGCATTGGTTCTTGGAAGGAGACTGGGATTTGGAAAGGTTCCTATGGAACCACATAATGTTCCAATGGTTGTTTTAGGTGCTGGTATACTTTGGTTTGGTTGGTTTGGATTCAATCCTGGTAGTGAAGTAATGGTTGATGGAATAACGGTTAGTGCTTGGATGATCACTAATATCAGTGCAGGTATGGGTACTGTTACTTGGGTACTTCTAAGTTGGGCTCATACTGGCAAGCCAAGTATTGTAGGAGCTGCAACAGGAACGATCGCAGGACTTGGAACTATTACGCCTGCATCTGGTTGGGTTGGTCCAATGGGTGCGTTAATAATTGGAATAGCTGCAGGTTCAATTTGTTATGCCGCAGTTGCATTTAAGAATGCTAAGAAATGGGATGATGCACTTGATGTTTGGGGTGTTCATGGTATGGGTGGATTAACTGGTACAATTTTAGTAGGTACTCTTGCTAGCCCTCACATTTGGGATACCGGTGATGGTATTGGCGCTTGGACAGGTACCGCCGAAGGTATGGAGCAACAAGGAATTCAAATTATTGGTGCTTTAACTGTAGTAGGCTACACTCTAGCTGTTACCTTTGGAATTTTGAAGGTTATGGATCTTATTTGGCCAGGTGGTATTAGAGTAACTCCAAGAGAAGAAGAGATAGGACTTGATCTTGCACAACACGGAGAACGTGCATACGTAAATGAATAAGATCAAAAAACAATTTTCAAAATATCTAATCTTTCTATCTAACTAAAAAAACTCAGAATCTCAGTTTTAGTAAAAATCTTTTGAAGACTATGGATATCTTTTTTAATAGCTTGTTATTTACATCAACATGAAACAAATTACAACTATAGTTCATATTGATAAAATGTCACAAGTTGTAATTGCAGTCCGAGAAGCTGGTGCTAAAGGTGTTTCTGTTACAGAAGTAAATGGTCAAGGTTCTGGTGAAAGACCTATGATACGTGGTGGCAGAGGAACAACTCAATATCGTGCTGAATTTAATAAAATGGTTTCAATTATGACTATTGTTGAGGATTCACAAGTTCCGGTTATAGTTGATGCAATAAACGGTAGTGCTTATACAGGTAAGGCCGGTGATGGAATAATAGTTGTAACAAATGTTGATGAAATTATTAACATTGCATCTAAAAATGCTGGATCTAAAGCTCTGTAGCCGTTATATTGATATTTAATTTATTTTAGTGATTCATAATTTGTTATGATCATCTCAACTTCTACACTAAATTCTATCCTTAATGATCCTAATTTACTTATTATAGACACTCGTTCATTCAAAGAATATTCTGATGGACATATTCCAGGAGCAGTTAACTTGGATCTTTTTGCGTTTCATTGGATTGATACAACAAAAGATGGAATTGAAAATTTCAACAGACAAACAAAGTTGCTTCTCTCATTTCTTGGAGTTACTCCAGAAAAAAAAGTAATCTTTTATGATGATGTTTCTGGAATGCTGGCCGCAAGAGGTGTCTGGATGTTATTATATTTTTCACATGAAAATGTTTCAATGTTAGATGGCGGAATAAAAAAATGGAAAAATGAAAACTTACCGCTTGAAACAAAAACAAACAATTTCAAACCATCTACATATTCTGGAAAAATAAACTCAGATATCATTTCTGGATTTGAGTACATTCTAGATAATTTGGAAAATGTGAAAATTCTAGATGTAAGATCAGAGGGAGAATACAATGGGACTATCATTCGAGCTGCACAAGGCGGACATGTACCGAATTCACTTAATATTGATTGGAGTAAAAACATCAATGAAGATGGTACTTTCAAAAATGCTGACGAATTATCTTCTCTCTATAATATTCCTAAAAATTCTGAAATCATTACCTATTGTCAAGGTGCATACAGAGCTGCTAATACTTTTTTAGTTTTGAAAAAACTTGGCTTTGAAAACGTACGAGTTTATTTAGGTTCTTGGGGAGAATGGGGAAATAAACTGGAACTCCCTGTAGAAAAATAAGAAATCACTAGGATCTTTATCTATTATTGTCATTTACTTTTATTATGGGATTTCTTAGAAGTTAAAAGACACTGCCAAAAAAGGACACGAAAAAGCCAAAGTGGATTAAACTCTAATTTTCTTGAAATATTATTTTATCTTTTTTTCCAAACAAATTGATTGTAAATCAATTCGGGTCTAATCTGTCTAAATGGTTGTGAACCACCTTCATACCATTTTGTAAAGAATTCGTATAAGTGCAACCTGAGAGACTGAATGTATACAATTAATCCTTCAATCATCATGATGCCCAAATTTCCTCCAATAATCATGGCCATTGCTCCACCGGATTCTGACCCACCTAATGATGTAAATGCGTTGTTTACTGTCAATAACAATGCTGCATGCACAAGTAACATAATTCCAAGCCGAGCATAGCTAATCGTATGTGCTAAACTTTCGACAGTCTTTCCTAGAAAAACCTCCATTACCACACTTGCAGGATCTCCTCCATCTTCTGGATGTTTCTTTGCATGTAAGATTCCACCAACCATCATCATTACCATTGATGCTATTATAATGACAACTGCAATTCTAGTAACAATCCAAACTTGAGCCCATTCGCCAAGAAAAATTGTTACCCATGGAACAGCTTCTGTATGCACTCTTGAGTACATGTTCATTACATCATACTGTGAACCAATTGCGCACATCATGATTACTACAATTCCTCCATATAGTGTGATGTTTGGAATTGCTTCCATAAACAGTACAAGTTTGTGTCCTTGCTCAGCTAATCTCTTTACACGTAGAACCATTGCCCAAAGCAGATGAACAATTCCAAGAAATAATGAAACTTTGAGAATATTAATTACTTGATCAAATGATAGCTCTGCAACACTAAGTATTCCTACAATCCAACTAACAGAATGTAACGCACCTCCTTCTTCTAATAATCCCTCAAAGGGACCCATATGATCAAGATGATAACCAAATGCTTCTCCTGCACCGACGCCTGCAATGGCTGCTGCTGCCCCAGAAATTGCAATCAGCATTCCCCATCTGGAAAGTTCTCCTTGTCCCTTAACTTTGAACAATAAACCCATTCCCATAAGTAACAATCCATGCCCCATATCTGCAAACATCAATCCATAAAATATCGGCCACATGAGAGCAATCATTGGTGTAGGATCTGGCTCTCCTTTGTTTGGAATACCTTGACTCTTTGTTATAACCTCAAAAGTTCTAACAAATTTTTTATTTTCAAATAATGTTGGTGATTCGCTGCTAAGTTTCGGATCTGTGACATCTTCAATAACTGACATCCATTGTTTTGTAGAATTTACAAATTTTTGCTCCATTCGTTTTGGGATATATCCTTGAATTACGGCAAAGTGCTTTGTTCCGCCTGGTTTTCTCAAAGTTTCAAGTACATCTTTTGCAACAAGCGCTTTTTCATGAATTGTTAAAATGTCTCGTCTAATTGATTTTTTTAGCACAGCCAATTCTTTTGTAATTTTAGATTGTTTTTCGGTCAGTTCCTTAATTTTTGATTCTGCTAATGCATAAGCCTCGCTTGGAATTTGTGGAAAGCCTTCAGGAATTTTAAATGAATTTGAATTAAAACTTCTAAGAACTTTAAGAACTTTCTCAGAATCTGAAGTATCAGAAATAACAAGTATAGCAGACTTTTCTTTACTCTCTAAATCATATTTGTAAACTGTAATACCCTCAAGGGAGCGATTGATTTCTTCAAAGTCTGCTGAATTGATAACAAAAAGATTTGTGAAAAAATATCTCATTAGCCCAAAACCTGTTAGATCCATTTTCATTTTTCTAATAACTTCTAGAGTGTCTTTGAGTGATTTGTATTCCTCAATTGAGAGTCTAGTATTTGCTGCCTCTTCAAGAAGTTTTGTAGGCTTGTCAATAATTGAAGGAGCAGTTTTACTGAGATCATTTATCATGTCTTCAATCTCATTAATCTCATAGTTTGTTTTCTTGATCACAGTACCCTTAAAGAGAATCTCCATAATTCCTACCGTTAGCGGGATTCCCAAACCTTTGATTACATCATCTATGGATTGGAATGTTTGTTGTGCTTTTAAGAGAAGATCATCTATTTCCGGTGTTACCAGATCACTTTGAGAATCAATCTTGTGAAACCACTCAAACTCTGTTAATCTAGAAATTGCCTGTGGAGATTCACTTCTTGGCAAAATTACAGTTCCAAGTTTTAGATCGGCGGTTCCCAATACAGTTTTTCGATTGTTTCATTGAGTTTAATATCTTTCTGCTTGCAATTTTTCCCAAACATTAAAATCCATTACGGATTTACGGCATTCATTGGCATCTAATACAGCATTAGAAAAAACCATAGACAAAATACTAACTCAAACTGAAAAAGACATTTTATCAAATATACAATCAGCCTTAACTGAATCTCAACAAACCCTTGACAATGCTGTTCCTAGGTTGCAACAAGAATATGACAAAATACTCTCAGATGGTAGAAAAGAGGCAGAAAAGATCGAAAAACAGATCATTGGCAGTTCTGATCTTGAGGCAAGAAATAAGCAATTAATGTCATTAGAGGAGGCAGTAGACAAAGTCTTTACCCAAGCACTTGAACAGATTGCAAATACAGATCGCAGTGGCAATTATGCAAATTTGATTAATTCACTCTTAGATGAATCAACAAAAATTTTAGGTACAACTAATGTATCTGTTCTTACAAATTCAAAAGATAAGGATGTTGTCCAATCAGAACTTTCAAAATTCCCTGGAGCAGAATTGTCCTCTGAAACAATTAGCTGTCTAGGTGGTGTAATAATAAAATCAAAAGATGGTGCAATGACTTTTGATAATACAATTGATGCAAGAATTGAACGTCTGAAGCCTTTAATAAGGAAAGACATAGCAACAAAATTCGGAGTAGGAAAGTAGAATATGGCAGCTCAAGGTAGAATTGTTTGGGTCAGTGGTCCTGCAGTTAGAGCTGATGGAATGTCAGATGCAAAAATGTACGAGACCGTAGTTGTTGGAAACTCAAAACTTGTAGGTGAAGTAATTCGATTGACTGGAGATGTTGCATTTATTCAAGTATACGAATCAACTAGTGGACTAAAACCCGGAGAACCAGTAATTGGTACAGGTAACCCACTAAGTGTCTTATTAGGTCCAGGAATCATTGGACAACTTTATGATGGAATTCAAAGACCACTAAGGGAATTATCCAAAGCATCAGGCTCATTTATTGGAAGAGGCATAACCACAACCCCTGTTGATATGACAAAAAAATATCACTTTGTTCCAACTGTTAGCAATGGAGATGTAGTTCACCCCGGAAATGTAATTGGAACTGTTCAGGAGACAGACCTTATTGAGCACTCTATCATGGTACCACCAGAACATCCTGGTGGAGTTATCTCAAATATGGTATCAGAAGGAGATTATGATTTAGAAACTGAAATAGCAAAAACTGAGAAAGATGGCGAAACTATTGTTCTCAAAATGTATCACAAATGGCCAGTTAGAAAACCCCGACCATACAAGAATCGTTATGATCCTACTGTCCCACTTCTAACAGGACAACGTGTAATTGACACATTTTTCCCAATTGCAAAAGGTGGTACTGGTTCAATTCCTGGAGCATTTGGAACAGGAAAAACTGTAACACTTCACCAAATCGCAAAATGGGCAGACTCTCAAGTTGTAGTTTACATTGGTTGTGGTGAAAGAGGAAATGAGATGACTGAGGTATTAGTTGAATTCCCACACCTAAAAGATCCAAGAAGTGGAAAGCCACTCATGGACAGAACAGTTCTTGTTGCAAATACTAGTAATATGCCAGTAGCTGCAAGAGAAGCAAGTATCTACACTGGAGTAACAATTGCAGAATATTACAGAGATATGGGTAAGGATGTTGTACTTGTTGCAGATTCTACTAGTAGATGGGCTGAAGCACTCAGAGAAATGAGTGGGAGATTAGAAGAGATGCCAGCAGAAGAAGGCTATCCATCATATCTTGCATCAAGATTAGCAGAATTTTATGAAAGAGCAGGCCGTGTAAGAGCAACAGGAAGTCCAGATCGTGATGGCTCTGTAACTCTTGTAGGTGCAGTATCACCATCAGGCGGTGACTTTACTGAACCAGTTACAACACATACGATGAGATTTATCAAAACTTTCTGGGCTCTAGATGCAAAACTTGCATACTCTAGACATTATCCTTCCATTAACTGGATGAACAGTTATTCTGGTTATCTAGCAGATATTTCTAAATGGTGGGGTGAAAACATCAATGAAGACTGGCTTAGTCTTAGAAGTGAGGCCTATGGAGTTTTGCAAAGAGAAGATACACTAAAAGAAATTGTCAGACTCTTGGGTCCAGAAGCATTACCAGATGAAGAAAAATTAATTCTTGAAATTGCAAGAATGATAAAGATAGGTCTATTACAACAAAACTCATTTGATGATGTTGATACTTATTGTAGCCCTGAAAAACAATACAAATTACTTAAACTATTAGTTGATTTCTACAATAGAGGGCAACAAGCACTTAAAGAGGGTGCAGAATTATCAGATATTCGCGCAATGTCCATTATTGGTTCTTTGCTTAAAGCAAGAATGGAAGTAAAAGATGATGAAATGCCAAAACTTGAACAATTAGACAAAGAGATGCAAGAACAATTCAAAGCAATAACAGGAGTGAAAATATCAAATTGACAGTAGAAGGTGGAGTTCAATACAGTAAGATTGCAGAAATCAAAGGTCCACTGGTAATTGTTGATGACGTTGAAAATGCAGCATTTGATGAACTAGTTGAAATTGAAACTAAAGATGGAGAAAGAAGACTAGGTAAAGTTCTTGAAGTTGGAAATGGTAAAGCCATTGTACAGGTATTTGAAGGAACAACTGGTTTATCAATCTCTGGAACAAACGCTAAATTTGTTGGCAAAGTCATGGAGATGCCAGTATCAAAAGAAGTACTAGGTAGAGTCTTTGATGGATTAGGTAGACCAAAAGATGGACTTCCAGATCCAATTGCTGATAAATTCATAGATATTAACGGTGAACCAATGAATCCTGAACAACGAGAATACCCAAAGGATTTCATTCAAACTGGCGTTTCTGTAATTGATGGGATGATTACTCTGGTTAGAGGACAAAAACTCCCAATCTTTTCTGGTTCTGGCATGTCCCATAATCTCTTGGCTGCACAAATTGCAAGACAAGCAAGTGTTGTTGGTACACAGGATGACTTTGCAGTTGTTTTTGCAGCAATTGGTGTACAATTTAGTGAAGCAGAATATTTCAAAAGAAGTCTTGAGGAATCAGGTGCATTAAAGAGAAGTGTTCTATTTCTTAATCTAGCAGATGACCCTGCTATTGAAAGAATCATTACTCCTCGTGTAGCATTGACTGTAGCAGAATATTTGGCATTTGATCTTGGAATGCATGTTCTTGTAATTCTAACTGACATGACAAACTATGCTGAGGCACTCCGAGAAATCAGTGCAGCAAGAGAAGAAGTTCCAGGAAGAAAAGGCTATCCTGGCTATCTTTACACCGATCTTTCAACAATTTATGAAAGAGCAGGAAAACTAAATGGAAGGAAAGGAAGTGTAACACAGGTTCCTATCTTATCAATGCCTTCAGATGATATTACCCACCCAATTCCAGATCTTACTGGGTATATCACAGAGGGACAAATAGTACTTGGCAGGGATCTCTTTAGGCAAGGAGTTTATCCGCCAGTTAACATTTTGATGAGTCTTAGTAGATTAATGAAAGACGGAATTGGTGAAGGTAGTACTAGAGAAGATCATGGTGAGATTTCAAACCAGAACTATGATGCATATTCTAGAGCACAAGAAGTTAGAGCACTTGCGGGAATTGTAGGTAAAGCTGGACTAACAGAAATCGACTTGAAATACATGGATGTAGGTGATGTTTTTGAAAAAGAATTCCTTACACAAGCAACTGATGAAAATAGAACAATTGATGAGACTCTTAGTATTTTATGGAAGGTTGTATCTCAGCTTCCAAAGAACGAGTTGACCAAAGTAAAAGACAAATTCGTCGATAAATATTATCAGGAAAAGTAGCAAAATGTCATTTGGACAGAATGTAGCTGCAACGAAAATTGAACTTCTCAAATACAAGCGTTCGAGTCAAGTTGCGTCAATGGTTCAAAAAATTTTAGATGATAAACGTAAAGTCCTCTTGAAAAATATTGAAGAAATGATTGAAGAGGCCTCAAAAGCTAGAGGTGGAATCTGGGAACCTTTGCAAGACATTTACAAATCAGTCAATGAAGCATATCTTGCATTGGGAACAGCAACTGTTGACTCTGTTGCTGAATCCACGCCTCCTGTAATGGAGGTAGATGTTAAAGTACGAAGAGTAGTTGATGTAAAAATTCCAGCATTATCTGTAACTGAAAAAGATACTCAATCAATGCCTTATGGGTTTGCAGACACAAACTCTTCAATTGATAGAGCAGCAAAACAAATCAAAGAACTACTTCCAAAAATATGTAAAGCCGCAGAATATGAAAATTCCATTTTTAGTCTTGCAAAGGCTCTAGAAAAAACACAAAAACTTTTGAATGCACTTGAAAATGTTATCATTCCGCAATATCAACAAAGAATTCGATTTATTCTTTCAACTCTTGAGGAGAGAGAAAGAGAAGAATTCGCAAAGTTAAAAAAAGTAAAGGCTAAGATGGAAAGTAGGAAATAATGGCAAAAGAAGATATCAAAAAATTAGTTGAAGACTCAAAGAAACAATTAGAGCAAGATCATGAAAATTTTACAAAATCTATCAAGGACGATCTTACATCATTCAAAAAGAAAACGCTAGATCGAATTTGATATTAAAATATCATCATGATTTAAATATGGACCTAAAGGAGCCACATCATAAATGAAAACTATCGTCATGTTACTTTTGGCAGCATCAGCAATTTCAATTCTAGGTTCGACTGGAATTGCATTTGCACAAGAAGATTCTGCATCTAATGGTGACTCTATGAAACTCCTAGGTGCTGGTTTGGCCTTTGGTATAGCAGCAGGCGGAGCAGGTATAGGTCTTGGTCAAGTAGGTGCAGCCGGTCTTGCAGTCATTAGTGAGAACCCAGCTTTACAATCTAAGGTGTTCATCTTTGTAGGTATGGTTGAATCAATCGCTATCTACGGTATAGTTATGATGTTTATCATCTTAGGACAATAGTCCTAGCAAAATCTTTTTCAAATTTTTCAATTTTTAATTCAATTATATTTTAACTTTGTAACATCTAAAACTCGGGCACAATATCTACACTTTAGAACTCTACCTTCTTTATCAATAACATCCATCACTGATTCAATATGCTCAGTACTGTTTGTTATGCAATCAGGATTGGAGCAACGAAAGATTCTATCGATCTCATTTGGAAGAGCGACTCTCCTCTTTTCCACAAGCTTGTAATCCTTGATAATATTGATAGTTGCCTTTGGAGCAATTACTGCAAGCTTGTTTGTATCATCATCTTTTAGAAATTTATTTTCTACTTTGATGATATCTTTTTTCTTGAACTTTCCACTAGGGACATTTAGCGCAATAGTGATTAAACTGCCATCTTTTCCATCAATTCTTAAGGCATTGAGAACTTGGAGGCCCTTTCCCTCATCAATATGGTCTATAACAGTGCCTTCCTTAATTCGTCGAACCAAAAGTTCGGACTGCTCCATCAGAATACTTTGTATACCCACCTGTATATATTATTGAAAGATGAACGAGTTCTATCAAAAAGACATCATCTCAATTAAGGAGTTTGATAAAGAGCAGCTTGAGAAGATCTTTGTTTCAACTGATAAAATTATGAAATTACAACCTATTGAGAGAAGAGAAATTTCAAAAGGAAAAACCTTGGCTTATCTATTTTATGAACCAAGCACTAGAACTCGACTAAGCTTTGATTCTGCCATTGCATTAATTGGAGGAAACTCTTTAGGAATTTCTGATATATCTTCATCATCCACTCAAAAGGGGGAAAGTCTGGCTGATACTGTAAAAATTATGTCAATTTACTCTGATGTACTTGTACTTAGACATCCTCTTGATGGCTCTAGTAGATTTGCAGCTGAAGTATCTTCAAAACCAGTTATCAATGCGGGAAGTGGAACCGAAGAGCATCCGACACAAGCAATCCAAGATTTGTTTACAATTAGAAAAGAAAAGAAAAAGATTGATGGATTAAAAATTGGAATTGTGGGGGATTTGAAGTATGGAAGAACGGTCTATTCCCTTTTGTATGGACTTGGAAACTATGATGTCACGGTTTATTTAATTTCCCCAGAATCCCTAAGAATAAGATCTGATTCTGTTTATGAAATTAAGAAGAGATTATCATTTACTGAATCAACTGATATTGAAGAATATATTGATGATCTTGATGTTCTATATGTTACTAGAATCCAAAAAGAGCGATTTCCAGATGAAGAAGAATATCTAAAAGTAAAGGGCAGCTATATAGTTGGATTAGATCTGCTTCAACAGATGAAGAATGACTCCATCATTCTGCATCCACTTCCAAGATTAGATGAAGTTTCTATTGATATTGATAGTACAAAAAATGCAAAGTACTTTGAGCAGGCAGAATATGGAAAGTACACAAGAGCTACACTCTTGGGACTAATTCTCAACAAAGATGGATTCTAAATCCAATACGTATTCCATATATCTGAAGACATTTCAAATAACTATAGTTTGACTCAGACAAAAATACTGCCTATTTTCCCCTTGGATTTAGTTTTGTTTCCAAGACAAGAACTCCCACTTCGAATCTTTGAGCCTAGATACAAACAACTGGTTGATGATTGCATGTTAGGTGATGGGCAATTTGGTGTTTGCTTAATTGATCAAAACAGTTCTGTAAATGGCTGGAATGCACCAAAATCATATGGAACAATTGCAAAGATAACTAAATGTGAAGACGTTGAAATAGATGGTCTGCAGTTACACATTGAAACAGTAGGAAGAAACAAGTTCAAAATAAACAAAATAATTCCACCTTCCTTAGCGCTTCCAGAAAACTATGATCCATACACTCCAGAAGGACATAAAACAATCTCAGAATTACATGAAAAATCTGGCACTGATGAAAAAATGTACATCCAAGCAGAAGTTGAACTTATTCCTGAAATCGATGATGATATATCAGTAGAAAAATGGCAAAATCTAGTTACACTATGGAAAAATAAAATTGTCACACAGGCTCTGCCTCAGATTGTTGAACCACATGCACTTGATCACGTCTTAGAAAAATATTATCTAAATACAGATATCCCTACAATTGATTACATCTATTCTTTGTCCGCACTTGGTGCCAAGGATCCAAATGATTTACAACCAATTCTAGAATCAAATAATATTGATGAACTTTTAGAAAATGTAAAAAAATTGATGACAGTAAAATAACCCTAATTATACAATTATTCTAATGTCAACTAAAAAATTTTTAATTTTTGTAATTGCAATATTTTTGATATTCCCAGCGACTAATGTTTATGGACATGGACTAGGCATTGATACAATATCGTCTATAAATGTTGAAGGAAAATCAATCTCTATATCAGTTGAGATTCCAATGTATTTTGCCAAAGTAGATTCTCAACAAATAACAATCACTGCAACAGATGACGAATCAAATCAAACTGCAAAAAATATCACATTTTTAATTGGATTATTTCACCAAAATGAAATGATATTAAGAAATTACTTTTTTGCAGATAATGGCATTCTTGTTATCAAAGTAAAACCAACTACAGAAGGAGAAGTTGAGATTCATGGAGAACAAGATTCTCTCTTGGGAGCCTGGCATGGAACAGAATTAAACCCAATTGAAATCACAGGACCAATTTTTAATTCAGGAGGATTGTATAATTTCGAAATCGAAGTTAGAACTATTGATGAACCAACAAATATCATTGAGGACTCCAGCGTTTATTATGCTGATCTAAGCATTGTTGAGACCACAGAATATTTGCAAGAAGATTCACTTGGTAATGAGGTAAAATTCAGACTAAAATCTTATTTTGATAAAATCTCAAACCTAGAATACAACCCAGAAAATAAAATAGTCTCATTTGAAATGCCATTTGACTGGAGTGAAAAGCAAGTTTCTCATATACCTGTTATTCATGAGGAGGTTCATTTTCCCAAGGATTTTGCTGAATTTTTGTATCCCAGTTATACTGGAAAGGTAAATGGAATTGATTTGTTTAAGGCATCTGTTACCATTGATGATTATACTGAAGATGATGAAAGGATTGTCCACTTTGTTTTACTGCAAGATCATTTGAAATACATAAAGAATCAGATGAAAAAATCTGATGAGCCATTACCAGATAAAATGATATTTACGTTATTAGCTAGTGATAAACCTGGATTTCCATTAACTGCATACACAAAAAGCGAAGATTTTCAAGTTGATTTGTCATGGGATCCACTAGAAATTCAACCAGGTGTAAAAACAAATTTTATCTTTACAATTCGAGATGGAGCCACTGGAGAGCCTATCAGAAACTCTGATTATACTTTTGTAATTATTCAAAATGGAAACGAAATTCACAGAGCAACTGGAACAGCTCAAGTTGGAGGAGATTTCAAGCAATACAAGTTTGGTGAGGAACAAACAGGCCCAACCATAATTCGTTTTGAAAACATTAGAAATACTGGTCAAGAAACTGAATTCGGATTTGTAGTTGCTCCTGAATTTGGCTCAATCACCATGCTAATACTCATAATTTCAGTTATTGGAGTAATTTTCGTGACAAGACGAAATTCTTTTGCTTTAAAAACAAATTTCTAAAGTGCCACCAACTTTACGGTATCCATATTTTTGTTTATCTGAAAATCCCTTGTCATTGTGGAGATTTTTTCAGCATCACCATCAATTAAAAATAATTCCATGCATTTTTCTTTCTCAATCTTACTATGAAGATGTGTTGTGATCAAATCCTCAAAGTTATGAGTAATTCCAGAAACAATGTGATCAAATTCATCATTATGTACTACCAACAAAATTGCATGAATGTTTCCAGACAGATCTGATTTTTGTTTTTCTTCAGCAACAAATGCTCTAATTCCCGCTCTGATTGCCTCTGATCTGCCAGAAAAACCCATTGATGATTGTAGTTTGTCAAGTTCTGATAGAATTTCATCGTTTAGTGATATTGAGACAATTGGCATACGTCTATTATTATTAATTATCTTATAAGTTTAGCAATAAATATTATTAAGATTTTGTAAATTTATTAATAATTTACATTGAAGATTCGCCATGATAAATCAAATTAAACTAGCAATCATTGCAATAATGATTGTTATACCATTAAGCTCTATTGTAATTTATACAACTGATTCTAAAATTCAGCAAGAAAATACAAAGACAAAACTTTACGTCATGACATCATTTTACCCACTGCATGAATTTGCACAAAAAGTTGGACAAGACAAAGTAGATGTCATACTACTTGTCCCAGTTGGTGTTGAGCCACATGATTGGGAACCAACAATACAAGATGTTCAGAAAATGCAGAATGCTGATCTCATAGTGATTAATGGAATTGGATTTGAAAGTTGGGTTGATAATCTAGATGAAATAAATTATTCTGGTCGAATAATTGATACAAGTAATGGAATTTTTTCAAAAAGTGAACAACCAATTAAAGAATCCATTAAAATCAACAGCCACTTTCAATCAAATGATCCACACATTTGGCTAAATCCCATAATGGCTAAAATTCAAGTTCAAAATATTGCTGATGCATTTTCTAAATCCGATCCTCAAAATGAAAAATTTTATCAACAAAATGCAGAAAAATACAAAAATGAATTAGATCTACTTGATAAAAAAATTCGAAATGAATTATCTAACTGTACACATGATTTTATTGCATTTCATGATGCCTTTTCTTATTTTGCTGATGAATATAATCTGAGTCAGCATTCAATAATCTCATCAAATAACCCACATGCAGAGCCTACTGCAAAAATTTTACAAGACATAATAAATACTGCAAGAGAATTAAACATCAAAGTAATTTTTACTGAAGAAACAGTTGATCATAGAACATCTCAAGTGATTGCAAATGAAATAGGTGGAAAGATTTTAGTTTTGTCACCAATTGAGATTGGAAATGATCAAAATTACATTTCAAGAATGACTGAAAATCTAAATAATTTGAAGGAGGCATTGTGTTGAAGGTTCTAGAAATTGAACATCTTACAGTAGACTATCCAGGAGTAAGAGCACTTGATGATGTCAGCTTCACCGTAAATGAAGGTGATTTTCTAGGCATAATTGGGCCTAACGGAGCAGGAAAATCAACTCTTTTTGCTTCAATGCTTGGAATGAATACGAAATACAAGGGAAAAATCAAATTTTTTGAGATAGATATAAAAAAATCAAAAGACTATCTCAAACAAATTGGTTATGTTCCCCAAAAACCAATTTTTGAAAAAAACTTTCCTGCTACTGTTATTGATGTTGTAAGAATGGATTTAAGAAAAGAATCAGAAAAAAACAAAATTGATGAAATACTTCAGCAGCTATGGATTCATGAATTAGGAAATAGAAGAATAGGTGAACTTTCTGGTGGACAACAACAACGTGTATTTATAGCAAAGGCTCTTGTAAACAATCCAAAACTTTTGATTCTTGATGAACCAGTGACTGGAATTGATCAGCAAAGCACTGATCTCTTCTATAGTATACTCAAAGAGCTAAATTCTAAACAAAAAATTACCATAATTTGGTCATCTCATGATCTTGATGCTGTCAAACAACTTGCAAATCATATTGCCTGTCTAAACAGAACATTATTCTTCCATGGTGAATCTGATGAATTTTTTAAAAATGATGAGCTCGTAAAGCAATATTCAGAGGCCTCTATGCAGGAGCACATGCACCATCATTAATCATGTCTTTAGAAATTCTTTCCTTTGGATTTATGCAAAGAGCCCTCATCTCAGGAGCTGCAATCGCAATTTTATGTTCAGTTGTTGGACTATTTCTTGTTCTGAGGAGATACTCTTTGTTTGGAGATGCTATCGCGCATTCTTCTTTTGGAGGAATTGCTCTGGGTCTTATGGCAGGTATCTATCCTTTGTGGACAGCTTATGGTGTATCTTTAGTAAGTGCATTAATCATTACTAGAATCAAAGATAGATTTAACATCTCAGGTGATGCATCAGTTGCAGTTCTTTTATCATCAGGAATTGCAGTTGGATTGGTAATCATTGGAATTTCAGGTGGATTTACTATTGATATCTTTAGTTTTCTTTTTGGTAGTATCCTACTTGTAAGCGTTAATGATACAATAATGATTTTGGCATTAACAGGAATCATTCTAATCGTTGTCTTGTTGTTGTATAGACAATTACTATATTCTACATTTAATGAGGAACAGGCTCAAGTAAGTGGTATACAAGTTGAAAAAATCAACTACTTGATTGTCTTTATGGCCGGAGTGACAGTTGTTACTTCCATTCAATTAGTTGGTGTTTTACTAATTTCGGCACTATTTGTAATTCCTAATGTAACTGCAATAATGTATGGAAAAGGTTTCAAACAAACAGCCCTTCTCTCAATCACATTTTCAATATTTTCAGTTGTTACAGGAATTCTTGTCTCCTATGTGTTTGATATTGCCCCAGCTGGTACTATTGTTTTACTATCAATTGGTCTTTTTGCTGGTACAATTGGAATAAGATCTACAGGACTTGTCAAGACATAATTAGAGAATTGAGTCTTCTTTTGTCTTTGATGTTTTTAACAAAAAATAAAGATGTTGCAATAATTCCTAATGCGATTAATGGAGATGCCACCTCTGCATACTTTAGTTCAATTTTCTGAACTGATTCTATAGGAACTACAACTGGAACTTCAGTTAGCTTAACCATAGCTAGTTTGTTTCCTTGTTGTTCTACGAACCAAACATTTCCATTATCATCTGATGTTGTAAACTGGGCAAATGAAGTTGCAGTTGGAATTGGCACCTCAATTAGATCATTATTTTCTGGATCATAAGCTCCTATACTATCTACAGTATGCTGAGCAAACCAAACATTTCCATATTTATCAAATGACATTCCGTATGGTAATGCATCCTTGTTTGGTACATACACTCTTTCAAATGTCTCTAATATCGGATTGAATTTTGCAATAGCAAGTCCTGTATGTTCTGCTATCCAGAGATTTCCTTTATCATCAAAAAGTAATGCCTCAGGTGCACCTAAAGGTGTATCTGGAGAAAATTCTTTAATGCTATTATCTCTTGGATTAATGTATCCTATTTTTCCGGTACCTGATTCAGTAAACCAAATTTTACCCTCAGGATCAATTGTTAATGCAAATGGAAGTGATTCTTTTTGAGGTAGACGTATCTCTTTAAATGTTTGTTGGTTTTGATCGTATCTTAAAATCACATCTTTGTTGACAATTGCTATCCAGATATTTCCTTCAAAATCAGATTGAATAAATGTTGGGGTGTTCCGTGAGATAACTGGTTGCACTTTAGGTAGACTAACAGTTGAGATTTCATTTGATGCTGGGTCAATATATCCAATTTGATTTGATGGCGTATCAGTAAACCAAATCTTTCCATTATCATCCATTGTAAGTATCATGGTAGTCAAACCTTCAAAAGAAAATGATTCAAATTCTTTAGAATTCAAATCAAACCTCCAAATTTTTGGTGCAGATGGATCGCTTACCCATATTGAATTCTTTCCGTCATAAAGTGGATAGAGAGGTTTTGATAATTCTGGTAATTCATACTCTATAATCTCTGTTTTAAGATCATTTAATCTTGGTTTAACTAGTAACATTAACAATACTGACTCGTTTGCATTTTCAGTTCTTTGTGCCTCAACTTCTACTTGCCACTCTCCGGAAAATCCAAATGTTAGATCTCCTTTGAATTCTTTTGGTCCCTCATCTTGCTCAATAATTTCAATTGGAATTTCTATTGGTGATATATTTTTTTGAGGATTAGAAATTTTTATTTTTAATTCGTTTGAATCATACAATGGATTATTGTCAAAGTCAGCGACTTTGACAATAATAGAATTTGAACCACTAATAAACGGTGTAATCTCAATATCAAATCTTGCATTTTCTGAATATTCTATAGTTTTAAAACCATAGAATGCTTCTTTGGCGTCTACTTTCTGAATTTCACCTGCAGGCAAAGTTCCATTAGCAAGTAATGCAACAACCCCTAACAGAATAATTCCTAATGTGACATCCAGCTTTAGCGATCTTTTTAATGACTTGTGAACTGAACTCGATTTTAATTTAACTGCTTTTTCTCCTGCCTTTTGAACTCTAAACTGAAAGAATCCTCCCAATCCTACCAAAATTGCAGCAATGGCAATCTTTGCTATGATCAATTTTCCATAAGTAGATTCAGTAATTATTCCTACATCACTTTCTAAAAGCCACATCAAAGTTGGCCCTGAAATGATTACAACTCCTAATGCAATCACAAATGC
>Ga0224497_10000839_pt1 | contig 20445 bp, 21 predicted proteins | sample SF_Jul11_sed_USG_4_FD_167970 | JGI IMG/M metagenome (GOLD analysis project Ga0224497, IMG submission 167970) | Sediment microbial communities from San Francisco Bay, California, United States - SF_Jul11_sed_USGS_13 | ecosystem: Environmental > Aquatic > Marine > Sediment | place: USA...
GGCGGAAGAGTGATCCCTTCTCCATGCCATTGAAACACGAGAAAGTCCTGTGGCGTGGCACTCAAGATGGGATCGATTTTCCCCATGTCCGTAAGGGACACGGAGCTCATGCCAATTTCAAATTTCGGCCCTGGTGCCACCAAACCACCCAACGCCTTGGCTAACAGTTGCGCTCCGAAACAAATGCCCAAGACAGGAATATCACGCGCGAGAGCTGTTTGCACAAATTGGAGTTCGGCAGCAATCCACGCATCAGGATCATTGACCGACATCGGTCCGCCCATGATGAGGAGAAAATCGCCTGGATCTGCAGGCAAATCCTCAACAGGCACGACAATATTCCGGACAGTATACCCACGAGTCTCTAAAGCCCGACGAAATACCCCAGGACCTTCAAACGGGACATGCTGGAGGCAAAGCGCAACCTTCATGACGTAGTTTTTTGGTCGGTTCAGCGCACGGAGCCAATCAACGAGCGACGGGACGCAGCCTTTGTCACATTCACAGCCAGGGAATAGTGAAACATGTCAGGCGAGAAGAAAAGACGGGGCAAGAACACGTGGAGAGGTCTATGAATGTCCGTTCAAGGCAAAACCATTCGCAAACACGGGCTGGTGACCATTTTTCTTATTCACGCATTCCACCAGATGCCAAAACCGCAAAGGATTCACCTTCTTTTTACTAACCACCATCAGGCAGGTGCCTTCCAAGACGGTATGTAACGCCAGATCGGTTCTGAATCCAATATGCTTACACAGGGGAGAAATCCATTTTTCTACCGCCGCGATCATCTTATTTCCATTGCTAAAGTGATTCAGCATAATAATCCGGCCACCGGGTTTACACACTCGAATCATTTCATCCACCACACTTCGATAATCGGGGACCGCCGTGACCACGTAAGCCGCCATCACAATATCATAGTGATTATCCGGAAGATCCATGTTCCCGGCATCCATTTTCTTGAGAGTGACATGATTCAGCCGGTGCTCCTGCACACGACGTCGAGCATGTTCCAACATGCCATCTGAGAAATCGATACCCAGCACTTCGCAACAGGAGGGGTAGAGAGGGAGGGCTTCTCCGGTGCCTACGCCGACCTCGAGAACCCGATGTCCAGGCTCAATGGGAAGGCCCCGCACAGCCGATTCGCGTGATTGCTGAAACACCTTACCAAACGTATGGTCATAAACAGATGCGTACGCACTGTATACACGCTCAACTTTCTTAAGATCCATAGTTTCTCCATGGTGGTGTCCTTGGCAGTCCACACCCATTCGAGGGAAATTGACGTTCGACATTCATACCTTGTAATTAAGAGATTGCTTACCTGAGGCGAGAACCCCAAATAACTGCGTGCCGTAGGGGGACGGTCCACCTAATTTACCTAACAGGGCGCTAATCTACCGAAGTGGCATGAGGGAGTCAACTACAATTCCCTCCTCCATTCACCTCCACACCCTTAAAATGTGGTTTCCTAAAATGTGGTCTCCTGTGGACATGATCACTCTCAAGTCGTACGTGCGCTCCAGGGATTGCAAAGGCTTGGGGTGTCCTCTACAATTCCGTCATTCATCCTGAGTCATACCTGGAAAGTCCCAAGGAGGATGCTCATGGTTTCATTGCCGTCTTCGTACATTCGTCTCCTGCTTACAATTTGTGCCATTACGGTGATCGGCGTGAGTGCGCACCCATCAATCTCCTCGGCCATCGACCTGTCCATCACGCTGGAACAAGCCCATGAGGCAATGGCAGCTGGTCGCAAAACCATGGAACAAGCCGAGTCGGTAGAGGATGTGGCTGCAGTGATGAAAGCTTCGGAGCGTGCGATTCGAGTTGGCGCTGACCCCGAAGTGGAACCATGTGGTGCGCATGCGATATTACGCACCAGACGTTATTGGCTGGAGTACTTTGGCCGCCGCGAGGCGGCAGAATCCAAACGACAAAAACAAGAAATTCGAATGCCAGAGTCTAAAATACAAGAAATTCTGGAAATGCCCTACCTTGAAGTTGAAATTCGGTTCTGCGGAGAGGATGAGTTCTTTGCTGAAGGGGCAGAAGTTGCCCTTCAACAAGGTTCAACGACGATTCGCCCTGTTGATATCGGCCCGGCGGAGCGGGGCCGGAAAAATCCAGGAGACAGGGTCAGCTTCCGGTCCAGGTTTACTGCACGATTCGCCTATGCCGACTTCGATCCACAAGCACCGGGAAGCCTCGCGGTGTTCTTTCCTGATGGAAAACTGATCGATATCCCTGCCGACTTCTCAAAAATCCACTAGCCTCATCATCCCCAAAACCAGGCTACCGGAATCAGGAAGACCAGTCATTTCATTTATAACTTCGCTAACCCTGTGCTGCGCTATTCAAACGCATTCTGTGCCCCCTAGACCCCTCTAGCATGGGGCTTCAGGCTTCGCTTGGTTCCGCTATTCCCTCAACCTCGCGTAGGGTATACAAGTGATGATAGAGCCCCCTCTTGGCAAGTAATTCTTCGTGCTGGCCTTCCTCCACAATCGTGCCTTTATGCAATACCAGAATTCGATCCGCCCGCTGAATGGAAGAAAATCGATGAGCGATCATCAGCGTGGTGCGGCCCTTCATCAGTTCGGTTAACGCTGACTGCACCAGCGATTCCGACTGGCTATCCAACGCTGAAGTGGCTTCATCCAGGATCAAAATTCTCGGGTCTTTAAGCAACGCCCTGGCAATCGCAATGCGCTGCCGCTGCCCTCCAGACAAATTGATCCCTTTCTCACCAAGAATCGTGTCATAGCCATCTGGAAGCGACTGTATAAATTCATGCGCATTGGCTCGGCGACTGGCCTCAATCATGTCCGATTCAGGGGCATCTGCTCGACCGTACCGGATGTTGTCCGCGATCGTTCCGCCAAATAGCAGCGTTTCCTGCGGCACAAGTGCCAACTGTTGATACAAACTATCCACTTGAATGGATGTGAGATCATGCCCATCGATAAGCACACGGCCGGCGGTTGGGTCATAAAAGCGATGCAGTAAATTCACAATAGTCGTTTTCCCTGCTCCAGTGGGTCCCACCAACGCCACGCATTCTCCAGCTTGAATCGAAAAGGACACAGCATCCAACACAGGAGGCCGGCCCTCATAGCCAAATTGGACTTGATCAAACTGCACCTTCCCCTGAATGGGCGTTAAGGCCTTCGCCATCGGACTATCCTGAATTTCCAGTGGCGTATCCAGGAGCTCAAATACCCGGGTCGTTGCTCCTTGCACTTCTTTCACCTGAGAGAACATTCGAGCTGCCGACCCAAACGGGCCAATTAAAATCCCTGCAAATAGAACAAATGAAAATAATTCCCCAGGTGAGAGCTGGCCTTCGATGACCTGTTTGCCCCCATACCACAAGACGCCAATCGCCATTGAAAACGTACAGAAGGTGATGACGGGAACAAACACCGCCAACACCGCCGTCCGTTTCATGGTGGTCGCTAATAAGGTCTCCACGGCTGAACGAAACCGGGCATCCTCACGTTTGCCCTGAACAAACGACTTGACCACACGAATGCCTGACACCACTTCTTCAATCAACGTGGTGACGTGGGCTGTTTGATCCTGAATTTGCATGGATAAGACTTTCAACCGTTTCCCAAACGTCCGGGCGACGATGGCCAGCAAAGGCAAGAGAATGAGAATCAAGAGACACAACCGCCAATTCATCACCAAAAGAAATCCCACGCCCCCAATGATGGTCACGAGATGCTTCAGGGCATCCATCGGGGTCTCAGTTAACAAATTTTGAATCACCCCGACATCGTTCATTAATCGGGAAATCAATTCCCCTGTTCGCCGTTTTGCGAAAAAATTCAGTGACAACCGATGAAGATGCGAAAAGACATGGGTACGAAAATCCGCCATCACATGTTGAGAAGCGAGCGCGGTCAAATAACTATGAGCCATGGATAACAGGCCCTGTCCGATCACCAACCCGATAAAGACCCACACCATGCTTGTCAATTTCGGTAAGTCCCGTTGGACGGTAATCAGATCCCACAGCGAGCCGCCCAACCGAATCAGGAACAAGTTGCAGGCCGCAACACCCATCACCAAGACCCCCGCACCGACCATGGTCATCAGATACGGACGGAGGAAGGGAATAAACCGAGACAGATATTTCATAGAGGCCTTACACGAACAGGTGAAATTTTCAGTTGAGAGGAAGAATACGACGTCACCAAACCACAATCGGAGGGGACAACAAGGCGAGAGAAAAGACGAATCGGCGGCTAGTCGAGTTGAATAACCGATTCGATTTGATTTTTATTTAGAGCTACAAACGCAGAATGTTCAGTATCATTGATCAGCACATCCGTTAAGTTAATAAACAGGACAGACTCATCATTTAAGACATCTGAAATTCGATTTCGCATAGGCGGGATCAAGAGGTCTCCGACATAAGACGCCAGAGAGGAGCGGACCCGAATACGAGTTTTTTTCCCCTGGGTCATGTGCAAGCCCTTGACCATCCCGGCCTATGGAAATTAATTACGACGTTTGGCGAATTTCATTCGGCGAAGGAGTTTTTTATGTTTATGCTTGCGCATCTTCTTCCTCCGCTTTTTGACAACACTCGACATAACAGTACATTCCTGGGTTAATTCGATTCTGCACCCTGGGGGCCGGAGAGGATATCTCCACGCTTTTGGCGAACAAGTCCCGCAGTGCCGGCTGATTTCCTATCATAGGGTCAAGAAAAGTGTCAAGGAAATCGTCCGCATCATACCTGTTCCTTCACACAATAATCATCTACTTTCTATAAATTCTCTTGACCCCCTCCAGTAATCTTCTCCATTATAGAATTTCATGATTCTACTTCGATCCTGGAACAACCACTTTTGGGTGATATTGATAACCTTTTCGGTCCTTTTTTCACTTGCGGGAACAGGATGTTCGAAAAAAGTCCCCAAATACCCTGAGGACCACGCCCGATTCCAACGAGTGGTCCAGGCCATCAAAACACTGGAAACGGCCTATGTCAATCAAGATGCCTCGGCCTTCCAGGAATTACTCCTTCCGCTGGAAAATCTTGACCTCTTAGAGGCCAACGTTCGGGAAGACTTCGCCACGTTTGCCACTATTCAGCTGGACCTAACCATCGACCGCATGGTGATTGATGGAGACCGCATTTCAGCCTTTGTCTCGTGGCAAGGCAACTGGGAACGCACCCCTAAAGGAGCCTCCACTCAAGCGAACGGTCAGGGGGTCCTGCTGTGGAGTGGCAACCAAGTCATCCTGCTCCGCAGGACCGAAGGAGACCTGCCGTTTGGCATAACGCACCGTCCCAACTTTCCCTCTTAATCATCAATCCTTTTTCGCTGTTTCCCTCATTTTCATGGCTTCCTCTGTCCCATCACACCATTCCTCTCAGGTGCTTTCCACGGATTTCCTGATATTAGGCGCAGGGGTGGCTGGCCTTCGAGCCGCGATTGAATTGAGTCGACATGGGCGAGTCATCATGGTCGCCAAAGGTGGGCCACAAGACAATAATTCCTTTTACGCCCAAGGCGGCGTGGCCGTCGCGCTCAGTGAAGAAGACGACGTCGTTCTCCATTTGGCAGATACACTGAAAGCCGGCCATCAACTCTGTTCCCGGCCAGCCACCAAAGTGCTCGTTGGAGAAGGCCCCTCACGTATTCATGAATTGATCGAATGGGGAGCCAAATTCGATACGGTGGATGGCAAGCTGGCGTTCACCCGAGAGGGAGCCCATAGTCGTCACCGAGTGTTACGGGCTGGAGGGGATGCCACCGGCAGCGAAATGGTTCGTGCTCTCAGCGTCAAAGCCCAAAGCCTGAAAAACCTGACATGGATGGGCAATCATGTTGCAGTTGAGTTGTGCATCCAAGACGGACGATGCTGGGGAGCGTTAATTCTTGATGAACTGAGTGGGACGCTCAAGATCGTCTGTGCCCCGGCCACGCTTTTGGTCACAGGGGGGGCCGGCCAGGTCTATGCTCGAACCACCAATCCGGCCAATGCGACCGGAGATGGCATCGCCATGGCTTTTCGAGCCGGTGCCATTCTGGAAGACATGGAATTCGTCCAATTTCATCCAACTGCACTGTATCTCCCTTCGAGTCCTCCTTTTCTGCTGTCCGAAACACTACGAGGAGAAGGAGGGATTTTGCGTAATAATCGCTGCGAACGCTTCATGAAACACTATCATCGGAGCCAGGAGCTCGCACCCAGGGACATTGTATCCCGAGCGATCTGGACGGAAATGCAACGAACCAAAGCTCGCCATGTCTATTTAGATGTGACGCATTTGGGGGCAACATTTTTGAAAGAACGGTTTCCCACCATCTACTCGACCTGTTTACGGTACGATATTGATATCACGGAGGAATGGATCCCTGTCTCCCCCAGTGCTCATTATTTTATGGGCGGAGTCAAAACCGATCTGCATGGAGCCTCTACCATCCCAGGCCTGTTTGCGGCAGGAGAAGTGGCCTGCTCCGGAGTGCACGGTGCCAATCGACTGGCGAGTAATTCTTTGTTGGAAGGTCTGGTCTTTGGCTATCGCGCAGCCCAAGCCGCTTCAACATGTTCGACGACCGGCTCTTGCCCAAACTTTTCAGATTCCCCCCTCCTCCGAAAACCCAGTGGCCGTAAGATGTCCACTCAAGATGTGGAAAAAATCAGAAACTCTTTACGGCGTTTGATGTGGTCTAAAGTCGGATTGGTGCGAACAGGGAACTCATTAAAGAAAACCGTCGATCAGATTCAACAGTGGTCGCAAAAGCTGTCAGCTGCTCCGTGGAACCGGCCGGGATTAGAAACACGAAATATGGTTTTAGTTGGACAATGCATTGCCGAAGCCGCGCTTTGGCGAGCCAATAGTGTGGGAGCTCATTTCCGTGAAGATTTTCCGTACTATAAAGGATTAGCATGGAAAATCCATAGCCAATGCCAACAGGGAGTTCCCGCCAAGCCCGCTGAGGGCATCCCGAAAAAAACAAGAAAAACCAAGCGGCGTTGAATGTTATGAGGCTCGAGGGCCCGTGACAACCGGCCCCAAGAATCGTTCCAAGTTTTCCTGAAAGGCCCTCCACAATGCCATCGTTATTGGCCCACTCTTTCCTTGGCCAATAGGATCTTCTCCAATTTCCGAGACGGCCATAACTTCCAGACCCGTGTTCGTCATAAAACACTCATCCGCTTGAAGCACGTCTTCAGCCGCATACGCCCCTTCTTCCACTTCAATTCCGAGATCCCTGGCTAATTTGATCACCACTTCCCGAGTGATCCCCTCTAGAATACCGCAATCAACCGAAGGGGTATGCAAACGTTGATTGGCCACAAAAAAGACATTACTTGTCGTACATTCCGTCACATGACCATCCATATTCAACATCAGGGCATCGTAGGCTCCTGCCTGAACGGCTTCTTGCTTGGCCAGGATGTTGTTGAGAAAACTCAGGGACTTGATTTGAGGAGATTGGGCAGACTGTGGATTCCGTCGAACTGAGACGAGCTGCAATCGAACCCCCTGCTCTCTCATGCGAGCGGGATAGGGTACTAAAGGCTTCGCCATCACCACGACAGTCGGGCGGGCACAGAGACCGGGGTCAATCCCGAGTTCCCCTTCTCCTCGAGAAATTGTCAATCGGAGGCCTGCATCCTCAAGCCCATTTCGAACCAGCATTTCGGTCAAAATGGCCTCCCAGGCATCATCCTTGATTGGAAGAGTCAGGCCGATCAGAGCACAGGATTGTCGAAGTCGCGCCAGATGCCGTTCTAATAAAAAAATTCGTCCCTGGTAGACGCGCAGGGTTTCATAGACACCGTCCCCATATAAAAACCCATGGTCAAAAACCGAAATCAGAGCCTGCTCTTTTTCAACAAACCGATCGTTGAGAAATATCCACGTCATTTTATACCCATTTCATTAGTGGTTCCCTTTCAGAACCTGGAAAAAGGCTTCGGCTTTGTGAAGCGTTTCCTTATACTCCCGGTCAGGATCGGAGTCTGCCACAATCCCCGCCCCCACTTGGAGATAGCCCTGTCCTGCCGTGAGCAACAACGTGCGAATGGCAATATTCAAGTCAAGATTCCCGTTCCATCCAATAAACCCAATCGACCCTGTGTAAATCCCGCGACGAACGGGTTCAAGCTGCTCAATAAGTTCCATGCAGTGGACTTTAGGCACTCCTGTAATGGTACCTCCAGGAAACGTAGCTCGAAGGAGGTCAAAACCATGACAGACGTCGCGCAAACGACCGGAAACCTGGGAGACCATATGCATGACATGTGAATATCGTTCCACCGTCATCAACTCATTGACCCGAACGGACCCATAGTCGCACACCCGCCCCAGGTCATTTCGAGCCAAATCAACTAACATAAGGTGCTCCGCACGTTCCTTTGGACAAGACAGCAGATCTTCTGCCAACCGTCGATCGTCCTGGGTTTCTATTCCTCGAGGTCTGGTGCCCGCGATAGGACGCATATCCGCATATCCCCCTGAAAGCCGGACTAATCGTTCAGGGGAATTACACACGATGACATCGGACTCCAACACGAGAAAGGCCGAATGGGGAGAGGGATTTACCTTGCGCAATTGCCGATACACGTCGGCTCCGGCTTCGGCTTGGCTTGCAAAGCCTTGAGTCACTTTCTCCACCCGGAATCGATGAGAGAGATTAGCCTGGTAAATATCCCCCGCAGCAATGAAGTGCTGGCACGCACGCACGCGATCCATATACTCCAAAGACGATTGCTCCCCCTCTATACGAATCGAAGACATGTCAGGGGGCATCTTCTTTGGAAGACTCTCAGTAATCATCACTTTGGCTTGCAGATCAGAGAGGCGCGCCCGCCCTTCGCGATACAAGTGATCCCAGCTTTCACTCGCCAATCGCTCCGGCGAAGGCGCAAATATCAGCCAGGCCCCTGGCGCGTGATGATCCACTACCACAAAGATCTCGACGAAGAGAAAGTACAGATCAGGAAAATGCAGATCATCACGCGCGTGTTCTGGTAACACCTCAAACATGCGAGCAAGGTCGTAACTGAAGCAGCCGATCGCTCCTCCTTGGAAAGGCGGGAGGTGAGGCCACGAATCAGTAGGCTGACTAACGAAGGTACGCTGCAACAACGCGAATGGATCCCCGATGTGCGTTTTCTTCGAATCTGTATCTAGGGAAAACGATTCACACGTGCGGCCCTTCCCCCGCAACACGCGGGAGGGATCGCACCCCAAATATGAAAAACGGCGCGCCACGCCTCCTTGAATGGCATCATGCTCCATGAAAAATGAATGCGGAGCATAATCGGTCACCCGGCCATAGAGGTCAAAGGGATCGTCAAAAGCAGGGAAACAATGCTGAATAAGGGGAAAACACGGAGTCGAATGAAGCGAGGAATGAGATCCTCGTTCGGCATGCTTGGGAATGGCGGACAACGGTTACGGGCTACCTGATGAAGGAGTTTTCAACGCCCGTATGGCGTCTTCAGGAGACAACAACCCTTTTTGCACCAGGGTATCGAGCAGATCTTTGACGGCTTTTTCAGAAGAGCGCCGAATCCCGCGAACCCGAACACCAGGAGGATAAAATCGAAGAAAATCAGGATTCGTCACCCGTATGGTGACCGACTCACTCTCTCCATAGGGTGACAGTTCCGGCCCTGTACTGGGAATCCTGAAAAAATGTTTTCCATCCTCAGTCATTCCATCGGATCCTTGGATTCCAACTCGGCTGGAGATCTCTTTTCCAGAAATTTCCCGGACGGAATCCACTACCAGGATCAAGGAATCTGCAATTAACGGATCGCCCGTTTGGTTTTTGACCTTCACCGTATATTCTACTTCACTGACTGACGTTAATAGATCGTTTCCAGAGAAGGGATCGAGGTGCTTATATTGAACAACAGGCACCACCCCACCCGTTAAATCCGGCAAATCATCCACCCCCGATGAAGTGGCCCACACGGGATTCCCACTCGCTGCAATCGCCAGAACCATGAGTGACACGAAACACTTCACCATAATAATGTTGGCCCAAAAATGAAACCGGGAATGAACCAGCGAGGAGGATTCATGATACTCCATCTTCATTTCGTGTACCTTACCATACCGATATTGAAAAAGGGGCCCTTAATTGCTTGACATGATTTGTGATTTTTTGCTTGAATGTATCCCCTTCCAACGACTCGCCTTGCCGATTGAAAAAATGGCACCTTCTCAGGATCCAATGTTTGCGGGGCTGGGACAGGCAATGCGAGTGGGGACGGACCTTCTTGCCGCCCTTATCGTCGGTGGATTCCTTGGTTGGTTAATTGATTCGTATGCGTTGGATACCACACCGTGGGGTGTGGCGATGGGGCTGGTGCTGGGATTAATCGCTGGGGTTCGCAACGCCTACCGGGCAGCTCAGCGCTGGAAACAATGAGTCGTTAGACACAAGGTTTAGTTTTGGAAGATCCGTTACATCCCTTCGAGCTTCATAACTTTCTCCCGCTCTCCATTTTCGGTCTTGACGTTTCTGTCAATAAGGCCGTCTTGATGATGTGGGTCGTGGTGGGGCTTGTCACGCTCTTATTATTGAAGGCGGGTGGGGCCAGGGCACTCGTGCCTTCTAAGCTCCAAAGTCTCGCAGAGTTGCTGGTCGATTTCATTCGCGGGATTATCCACGATACGATGGGGGCCTCTGGGATGCGATATTTCCCGCTCATCAGTGCCCTCTTTTTGTTTATCTTATTTTCAAACCTGGTCGGTCTCATACCGGGATCCTATACGATTACCAGCCAAATTATTGTGACCGGGGTGTTCGCCGTAGGCGTCTATCTACTCAGTCTTATCGTAGGATTCCAACTCCATGGCGCTAAATTTTTTGGGATACTCGTTCCTCCTGGCACACCAGGGTGGCTACTTCCCTTAATGATTCCCATTGAATTAATCAGCCAATTGGCCAGACCGATCTCCCTGGCCGTCAGGTTATTCGCCAATATGACTGCCGGGCATGTCATTCTTGGCGTGTTGTTCGGCCTTACCATTGCAGGCGGCCTCATGATAGGGTGGCTGCCTTTTTCATTTACCATCGCACTCTATGGCTTAGAAGTCGGGATTGCCTTTATTCAGGCCTATATTTTTACGGTTTTAACCTGCGTCTACATTGGCGACGCGATGCATATGCACTAACTCACGCTCGAACGACACGATAAGAGTACGTTTACAATTAGTCCCTTTTAAACTGGGAGGACAACACTACAATGGATTCTGCAGCAGCAGCACTTTTGGGAATGGGCCTAGCAGCGGCGGGCTTCGCGGGTGCCGGGATCGGCATCGGGTATATTTTTGGAAAAATGATTGAGGCGGTTGCCCGTCAACCAGAGGCAGAAGCCAGGGTCGGCAAGTACATGTGGATCGGGTTTGCATTGGTCGAAGCCATCGCGCTCTACGGACTGGTCATCGCCTTTATCATCATGGGCAAAGGATAAAGGGCTCCTCACCTATGCCACAATTTGACTCACATTTCTTTTCGTCACTGATTTTCTGGGAACTCCTGTCATTTGGGATCCTTCTATGGGTGCTCTATAAGTACGCCCTCCCCCCGATCCTGGAAACGCTGGAAACCCGAGAACGAAAGATCAGAGAAAGCCTCGACCAGGCCGAGCAGAACCGGGTAGCCGCAGAGCGAAAGCTCAAGGAATACGAAGCCAAGCTTCAGTTGGCTGCCAAAGAAGTGGAAACGATCCTGACAGAGGCCAAGCAACAAGCTCAGCGACTGCTTGACGAAAATGAGCAACGGCTTCGTGCGGAATCCCAGAGGATTAAAGAGGAAACGACGCAAGACATTGATCGGGAGCGGCGGAAGGCTATTCAAGATATCAAGATCCAATCAGCTGAGTTAGCCCTCTTGGTTGCGGAGAAGGTGATTGGTCGAAGCTTATCAGACGACGACCATCGGCGATTTGCACAAGAAGCTCTCGCAGCCGTCGCTGCCCAATCAAAAAACTAAGCTTGTTCAAGTTCCCATGGAATAGCCTCAAGATCATGGGCTATTCTCTGCTGGGACCGCTTAAATCCAACTGTCACGCACAATAAAAAAGAGGGAAGGAACGCTTCCCTCTTTTTTTATGTTTTTTCCCCACTCACAAATTCAGACAAAAATACTCAACCGGGAACACTTCCAGGCAGACCCCTCAGCAAAACTCAGGGCATATTTTTCAAAACCTCCCTTGAGGGAAGGTTCCCTCCTCCAGCCCGATACCCTTCTAGGTCAAGCGTGACCGTTTGAAATCCTAGCTTTTTGAACTCCTCCACTAAACGGGATCTTCCAGGTTCTTCCGTCAGAATTCCCATTTGCGCCGGCTCAATCTCGATTCTCGCCAAATCGCCGTGAAGGCGAACCCGCACCTGCGTTATCCCTTGAGCAACCAAAAAGGCCTCGGCCTGCTCTACCCGGGAAAGATAGGCCTTCGTGATCGGGAGGCCACGGGTAATTCGTGAAGACAAACAGGCGGCGGCCGGCTTATTCCAGTTGGCTAAACCCAAACCTTTGGCCAATTCCCGAATATCCGCCTTACTGAGTCCCGCTTCGACTAAAGGACTCCGCACGCCCAGTTGTCGGGCCGCATTGATGCCGGGACGATCTTCGCCCAAGTCATCCACATTGGTACCGTCCACGATTGTCTGAAATCCCACGGCATCTCGAAGACCGGAAAGCAACCGGTATAAATCCGTCTTGCAATGAAAGCACCGGGTCGCATCATTTTTGACAAACGAGTCAATTTGCAACTGATCGGTTTTCACCAATTGCAAAGACGCGCCAATCGCTGCACTTAATCGTTTGACCTCTTCTACTTCCAAGGCCGGAAATGTCGGGGAAATCGCCGTCACTGCTTTGACCTGAGCCCCGAGTACGTCAAAGCCCACCTTTAACACGAGTGTGCTGTCGACCCCACCCGAAAAGGCGATCACGACCGATCCCATATGGCGAAAGAGTTCCTGCAAGGTCTCATACTTCCCTTGCAGAGTTGGTTCAAGGCTGAGCATAGAGAGGAAGGCTCCTTTTCTTGTTCGCGGTTGTCCGATTCAAGACTTCAGAAGCCGATCGACCTAATTGGCCGCAAGCCCCCAACACATCGTCTCCCCGACTTTTTCGGAGAAACACATCCAGTCCTTTATTTCTGACAATACATTGAAAGGTATCAATCACATCTGATGACGGACGCCGAAACGGATTACCCGGAAATTCATTAAACGGAATCAAATTCACCTTACACCGAATCCCTTGTAAGAGGCGCACCAAACGCTTGGCATCATCAGGTGAGTCATTGACCTCCGCTAACAACACATACTCGAACGTCAGGGGGCGCTCGCTAAATTGGGTATAATGGCGACAGGCATCGAGCAATTCGGATAAATCATAACGCCCATTCACCGCAGGCATCAGACGTGCCCGTTGCTCGTTGGTCGTGCCATTTAAAGAAATGGCCAGATTCACGCCTAATCGTCGCACATCTGGAAATCGCGGAATCCATCCCGCGGTGGACACCGTGATACGTCGAGGCGAGAAACCCAACCCCCATTCAATATTGGTGAGACGCTGGATCGCTTCGGCGACCGGCTCAAAATTCACCAACGGCTCTCCCATGCCCATGAACACCAGGGAAGACAGATGCTCTCCTTCAGGAAGATAGGCTTGAACATTTAACACCTGCCCGACAATTTCATGCGCGCGCAAACTTCGCTTCAGGCCCATCTCGGCCGTCAAACAAAAACCACAATCCAGCGTGCAGCCGACTTGTGACGACAGACACAACGTCCGTCGACGGCCATCCGGGATCAATACCGTTTCCACAGCCAGGCCATCCTCCAAATTCCACACAAACTTTCCTGTGCCATCGCTGGCAATCGTTGGAGGTAAAGACCCCATGCGGTGAATGGTCGCGACCTTTTGCAACCTGGCCCGGTCGGCCTTGGACAAGTTGGTCATCGACTCAATACCCACCACACGATGTTGGTAGAGCCATCGAAGGATTTGGGTGGTCCGATATCGTGGCCAACCGAGTTCCTGGATAAGGGCACTTAGTTCATCCGCGTCAAGGGCAAGGAGATTAAGTAGAGGGGTTATTGGGGTCATCACATCACTAAGTCCAACAATCAAATATTTCATCAATCATAGCATCCCTGCATCCCCAAGCCATGTCTCAAGGCAATTCAAGACAATCATCAATATGCGCTGCTAACACTAGGTATAATTACACCACAACCTGTAGTCATCTCTTTCAAGGCATGCTTTAAACACCGATTTGATCCATACCATACCTACAGACTATAAATCCTCTTCAAAAAATAATCTCGCCATTTCTTCCAAAATTTTTGTAGAAATTTTCGCAAATGCTCTCACCCTCAAAGCAGTCAACTCAAACATGAGTACCACGAGATAATACCTAATTAATTAAACACCTTAATCTATTGTAAGACGAACGTCATACCAAATATTGAACTCGTTAAACGGTAACCCACCAAGTTTAGGCTTTCATTTTCTAATAGAGTAAATTTTATAATGATCTCTTCACAAACATCCCATTGGTTTATAATCAACCAATCGTTATTCGTATATTTGTTTGAAGGCATCCTTTATAAGTAAAAATTTAAAGCTTGCTTGTTGACTTTGCTTTAAAACACGAATAGAATGAGATTCAACATATGGTGGAGCTTGCGAAATGGAGGATCAAAATGACCAGCTTAAAGATATTAGTGATGGGCTGGAACAGCGCATCAGTGTCTATGAGCGCAAACTCAAAGACCTCCAAAAAAAACGGGAGCAGGTAGGTGAGGAAATTGCGACGGTTGAGAAATACCTGGAGCTGGCAAAAACCCTCTATCGCGTCGAAGCCGACAAAGCGAAAGTGGCGAGTCTCTCCAGCCAGATCTTCTCGGATAAAGAGGGGCATCTGTCCTCAGCCGATTCGGATGTCGCGTCCAAGTCGAGAGAAATTCTACTAGGCCGTAGCAAGTACGTAGGTATGAGTGTGCCCGATGCAGTGTACATGGTTCTTCAAGAGGTAGGTCGCCCATTACACGCCAAAGAACTTTTTCAACGTCTCAAAGAAGGTGGGATGCCCATCCGGGGAAAAACACCGGTCACCTCGGTTGCCACATCCTTAAAACGGGACCCCCGTTTTCGCAAAGTTGGGCCAAATACCTTCGAAGTCAATCACGAGAAGTCCTTAACCAAAGCCGTCTGATAGGCAATGACGGACATAATTGAATGATCTGAAAGGGGGTGAGTGAATTGGCAGCAACGAAAAAGAAAGCCGCTCCAAAGAAAAAGGCCGCGGCCGCGAAACCCAAAGCAAAAGCAAAAACCAAGAAGAAGTAACCGCAGATCCCACCTGCAGTGCCACCGGGGGTGGGGCCACCCACTCCCGGTGTGTTTTTCTAGCCAATTTCCTCAAGTGCTCGCACAACAAATTCAAATAGCCTTATCCTGACGCTTGGGATTCCGGCATGCATCAGGTATGCTGGGAAACTTTCTTGTCCCACACCTATGCCGCTATCCTCTACCGAATATGAGTCGCTGACCCGCACCGCCATTCAAGCCGCCAGGCAAGGCGGAGCGATCCTTCTCGACTACGCCAAAAAGGGGTTTCAGATCCATAAAAAGGATCAAGCCATAAATCTGGTCACCGAAGCCGACCTCCGCTCAGAAGAATCGGTCATTCAGACCATCCGCCACGCGTTTCCCGAGCACCAGATTCTCAGCGAAGAACAGGGCCTGCAGGACATCCCCACCCATCCCGTCAAATGGATTGTCGATCCCTTGGACGGCACCACCAACTTCGCCCATGGCTTTCCCATGTACAACGTCTCTATCGGCGTGGAATATGAAGGTACGTGCGTCCTAGGAGTCGTCTACGATCCGACACGAGACGAGCTCTTTCTGGCACAAACAGGAAAAGGCGCCACACTCAACGGTATGCCGATTCATGTGTCGGCTACGCCCAAACTGAACGAAGCATTACTCGTCACGGGCTTTGCCTATGACGTGCACACGGCCAAGGATAACAATCTCAAGGAATTTTGCGCCTTCACAGTACGCACGCGTGGGATACGGCGAACCGGCACCGCCGCGATTGACCTCTGTTACATCGCTTGCGGGCGGTTCGACGGATTTTGGGAACTCCACCTCAATCCGTGGGACACCGCGGCGGGCAAAGTCATCGTGGAAGAAGCCGGAGGAAGCGTGACGGATTATGCGGGGAAACCCTATTCCATCTATGGCAACACCATCATCGCCACCAACAGCCGTATCCACCAGGAAATGGTTGAGGTCTTAAAGAGTTGCCGTCAACAATAATACCGATCTGTCCATCTCCCGGTTGATCCATGTGGGACAGAGGGTTGATCGGAGCCTCGTCCATTCAGCCTTCTCACTACCTATGGTCTCTGTATAATTCTTCACAAACCTCTTGTCATGCCGATTCGGCGAGTAGGCGTTGGATGGTGTGTTCGGTTTCTTCATAGCCCCCTTCGCCAATATGGGTGTACTGGATGTTTCCCTGTTTATCGATTAAGTACAGGGTCGGCCAATAACGGTTTCGGTACTGACGCCAGCTTCGGAATTCATTGTCGATCGGCACGGCATAGGGAATGCGGTGTTCTTGGATATACTCTTTGACTTTCTCCACATCATATTCATACTTGAATTCCGGCGAATGCACCGCAATCACGACGAGTCCTTTGGTGGCATATTTTTTGTGCCATTCTTTGACATAAGGTTCGATGTTTCGACAGTTCCAACATCCAAACGTCCAAAACTCCACCATCACCACTTTGCCACGAAGATCTTCCATCTTGACTGGCTCTGAGTTAATCCACGTCGAACTGATGATGTCAGGAGCTGGAGAAGTATTCGCAAAACTCAGGGAGGAAAAATACAAGAAGACACTCATCGTTCCGCAAAAAACCAAACCCACCGAAACTTCCATTGGCCTCTTGAGCATCGCCACATCTCCTTATTGGATTTCAGGACTTCCTTTGGTAAGGCACCACCATTCTTACTGCTCTGCTTGGTCTTTCTTTTCATTCACCTGTTACACAGTCATTTCTCCCAAATTTAACGACTGAGATATTAAGAAGGGCTTGAAGTTATTCATCGATTTTGCTGGTATGGCAGCATTCAATGAAAACAGGAGAAGAGAAGGATGATGAGATTTGAGCCAAAATCTTATGAAAAACAGAAATTTATTTGTGCAACGCAAGATGCGACCGCAAATCACATTGACCGGAGAGCATAACCACAATTGCAGATAAACACGGCGTGATTGTCGTTCATAAGGTATAGGGTTATCGGGCTCTACACGAATGACTGCTAACGACCCAAAGCGGACATAAGAAGAGCCCAAATTGACTCAATGTCCGTTTCCAGTTTCCCTTCAAAGTTGATGTGACGCAGCGTAGTTGTTCTGGAAAGGGACTAGAGTTAATGGAAGAAATTTATGATTAGGACAGAGTATTTAAGGTTTTTGCAATCCCTCAATAAAGATGCGGCTCCAGAAGATGTACGCAAAATCGCAAATCTGGTGCTTGCTAATTTAGATTATCTTGTGCCGCTTAGCACACACCAGGGGCAGCGGGTTAGGCACCTTGTTGCATTGGCACAAGTTAACTGGGATGTAGTTAGTGCTTATATTCAGCCATTAACAAAGCAGACCGATGAACAAGCCCTATCTATTACTCAGCTTCAAAATTTGTCAGTTGGCCCATTTCGTGGCTTTCTCAAACAGGAAGCCTTTGACCTGGCTAGCCGTTTGGTGTTGATTTACGGCCCCAATGGCACAGGTAAGTCTAGCTTTTGCGAGGCACTGGAGTATGGTCTTCTGGGCAATGTTACAGAGGCTGAAAGCAAGCGCTTTTTCGATCAACAAGAGTACCTGAAAAACGCCCAAACTAATAGCTTTGTGGAACCTGAAATTATGGGTGTAAATTGTCAAGGCTTTGTTATGCCGATTGTCGCCAATGAGGCCTTATATCGCTTTTGCTTTGTCGAAAAGAACCGCATTGATAGCTTTTCGCGTATTGGCGCCCAAGCACCAGTCAAACAAACTGAGCTTATTTCGACACTTTTTGGCATGGACTCCTTTAATGAGTTTGTTCGCAACTTCACCGCAGAAATTGATGGTAGGTATATTGATCGGATCGGAGTAAAAGCGAACGAATTGGGACAAAAACGCCAGGCGCTTGCTGGCTTTCAGTCACAGCTAATTTCCAATACCAATGAACTGCAAAAGCTGGACCTGGAAGAAATGGCAGTGGCTCGTCAATACCGTGACGGTTCAACCTTCAGTCAGATGGTGATAGAGCTTAATGGCGACGGGCAAAACACTGGTGTTATCCAGTGCCATGAAGCTGAACTACAGAAGCCGATAGCAGATAAGAGTAACGTAACTATTTCGGCTTTACAGACGTTTGCGCAGTCAATCAACATCAACCTGGCAGTACTAACCTCTAACCGACAAAAGCTTGCGACTGCCAGCGAACAAGTGTCGTATAAGCAGCTATATGAGGCTGTAGCTCAAGTACAGCCAAGCATTCCCGAGTACTGCCCAGCCTGTAAAACGTCACTCAATCAGGTTGTGATTAATCCCTATACTCATGCATGTGAAGAACTGCAAAAGCTGCAATATTTGGCCGCATTACAACAAACAGTTCAACAGCATGATCAGAGCATAAATCAGTCGTTGCTGGACCTTTCGCAAATCGTAAATATCTGCTGCATTAAATTTAAGGCAAATCCACTAATTACCTATCAAATAACATCTATTTGTAAGTGCACCATCGAGTGGTGGAACGCTTTGCATCAACCTTTACAAGATAGCTTTACCCCGTGGCAGCACTTAGAGGCTCAGGTTAAGTATCTGGAGGAAGACGATAAAGCGATTGATCAGGCAGCTCAACTGCGGGCGGCCAAACAGACAGCGCTTGACAGACTACGAGAGTTTGCTCAACAGATTATAGTGCTGCAAACACGCAGATGGACTGCTCAGCAAACGATTAACAATGTCCAACAAGCAATAGCTAAATTCGACATAGAAAACGCGCAACTTATCTCAGAAGTAGAAGCTGAAAAATCACTCGTCGCAAAAAACCAAGCTATTGCATCCTCATACACAGACTTCATAACAAGGCTGAATGCCTACAAAGACAGCCTTCCTAGTCAACTCGTTGCTGATCTCGGAGATATTGTCGTCACCCTTTACAATGCGTTTAATCGAAATGATTCGTCGGGTGAATTATTGGCAACAGTTAAGCTACCACTGGCCCAGAATCATCGTCTTGAAATTTCCTTCAAAACTAATCCACAGCAGTTCTTTGATGCGCTGCATGTGCTTAGTGAAGGCCATATCCGCTGCATCGGTTTAGCAATACTACTTGCTAAAAACCTTAAAGAAAACTGCCCAATTCTAATATTCGATGATCCGGTAAACGCTATTGATGATGACCACCGAGAATCAATTCGAAGAACACTGTTTGAGGATCAACACTTTGCCGACAAGCAGATAATTTTGACCTGCCATGGTGAGGAATTCTTCAAAGATATTCAGAATCTACTTCCTGCGGAATCAGCAAAGCGAACGAAAGCTTTTACCTTCTTGCCGCGGCTCGATGAGCCACACATTCGTATTGACTTTAACTGTGCGCCCCGAAACTACATCATCGTAGCGCGCAGTCATTTTAACCGAAACGAAATTAGAGATTCACTTTCAAAATCCCGCCAGGCACTTGAGTCACTTACAAAGGACAAAATTTGGCGTTACGTAAACAGTTATGGAGATGGAAATCTAAGTCTAAAGTTGCGCTCAGCGACCGCGCCTATCGAATTACGAAATCTGACCGAGCAGATTAGAAAGCAGATCTCAAAAGAGGATTTCAGACATCCAAATAAAAACACTGTTTTAGATCCGATAAATACCTTACTTAGCTTGAACGGGGAATCTCGTGAGTGGCGCTACCTTAACAAAGGGACGCATGAAGAAAGTGATCGTGAAGAATTTCATATACAAACAGTACAGATAATAGTTACGTCGTTGGAAAAGCTCGATGAGGCTCTTTTCTAAAGATTAGAACACTTTTTTGCTTGGGCGCTATGTCCGCTTTTGGCCGGATACCGACCATTTTAAGAAGGCCGCTAGTCTTAGCTTTGATCACACTTCTGTCTGTTCCGCCATCTCTAACGCGTCGTCCACTTCAATACCAAGATAACGAACTGACCTTCTCCCTAAAAACTGGTACATATAACAGGAGTAGCTCAGCAGGTTAACCTGCCTCACGTCAGGATTGAGACGGTGGGACCGAAACTCGCTTTTGGTAAATATTGGACCTGTTTTGCTGGTGCTTTTAACGTGTCATGGTACGTAATTTCGAATTCGACATCGTGATCTGGGGTGCTTCGGGTTTTG
>Ga0224497_10000840_pt1 | contig 20441 bp, 14 predicted proteins | sample SF_Jul11_sed_USG_4_FD_167970 | JGI IMG/M metagenome (GOLD analysis project Ga0224497, IMG submission 167970) | Sediment microbial communities from San Francisco Bay, California, United States - SF_Jul11_sed_USGS_13 | ecosystem: Environmental > Aquatic > Marine > Sediment | place: USA...
CAGCTCGTGCACAGCGAATATTAACGTTGCGAGATGGAACCATCGTCAACGACACCTCTCCTCCCATATGATATCGCTCCCTCAGACCGCATGATACCCCTCTCCCTCAAATTGGCTTGGCGTGAAACGGCCAATTCATGGTCACGTTTCGTGTTCCTCTTTCTCTGTATCGCCTTGGGTGTTGGAGCCATTGTGGCTGTAGACCTATTCGCCACTAATGTCGAACAGGCCATCTTAGGGGATGCGCGCGGACTGCTGGGCGGCGATATCGAGTTATCTTGGCGACGCGCCATGAGCCCCAATAGTCAGAAGGTCCTGGATTCCCTCTCAGAACGGCAAATCCTCATCTCGCATATCACCGAACTGGCGGGCATGGCCGCCGTTGAATCTGGCCAACCCGCTGCTCAGGGAACACAGGCAACTTCACAATTGGTTGAACTCAAAGCGCTGGATTCGTTGTATCCGCTCTATGGGCAACTGTTGGTTGAACCTGCTCAACCCACCGAAAGGCTTTTAGCACCCATTCCAGCCGGCTGCCAGCGACTCCCCTGTTTCGGTGCCATCGCGCAGAAATCGCTACTCATTCGCCTCGGTTTGAGCCTCGGCAGTGAGCTGCGTATTGGCCAAACAAATTTTCTCATCACCGGCATACTTGTCAAAGAGCCCGATAAGATTGCCACAGCCTTTAGCCTGGGCCCACGCGTGATGATTTCCCAAGAAGCGTTGGTCACGACAGAACTGGTCAAAACGGGAAGCCGCATTCATGAGCGATTTCGACTACAAGTGCCTCCTTCCACCAATCTGGAACAATGGCTTGGAGAACTTCGCGGACGCCTAAGCCAGGAAGGCGTTCAGATTAACTCTTACCGTGATGCCCAACCCAGACTTCGCCGCTTCTTAGACCAGCTCACGCTCTACCTTGGCCTGATCGGATTGACGATTCTGTTAGTGGGTGGCATCGGCGTGGCCTGTACCATTCAAGGATTTATCACGCAAAAAACTCCGATCATCGCTACGCTCAAAACCCTAGGCGCAGATTCTTCACAGGTCATAAAAATCTATCTCACTCAAAGTCTGCTTCTGGGAGGTATCGGCAGTCTAGCCGGCGGCATTCTTGGAACAGCGCTCCACCAGGGATTACCTCTGCTGCTTCAAGGCATCATACCCGACACCTTCCCGATTCAACCCACACTTCTTCCAATCCTACGGGGAATGGGCGTAGGCACCTTGGCGACTTTGGCCTTTTCCCTGTGGCCGTTACTGGCGATCCGTTCTGTCTCGCCATCCTTAGTTTTTCGGCAAGAGGTCGACTATGCCACGTTGCAAATCGAGGCTCGTGCCTGGACAACAAAATTGTTGGCATCATTAAAAGGCTGGTGGAATGATCGCGTGCAACGAATGACGAGCCTCTTAATCGCCGGGTGTCTGCTCGGGTTGGCCATCTGGCAAGCCCATTCATGGTCTCTCGGTCTATTCTTTTCTGGCGCATTTATTGTCGCCATTTTCGCCCTATTGGGTGGAACCAGTGTCTTATTCTGGATCCTGCGTCATATTCACCTTCCCCAAAAATTGTTATTGCGGCATGCCACGAGCAATCTCCAACGACCAGGGAATTTTACGAAAGCCATGGCCTTGGCAATTGGCATCGGCGTCATGCTGATGACCACGCTCTTCACCGTACAAAGAACGTTGCTTGATCTCATTGACGATCAAATTCCAGCGAAGGCGCCCTCATTTTTCTTCATCGATATTCAACCGGATCAATATGCGGCCTTCAAGCAGGTATTAGAACAACACATTCCAAATACACCCTACGATTTAGTCCCTGTCGTGAGGACTCGTCTCACCGCTATTGATGGCCAACCCATCAATCCTGAAGAACATAAAGGGAAACGAAACGGCTGGTATTTCACGAGAGAATATGTCGTCACGACCTTCCAAGCTCTCCCCAAAGACAATCTCCTGACCCAGGGCCAATGGTGGGAAAACACCCAATTCCAAAATTCTTTAGACAACCCTCAAGTCCAGAACCATCTGCCTATGCTCTCGGTGGAAGAAGATGCCGCAAAAAATTTAGGCCTGTCGATAGGATCGACTCTCACGCTCAATATTCAAGGCGTTCCCTTTGTCGCAAAAGTCAGCAGTATTCGCAGGGTCGATTGGGGCTCTTTTTCCATGAATTTTTTTATGATCGTGGAACCAGGCTCGCTCGATGGGGCACCGATCACCTACATCGCCACAGCCAGGGTGCCAAAGGCCATAGAAATTCCTCTACAACAAGCGATTGTCGCGGCCATGCCGAATGTCACGGCCATTCATGTGGGAGATGTCTTGGACAACATTGCGAAAATATTTCGCCAATTGGCCATGGGCATACAGGCCCTCGCCATCCTCTGCCTCATAACGGGGGCGGTGGTCATGATCGCCGCCATTTCTATCAACCGGTATCGTCGATTACACGAACTCGCCATTTTGAAGGCTCTGGGTGGAAGTCGTGGGCTTTTACTGTTTTCCCTCGGCACAGAATTTGGCCTGATTGGCGGGTTCGCCGGCTTTGTGGGAATAGGCCTCGGGTGCCTGCTCTCCTGGTCGATATTGTATTTCTTTTTTGACCTCACATGGACGCTCAATATGACCCATTTATTAACCGGACTCCTACTGACAATCATCCTGACCCTCCTAACAGGATTTCTTGGGACCTACCGGTTGCTAGGTTTCCCGCCACTCTCCGTCCTTCGTCAAGAATAACCACATATTCAGCGTCAACTTGGACGATGCCGACCACCGCTTAAATATTCTTCCTTATCTGCCTCCCGAGCCTGACCAAAAACGATACAGTTTGTATCGTTTCAGATATGGGCTCTTGCAGACATCAATCATCACCCCTTCCCGGTGAATTCCTAAGCTTTTGAAATGCGCTTTCAAGAATTTCAATAAACTTCCCTGTATTCCATGGGTTATGAGTCTCTATTCATTGAAAATTCCCTCATTCTCCCTGATCTATTATTTGGCACAAGCCTTGCTTTGACATTACCCCAAGGAGACAAAAGACCATGGAACTTATTTTTGCCATTTGCGTCACGGGCCTAGGGTTATTTGGAAGTATGTTTTTCATTTGGAAAGGCCACCACCAATAATCCTTACAAGAAGATGGCGTCATTAAAAAAAGGAGAGCTAGCCAATGTCCAAATCCATGCTGATTATTGAAGATGATGTGGTGAGTCGTGACCTACTTCGGTTGGTGTTTGAATACGATGGATTTCATTGCAGTGAAGCGGATAATGGGGAAATAGGATTAGCCATGCTGGAATCGCAGACGTATGATGCCATCATTCTGGACAATGCTATGCCGGTGATGACAGGGTTGGAATTCCTCGCTCACTTCCAACGCCAACCTGAGCAGGCTGATGTGCCAATCATTATGATCACCGGGTACCTCAATCGGGAAATTCGTGAGAAAGCCACTAAATTGGGCGCCTACGCCATTGTGGAGAAGCCCTATGATCTCGGCGAACTACGAGCTCTGATCAGTCAACTGACCGCGAGAATTTCTTCCCACACTCAGGAGCCGTCCCTCTTGCCGAAATAATCATCGCAAATCTTCTGGCCCCTCCCAACTTCATCTCAACAAAAAGAAAAGCCAGGACGGCCCTATTTCCGAAAAAAGTGTTTCAATAAATCTTTCCCCTCGTCTAACAATTTTTGTAATTCTTGATCATCACCCTGCAACACTTTTTCCAACCGTTCTTCCACTTTCTTTTGAACCTGTTTCCCTAAAATTTTGGTATCCAAGCGAAGCTCAGGATCCTGTACCGTCCCCAGGATCACAAATGGCAGAACCAACTGCCCTTCTTGCCTGACGACTTGTGCCATAGGAAGCCGTCGAATAATGGTATCCGCCAGAGCCGGTGGGATACTCAGGCTCCCTTGAAGGTCCACTGATTGGTCCAAACCAACCTTGCCCGCACTTCGAAGGGAAAAGTTTGGGGCATGGGCGGTTAATTCCCGAATGGCTAATCCGTCTTTTTCAAATTCTGTCTTGGCATCAATCACCGAAAACCGGGTGGTACCGGTAGATTGTCCAAGCACTCCTGACATCTGCAACGCATCCTCTATGGCTTTCACCAGATCAAAGCCAATAATTTCTCCATTCCGAAGGGTCGCGTGAGTAGGACCAGCATATTCTGGCATTGTTGAAAGTGGCACCACGCCCTTCACGTTCCATTCCAATTCCCCAACCGCTGTGATGCTGAGTGAAGAGAGCCTCACAACTTTCACCAGTGCCTCGGCTGAAAAATCTTTGAAGGTCCCCTGCGTAGAAAAAGTCAAAGGAGGACTCAATCGATTCAGAACCCCTTGAGCGGTCAACGTTCCCTCAAACGCCTTGGCCTTAAACGATTGGAGATTGAGTGTATCCCCCTCAATAATCTCGGCTGCAAATTCGAGCTGTTCGAAAGCAAAGGGTTGTTGAACGGGAAGAGAGACAGGGAGGTCTTGCGAAAAAAGTGTTGGTGATTCACCGACCAGAGAAAACCGAGTAGGGGTACCTTTTCCTGATAGATGGATAGTGGACTGCCCAAGGTGCAGATTCAGACGAAGAGGGTCGATCATGACTTCGTCAGAACCGGCCTGCTGGCCTTGGGGAAAAATCGAAGCCGCGAAATGCGCCTGCAATTCAGATAACCCTACGGAGGGAGGCAATCCGAGTTGAAGAGGAAGATCGTCCGCCGATACCTTGGGAATCTGCATATCTCCAGTCAGTTGCCCATTAATCATTTTTCCTTTAGCCGTCACGGCCACCTTGCCAATAAGACCATCCATATCGAGGTCAGGAATGTCTAAGTTGACCTGAATGGGGCCAAATCGCCCGGTGATATCCAGAGGCATCTGATAAGGCATCAACATGCCCTGCAACTTCATAAGGGCCGTTTCCCCAATGGCCACCGATTCTGTATTCAAGGTCAAGTGATCAATCTGATACGCTTTCGAGGGTTGCTGGCTTCGATCTTCAAACTGTAGCGTTCCGCCACTGAAAGAAAATTGCTTCACGGCAAAAACGCCCAACCAGGGGGACACTGTATCCGGCGTTTCCGACTGTTTGGTTGCAATCCGACCGGAAATAGGAACATCTCCAATTGTCGAAATATTGAAGTCCCCCTTTGCCGATCGAATAACCTGCACTATGGCACCTTCAACCACAACACGTTCGACTTGAATTCGCCGCTGCAAAAGCGGTTTCCACTGGACAGCCACCTGCACGGATGGAATGGTCAGAAATGGGCGTGAACTGAAGGCAGGATCATCGGCAATGACCACCTCCCGTAACTGAGCACCTAATATCGGATAAAGAGTCAGTCGAACATCTTGAACGTCCACAGGTCGATGAAGCACGTGCTCAAGAATGGGTAAATATTGATCTCGATACCGATTCAGATCAAGCAGAAACGGCAGCAGAAGAATCATCAAGACCAGAATGACCAAGACACTGGCCACGACAACCATAAATTTCCTCATGAAAATAGGTTCCTACCTTGAAAAACGAGGGGATTCGCTATTCTATCAGATCAGATCCCCACAATAGGAACGCGAATGAATACTTGTCGACACGGCCTCTTCTATCAGGTATCTTTTCTCTCTTAATTCATTCCTGAAAAGTTTCATGATGACTGCTCCAATCAACCAGCCTTCGCACTTACCCATTCATCATGTGGTCTTAGTCGACGCGTCTGGCTTCATCTTTCGCGCCTTCCACGCCATTCAAATCCTCACACGCCCTGATGGGACTCCGGTTAATGCAGTGTATGGCTTTATTACGATGCTCATGAAGTTGCTGGATGATATGCAGCCCGATCACATCGCCATCATTTTCGATTCCGCCCGCAAAACGTTTCGCAATGACATTGACCCTTCATATAAAGCCAATCGAGCCGAAACTCCAGACGAACTCGTGCCTCAATTTGCCCTGGTGCGGGAAGCCACAGAAGCATTCAACCTGGACTGTATCGAATTAAACGGATTTGAAGCCGACGACCTCATCGCCACTTATACCAAGGAAGCGATCAATGAGGGAGCCGAAGTCACCATTGTGTCCTCGGATAAAGATCTGATGCAGTTGGTGTCAGATCGAGTCACGATGTTTGATTCCTTCAAAAACAAACGGATCGGCCCGGAACAGGTTCATGAAAAATTCGGCGTCTACCCTGAAAAAGTTGTGGATGTGCAATCCTTAGCGGGCGATTCGAGCGACAATGTGCCCGGGGTCCCTGGCATCGGCATCAAAACCGCCGCACAATTGATTCAAGAATTCGGGAATTTGGATACGCTTCTCGCTCGCACCTCCGAAATTAAGCAGAACAAGCGGCGTGAGAATCTTATCGAACATGCCGATAAGGCCCGTCTTTCGCGCGAACTCGTTCGCTTGCGTCATGATGTCCCCCTGGCTATTCCCCTGAGCCAACTGGGACGCCGCCAACCAGACCTGGTCCATTTAGAGCAATTCCTCAAAGACCAAGGATTTAAAACGATCTTGGCTCGAATTCAAAATCGGTCTCCCAAAAAATCATCTTCCACATCACCCAATTCACAGGCCCCTCATCGCCCACCCTCAACCAATTCGGACAAGGCGAAGGCTCTTACCCCTCAAACAATCTCTCAACCGCACTACGAATTGGTGCAAACAGTGGAAGCCTTACAATCGTGGATCGATAAAGCACTTCATCAAGGACTGGTGGCCGTGGATACGGAAACCACCTCGTTAGATCAAACACGGGCCGAATTGGTGGGCATCTCACTCTGCCTGCAACCAGGAACGGCCTGTTATATCCCTTTGGGGCATGTGGCACCAGGGGCCGCCACTTCTATGGATTTATTGGAACAGGGTCGGGTGGAATCTGAAAGACCCCAGCAAATTCCGCTTCAGCCCGCGCTGGACATGCTCCGGTCTGTTCTCGCTGATCCAAGCGTTCTGAAGGTCGGCCACAACATCAAATACGACATGGTGATCTTGGCCCGCTACGGCCTCCCAGTTTCATCAGTAGATGACACCATGCTCCTTTCCTATGTGTTAGAAGGCGGCAAGCATGGCCATGGCATGGACGACCTCGCGGGCCTGTACTTGGGACATACCACAATCAAATATAAAGAGGTCACCGGAACGGGCAAATCGCAAATCACCTTTGACCACGTTCCATTAGAGAAGGCTCTAGATTACGCGGCGGAAGACGCAGACATTACGTTGCGCCTGCACCAGACTCTCAAGCCACGTCTCCTTGAGGAACATCTCACCACGGCATATGAAACACTCGAACGGCCCTTAATCCCAGTGTTGGCGGCCATGGAACAAAAAGGCATCAAGGTCGACATGGCCCAGCTCAAACAGGTTTCACAGGAATTTTCCCAACGCCTCATGACCTTGGAACAAGAGATTCATCGCCTGGCAGGAAAAACCTTCAACGTCGGTTCACCCAAACAATTGGGTGAAGTCCTCTTTGACGATCTCAAAATGGAAGGCGGGCACAAAGGAAAAGCCGGGAGTTACACGACCGGAGCCGATGTCTTAGAATCCTTGGCCGCGCAGGGGCATGAATTACCGGAGAAAGTTTTGGAGTGGCGCCATTTGGACAAGCTCCGCAGCACCTATGCCGAAGCGCTCATTCACCAAATTAACCCACACACCAACCGTGTGCATACCTCGTATGCCATGGCCTCAGCAGCAACGGGAAGATTGTCCTCCACCGATCCGAATCTCCAGAACATTCCGATCCGAACCGAAGAGGGCCGAAAAATTCGTCGAGCATTTGTGGCAGAACCCGGCTGTCGACTGTTGTCTTTGGATTATTCCCAGATCGAATTACGCCTGTTAGCGGATATGGCTGATATTGCCGTGTTAAAACGGGCGTTTTGGGACGGACAAGATATCCACGCCCTCACCGCCAGCCAAGTCTTCGACATTCCGTTGGAAAAAATGGATTCAGGAATTCGCCGAAAAGCCAAGGCCATTAACTTCGGCATCATCTATGGCATCAGTGCATTTGGCTTAGCCAGACAGTTAGGCGTCGAACAGTCAGAAGCGGCCTCCTATATCAAATCCTACTTCGAGCGATATCCCGGCATTCAAGATTACATGGAACGTACCAAACAATTTTGTCGCGAACACGGGTACGTCCAAACCCTCTTCGGCCGACGCTGCCACGTCCCGGCCATTCACGACAGCAATCCAGCACGACGCAATTTTTCCGAACGCGCCGCGATCAATGCGCCCTTACAAGGCACCGCAGCCGATATTTTAAAACGTGCGATGATCCGTGTGCCTCAGACGTTGGAACAACATGGCTTACAGGACAAGGCGTTCATGCTGTTAACCGTGCACGATGAACTCCTCTTTGAAGTTCAGGAATCTGCGCTTGATGCGACTGCTCAAGTCATCAAGCAAGTCATGGAATCGGCCACCCTTCCATCCCTCCAACTCTCGATTCCCCTCACCGTCGATGTGGGCCACGGCTCATCCTGGGATGAGGCGCATTGACGAAGGAGTAAAATGTGAATTCGTGAGGAGTGGGGAGCCACAACCCAGAATTAGAGTGTGAGACAACAAATTCTCTGGACCCCTTACATTTTCCTTTTCACTTCTTACTTCTCCCGCGTCTCACGCATGCTCTCCCTCCGTCATCCTCGACATGTTTCATCGGGGATCGATCTGACTGGTCCTGCCAAAAGAGAAGGGGCCTGTTGAATATTATCACTCCCATAGCTCATAAATGCCCGAGGTGCAATCGACGTCAAGAGCCAAGGGAATGATCAAAAAAGTCCGTCCTGCAAGGCCGCAACGTTTTTGACGCGCGGAGCGTACTCTCAGTACGTGAGCACGGCAAAAGGGCGACCTGCCTGCGCGAAGCCGCTCCGGCGAAGGCAGGGAACGCCGCTGGTGGCTTTTTTCAACATTCCCAGAAGATGAATCCCGCTACATACCGCCAGGATGACAATCAGAGGAGATTCAATCCACTCCTTACTTTTCACTCCTCCTACGCAGGTTCACTTTTCAAGAATGATGGTATATACTTTTGGTAATACCTAAAAGGAGGCAGAGAGATGAGTAAAGTGTTGTCCCTGAAACTCGACGAAACGGCCTACCAAGAAACGGAAGCCATTCGAAAACGTTTGAACATGCCTCGAAACCTGTATATCAGGAAGGCTCTTGCGCACTTCAACGCCCTCTATGCCAGAAAGGCATTGGCCCAGGACTACCAGAAATCCTCCCAGCATGTAGCCGCAGCACACCTCGCGTATTTGAAAGAAACCGAGCTTCTTGATGACCTGCCTGGGGACTTATGACTCCCCGATACGGTCATGTGTATTTGGCCAACCTCAATCCACGCTTTGGAACTGAACCCGGCAAGGTTCGACCGGTTGTCGTGGTTCAAACTGACGCCTTGAATCCTTATCACCTGTCCGCGCTTATTTGTCCATTAACTACTCAGGTGATTGATGTCCAAACTCCACTTCGAGTCTCTATCCCTCAAGGAATCTCAGGGCTGACCGCGACTTCTGACATTTTAGTGGATCAAATCAAGGCCATCGACAACCAACGGTTTCGCAAAGAACTCGGTGCGTTACCCGATCCCTATCTTGCTGAACTTCGTAAAAAATTATTGCAAATTTTAGACTTTGTGGAAGAAAGTCTCACGTTGCCACCGCCTGCTTGAATCATGTCACGGTTGGATTTGGGAGATCTATTCATGTTGTTATCCTCTAGAGCGTTGCGTTGATGAAGGAGTGTTATGGAAATACCCTCATATAAAGAATTATTAAAACTCACGTGGTTTTTGGTCTGGCGACATGTGGTCATTCTCATGTTTGTGAGTATGACCATTGGATGGGCTGTTCCTGTGATCTTCAATAGCACGATCCCTGAAGACTCTCAGTATATTTTAGAAATCTGTATTTATGGCGTGCTATTCTTGGGCATTACTCCATTCATTTTGAAGACGCTGTTTCAGAAACAATTTCAAGGCTTTCAAGTCATCTTTCAACGCGACACCGAGTCATCAACACCTTCCTTGTGACAATAATCATTCAATACCTCTCTTGAGTCTCCCCATGAAAATTGCCACCTGGAACGTCAACTCAATAAAAGTCAGAATTCCTCACCTGATGGAATGGGTTAAACAAGCTGATCCGGATGTCGTCCTCTTACAGGAACTGAAAACCACAGAAGACCAATTTCCTAGAATGGCTGTCGACGAATTGGGATACAACATGCTCATCGTGGGCCAAAAAACCTACAATGGCGTGGCCATCCTCTCCAAGATGCCCATTGAGGTGGAACAGACCGCACTTCCAGGTGATTCCTCTGACGAACAAGCCCGATACGTTGAAGCCATTGTAGGACAAGTTCGAGTGGCCTCCATTTATTTACCCAATGGCAATCCGGTCGGGACAGAGAAATTCCCCTATAAGCTCCAATGGATGGATCGATTGATTGCCCATGCCTGCTCTCTTTTAGCCCTGGAAGAGATCGTAGTCTTGGCTGGCGACTTTAATGTGTGCCCCACCGACCACGACGTCTACGATCCAAAAGGCTTTGCTGAAGACGCGCTCTGCCGACCGGAATCCCGCGCCCGCTTTCGAGAGCTGTGCCACTTGGGATACACCGACGCCCTTCGTGCGTTGCATCCGGAACCCGGGCTTTACACCTATTGGGATTATCAGGCAGGCCGATGGAATCGAGATGAAGGCCTGCGCATCGATCATATGATGCTCTCCCCACAGGCGGCAGATCGGCTGGTCACGGCTGATGTTGATCGCACGCCTCGCGGAAAGGAGAAACCCTCAGACCATACCCCTGTCTGGTGTGAACTACGTTCGGTATAGCCCACTGGCATTTAGAATTCTCCGGCACTCCTGGAGAAATCAAACACCATGGTTGGGGAATTTCCTCGCCATTATTGGCAAATAAAGGGAAATCATCTCTTCTTTTGGGTATCCGAAATTGCTATCCTTCACTATCGTCGAGTTAAGTCGCACCTCTTTTCAACTAACCCCCAGACTACGTTCATATGGATTCCATTAAATTCGGGACTTCAGGCTGGCGGGCCATTGTTGCGGAAGACTTTACGGTCCAGAATGTCCGTATTGTCTGCCAAGGCATTGCCCAATATTTGCGCCAGCAAAAAATCGGGCAGCAGGGCATTTTAATTGGGTACGACGCTCGGTTTCTCGGGGAACGGTTTGCGAAAGTGGTCGCCGAAGTCATGGCGGCCCATGGCATTCCTTGTTTACTCTGTGATCGAGATACACCGACCCCGACCATTTCCTATCATGTGATCAACCGCAAATTGGCCGGTGGGATTAATATCTCAGCCAGCCACAATCCCCCAGAGTGGAATGGCATCAAATTCACCCCAGACTGGGGAGGGCCGGCCTTGCCCGAAACTACCAAGGCGATTGAACTGCGGATCCTCCCGTTATTGCATGGCGAACACCTTAAATGGTCACCATGGGAACGTGCGCAAAGTGACGGCATGGTGCGCTATTTTGACCCTCAACCAGACTACCTCAAAGCCTTAGAACGCCATGTCGATTGTGACCGTATTCGGAACGGGCGCATCCGCGTGATCTTTGATCCCCTTTTCGGAACGACACGCAATTATCTCGACGAATTTCTAAGACGAGCGGGAGCCAAAATGGCCATCTTGCATCATTGGCGAGACCCCTATTTTGGAGGGTTTCGGCCAGAACCCACTGACGAAACCTTACAGGAATTAAAAGACACCGTCCGTCGCGAAGGCGCGCATCTTGGCCTCGCCACCGATGGAGATGGTGATCGGTTCGGGGTCGTGGATGCCGATGGGACGTTTATTCAAGCCAATGATATCTTGGCAGTGCTCTTAGATTATCTCATTAAAAGTCGGCAATGGACCGGAGCCGTGGCCCGTTCTGTGGCCACCACCCATCTGATCGATGCCGTGGCCGCGCATCATGGCTTGTCGGTGCATGAAACACCGGTGGGCTTCAAATTTATTGGAGAACTACTGGCCAAAAACGAAATCGTCTTCGGCGGTGAAGAAAGTGCAGGATTGTCGATCAAAGGCCATGTCCCTGAGAAAGACGGGATCCTCGCAGGAGCGTTAGTCGCCGAAATGGTCGCCTTTACCGGAAAGACCATTCAAGAATTGCTGAACGATCTCTTCACACGAGTAGGGAAACTCTATACGACCCGGCAGGACTTGACGATCAGCGAAGCCATGAAAGACCAAGTGAAACAGATCATCGATCATCCCCCAACGACATTTGCCGCCACCGAAATCCCTCACGTCAACAAATTAGATGGCTGTAAATGGCTCTTCCCTGATGGCAGCTGGTATCTTATCCGCCCGTCAGGAACCGAACCCATCATCCGGTGTTACGGCGAGGCCTCTACCCTTGCACGGCTCGAAGAAATTATGAGGGCCGGCCGCGATCTCCTCAAAAAGTAAGCCTCCTGGACCTCCAGTTAGAATGTAACATGGCAGGATGTCACTTTCGCCTGAAAGTCAGATCTATGCCACAACAGTCTTTTGTCCATCGCATTCCCCCTGCTACCACATATGATCAACCTTGCATTGATCTAGATCTTGGGTTTGCAATTAAGGATTCACCGCGCATTACCGTCCACCAAATTCAGAAAAGAATGTTTATTGAAGCAATATCGGTAAGTGAGGTTCCGGTTTAGAAAAAAATAGGCTAGAATCATGGAGATGAGTTCTCCCAATACATCTTCCCCATTCAGAGTCAAACGACGGACAAGTGCCATAGCGACATACATGGCCAAAGAAAAATTTAAGGAAATTCAAGCCATGACACCTTCCCAACGGCTTCAGCGAGCCCTCGACCTTTCAGATGTGTGCTATCACCTTTCCCATTCATGTTCCAAAACGCCTTAACCTCCATCATTGCACAACTCCGGCAGGCGAAAGACCAAGGCTTGCTTCAAGATTTCGGCCTCGTTGGCGGATTAGCTATGGCAGCCTGGGGAAATCCACGAGCCACACAAGATATTGATTTTGCCATTGCTCTCGGCGCAGCACAGCCTTTCCAATTAGCAAAATTCCTAGGGGGAACTTATGAAGAAGGTGGCCTAGATGACCCACTTCGGGGAGTGTTCCGAGTACATTGCTCAGAAATGATGCAACAGATCCCTGTCCAACTGATTATGCTGCCATCGGTCTGGTCTCCAGTGCTATTTCACCATATCCCAAATCTCGAACTTGATCACAATCTGATACCCGTCGTGTCCTGGGAGGCCTTACTTCTCCTCAAACTTTATGCGGGAGGTCCCAAAGATCTTTTGGATGCACAAACCTTATTTGAACACCAACAACCTGACTCTGTCGCTCAAAAGCATATCGCCACGATGGCCGAAAGTGTTGGATTGACCGAAGAATGGAAGGCTTTTCTTTCTGAAATCGCTGATAGGAAAATCTAAAGCAGGACAGTCGACTACTTGGCCACCGTTGAACAGAGGAACTTCATCTCCCCCTCGAGAGAGAGAGAGGGAACAGAGATTGTGTCTTTTCCCCATCAGGCGACGGACAAAGCTTCTACCTTTAGCGCTTTTTTGCCGGCGGCTTTGGCGGCACGGGCTACACGCTTTTCTTCGATTTTTTCTAATTCGTGATCGACCGCATGAAAGGCGGCACGGATGGCTTCCTCGAACGTTTTGGATTCTTTTCTCGCCGTCACTGTCCGTTTAGGAGGGAGGGTAATAACAACCAACGCTTCGGCGTTATCGGCGCCTTTTTTATGATGGGCATTTTTGGTAAGGGTGACGCGAGCATGGGTGGGACGAATGATTCCGGATTCTAAGGCTTGAACTCGCCGTTCAATTTCCATTTTCCAGCGTGGAGTCATACCCACATTTCGGCTTTCAATTTTCAGATCCAGCGGTTGTCCAGTCATACAAACCCCTTCCTTCACTCCTGTGATTAAACTTGGTCGGAACAGCGTTTTCTCTTGTATGAGTTCACCGTATATTGACGAGCATACCTCCTATTTTTTGATTGTTCGAGATACCCATATTGTAAAAATTATTCCGAGTTGCGTCAAAGTATTTGGCCATATTTCCGTAACAATTGTGAACTTTGTTAGACTGTTCGTGTAGATCAGGTTGAGGCCTCCCAGAGGGTCAAAACTGAGGATGAGAATGATCTACAACTAGCCAGAAGGAGGACAACGATGTCGTTGAATAGGAGGAATCTTATGAAAGTCGGTCTCGCATTGGGGCTCGGAGTGCTCGGGAAATCTTTAGGCGTCTCCCTGGCCGCCAGCAACCCTGTCCCGGAAAGTTCGGACATTCAAAAAATCACCAAAACCGATGAAGAATGGAAAGCCCTCCTCACACCTGAACAATACCAAGTCTTACGGCACGAAGGGACGGAGCGACCATTTACTAATGCCTATAATGACAACAAAGCCAAAGGGACCTACGAATGCGCAGGCTGTGCGTTAGCGCTTTTTTCTTCAGAAGCGAAATTTGATAGTGGGACCGGCTGGCCCAGCTTTTGGCAACCCATCTCAGAGAAGGTAGTCGAAACTCGAACCGATTGGAAACTCATTTATCCTCGGACCGAAGTGCATTGCGCACGATGTGGCGGGCACCAGGGACATATTTTTGATGACGGTCCACAACCAACCGGATTACGCTATTGTATCAATTCCGCAGCCCTGAAGTTTGTTCCAGCCTAACGGGAAGGGAAAAGGGAAACGTGAGAAGGGAAAGGACTTGGTTCGCATAACCAAGGACTCGCCTTTTCCTCCCACGTTTCACGACGTAGCGAAACGCTCGTGAAGCAATTGTTCAACAGCGGGGAAATGTCGTTCCGGTAAATTCCGAAAGCGTTTCCGGCAATCGGCAATGGCCTCCTCAACTGACCCGTAGTGTTTTGAGGTGGGGACTAAATTATTCGTATATTCCCGTAGCCGCCCCTCGACCACCCGCACGAATCTCTCGTCACCAGCCAACGCCAGTGCCGCCGCATGAACATCGCCTTGGCAGTCCCTGAGGGCCTGAAACCCCAGACCTTTTAATCGCTGAGTGATGGTTCCCCGATCCCAACCCAGCGTTGCGGCTGTGGCTTGCATGTCAAATTTATGCTGACGTAAACACGCCAACACCATAGCGTCTTCCTGCCGTCCAAAATCTTCTTTGACCCAATTGCCCCCACCTGTCGCTGGTCTCGGGCCTTCTAAATTCAACTCTGCCTCGGTAATGACGGACCCATTGGCCAGTGCCACTGCTTGCGCCACAGTCTGCCGCAATTCACGAATATTGCCTGGCCATGGATAGGCCAAAATTGCATCCAACGCCCCTTGCGTGAATGCCAAATCGGTTCGATGCTGCGAATGCGCACATTGCCGTAAGAACGACTGGGCTAACAGCACATGGTCGGCTTGACACCGTGTACGAAGAGGCGGAAGGGTCAGCACAATGCTTCGTAACCGGTAATAGAGATCTTCTCGATAACGCCCTGCCCGCACCTCGTCTTGCAGATCCCGATTCGTCGCAGCAACAATACGAACATCCACATGAGTACCCACGCTCTGCCCCACTCGGTGGAATCCTCCATCTTCTAAAAATCGTAGCAGTTTGGCTTGTAAGTCGAGAGGAAGATCACCCACTTCATCTAAGAAAAGAGTTCCATTGTGTGCCGATTCTAAAAAGCCGGTACGTCCGACCGCTCCGGTAAACGCCCCTTTCACATGACCAAACAATTCTCCCTCAAATAATTCAGCACGGATCGCGGCCATATTCACCGAGATAAAAGGGCCATGTCGCCGAGGGCTTAGTGCATGAGCCGCTTTGGCAAAGACTTCTTTGCCTGTTCCAGTTTCCCCCAATAATAAAATGGGCACCTGAGTCGCTGCCGCTTTCTTCAGATTCTGAAAAAGTCCCAGAACGGCCTGGTCACGAGTCACGATATGGAAGGCTTGGCATTCTTGTATCAGCTCTTGGTCATCCGCCTCTGAAGAACGTTCTAACGGAGTGACGGGCATCTGCTGCCGAAGATTGTGTAATTCCTCTTGTAGACGTTCGATTTTTCGACGAGTTTCCTGAACTTCATCGTGATACTTGTCTAATTGGGTAAGCGAGGTGTCTTGAGCTAACTGTAATTCCTCAATCGCGATCCCAGATTGATTCGACTGATGCTGAGCTTCGGACAGTTGCACTTCTAACTGTCGAACATAATGTTGTTTCCCTGATAATTCATGTTCAAGTTGCGTGAGCTGCTGTTCCCTCCTGACAATGTGGTGGTGCACAGTCGACCGAGACAGCCACAATTTCCACGTACCCATTCCAACAATCGTTATTCCCACAGCCAAACCCATACTGAAAAGTGGCCATATCCAGCCCCACCGGAAGCTAAGAAAGTAAAGCACACTCACAAGCAGCACCGTCATGACCCCACTGATGAAACGGAGACGACCAAGAGATAACTCACCCAACAGAGGACACAGCACCAGCAAACCCAAACTCACCGCTAGAGAAAAGGCCATCAGAAATGGGGCGGGCACTACCCATGAGTCGGTCAAATAGGCTTTGGCCAATTCCGCATGAAGAAGAGCAACCGTCACGCCGGAAACCTTGGCAGCAGCCAAGCTCTTGAATGAGTCAGCATAGAGAAACACAATCTTTCCTTGGAAAAGATGAGCCAGCTTTTCTGGCTGCCCTGCTTGAATCACATTCCAAGCCTCAGTGAATGGATACGTAGGGAAGAAAGACTCACTCTTCTTTGTCATCGGACTCGGGACATAGAGAAAAGAGCCTGCTGTCGGCATGGTGCCCTGAGTTTTGCTGGACGAAGCAACGGCCACTCCAAATGGCAAGCGAGGAGAAGGCAAAGAAGCTGCGTTGAATGTAAAACCTCCAAACGTCCCTGTTTCATTGGAAGGCATCTCCAGATGGCCGGTTCGAACTGCGGCCTGTGCTAAAGCCGGAGGGACCCAATCAGGATAGACCACCGTTCCCACATGTTTGGTCGCTTCAGCCAATTGCACGAAACCCGCCAACCCGCCACATTCGGACGCCACGGGTAGGGAAATATCAAGCATCGGGGCAATGACCGACGCTCCGGCCTGATGAAGAGCGCCGAAGGTGGCTTCCAACACAGGAAGATTCCATCGTCCCTCTCCACACAGAACTTCACTTTTTTCCTCAGCACGTACCAGGACAATCGATGGCGCAATAGGTTGCGAAGATCGATGCGAGAGTTGCCAATCGGCAAGCCATCGCTCCCCTTGAGGAAAGATGTGTGAGAACCCAAAGCTCATGACTGCGCAGAACACGACAAATATCGAGGCCATTAACACCTTTTTTACTTGAGGATTCATCCGCAATTCACTCATGAGTGACCTAGGACCATGATTATTTTCCTAGCGACTGACAAGCCTGCCGTACGGCAGGAAAGCTTTCCTTTGGGGTCGTTGTTTCAATAAGCTCACACCCAACCGGATCCCCTTCCTTCGCCACCTGGAACCAATATTGTTGAAGAGAAGAATCCTGTGGAGCCAATTGTCCAACCACGCCATCGACAAACCACTCGCGTAACCTCTGCTGGGCCATTCCATCCAAGGCCAACGCCCGTTCAACCATCCATTGGAGAAACATCTTCGAGGAGGCACCGCGATTCCAAGCAGCAGCATCCTCGGGCAGTGTACTCCCCAGAAATTGAACAGGGGCTTGATTCGCCAGATCTTGCCGAATCAAGCTAAATCCAGTTAGCACATCCTGTTGTTCGGTCGGAGTGAATTGTTCTCGGTGAAGTCTTCGACGTAATTGTGCCAACTGATTCTGAGCCGTTCGAGTCATCGTGTCAGAAATCGAGGCTCGACTACTGCGAGACCACCACAACATCGCCAACGGCATATTGCGATCCACCCCATTGCCATTCACATACATGGAGGCTAACAATCCCTGGGCGTCACGTGATCCACCTTCCGCCGCTTGACGAAGTGGGTCAACCGCCTCACTCAACTCATTTTGAGCTCGCAGCACGAGACCTAAATGAAACAGCGCATCCACAAAGTTCGGGGCAATCCGGACCGCCTCCCGAAACGCCTGGACCGCTAAGGCCAATTCCCCTTGCTCGGCATGCGCCTTCCCCAGCGTAAAATGAAGATGCGCCCATTGAGGTTGTAAGTGGGCAGCAGTGTCCAACGCCACCACCGCCTCACTCCACCGCCGCTCAGACATCAGACTTAAGCCAAGCTTGGACCACCCTTGAGCCCATTCCGGCCGCTGCTCAACTACCCATTGAAATTCTTTCGTGGCATCTGGGAAATGGCCCATCGATGTCAGCGCCATCCCTACATTGACATGGAGCCAAAACGCCTCGGGGCCAAACGGATCCTGTTGAAGGGCTTCTCGCCAACCATGCGCCGCCTGTGCCCAATCCCCCATACGACTCCACGCCACACCCAATAACAACCGAGCCGCCGTGAATCGGGCATCCAAAGCCAGCGCATGTTCGAATGCATCCACACTCGCCTGCGCCTCGCCCTGTGCCAATAACGCCACTCCTAAATGGAAATGTGCAGAAACCAAATCAGGTTGAAGGGCAATCGCCTGCCGGGCATAGTCAATGGCCTCTCGATTATTCCCTTCCTGCACAGACAGGAGACCCAAATTGGCATAGGCTCTGACTTCACCAGGATTCAATGCTAGCGCCTTCAGCCACGCGGCTCGCGCCAAATCATACTCATGGGATTCATAATGAGCCTGCCCCAACGCGACATAGGCCTGCACCCAATCCGGCGCCAAAGAAAGCGCCGCCTGTAAATGCGCCGTGGCCACAGCCGGATTGTGTACCGCCAAAAAGCCCAGACCCAACGCATAGTGGGCTTCAACAAAATTTTCCTGAATACGAAGGGCGGCCTGCCATTCCTTCATCGCCTGTTCGATCCGCCCATCTCGAACCAAGGACACGCCATAGTTATACGCAACCAAGGCCGAGACGGAATAACACAACGACCCGGCCGCCGGATCCAGTCGTTCAGCTTCAGTCCAGGCGACGATCGCCTGGGTTAGATCTCCCGTTTTGGCAAGTGTCACACCCAGATTATGATACGCATCCGCGTAATCCGGCTTTTGATGAACTGCCTCGCGAAACTCATCAATCGCCACATCCAATTCATGATTCAGAAAAAAATCGATCCCAAGCCGCAGATGCTCCTCAGCTGCATCATATTCACCAACTACCAAATGGCTCGGTTCCTCTACTGATTCAGCAGCAAGGCTTAAAGAGTCAGGAGATAATTCCAAGCTGAACAGCCAAACACTCATCACGATCAACATAATCTTTGGCCCTACATGATCTCTCACATTTCTCACTTGGCTATTCTCCTGTTTGGATCATTGGCAAGGATTAGGCAGTCGACCCATAAATGGACCAACTACCTGTCCTTATCAATGTATTAAGAAATTGCAAGGATTTGAAGGGCAGCGCGAAGAAATTTCACTACCCCCTCGCTACCAGGACGAGGGAGTGCTTATTCTAGGATGAAATTTGAAGGATGGGAAATATCTGTGGGTGAGAAGAATTTGGTGCCGAAGGCGGGACTTGAACCCGCATGGGTTTCCCCACACGCCCCTCAAACGTGCGTGTCTGCCATTCCACCGGAGCGTTCAATTCCTGAAACCGACCTTTGCCCATTTTCCCACTCAACACGCCACCATAAAACGAAATGCTTGGCCTGATCCCTGGCAAAAGGGCCAGTCAAACCCACTGCGCAGGCTGAACTCCCGCCTTTCAGCCAGCGGAGAGCCCTAATTAACCCGCACCGGGTTCTTTGGTACTTTGCGGTCCACTCAAAAAGGCCTCTTAAAATTTCTATTCTCTCATGGAGTGGTTAAAGGCAGGACTGCCCGCACTCTTCCTTCCATCGCTCAAACCATCTCCGCCCGCTTTCGTCGTCGCGCAGGAAACGACGATTTAGCTGCCGGGAACGGCGTACTTTGCGCTTTGAGATTGCGTCGTCAGCCATTTGATCGAGTACGCCAGAAATTTGCGGTTCAATGTGGACCGGGTTGGCCCACCCGAAGCCATGCAAGCGAGGCGGCGCTCGATATTGCGCTCCATGAGGTTACTGAATCTTCCGGGATGTTTTCTCATCATCTCGTTACCCTCGACAAAGAAGTTGGCGATGCGGCCATCGTAGAAATAGTCAATCAGTTCTTGCCACGCCTTGATCCACTCCCGCATCTCTCGTTCGTTTTTCTCGATACCCCGGCAAAGACGGGTTGAGTCATTTAGTCCTGTGCGTGCCACCGTCGCGGCGACCAATAATGCTCCCTCCATTGCTAGAAATACGCCCGGAGAGAGCATCGGATCGACGAAACCGAATGAATCACCGATAGCCACCCATCCGGGCCCGTGACCACGCTCCGAGATGAGCTGATAGTTCGTATA
>Ga0224497_10000841_pt1 | contig 20436 bp, 33 predicted proteins | sample SF_Jul11_sed_USG_4_FD_167970 | JGI IMG/M metagenome (GOLD analysis project Ga0224497, IMG submission 167970) | Sediment microbial communities from San Francisco Bay, California, United States - SF_Jul11_sed_USGS_13 | ecosystem: Environmental > Aquatic > Marine > Sediment | place: USA...
TGATCTTCGGTGCCCTCTTGTCGGACGTTCTGATAACAGACATCCCAGAACACATCCTGAACATCAAGGGCAATATACCGATCAAGTTCCAAGGCAAGGTGTTCTCGAAGTTCCTCCTCCGTCATCGCCGGCAGAATCAGGGATTTAATCAACACAGAGGGTCCGGATAGCGATGTTCCTATTGTGTGCAGAGGAACCGTTAATTTTTCTTTAAGAGACTCGACCAATTCAGCATAGGATGGCTCATCTTGAGATGACGGTTCTTCTACAGCTTGTATCGAAAAATCAGTTAGGGACAACCCGTGGCTATTTTTTTTCAAAACCACCGTCTTCAAAAACCGAGATCCTACATCAACACCAATTGCCGGCGGCCCAGATCTGAACAGTCCCTTGGCAGTATCGATCATTCGATGCCACCGATATTCACGCAAGATTTTCATGGTTGTCTTCCTTCTTTTCCTTTACTAGTTGTAGCTTGACTGAATTCCGGGAGGCTATTCCTCAATATGATGCCGTGTTTCTACCTAGATAGGTTATCGACGAAATCGTCCTCTTCAATTGGCGCTCCCAGACACAGAAGAAAAAGCAATCAACAATAATGGGATGATAAGAGACAAAAGAACGCGAACAGACTGTCAGGCAGAAACTGGCAGGGAAAAACTCTACACAAAATTAAGAAAGAAGGTCATAGGCATCTTTGTTGACAGCAGGATCGAAATCCTACGAGATTTTTACTTGTTCATTTTGAATTTCGCGATGACGAATGGTGGCCTCATACCCTAAGGCTTCAATGATGTCCTGCATGTATAAGACCATGGAAACCGAGCGATGACGACCCCCTGTGCACCCAAAGGCAATGGTGAGATAACTTCGCTGTTCACGTTCGAATAGCGGAAGCAAGAACGCAAACAATTCTCGCAAATGGCCTAAGAAGTCTTTACCCTCTTTGTTATCAAGCACAAACTGTTGAATTTCTGTATGCTCACCGGTCAGTGGTTGCAAATCAGGAACAAAATGTGGATTGCGAAGAAATCGAACATCAAACACCATATCCACATCGACAGGAATCCCATACTTATAACCAAAGCTTAAGAGACTGATTTTTAAGGATTGGGCAGCATCTCCTTCCCGGTAATGCTTGATCATCCAGGCCTTTAAATCATGGACCGAAAATTCAGAGGTATCCAAAATCCGGTGGGCTCGGCTTCTGAGACCCTGCAAGCGTTCCCGTTCTAATTGAATGCCTTCGATAACCGGTCGTTGTGGAAGAAGTGGGTGAGGCCGACGGGACTCTGAAAACCGCCGGACCAAAATATGGTCTTGGGCTTCCAGAAACAGAAGTTCGACATGACATCCATTCGCCTGCAAGGCTTCTAAATTACTCAACAAATCGTCAAAAAAGGCTCGTTCTCGAATATCAATCCCTAGAGCAACTTTTTTCACATCCTTGCCAGGTTGAGCGCATATTTCCGTAAACCTCTGAAAGAGAGCCGGAGGAAGATTATCAACACAAAAAAATCCTAAATCTTCTAAACATTTAAGAGCCTGGGTTTTGCCAGATCCTGACGTCCCCGTCACCATCATGAATTGAAGTGGAAAGGCATCATGCTCGATTGGATTGTCAGAAAGCTCGGTGATCATCAGAGCCTTTCAAGAAAAACAAACAATTGTTCCAACAAAAATGTACATATGGTTACACAAACAGGACTCCTTCCTGTCGATTGTCCATTCATTGAACAGCACTCACATATGCAAGCGGTTAAGTTGGGATACGCTTACGTTGGCTCGCAGAAGCGATATGCAGTTCAGCGCGGTATTTAGCCACGGTTCGTCTGGCAATTAATATATTTTTCTGTTTGAGTCTCGCAACAATCTCTTGATCTTTTAAGGGGTTGGCTGACTCTTCCTGCGCGACCATTTCTCTGATGATTTCCCGCACCGTGACAGAAGACATATCCTCACCACGATTATCTGCTCGCTGAATTCCAGCATTGAAAAAGAATTTCAGTTCTAAAATGCCTTGGGGACAATGGACATACTTATTTGTGGTCACTCGACTAATGGTCGACTCATGCATGCCGACATCATCCGCAACCTGCTTTAACACCAACGGACGCAGATATTGAACCCCTTTTTCCAAAAATGCCTCTTGAAATTTGATCAGACTCGTCACCACTTTCACAATGGTTTTATTACGTTGATCAATGCTACGGATAATCCATTGCGCCCCTTTGAGTTTCTCTTCTAAATAGGTTTTGGTTGTCCCGGCATCCTCTCCTGAATTCGACAGCAACCGCCGGTAATAGGGACTAATTCTCAATCGAGGCAGGCCATCCTCATTCAACAACACCACCCACTCTCCTTCATATTTGACGACATAGACGTCAGGAATAATAATGGAATTACTGTCCATAGAAAATGGACGACCGGGTTTGGGCTCTAGCCCCTCAATAAGGTGGACGGCTTCATAGACTTCATCCAAGGTAATATCCAAGGCTTTGGCCACCACTTGATAGCGTTTTTTCTGGAGATCCACTAAGTGATTGTTGATGATGGATGAAACCACTTCCATAGAAAACGCTGAAGGAAATGTTTGTTCTATGCCCGCCTCATTCTGGCGAAGCAGTTTTAATTGCACGAGTAAACATTCCGCTAAATCCTGGGCCGCCACTCCTGGTGGATCAAAGGTCTGAACCTGGTGGAGCACATGCTCAAGTTGCTCAAGCGAACATTGCGCATCATCCTGCAATTCCGCCAACGGCACACGTAAATATCCATCTTCATCTAAATTCCCAATGATGAGTCGCCCAATATCTCTGTCTGTGCCTTCCAGTGAAGATAACCGCAGTTGCCAATCCAGATGTTCTTCGAGCGAGGTAGGCTTCGTTAAGGTCTGCTCATACGAAGGAAACTCTTCGTCTCCAGCCCCTATTTGATCACGTTGTGCCGGACGCCAATCATTCCCTAAAATATTATCCCATTCTTCAGAGGTCAGGGGTTCACTTTCCTTGAGCGTTGGCTGAATGTCATCAGCGCTCACTGATCCCTCGCCTTCTGCCTCTGGTTCTTTTACTCGTTCGCTGCCCTCTTCGGCATTAACGGTTTCTTCCTCTTGCGTTTCAAGAGAAAGGTCTTCCAACAGTGGATTTTCGACGAGTTGTTGCGCCAAGTTTTGTTGCAATTCCAATCGGGACAATTGCAACAATTTAATGGCTTGTTGCAGCTGGGGGGTCATCACCAGCTTTTGAGAGAGACGAAGGTCTAAACGAAGATCCATAGGCGAAATGTCATCCTACGTTATTGAGTCATTTTAAAACGTTCGCCCAGATACACGGCTCGCGCTTTGGGGCTATTCACGATCAACTCCGAAGTCCCACTCTCCAAAATCATCCCTTCACTTATTATATAGGCTCGGTCGGTAATGGAAAGCGTGTCCTGTACATTATGATCCGTGATAAGGATACCAATGCCTTTCTTTTTCAAATTCGTCAGAATATCTTGGATATCCCCTACAGCAATTGGATCAATTCCCGCAAACGGTTCATCCAGCAAAAGAAATTTTGGATTGGTGGCTAAGGCTCGAGTAATCTCCAATCGACGCCGCTCTCCCCCTGAAAGAGTATAGGAGGCATGAGTCCGAAGTCTGGTGAGATTGAGTTCTTCCAGCAGGGCATCTAAGCGCGTTTTTCGTTCAGCCGTTGAAAGCTTAAGGGTTTCTAAAACAGCCAATACGTTGTCCTCCACCGACAGTCGACGAAAAATTGAGGCTTCTTGCGGCAAATACCCAATTCCCCGCCTCGCACGTTTATACATGGGAAGGTGGGTAATGTCCTCTTGGTTAAGAAAAATGCCCCCCTGATCTGGCTGACAAAGCCCCACCACCATATCAAAAATTGTGGTCTTCCCCGCCCCATTCGGCCCAAGAAGTCCCACGACTTCTCCGCCCAATAATTCCACACTAACTCCCCGGACCACTTGTCGCCCCTTGAAGCTCTTTTGAAGATTGGTGGCGGAAATTTTGTGAGCCCCATGTGGCTGATCCTCAACCATAGGCTATCCACGTCCCAATCCGAGGATAAAACAGGGAAGTAATTGAGTGAAGGGCCCGCCTGATGAGACAACCATTTTGTGCTCCATCCACAACACAGGAATATTCATAAAACTCCCAAAATAGGTCTCTTCCCTCATTACTATTTTTCATTCACACTCACCCATTCAATGTTATTGTCCAAGAAGACTATATTAGAATGAAGTTCATTAATTTTCTGCAGTCTCCTCAATGGTCACTCGGGTACCTCCTTCCACAACACTCCGGTTTTCTTTTAAAAACATCGTCATTTTCGGTCCACTAATTCGAGTGCCTGCTTGCCATGCCACCGGAGACCCGCGAAGAACAATTTTTTCTGCCTTTTTGTCAAAGAGAGCATGCTGACATGTTGCCCGGCTCTCACCTTGGGCAATTTTGACATTGCCTTTCGCTTCAATAAACCTGATTTCTTTTTTGGACTGTTGAGACGGGGGCTGCCCAACCCGAGGGGATGTGGGCAGTCCCTTTTCCTTGAAATACACAATCATGATATCGGAATGTACCACCAGCTCTTCCTGAACCATCTTCACATTTCCCCGAAATATCGCCTGGTTACTCTGACTGCTGGCGGTCATCGTCTCTGAGGTAATCACCGTAGCCGTCTTTTGACTCGCTCCCCACCCTGTGACGGGAAAGAGCATGGCGGCCACGATAACCAGCAACCAACCACTGTAGACTCGCAGCAAATGTCTTATGGCGACGATACCTCCGCACGGACGTTGTGGAGTAACTGAAATTCATTCTTTTCCACATCTCCAATTAAACCTGTCCCCGTAATCACCAGGCCATCACCTTGAATCACGACAGAATCCTCCGTGTGAATTTGACGAGCATCTTCTTTCCACGTCAATGTATCCGAAAATACTTGATACCCAGACTCAAAGGTCATGACCGTTTTTTCATGCTGACTCACTAAATCAAAATCATTACTGGCTGTATTCATGACGCCCTCTTCAGAGGTAATTAGTAATTGCTCTTTTTGAAAGTCCTGATCAAACAACTGGACCTTCACGGCTTGAAGCTTTGCAATATGCTCCGCATCAAAAACTTTTGCCTGATCAGCGGTGACGACCCATTTCGTGGCACTTGATCGCGTTTGGTGATAGGAGAATCCTTGAATCCAGGCATCCGCCCCTTGCTGCTCCTGTAAGGGCACAGACGCTGTGGCCTGGCTTCTCACTTGCATATGGGTGAATACTCGTTGCGCAATGAACACTGCCATGACGAGGATCGTTATCGTGAGAATAGTCCGAATATAATAAGTTTTCATCGGGCCGACGTGTGTGCGAAATAAAAAGCCCAAAACGCGAAAAACCCAGTAAAAATGATAGCACAGGGTCTATGGCAAGTAAATGAAAACCCTAGTCTGCGAATGAAGCAGACTAGGGCTCGGCAGAGAGGAGAAAAGACAATCGATACAGAGGAGATGGAAGGTTACGCGTAAATATTCTATTCCTGAGAATCTGTTGAAGGGATGGTAGCTTGCGACTGGGTGACACCCTCGACCAATTCAATCGCCACCAACTTTGCCGCGTCTCCAGGTCGTTGCCGTGTTTTAATGATGCGGGTATAGCCGCCATGACGATCAGAAAATCGCTTGGCGATGTCATCGAAGAGTTTAGAGACCGCTTGCTTGGTGCGTAAGACGCGCAATGCACCTCGCCTGGCATGGAGTGTCCCTTCCTTGCCAAGCGTGATCAGCTTATCGGTGATTCCACGCAATTCCTTCGCTTTGGCCTCGGTGGTTTCAATTCGCTCATGCTCCATTAAAGAAGTGGCCAAATTTCGAAACAACGCCAGCCGATGCTTCGTATTTCGTCCTAATTGTCTGCCTCGTTTTCTATGACGCACAGCGACACCGTCCTTTTAAAAAGTTCAGGAATGGGACTCCGTGACTTCACCTAATTTTGTCCCTAATTCCAACCCCATTTCTAATAACACTTCTTTAATTTCATTTAAAGACTTTTTCCCGAAGTTCTTGGTCTTCAGCATTTCATTTTCGCTTCGCTGGATCAATTCACCAATACTTTTAATATTGGCATTTTTTAAACAATTGGCTGCGCGCACCGAGAGCTCCAACTCATTCACGCTCCGGAACAGGTGCTGATTAATTGGTGAATTGGCCTCATCACCGCCATCTTCCTGAACCGGTTCACCCTTATCGTCTGATGGCAGACAAATATCCAAATGATCCCGCAAGATACTTCCAGCCGCCGTCACGGCTTCTTGGGGTGTAATACTATCATCGGTCCAGACTTCCAGGATTAATTTATCGTAGTCGGTAATTCGTCCGACACGCGCGCTTTCAACACTGAAGTTCACCCGTTTAATGGGAGAGAACACTGAGTCAACCGGGATGACTCCAATAGGCAAACCTTCTTCTTTGTTCCGTTCAGCCGGAACATACCCACGTCCGGGTTTCACAATAAGCTCAATATCTAACGTCGCATCCTTATCCAAGGTGGCAATATGCAGATCAGGATTGAGGATGGTGACTTCAGAATCGACGGCCAGATCCCCCGCCTTCACTTCTCCTGGCCCTTTCTTTTTCAGGCGAATAGCTTTGGCCTTCTCTGAATATAACCGTAACCGTAAACTCTTAATATTCAGAATCAGGATCGTGACATCTTCAGTCACTCCTGGAATAGTAGAAAACTCGTGATAGACCCCTTCAATTTTGACAGAAGTCACCGCTGCTCCCGGGAGGGATGAAAGGAGCACTCGACGGAGCGCACTTCCCACCGTAGTCCCAAACCCTCGTTCAAACGGTTCAGCAATAAATTTGCCATACGTCGACGAAGCTGTTTCTTTATCCAATTCCAGCTTCGTGGGCAGTTGGAAATCCTTCATGCTTGTAATCATAAGGATCGCGTCTCCCTTTCTTGATCCCAAGGCAGTGACATTGAATGCCCCCTACCCTCTTTATCGTTTTGGCAGTTCATGGACCACCCTGTCCATTTACCGTGAATATAATTCCACTACAACTTGCTCATTGACTAACACATCAATATCTTCTTTGGTGGGAAGGGCCTGGACCGTCCCTTTAAACAAGTTACGTTCCATGTCTAACCAATTTGGCACCCCGCGACCCTCTGCGACTTCAAGTGCGGCTTGGACGGGAACCAACTGTCGACTCTTCTCTCTCACCTCAATGCTATCTCCCACATTGATGGTCATAGAAGGAATCGTCACTTTTCGACCATTCACCAACAAATGCCCATGATTCACCAATTGCCTGGCCTGCCCGCGCGACGCTGCAAAACCAAGCCGATAGACCACGTTATCGAGGCGTCGTTCCAACAAGCTCAACAAATGTTCGCCTGTAATTCCCTTCCGGCGAACAGCCGCATGATAGGTTTTGAGGAATTGGCGCTCTTGCATCCCATAGACACGGCGAAGCTTTTGTTTTTCTCTCAACTGGGTACCATACTCGGTCGCCCGAGTTCTCCGAGACTGTCCATGCTGGCCAGGAGGATAGCTTCGACGCTCAATGGCGCATTTCTCAGTCATGCACCTCGTACCTTTGAGAAATAATTTCACGCCTTCCCGTCGACACAATCGACAAACAGGCCCAGTATATTTGGCCATAGCCGTTCTCCCCCCCCTATCTCAAGATGCTCAATAAATGATTCTTTTTTTTATCTCTTTGGTGAATGCGTTACACCCGCCGCCGTTTTGGAGGCCGGCACCCGTTATGAGGGATCGGCGTCACATCACGAATCAAATTCACCCGTAGCCCAACAGATTGAAGCGCACGAACCGCTGCTTCTCGACCCGAACCTGGACCATTCACATAGACATCGACTTGGCGCAATCCGTGCTCCATGGCTTTCTTGGCTGCGACTTCTCCGGCACGTGTGGCAGCAAAAGGGGTGCTTTTCCTTGACCCTTTAAATCCTTGACTTCCTGCGCTGGCCCAGGACACCGCTCCTCCTGACAGATCCGTTATGGTCACAATGGTATTGTTAAAAGAGGCCATGATATGAACAATGCCAACCTGTAGGATTTTCCGTTCCTTCTTCTTTCCCTTCTTGACACCCATGAACAGTCCCTTTCGCCAGATTTATCGTTTCGATTTGCCACCGGCGGCACTTCGATGACCTTTTCTGGTCCTAGAATTAGTTTTCGTCCGTTGTCCTCTGACTGGAAGCCCTTTTCGATGTCGAAGGCCACGATACGTTCCAATATCCATTAATCGCTTGATGCTCATCGACACATCTTTTCGAAGATCCCCCTCAACGTCATAGTCCTGATCGATCGTTTCTCTTAATTTGACCACTTCGTCTTCTTGCAGATCTTTGATCCGGGTATCAGGAGCCACTCCGGTCTTTCGTAAAATATCTCTCGCACGGGCAGGGCCAATGCCAAAAATATACGTCAAGCCGACATCAACACGTTTCCCAACTGGAAGTTCTACACCTGAAATTCTGGCCATCGCTTCTATTCCTTCGTTAAAGGCATTCCCTTTTTAATTTTCGTCCAACGGTTCTCTACCCTTGCCGTTGCTTGTGCTTTGGATTCACACACAAGACACGAACAACACCTTTTCGGCGCACCACACTACATTTGACACAAATGGGCTTTACTGATGATTTAACTTTCACGACATCACCCTCTATTTAAACCGATAAGTAATCCGGCCACGCGTAAGATCATAGGGAGAAAGCTCCACGGTCACTTTATCGCCCGGCAAAATCCGAATAAAATGCATACGCATTTTCCCAGAAATATGGGCCAACAATTTATGCCCATTTTCTAGTTGCACACGAAACATGGCATTCGGCAATGTTTCGGTCACAGACCCTTGCACCTCAATAACATCTTCTTTTCCCATCAGAAAAAGTACTAAAAGTCCCTTCTAGTTGCAAGCCGTAAGAATGCGAGGAGGCCCTGCTGGCTCAATAGAGATAGTATGTTCGAAATGAGCCGATAGCGAACCGTCGCTCGTCACCGCCGTCCACCCATCTTCTAAAACTTTCACTCCAGCTCCTCCCATATTGACCATTGGCTCAATAGCAAGAGCCATCCCAGGTTTCAAACGTGGGCCTTGGCCAGGCTTCCCATAATTGGGAACTTGCGGTTCTTCATGCAGCTGACGACCAATGCCATGGCCAACAAAGTCACGGACAACTGAATATCCATGTTGCTCCACGTGAGCTTGAATGGCAGCAGAGATGTCCGATAACCGCTTTCCAACCACAGCCTGCTCAAGGCCTTTGGATAAGGCCTCATGCGTGACCTGAATCAGCTTACGAATCGATGGCTGGACTTCACCTACTGAAACGGTCACCGCGCCATCACCATAAAATCCTTCGACAATGGCTCCAACGTCCAACCCGATAATATCGCCATCCTTCAGGACTCGCCGTGAAGGAATACCATGAACGACCTCATTATTGAGCGACGCACACAAGCTTTTAGGGTAATTCCTGTAGCCTTTAAACGCTGGAATTCCACCAAGATCACGAATACAGGTTTCCGTTAACACATCTAAATCCAGCGTGGTCATCCCAGGTTTGAGTTCACAAATCAATATTTTTTGACATTCTGCGACAATTTGACTAGCTCGAGATATCAGTTCAATCTCTTCAAGAGTTTTAAGAATAATCATTCTACTCTTGGCTAGGCCAAAAGAGCTACTAAACGATCCTGCACAGCAGGCACTAAGCCCGCTCCGTCTAATTCACCAAGAATATTTCTGTTCTGATAATACTCAATTAAGGGAGCGGTTTGCTCCTGATAGACGGCCAATCGCGATTCAATGGTTTCGGGCTTATCATCATTTCTCTGAATAAGCGATTTCCCACAGGTATCGCAGATACCCTCTCGTTTTGGCGGAACGGATTCTAGATGATAGACCGCCTTACAATCCGGGCAACTTCTTCTCCCACTGATTCGCCTGACAATCTCATCCTTGGAAAGGGAAAAATATACGACCCGGTCTAAAGCTTCTCCCTTGGCTGTCAAATAGGCCGTTAACTGATCAGCCTGGGCCACGGTTCGTGGAAACCCATCAAGGAGAAATCCTTGCTGGCAATCCGTTGATCCAAGTTTTTCCTCAACCAATCTAATCACCACCGCATCTGGCACTAATTCCCCTCGGTTCATATACCCCTTCGCTTCTTTACCTAATGACGTTTCTTTCGCCACACTTTCCCGAAGCAAATCGCCAGTAGACAATTTAGGAATCCCGTACTTCTGTGCAATAAAATCTGCCTGCGTGCCCTTCCCTACTCCTGGAGGGCCAAGAAAAATAACTCTCATGCTCTTATCCGCTTCTTCCTTTTAATGGTCCTTTTCCAAGGAACCCATCATAATTACGCATGAGCATATGATTCTCAATTTGTTGAGCCGTATCAAGACCCACCCCAATGACAATTAACAATGAAGTCCCACCAAAATAAAACGGCATATTCAACTTATAAATCAGCAATTCAGGAATAACACAGACAATGGCAAGATAGATCGCGCCAGCAAACGTAATTCTTGTTAAAACCTTATAAATAAAATCGGCAGTTTTTTGCCCTGGACGAATTCCAGGAATAAAACCGCCATACTTCTTCATATTGTCAGCCATATCCACCGGGTTTAACACCACCGCTGTATAGAAAAAGCAAAAGAAAATAATCAGGCCAACATACATCATGGTATACAGCAAAGAACCTGGCGCCAATTGGGCTCCAAACGCCTGAACCCAAGGCACTTGGATAAAACTCGTAATAGTTGCGGGAAAAGCAATAATTGACGAAGCAAAAATTGGCGGAATAACCCCCGCTGTATTAATTTTCAATGGAATATGTGTATTTTGTCCTCCATAGACCCGACGACCAACCACTCGCTTCGCATATTGGACCGCAATTTTTCGCCGCCCACTTTCTAAAAAGACAATGGCTGCCATAACCGCCAACATCACTATCACAAGAATGAGCAATAGCAGGAGACTGATTTGGCCAACCTTATATAATTCAAACGTTTGCACAATTGCACTTGGGAGACTCGCGACGATTCCAGAGAAAATAATTAACGAAATTCCATTTCCAACTCCACGTTCCGTGATTTGCTCGCCTAACCACATGAGGAACGCTGTTCCTGCGACCAGGGTAATCACTGTCATAAATCGAAAAGGCCAGCCTGGGTCCAGCACAAAAGCTCCGTCATTCATTCCTTCAAGCCCGAGGGCAATGCCAAAGCCCTGAATAAAGGCAATCACGATCGTGCCATATCGGGTGTATTGGATAATGGTTTTCCGGCCTCGTTCACCTTCCTTTGCGAGTTTCGACAGATGCGGAACTACAACCGTAAGCAGCTGAAGAATAATAGAGGCGCTGATATAGGGCATGATGCCCAATGCAAAGATCGTGAGCCGCGATAATGCCCCACCAGAAAAAATATCCAGGAAGCCCATCAGGGCTCCACCGCGCTCTGTCAAAAATTTAAATAACTCTTCGTTGTTGATACCAGGAGTGGGAATATGAGCCCCAACCCGGTATACAGCTAACATCGCCAAGGTAAAAAATACCCGGCTGCGCAACTCAGGAATTTTTAAAATATTTTGAAGGCTTGTAACAAGCCGTTCAAGCACGGCCAATCACCCTGGCTTGTCCACCCGCCTCTTCAATTTTTTGTTTGGCGGAACCACTAAATTTATGGGCTTCGACCACTAGTGCACGGCTGATATCACCCTCACCAAGAATCTTAATTCGAGAATTTCGCCCTTTTAAAAGGCCTAGCTCCCTAAAAACGGATGGGTTGAAATCGGCAGAATTTTCTTGGGCGGCAAGGACTTGAATGTTAATCACGGTATATTCGGTTCGAAATATATTGGTGAAACCTCGTTTGGGCAACCGACGAGCCAAAGGCATTTGACCACCTTCAAACCCAGCTTGATTGGCTCGACCGGAACGAGCTAACAAGCCTTTATGCCCTTTTCCAGAAGTCTTGCCCAACCCTGACCCATGACCACGACCAAGACGCTTCTTTTTCTTTTTTGAACCAGGAGACGGATGTAAGTCGTGGAGCTTCATGAGTCTGAAACCTCAACAAGATGTCTGACTTTATTTACCAAGCCTCGAACCTGTGGGGTGTCGGGCCTAGAAACGGTTTGTCCAATTTTTCGTAAGCCCAACCCCATCAACACAAGGCGCATTTTACTCGGATGACCAATCTGGCTCCGCTTTAACGTAATTGATAATTGAGATTGACTGGCCATAATATCTTGCCTACCTCACAAATTCCAAAACAATAAATTATTCATCTAAATCGATAGGGGCTTGCCTCATAGCTCGTACTTCCTGAGGATCACGAAGCTGCCGTAAACCCTGAATCGTAGCCCGTACCGCATTAAACGGGTTGCCACGCCCTAAAGTCTTTGCCACAATGTTCTTTGTACCGGCCAACTCCAATAGTGCCCGCACTGCCCCACCGGCAATGATACCGGTCCCTTGCTTAGCCGGCTTTAACATGATGTGCTCCCCACCAAAGCGCCCATGCACTTCATGGGGAATTGAATTTGACTTCAATGGAATATGAATGAGGTTTTTCTTTGCATGCTCAACAGCTTTCGCAATAGCCGACGGAACCTCAGCCGCTTTGCCTTTGCCAATTCCCACCCAGCCCTCTCCATCACCAACCACCACCAGCGCTGAGAATGAAAATCGCTTCCCACCTTTGACAACCTTGGAGACACGGTTAATCACCACCGGCTTGTCTTTTAAATTAAGCTCTTCAACATTGACCCTCACAGGCGTGAATCCTTCCCTTCCTCGAAATTTGGGAATTGGTTCCCTTAGAATTTTAGGCCGGCTGAACGCGCCGCGTCCGCCAAAGCCTTCACCCGACCGTGGTACAATCTTCCACCACGATCAAAGACCACCGACTCAACAGGAATTGCCTTTGCCCGTTCGGCAATGGTTTGCCCTACCATCTTTGCTGCCTCCACGCTCCCACTACCTTTAATACGATCTTTCAATCCAGGATCACAGGTTGAGGCGGAGACGAGCGTTCTCCCAGCGACATCATCAATTATCTGCGCATAGATATGGGCATTACTTCGAAACACACTTAACCTTGGGCGAGAGGATAGCCCGACAATACGCAGACGAACCCTTCGGCTTCGTCTACCTAAGCGCTTGCGTTTTTCTTGAATATTCACGAGTGCCCCTTATTTTTTCCCAGCCTTGCCGGCCTTTTTCAGAAGTTCTTCCCCAACATACTTAATTCCTTTATGCTTATACACATCAGGGATCTTCAACTCTCTAATTTGCGCAGCAAACTGCGAAACCACACGCTTATCAATTCCCTTAAGCGAAATCAGCGTTTGCTTGTCAATCGTAGCCTTGACACCCTGCGGAAGTTTCAATAACACGGGATGAGCATATCCAACAGTAAAACTTAAATCATTGCCTTGAAGCTGCGCCCGATATCCAACCCCCATGACCTCTAGGTCTCTTTGGTAGCCTTCCTTTACTCCAACGATTTGATTTGAAATTTCCGCTCTCGTCAGGCCATGCATCGCCCGTAACTTTACAGTATTGTCTGCACGCGTAAGAGACACCGCTCTATCTTCTACTTGCGCTTTAATTCCCGGAGTCAAGTCCCATTCCAATTGCCCGAGAGGACCCTTCACCAATACCTGAGCCTCATTAACCTTCACTTCTACACCAGATGGAATCGGTATAAGTTTTTTCCCAATCCTCGACATGATTATCCTATCAATTGCAGCTGAACACGTTTACAAATTATGAAGGGGCCTACCACACATGACATAACACCTCACCGCCTACTTCCATCGTGCGACATTGCTCATCAGTGAGCAGACCTCGATTAGTTGTGAGAATAGCCATACCTAAGCCCTTCATTACCCTTGGGACCTCACCCTTTCCCGCATACACCCGGCATCCAGGCTTACTGATTCGCTTAATTCCTGTAATAAATGATTGCTTTTGACGACCAGGGGCATAACGCAAAGCGACCTCCAATGTAGGATGAGCCTCTGTACTTATAGTCCGGTAATCACGGATAAATCCTTCCTCTTTGAAAATTCGAAGGATTTCGCCCTTTACCCGCGAGGAAGGAATCTTGACCAGATCATGGCCCCGCCGGCCAGCATTTTGTATTCGCACAAATAAATCGGCGATCGGATCAGTCATCGACATGAGACAAAACCCCTTTTCGAATAGCTTTTTATATCAAAAACCTTCATAGAATCAGCACTCAGCGCTACCAACTAGATTTGGTGACACCAGGGATATCCCCGCGCAAACTCAGAAACCGAAAACAGATACGACACATACGAAATCGTCGAAGAAATCCCCTGACCCGTCCACAACAAGGACAACGATTATATTGGCGGCATGAAAATTTCGGTTCACGCTTTGCCTTGTTTTTAAGTGCTAGCCTTGACACTGATGCTCCTTTCCCTCTCGCTTAGGATGCGCGAAAAGGCATTCCTAAATGAGCCAATAAAGCCTTGGCCTCGTCATTCCGCTTAGCCGTCGTCACAAAAGTAATGTCCATTCCGTGAATAGAGGCAATGTCATCATATTTAATTTCTGGGAACGTCAATTGCTCCTTGAGACCCAACGTATAATTTCCCCGACCGTCAAAAGCCTTAGGGGAGATGCCACGAAAATCCCGAATTCGAGGCAATGCCACCGACACCAATCGGTCCATAAACTCATGCATGCGCGTGCCTCGTAAGGTCACCTTGACTCCAATAGGAATACCCTCACGCAGCTTAAAACCGGCAATAGCCTTTTTCGCTCGCGTCAACACAGGCTTCTGCCCCGTAATTTGCTCTAACTCCCCGGCAGCACTCTCTAACAACTTGACGTTTTGAACGGCTTCACCCATCCCGACATTTAAGACAATCCGTTCAATTCGTGGAACCTGCATAGGGTTTTTATAGCCAAACTCCTTCATCATGGCTGGCAAGACTTTTTCTTTAAACACCAGCTTTAACCGAGGAACGTAATTCACCGGTGCAACCGCCGAAAACTCAGGAGTTTTCTCTTTTGATTTACCCGCCTCTTTTGATACCGATTTTGACTTCATTAGCTTTTATCCAATACTTCCGAAGGAGCCTTTTGATACACACGAACCTTACGTCCATCATCAAACGTTTTCATTTGCACCCGAGAGGGCTTTTGAACGGACTCGCAATAGGCCATCACGTTGGAGATAGACATCGTCCCTTCCCGCTCCAGAATCCCACCCTGCTTATTTTTAGCATTAGGCTTGGTATGTCTTTTCATTAAATTCAACTTTTCCACCGTGACCCGACCGTTCTTTGTGAGGACTTCCAATACCTTTCCGGTCTTGCCTCGCTCTTTCCCAGCGATCACCATCACCATATCGCCCTTTTTGATTCGATATTTTTCAGCCATACCCATATCCTAAATAACCTCAGGAGCTAGAGAAATAATTTTCATATATTTTTTTTTGCGTAACTCTCTAGCCACCGGACCGAAAATTCGAGTTCCAACTGGGTCCCCCTGAGCATTCACTAAAACACACGCATTTCGGTCAAACTTTATATGAGAACCATCCTCTCTGCGTGAACCTTTTTTGGTTCGAACGATAACGGCTTTCATCACATCACCCTTCTTGACTGACGCCCGTGGAATAGCCTCGCGAACAGACACGACGATCAAATCACCCAATGAGCCATATCGACGCTTGGTTCCCCCCAGCACATGAAAACAACGAACACTTTTTGCCCCAGAATTATCCGCAACATCAAGATAGGTATAGATTTGAATCATGGCTTATTTCTAAATCCTTGACTGAAACAACAAAAAATCATTCATTCTTAAGTCGTGGATTCTTTTCCACAAACCTCGGCTATTCGCCAACTTTTATCCTTACTTATTGGACGAAAATACAATTTTCACCTGATCACCAATCTTACATTGGTTTTGTTCATCATGGGCTTTCATTTTAGATTTTCGCCTGAGCACTTTTCCATAAAGGGGATGCCGCTCAATCCGAACCACCTCAACAACGACGGTCTTCTGCATTTTGTTACTGACAACTTTCCCAAAAAGCGCACGAGGGACTGATCTTGTTTGTGTCATAAATGAGTAACTTTCCTACAAAAACAGCATGAACCCATCAAGCCTTCTGTCGAATAACCGTATGAACCCGTGCAATATTTCGTTTAGCCTCTCGAATTTTCATCGGATTTTCCATACGCCCCATGGCCAGCTGACTCCGAAAGTGAAACAACTCTTGCTTTAATTGACCAATCTTTTCAAGGAGTTCAGTTTTCTCTAAATTTCTTAATTGATCTAGTTCCATAATAATTGTCTCCAACCCCAACTATAGGACTGGAATGTCTCCTCGAACCACAAATTTTGTCAGAACTGGCAACTTGTGACCAGCCAAGCGTAAGGCCTCTTCTGCTACCTCTCGCGTCACATCATCCATCTCAAATAATATTCTTCCAGACTTAACCACGGCTACCCAGTACTCTGGATTACCCTTACCCTTACCCATCCGAACTTCAGCTGGCTTTTTCGTAATAGGCTTGTCCGGAAAAATCCTCGTCCAAATCCGACCCCCACGCTTCACGTGACGCGTCATAGCAATACGTGCAGCTTCGATTTGCCTTGCGGTTATTCGCCCTGGCTCCATGGCCTTGAGGCCATAGAGGCCATGAGAGACTTCCCCACCACGGTAAGCCTTCCCATGCATACGCCCCTTATGAACCTTACGAAACTTTATGCGTTTCGGCGCTAGCATCGTCCCATTTCTCCATTAAAAAAATACAAAATCCTACAGAAAACCAAGAGAGGGTTCCGTCTTTTCAAGAGAAGGGATCTGCGCGTCACCTTTATAAATCCACGCCTTGACCCCTATCTGACCCATTGCCGTTTTGGCTTCTGCAAAACCGTACTCCACATCTGCCCGCAAGGTATGCAGTGGCACCCGACCTTCACGATACCATTCCGTTCTCGCAATCTCGTGGCCGCCCAAACGACCCGCACAATACACCTTAATCCCCAAAGCGCCCAAACGGAGAGCTGAAGCCACACTTCGCTTCAACGCTCGACGAAATGACACCCGCTTCTCCAACTGGGTTGCAATATTCTCTGCGACCAATTGAGCATCAATCTCAGGCTTCTTTATTTCTTTTACTGTAACGAAGACCTCATTCCCATATTCTTTTTCAAGGGAAGCCTTCAACTTGTCAACTTCTGCGCCCTTTCGCCCAATAATAATTCCCGGTCGAGCCGTATGAATAATCAATTTCAACTGATTTCCTGATCGCTCGATTTCGACGCTAGAAATTCCCGCGTGATACAGCCGCTTTTTCACCACATCTCGGATAGCTAAATCCTGGTGCAGGAGCTTGGCATAATCCTTTTTGGCGTACCACCGTGACCGCCATGTACGTGTATAGCCCAATCGAAATCCATACGGATGGGTTTTCTGCCCCATGAATCACTCTCCCTTAATTATCCCCAGCGAGGGACGGCATTGATTTTTCGTTATTGAATCGGACTGACCACAATCGTAATGTGGCTCGTTCGTTTCTTAATCGGGCTGGCTCGCCCCTGCGCACGAGGCTGAAACCTCTTGAGAACAGCCCCGCCATCAACATATGCTCTCGAGATCTTAAGACCTTCAGGCTCTCCTAAATCTTTTTGCCCCGCATTTGCCACTGCCGAGAATAACAACTGCTCAACCACCCTGGCGGCGGATCGAGGCGTATACTTCAAGAGAGCCAGAGCCTCAGCCGCGTTTCGACCCCTTACCATATCCACAATCAGTCTTGCCTTGCGAGGCGCCATTCGCACGTGCCTCAGAATTGCTTTTGCTTCAGCCATTGTTATCTCTATTCTTTCAATAATCCGAATCTACAGACTCATCACAATTCAACTACTTCAAGGCCATGCTTTTTTCACTCCGAGCAGCACTATGCCCCTTAAAAAGCCGCGTTGGAGAAAATTCACCCAATTTATGACCCACCATATTGTCGCTTATAAACACCGGAATAAATTTCTTTCCATTGTGAACAGCAAAGGTCAAACCAATCATATCTGGAGTCACGGTAGATCGACGAGACCATGTCTTAATGACCCTTGACTCCCTTGTCTCCCTTGCCTTCTCAACCTTCTTGAGAAGATGCTCATCAACAAATGGACCCTTATGAATTGACCTTGGCATCGCTCCCCCAATCTACCGGGATTTTTTCTTCCTACTGGCAATAATATATCGTGAACTTTGATTTCTTGGCTTCCGCGTCTTAAACCCCTTTGCCGGCTGCCCCCAAGGAGACACGGGATGCGGATTTCCTGCTCCAGCCTTTCCCTCACCACCTCCATGCGGATGGTCTACTGGATTCATAACGACACCACGCACGTGCGGCTTTTTTCCTAACCAACGAGAACGACCAGCTTTACCAACCGTGACATTACTATGATCAAGATTTCCCACCTGACCGACTGTCGCCATACAGGCTCCCAGAATCTTTCGCATTTCCCCAGAGGCCAATCGGATCTGCACATAACCCTGGTCTCTGCCCATCACCTGAGCGGAGGCACCAGCACTTCTGGCTAATTGGGCACCCTTCCCAGGCTTCAACTCGATATTATGGATCACCACGCCTAATGGCACCTCAATGAGAGGCAAGGCATTCCCTACCCTCACATCGGCCTTAGAACCAGACTGCACAGAGTCACCAACAGCCAACCCATGGGGGGCCAAGATATATCGCTTCTCCCCATCAGCATAATGCAGTAAGGCAATGCGGGCCGTTCGATTCGGATCATATTCGATACCCGCCACCTTAGCGGGCACCCCCACCTTGTCGCGCTTAAAATCAATCATTCGATATCGACGCTTATGCCCACCCCCCCTAAAACGAACGGTGATTCGTCCTGCATTATTTCTTCCACCCGATGGCGAAATAGTTTTCGTCAAATTTCTCTCCGGCTTATTCGGAGACAACCCCTCATTCGTCACCGCAGACATTCCGCGACGACCAGGCGATGTTGGATTATATTCCTTTATTGGCATTGACAATTTTCTTTCATGACAATAAATCTACGAATTAGGATTTCTTTATTCTTACGCACTCTCATATAATTCAATTTTCTCCCCCTCCTTCAATGTCACAAATGCCTTGCGCCAATCCGCCCTCTTCCCCAAATACCGACCCTGACGCTTCATCTTTCCTCTAACATTCATGACATTAACGGATGCCACCTTCACACTAAAAATCTTTTCAACAGCTCGACGAACATCAATTCGCGTCGCACGAGTGCTTACCGCAAAAGCCACACTATTTTTTATTTCACGAATGCTCGTGATTTTTTCCGTCAACAAAGGACGAATCAACACATCATATGGATTCATGCTATACCCAAACTTCCTGAATTTGTTCTAATTCTACGCGAGAAACCACCAACTTTTCACACCACAGCAAATCATAGACATTCAAATCCTTGGCATGAAGAACCTTTAAGAACTTCACATTCTTCCCAATTCGAATAATATCCAAAAGCCCCGGCTCAACCACCAATAACGCTTTTCCGGAAACCCCAACCTGCGAAAGCAGCCGTACGAGTTCCTTGGTCTTCATTTCAGACAAAGTCAGGTCAACCACGATTAAATCCCCCGCCGAAGCCTTAGCGGTCAAAGCAGCCCGTAGGGCTGCACGATAAGCCTTCTTCGGCAAATCAAACGCATAAGATCTTGGTTTTGGCCCGAACACTATTCCGCCATGCCTCCAAATTGGAGATCGGGCCGATCCAGCTCGAGCCCGTCCCGTATGCTTCTGCTTCCAAGGCTTCTTGCCGGATCCACGAACTTCTCCACGACCCTTTGTCGAAGCATTACCCTGGCGGCTCGACGCCCTTTGCATCACGACGGCGCGGTGAACAAGAGTCTCATTCACAAAAGAGTTAAAAACCCCTTCATTCAATTGAACGGTATCCACCTTCTTACCTGCAGCACCATATACAGGAACAACATCCATGCGCTAAACCTAACTAGCCTTTCTCACAATCACCATGCCACCAATAGGCCCGGGAATTGATCCTGAAACAAGTAGAATATTTTCTTCGGACCGGACATCAAAAATGCTCAATCCCTTGATCGTTATTCGCTTATTTCCCATGTGGCCAGGTAAATCTTTATTTTTAAACACCCGCGAAGGGAAGGAACTCTGGCCGATTGATCCAGGAGCCCGATGAAACATCGACCCATGAGAAGCCGGACCACCACTATAATTATGCCGCTTCATGACCCCCTGAAAACCCTTCCCCTTGGATACACCTTGAACATTGACTTGGTCACCTTTTGAAAATAAACCAACAGTCAGCAATGCACCCAACTCAGGCTTT
>Ga0224497_10000843_pt1 | contig 20393 bp, 19 predicted proteins | sample SF_Jul11_sed_USG_4_FD_167970 | JGI IMG/M metagenome (GOLD analysis project Ga0224497, IMG submission 167970) | Sediment microbial communities from San Francisco Bay, California, United States - SF_Jul11_sed_USGS_13 | ecosystem: Environmental > Aquatic > Marine > Sediment | place: USA...
GGTTGGCGATACCATAACGTTGACGCGTCACCCCTGCGATGTGCCGTTGCCCGGATTCAAGCAGGTACAGCCCAGAGTGTTCGCTGGACTGTTTCCGATACTTTCAGATGATTACGAAAACTTTCGTGACGCACTGCAGAAGCTTCGCCTCAACGACGCGGCGCTGCATTTCGAGCCGGAAACTTCGGCTGCGCTTGGCTTCGGCTTTCGCTGCGGCTTCCTCGGCATGTTGCATATGGAAATCGTGCAGGAACGCCTGGAACGCGAATATGATCTGGAACTGATCACAACCGCGCCGACAGTAATTTTTGAGATTGTCGATCATTCTGGCAACGTATTTTACGTTGACAACCCATCCAAGCTGCCGCCGTCCAATGAGATTGAAGAGCTTCGTGAGCCGATTATCACAGCCAACATACTTGTTCCCGACAAGCACGTTGGGTCCGTAATCAAGCTATGTATCGAGAAGCGCGGTGTGCAAAAACACATCCGCTACCTCGGCAGCCAGGTATCGCTCGAATACGAAATGCCGCTTGCCGAAGTCGTGCTGGACTTTTTCGATAAACTCAAATCGGTTAGTCGCGGTTATGCGTCATTCGACTATCATTTCGAGCGTTTTGAGCCCGCGCAGCTCGTGAGGCTCGATGTATTGATCAATAAGGAACGAGTCGATGCGCTTTCAATTATTGTTCACCGCGTCAATGCCCAGACTCGCGGCCGTGAACTTGTCGAGCGCATGCGCGAGTTGATTCCTCGCCAAATGTTCGACGTCGCAATTCAGGCGGCGGTGGGTAGTCAGATCATATCGAGAAGCACTGTCAAGGCGTTGCGCAAGAACGTCACGGCGAAGTGCTATGGCGGTGACGTGAGTCGGAAACGCAAGCTGCTCGAGAAGCAAAAGGCCGGCAAGCGTCGCATGAAACAGGTAGGATCCGTTGAAATTCCACAGGAGGCGTTCCTGGCTGTCCTGCGTGTCGATAAGTGAGAGTAGTGTATTGAGCATAAATCTGGCCTTGATTCTGACCGTCCTGACGCTCGTAAGCGGGATGGTCGTAGCACTGGACAAGTTCGTCTGGGGCCGAGACGGTGAAGAGGGCGGCGGCTCAGTTGCCCGACAAACTCTGATTGAGTATTCGCGCTCTTTTTTCCCAGTGCTGTTGTTTGTGCTGGTCATTCGCTCGTTCGTATTCGAACCGTTTCGGATTCCCTCGGGTTCGATGATGCCGACTCTGCTGCAAGGCGATTTTATTTTCGTCAAGAAGTACGCGTACGGGCTCAGACTTCCGGTCTCCGAGACCAAGATTCTGGCAACGGGTGAGCCCGAGCGTGGCGACGTCGTGGTGTTTCGGTTGCCGGACGACCCGAGTATCAATTACATCAAGCGCGTAGTCGGCTTACCTGGCGATGAGCTTAGTTACGAACGTCATCGCCTCGTCATCAATGGCGAGCAGGTAGATCTGCAGCAGCATCCTGATGCTACGGTCAGCGAGCCACGTTTTTTGGAGCGACTTGGCGAGAAAGAGCACGAGATATTGATTGCGAATTCCGGCTACGTCGTCCGCGACGGTATTTACCGAGTGCCGCAGGGTCATTATTTTGTGATGGGCGACAATCGTGACAATAGCCGTGACAGCCGTTTCATCGGCGCAATCCCGGAAACGCACCTGGTTGGTGAGGCCGTACGTATCTGGATGCACATGGATGGCCTCAGCTGGCCGCGCTGGGACAGGATCGGTACCAAGATTCAATAATGTGGTTCAATTCACTGATATTGGTTGCGGACTCACGTTAAATTTGATGTGATTTCGAGCTACAGATGACGCCGCGGTTACGGCGCAGAGAAATGGCTATGAACCTGATGAAACAACCGAGACACGCTTTTGCCCGGCAGCAGGCGGGGATGACAACGCTTGGATTTGCGATCCTCGCAGTATTTATCGGCTTGTTCGCGTTTGCCACGATTCGTCTCATGCCAATTTATCTGAACTACATGAAAGTCGTCGGCGTCATTGATGGTGTGCGCACAGAATTTGACGGACAAAGTCCTAGCGTTCCCGCCATGCGGAAATCCATATTACGCCGATTCGATGTGGAAAGCGTCGGCGTTATCGAATACCGCGATATCAAAGTCACACCAGTAGACGGTGGTTTCGAAGTGTCGGCGATCTATGACCATACATCGCCTTTCATAGGTAATATCTCGTTTACGGTTCACTTCGACAAGTCGGTCTTGGTGCGCCGCTAAGACCGGAGCGTGCGGCACGCTGAGTGCGAGTCATAGAAACGAGCGATAGTGTTAACAAAAGCCGAGACCTGGCTCAAGAATGCGCTGGATTACGAATTCAACGATGTGCGACTGCTCGAGCTATCGCTGACGCATCGCAGTGTCGCGGGCGATAACAATGAGCGTTTGGAATTCCTGGGTGACGCGATACTCGATTTTGTAACGTCCGAAGTCGTTTTTCGAGCGCACCCGCTTGCGCCCGAGGGCGATCTGAGCCGCTTGCGCTCGTCGCTGGTAAAAGACACGACGCTGGCAGAGATCGCCGCGGATCTGGGTCTCGGCGAGCACCTTATCCTCGGCAGTGGTGAGCGCAAGACTGGCGGCCATCGTCGAGACTCCATTCTCGCGGACGCTCTCGAGGCGATCTTTGGCGCAGTCTATCTCGATGCTGGCTTCGATGCGGCGACCAAGGTAATCGAGCGCGCATTTGGTGCCCGCCTGCAGAACTTTCCTCCGGCCGATGAGCTTCGCGACGCAAAGACCCGGTTACAGGAGTGGTTGCAGGCACGACAAATGGGATTGCCAAGCTACGAACTCGTCGAAGTAACCGGACAAGCGCACCGTCAACAGTTTAGTGTCAGTTGCAGCGTTAGCGGTGTTGAGCTCACGACAAATGGCAGCGGCACGACGCGCAGAAATGCAGAGCAGGAGGCAGCGACGATCATGTTGGCGCATCTTGCTGAGAGCGACATCGAATGAGGGCTATGCGTTCCGGGTTCGTTGCTGTAGTGGGACGTCCAAATGTTGGCAAGTCGACGCTGATCAACGCGCTAATGGGGACAAAGGTAAGTATCGTTACGGCAAAGCCACAGACGACACGGCACAGAATTCTGGCGGTGCACACTTCCGATCAGGCACAAATCATCTTTGTCGACACGCCTGGCTTACACCGCAAAGCTGGCAAGGCGATGAATCGTATGATGAATCGGACTGCCGCAAACGCGTTGGCGGATGCCGATGTCGTCTTGTTTGTCACAGAAGCAGGGCGCTGGACAGACGAGGATAACGATGTGCTGCGGCGGCTGCAGACCGTCGCTGCACCCGTGGTTGCGGTGCTTAATAAGGTCGATCTCATAAAGCCCAAAGAGAAGCTTCTCGAAATCATTGCCGCGACGGCGGACCGGCATGAGTTTGCCGAAATACTGCCCGTGTCTGCGGAGAAGCACGACAATCTTGATGTGTTGTTGTCGATCTTGCCAGGTCATCTGCCGGAGTCGCCGCCTTTGTTTCCCGAGGACATGCAGACCGACCGTAGCGTGGAATTTCAGGCCGCGGAAGTCATACGCGAAAAGTTGACGCAGTCATTACATCAGGAAGTTCCTTACGGGCTGACTGTGCAGATCGAACGCTTTGATACGGACGAAGACCGAACCACAATCAATGCGATCATTTGGGTGGAGCGAGAGTCGCAAAAGGGCATCGTCGTCGGCAAAGCCGGTAGTGTGCTGAAGCGCGTCGGCAAAGCGGCGCGGCTGGAGCTCAAGAAGCAACTTGGCGGCCCTGTGCACCTCGAACTCTGGGTCAAGGTCAAAGACAACTGGGCGGACAGCGAGCAGGACCTGCTCAGTCTCGGCTACGAGTTGCCATAGCCCACGGTTATGAAACGCTAACGATGCATCGGCGAGTCCAGCAGCAACCCGCTTTTGTTCTTCACCATCGACCGTTTCGTGACTCGAGTCAGATTCTGGATGTAATCAGCCGCGATCATGGCAAGCTGGCCGTCGTTGCGAGGGGCAGCCGCGGCGCCCGCTCGCGCCTGAAGGGTGTATTGCGTCCGTTTATGCCTCTGTCGATATCGTGGATTATCAAGTCCGACCTTGGCACCTTGACCGGCGCCGAGGTCCGCGGCGCGCCACTCAGCCTGTCGGGCGATGCGCTGTTGTCGGGGTTCTATGTCAACGAACTGATCTTGCACTTTCTGCATCGGCACGATCCGCAGCCTGAGATCTTCGAAGCCTACGCTCTGACCATAGAGGGGCTGGCAGTTGCCGGTGACGACGTCGCTCCCTGCCTGCGCCGGTTTGAAGTCGAACTGCTGCGTCAGTCTGGATACGCACTCAATCTTGATCATGAGTACGATTCCAACAGGACGCTGGATCCGCAGCAGAATTATGAATACCGTGCGGAACAAGGTCCTGTGGCCGTAAGCCGGGCTGCCGGGCCACTCATATTCAGTGGCAAGTTGCTGGCTGCAATCGGTGCTCAGCAATTCGACGATGCCGATGTACTGCGCGCGGCCAACCGACTGCTGCGCGAAGTTATCGCGTTTCACCTTGGCGGCAAGGAACTCAAGAGTCGCAAAGTCCTTCAGGAAATGCGGCGGTTGTAGACACTTCGGGCTAGAATACGCCCCCATGAACCACGACTCGTTACATCTCGGCGTGAACATTGACCACGTGGCGACGCTGCGACAGGCGCGAGGCACACCTTACCCGCGGCCGGTCGAGGCCGCTGTCACGGCCGAGCAGGCCGGAGCCGACAGCATCACGGTGCACTTGCGGGAGGATCGACGCCATATTCAGGACGCTGACCTGATCGCCATTCGGGAGGCCATGCGGACGCACATGAACCTCGAGATGGCGGTCACCGAGGAGATGCTGCGCATCGCCGCGGAGATCCGGCCCTCTGACTGTTGCCTGGTCCCGGAGAGTCGCGAGGAACTGACGACCGAGGGCGGGCTCGACGTCGTCAGCCAGCAGGACAAGCTGCGCGACGCTTGCCAGCGACTCGCCGTACTGGGTATCCGCGTATCGTTGTTCGTCGATCCGGATCCGGCACAGCTCGATGCGGCTGTCGCCGTGGGTGCGCCCGTCGTCGAGCTACACACGGGCAGCTATGCCGACGCAGAGGGAGAGGTGCAGGCCGCGGAACTCAAGCGGCTTGTCGATGCCGCAGGATATGCCGATAAGATCGGGCTGACCGTTCACGCCGGACACGGACTGCACTACGGCAACGTCGCGGCCATCGCGGCTATCGAACAAATTGTTGAACTCAATATCGGACACTCGATCATATCGCGCGCCATATTCGACGGCCTTGCGATAGCTGTCAGCGCGATGAAGAATCGAATGCTCGCAGCGCGCGACGAGTAAACAGCGAATGATTTTTGGTGTCGGTACCGACATCGTGGAACTCTCACGTGTGCAGGCTACTTATGACAGATTCGGCGAGCATTTCGTGCAACGGATACTTATGCAGGAGGAGCTCGAGCTGTTTCGCAAGTCCAAATGGCCAGCGCGCTTTCTTGCGATGCGCTTTGCGGGTAAGGAAGCTGCTGCCAAGGCAATGGGCACCGGATTCCACCATGGTATTTGGGTCAGAGACATTGGCATAACTAACAACGATTGGGGCCGCCCGCTGATTATCTGGTCTGAACGCGGTCGGAAAGTCTGTAAGGAGCTCGGCATCGGCAAAGGTCATGTCAGCCTGACCGACGACGCCGGACTGATAATGGCATTCGCGGTTGTTGAAACCGCAGAGTAGACGAGCAATGCACTGTTTTTCGTTTGATATCGAGACCGTACCGGATGTCGAGTTCGGCCGCCGCTTATGGGATCTCGACGGGGTGTCCGACGAAGAAGTCGCGACGGTAATGACATTCAAACAATTGCAGAAGAGTGGACGCGAGTTCCTGCCGCTGCAGCAACATCGCATTGTCGCGATATCGGTCGCACTGCGTACCGGCGGCACGTTTCGCGTGTGGAGTCTGGGCGACGAGGACTCGGATGAGGCGGAGCTGGTGCGCCGCTTCTTTGACGGCATCGACCGCTACACACCCGATCTCGTCTCGTGGAATGGCGGCGGCTTCGATCTTCCGGTGCTGCACTATCGGGCGCTCAAGCACGGCGTGCAGGCACCGCGCTACTGGGAAACCGGTGGCTCGGACCGCGACTTCAAGTGGAACAACTACCTGAGTCGCTTTCACTCTCGGCATACGGATCTGATGGATGTGATCGCGGGCTATCAGCCGCGCGCCGGTGCGAGTCTCGAGCAAATTGCGGTATTGCTGGGCTTGCCCGGCAAACTCGGCATGAGCGGCGATAAAGTGTGGGGCAAATATCTGGAGGGTGGTCTTCGCGAGATTCGTGATTACTGCGAGACTGACGTGCTCAATACCTGGCTCGTGTTTCTGCGCTTCGAGCTGATGCGCGGTAATCTCGACGAGAAAGGTCTCGCCAGGGAAAATGAGCTCGTGCGCAGCACACTCAAATCGATGGATAAACCACACTTCAACGAGTTTCTTAAAGCCTGGGCAGATTAGTGGCTCGACGTCGCCGCCGCGAGCCGGAGACGGCACGAATCGATTCCTGCACGCATGATGGCCGCGGCATTGTTGCCGGAGAGGGCAAGAAAGTATTCGTGGCGGGCGCGCTCGAAGGCGAGCAAGTGCGCTATTTGCGCCGCAAATCGCGCCGAAACTACGATGAAGCTGAACTGCTCGAGATTCTCGACGCATCTCCCCATCGAATTGCGGCGCGATGCGCGGTTTTCGGACGCTGCGGCGGCTGTGCGTTACAACACGTGTCGGATGTACAGCAGCGGCAGATAAAATTTCAGGCACTTAAAGACAATCTGCAGCGTATCGGCCAGATCACATCGGAACGCTGGCTCGAGCCGATGATCGGGCCCGTTTGGAACTATCGCCGTCGTGCGAGACTGGCCGTCAAAGATGTGCAGGCAAAAGGCAGAGTGCTGGTTGGCTTTCGCGAGCGGCACGCGCCTTACATCACGGATATGCACCGTTGCGAGGTGCTCGCCGAGCCCGTCGACAGCATGATCGATCCACTGAGCGAACTCATAGGCGGCTTGTCGATACGCGCGCGGCTGCCGCAAGTAGAAGTCGCCGTCGCCGATAATGCGGTGGCGCTGGTATTTCGTGTGCTTGATGAGCCGACCGCGGAGGATACGGCGCTTTTGCGGGATTTCGGCGCAGACCACGAACTGCGCATCTATTTGCAGCCCGGCGGCCTCGAGTCGATCACGCTGCTGTATCCCGAATCGCCGGCAGACGCCCTCTATTACGATCTTGCTGAATTCGACGTGCGTATTGCGTTTGACGCCGCAGGCTTCGTCCAGGTGAACAGCGAGATCAATCGTCGCATGGTGCACCAGGCCATCGAACTGCTCGATCCGGGCCCGGCTGACCGTGTTCTGGACCTGTACTGTGGCATTGGCAATTTCTCGCTGCCGCTAGCGCGCAGGGCGGGGACCGTTCTCGGCGTCGAGGGCGAGGCCGTGCTTGTCGAGGCGGCGACGCAGAATGCCGCGTCGAATGGTTTGCACAATGTCTCGTTTCGGCAGGCAGACCTGAGCGCCATTGACGGTTCCGAGACCTGGTTGCGCGAGGGCTGGAACAAAGTCCTGTTGGATCCGGCGCGCAGCGGCGCGGCCGAGATTGTTGCCGCTATGAAGAGCATCGGCGCGGAGCGTATTGTATATGTCTCGTGTCATCCCGGGACGCTGGCACGTGATGCCGGTACGCTCGTAAATGACCACGGCTATCGTTGCGAGGCGGCAGGTATCATTGACATGTTTCCGCACACGGCCCACATGGAGTCGATTGCCGTATTTAATAAGTAATTATATTTCAGTAATTTATGAGATTTTTATAGAATCATTATATGTCGCTCGGACCAGTGATGCTTGATATTGACGGTGACACGCTGACGCCGGCCGACCGCGATCTACTGCGGGAGCCGGCGGTCGGCGGAGTGATACTGTTCACGCGCAACTACGAGTCGCCGGCGCAGATCGCGGACCTCGTTGCTGAAATCCGGGCGCTCAGAAGCCCGGCGCTATTGATTGCCGTGGATCATGAGGGCGGTCGCGTGCAGCGTTTTCGCGAGGGATTCAGTGAGATTCCGCCGATGCGCCATCTTGGCCACGAATTCGACAGCGATCCCGACGTGGCGACCGATCTTGCACACCGGGCGGGCTGGCTCATCGGCTCCGAACTACGTGCGGCGGGTATCGATTTATGCTTTGCGCCATGCGTGGACCTGGACTGGGGCGTTAGTGAGGTTATTGGAGATCGCGCGTTTCACGAGCAGCCGGATGCCGTCGGTGAACTGGCCGCGGCGTTCTCACGCGGCTTGCGCAGTGCGGGCATGGCAGCGGTCGCCAAGCATTTTCCCGGGCATGGTGCGGTTGTCGCGGATTCGCATCTGCAATTACCCGTCGATCGTCGCGAATACGGCGATATCCTGGATGACATGCGGCCCTATGAAAAACTGATCAGCAACGGGCACATCGCCGGCGTGATGCTCGCGCACGTAGTGTATCGAGAGCTGGACGATCTGCCGGCAGGCTTCTCCACATTCTGGATCGAACGGGAACTGAGATCGCGCCTCGGCTTTGGCGGTGCAGTCTTTTGCGATGATCTGAGCATGAAAGCGACGAGCGCCTATGGATCGATGCGCCGCCGAGCGAAACGCGCTCTCGCGGCAGGTTGCGACATGGTGCTGATCTGCAACGATCGCCGGCGCGCCGAGCAGGCCGTTCAGGCGCTGAACGACTATTCCAATCCCTTGTCCCTGGTCCGACTCGCACGATTACACGGCACAGGTCACGTGCTGCGTGAGTCGCTACGCGCGAGCGACGAGTGGCAACAGGCCAACATGGCGCTGGCGCACTGCGGCGATCCGCCGCCGCTAGAACTCGATGCATGAGCGCGCAGTTTGCGATCATCGTTGGCAGTGGCTTCGACGCATTTGCAGGCGGTGGCGAGAGCCACGAGGTTGCGACCCGATTCGGTCAGCCTTCTGCGCCGATTCAGCGCGTGACGTTCGATGAGCAGCTCGTTTACGTTTTGCCCCGGCATGGCGATAAGCACACATTGCCGCCACACGTTATCAACTACCGGGCGAATCTGCTCGCACTGAAGGAGCTCGGTGTCGAGGCCGTCATCGCGTTGAATACGGTCGGTGTCGTATCGGATAAGCGGTTGTCAGGAGAACTGGCTGTGCCTGATCAGATAATCGATTACACCTGGGGCCGCGCACACTCGATTTACGACGGGGAACAAGCCGAATTTGCGCATATTGAATTTACGCTGCCGTTTTCCGCGTCAGTTCGTGAGGCGCTGCTTGCGGCGGCGAGAGCCGCCGGCGTGGATTGCTATGACGGGGGTGTGTATGCAGCGACGCAGGGTCCGCGGCTCGAAACGGCGGCCGAAGTCGACCGCCTCGAACGTGATGGTGCCGATTATGTCGGTATGACAGGCATGCCGGAGGCAAGCCTCGCCCGCGAGCTCGGAATCGACTATGCCTGCCTGTCCTTGATCGTGAATCGTGCCGCCGGCCGCGGCCAAAAGCCGATACACGAAGATGTCGAATCCAGTACCCTGACTGCAAAGATTCAAGCTATGCAGGTGCTCAAAGAGTTTTTCAGGTCGCGCTGATGCCGATCAAACGGGAAATTCTCAAGCAGGTAATCGAGTCGTCTTCGGAGCCGCTTGTCATCGTGCGCGTCGATCATCCGGACTGGCCAGTCGAACTGAGCAACCCGGCCTTTGAGTCAATCGGTGGTGAGGACACCCGCGGCAAGCCGTTTGCCGATGTCATCGAACAGCTCGTCGGACGGGAGTTCGCTTTGGAGATTTCCGAAACCGTGCGCTCGCAGCAGGAAACCAGTTTTCCGGTTGAACTGAGCGGCAAAGAATACCTGCTTGCACTGAAACCGCTGCCGTTGCCGGGTGAGTCAGATGCGCGCTTCTATGTCGCTTTTTGGCGTGGGGCGGGAGGAGGTGGCGGGGTCGCCGGTAGCGAGATGCATCACGAGCTGCTCAATGCGAAACGGCGCATTCGGGATCTGTCGAGAAATGATCCGGTAACAGGCCTGTTGAATGGACACGCTTTTCGCGAGGTTCTCGCCCATGACTGGGCGGTGGCGGCGCGAGAAAAAAGCACCCTGTCCCTTGTCGTTTTCACCTTGGATGATTTTGACGCCTATGTTGATGTGTTCGGGCGGCACGCGGCTGATTCTTGCCTTCGCCGCGTGGGACAGGCTATTCGCCGCTGCTTGCGCCGTGCGAGCGATGTCGTAGGGCGACTCGATCGTGCGGAGTTCATCGTCTTGTCACACGCTTCGGATGCGGATGGCGTTCACGAGTTTGCGAAACGAATATCGGCAGCCGTTCGCGATCTTGGGTTGCATCACCCGCGCTCGACGGTCTCCAAGTTCGTTACCGTCTCGTTTAGGGTCGGAGTTGGCAGCGCGGCCGATAAGAAGCGTTCAGCCAAAGAGTTTATTGACGCATTGTTATCCGGAGTCGCCGAGTAGCGGCTCCGTCAAATTCTCTTCCGTCTCGTCGTCCTCTTCCTCTTCTTCGACACGCGTAATTTTCGCGAGTACGCCGAATTTCGGGTGATCGAAGTAGCGAAGATCGCCATTCTTGACGATGCGGTTTTCCTGGATGCGAAACCGTGTCGGCTGAGGGAGCCGACCATAGGCGTCATGGTTCTGTCGCCTTGAGTCGCCGAAGCGACGGACCGGATCATTGCCGTATATGGGCTGATCGACCGGGAAGGACTCTTTATTACTGTCGGGCGCGTCGAGCGCAAGATCGACGACAAGGTGTAGGTAGCGACTCAAATAAAGCGTGAAACTTCCATCGAGCCCTTTTGGTGGGTCGCCGAGAACGCGCAATGCGACCGGTAACGTTTGTCCTTGCGGATAGGTTGGCTGTGTCCAGCCAACGTGCATCATCGTTTCGTAAACGTCGAGCAACGCAAACTGCCTGGCAACCTTACCAAGCGTGAACTCTTCTTCCTTGAGCAGCACTAACTCGAGTTCCCTGATCGTTGATGCAGCTCTTTGGGCGCGGACTGTGGGTTTCTCTTCGTCCAGGAGCTCAACACCCGCTTCATCGACGTCGAGCAACAGATCTTCCTCGATAGGCGGTGGGTCCGGAACGAAAATTTCTGTTCCCACAGAAACACTTTCTTCATAAGAAAAGACGATAACTTCGACCGTGTAGTGGCGTACGTCTTCTACTTCGAGGAGTTCTAATGGCAATTCTTCCTGGGCCGTTGCGGCCAGTGATAGCAATGTGAAAAACGCGAGTATGCCGATTTGTCTCATGATTCTGCTCGTTGAAGTGTTTGCGGTCAGCCCGTCATCGCCGTTGTTTCTTTGACGGCGAGCCGCTCGAGAAGTTTCTCGATGGCGTCAAAGCGCTGATCAATATCGCTCAGATCCCGGTGAAACCGCAGTCTATGTGAGCCTTGAAGCTTGTAAGTCAGGTTGTCATTTTGCACTAATTGCACGAGCGCGACAGGGTCAATATGGCTCTGTCGCCCGAATACGAGATAGCCACCGCGATTCGCGGCATCGATCTTCTCTATGCCCAGGGCAACCGCAGTCTGCTTGATCGAAGCGATACGCAGCAAGTTTTTTGCCGGGACGGGCAGCAGTCCGAATCGGTCGATCAGCTCTACCTGAAGGTCACGCAGATCCTGTCGCGATTTGGCGCCGGATATGCGCTTGTAGAGAATGAGCCGCAAGTGCACATCGGGAACGTAGTCATCCGGCAACAAGGCTGGAATATGCAGATTGATATCGACGCCCGTATCGAGCGGACCTTCAAGGTCGGGCTCACGCCCGGCGCGCAGCGACGCGACCGCACGACCGAGCAGCTCGGTATACAGAGAAAAGCCAATTTCCTGGATTTGCCCGCTCTGCGTGTCGCCGAGTAGCTCACCGGCGCCACGGATTTCGAGGTCGTGCGTGGCCAGCGTAAAACCCGCGCCCAGGTCTTCGAGCGAGTCGATCGCCTCGAGTCGCTTGACCGCGTCCGCCGTCAACGCAGCTTTTGGCGGCGCGACGAGATACGCGTAAGCACGATGGTGCGAACGTCCGACCCTGCCGCGGAGCTGGTGCAGTTGTGCCAGACCGAAACGGTCCGCGCGATTAATGATGATCGTATTGGCGGTTGGCACATCGAGACCGCTTTCGACGATTGTCGTGCACAAGAGAATGTTGAAGCGCCGGTGATAGAAGTCGAGCATGACCTGTTCGAGTTCCCGCTCGGGCATCTGGCCATGGCCAACGCGAATCCTCGCCTCTGGAACGAGCGCCGCCAGCTGCTCACCGACCCGCCCGATGTCCTCAACGCGGTTATGGATGAAATACACCTGCCCGCCGCGCCTGATCTCGCGCAGGCACGCTTCTCGTATCAGGACGTCGTTCCATTCAGTGACGAAGGTCTTCACGGCGAGGCGCTCTGCGGGCGGTGTCGTTATCAATGACATATCGCGGATCCCGCCAAGGGCCATGTTCAGCGTGCGTGGAATCGGTGTTGCGGTCAGTGTCAGCACGTCGATATCGCTACGCAGGGATTTAATCGCTTCCTTGTGGCGCACGCCGAAACGATGTTCCTCGTCGATGATGACAAGGCCGATGTCCTTGATGTCATTAATATGCTGCAACAAACGGTGCGTGCCGATTACGATATCGACAGTCCCTGCGCGCAGGCCAGCGATGATTGATTTGACCGTTTTCGGTGTCTGGAAGCGCGACAGCACTTCAACGCGAACCGGCCATTGTGCGAAACGGTCGTTGAAACTCTGCCCGTGTTGCTGCGCGAGCAGTGTCGTCGGTACGAGAATCGCGACCTGCTTGCCGCCATGCACGGCGGCAAAAGAGGCCCGCAACGCGACTTCGGTTTTGCCGAAGCCGACATCGCCACAGACAATTCGGTCCATGGGATTGCCGGACGACAGGTCTTGCAGCACTTCGTCAATGGTTCGCGCCTGGTCGTCCGTGGCGTCGAATGGAAAACCGCTTTCGAATGCCCGGTAGTCGCTTTCCGGCCAGCGGAAGCTGTGTCCCGGACGTGCGGCTCGGCGCGCGTAAACATCGAGAAGTTCTGCGGCAACATCACGAATCTTTCGAATCGCACGCTGACGCGCTTTTGCCCACTGATCACTGCCTAGACGGTGCAGCGGTGCATTTTCAGCCGAGGCGCCCGTGTAGCGGGAGATCAGCTCGAGGGCATGCACAGGTACGTACAGCTTGTCGCCGTCGGCATACTCGAGCGCGAGAAATTCCGCCGTTATGCCGCCTGCCTCGAGCGTCGTAAGGCCAAGATAGCGGCCGACGCCGTAGTCGGCATGCACGACCGGCGAACCGTGCTCGAGGTCGTTGAGCTGGCGAATAATAGTCTCGGGGTCGCGTTCGATACGCCCGCGCCTGCCTTTTTGCCGCACCCTTTCACCGAACAGCTGCTGTTCGCTGATGATTGCAATGCCGGCATCCGGGAGCAGAACGCCACTTTCGATCGGTGCGACGGCGACGCCCACGCGTTGCCCACTCTGCGCAAACCCGTTCCAGTCATCCACACGCGCCAGGTCAAGTCCGCGGCCAGCGAGCATGTCGAAAACCTGTTCACGCCGGCCGGCGGAATCGCTGGTGAACAGAACGCGGCCATCGAAGGTCTCGAGAAACCGCATCAATGCACCGGCGGCGTCTTCGTATCGAGCCTCGATCTTCAAGGCCGGTGGCATTCGAGTCGGCAGGTTCAAGTTGTCGCGATGTTCGGCGAGACTTTGTGCGGAAAATCGGATTTGCCGCCTGCGCTCCAGTTGAGCCAGCATTGCAGCTGGTGTGTTAAACGTCTCCTTAGCCGAGAGTATCGGTCGCTCGGGGTCGAGCCTGCACAGCTCATAACGTTCCTCGATCTCGGCCCAGGATCGCTCCAGCACGGACGCGAGGGCGTGCGGTGCGAGCACGACGCAGCCCTCGGGCAAGTAATCGCTCAGGCTGGCGGTCGTGTCGAAGAAGAGCGGCAGGTAATATTCGATACCGCCGTGCGCGATGCCCTCCGAGACTTCCCGATAAACGCGAGACTTTGCCGGTTGCCCCTCGAAACGCTCCCGATAGCGCTCGCGAAAGGCGCGTATGGAATCGGCATCCAGCGGTACTTCCCTGGCAGGTAATAAATCAACCGCATCGACGAGGTCCGCCGACAGTTGGGACTCGGGTGAGAAGTACCGCAAGGTTTCGACGTCATCGTCGAAGAAGTCGATACGGATCGGTCGCGACGACCCCATTGGGAACACATCGATCAGCGATCCACGGACGGCAAATTCGCCATGTTCGCTGACCTGCGGCAGCCGCAGGTAACCGGCGGCCGTCAGCGAATCAATAAAAGTGCCACGAGGCAGCGTCTGCCCGGTATACAGCGATAGCGAGCGAGCCGCGACGTAATCAAGCGGTGGGAGTCGTTGCAGCAAAACCGGCGCTGACGCGACGATGATTCCGGATTTCATGTCCCGCAGCGCTGCAAGAACAGACAGACGTTCAGAAATGATGTCCTGGTGTGGCGAAAAGCTGTCCCATGGCAGGGTTTCCCATTCGACGAAATGGCGCACATCGACCGCGTCACCGGCAAAGAACCGAATTTCGGCTTCGAGCTGATCAGCCTGCCGTGGATCATCGGCGAGCACCAGCAGCGGACCGTCAAAATAGCTGGCGAGCTCGGCGGCAGCCAGTGCCGCACTGGCACCAATCAGGCGGCCCCAGCCACAACTATGCCCGGGCTGCGGGATCTGCAGCGTTGCGGGTGTCAGTAGATTGTTGTGGGCCACAAGCGTCGTCATCGGATCGGCGGCCCGGGATTATCACATAAAAAAGCGCCCGGGCAGTTGCCTGCCCGGGCGCTGCAGACATTTCTTAGCTTGACGGAGCGCGTTTGACGACGGCGTGAATGACGCGGTCGTACTCGAAAAACACGACGAAGCCCTGGTACTCCCAGCGCGATATTGGCGGGTCGCCGACAGGCGCCTGTTTGGATTGCGGCGCGCCGTATTTGGATTCGACACTCGCTGCGGTCATACCGCGGGTCGGTCGGGCAGAGCCCGCATCCGGTGCCATGCCTTCCATCTCCAGCGTCTGGGCAGCGCTCGTGCCGAGCGCACCGAAGAACAGAGCGAAAACAGTCAATATCCGCAGTTTGGCCATCACAGCTTCTCCTTCAATTGCTTGCGACTATATCACTCTAAGTGATACCAAAAAACAGTTGATTTCAAAGGTTTTATCACTTTGTCCGAAACTGTGAATCTCGTCACGATTTGGCATTCGGCAAGAGCCTGCCACGGCGAGCGACCAGCTTCGGACACGGCATGGGGTATGCGCTCTCGCTTAACCTCACGCGCCATCCCTGGCTCGCTCAGATCGTTCTACGCTTGCTTTGGCGCCCTGCGTCGCGGCGCTACGCACGACGCTCGAGCGCATGCAGCGATGGCATGCCGCTGGGTCTTCCGTCAGGCGGGATACGGCGGTGTCGATGTGGTTTAATTCACCGCGATGATCAACCCCGTCGAACTCTTCGTTGGGCTTCGTTACCTGCGTGCGAAGCGCCGTACCCGATTTGTTTCCTTCATCACGCTGATCTCGCTGCTGGGTATCGCCCTGGGAGTCGCGGCCCTGATCGTGATTCTCTCCGTCATGAACGGCTTCGAGGGCGAACTCCGCTCGAGGCTGCTGAGCATGTCGGCGCATGGTTACGTAACCGGCCCGAACCGCATCACAGAGGATTGGCGCGGGCTGCTCCGCGAGGTTGCCGCTGAACCGGGCATTGCAGCGGCGGCGCCGTTTGTGCAGATGGAGGGCATGATCCAATCCGGACGAGACCTCCGCGCCGTGCTTGTACACGGTGTTGATCCGGCGTTCGAGCAGGTCCTGTCTGGTGACACGATCAATCTTATCGAGGGCACGCTTGACGTACTGCAGCCCAATGCTCGCAGCATTATTCTCGGGCGCCTGCTCGCGCTCGATCTCGGCGTGCGAATCGGTGACGGCGTCGTTCTGCTCATTCCACGACCGGTCGGGGACGGCACGTTGGAGCCAGTACTGGAGCGATTTGTGCTTCGCGGGGTGTTCGAGGCCGGGCTGCAGGACCATGATGATCTGCTCGCGCTCGTCAATGCGCGGGATGCGGCCGGGATTCTCGGACTTGGTGACGAGACGACGGCGATTCGGTTTCGGGCAGACGATGTCATGGCGGCGCCGGCGATCGCAAAAAGATTGCGAGGACGCCTCGGCGATGGCGTCATAAGCAGTGACTGGACCATCGAGAACGCCAGCTACTTTCGGGCGATCCGGCTCGAGAAGATGATGATGTCCCTGATTCTGTCGCTCATCATCGGCGTCGCCGCATTCAATATCGTTGCAAGCCTGGTCATGGTCGTAACTGATAAGACCAATGACATTGCCGTCCTGCGCACGCTCGGCATGCGATCAGTTGGCGTGGTGCGCGTGTTCTTCGTGCAGGGTGCCGTAATCGGCTGGGCCGGCGTCTTCATAGGCGTGCTTCTGGGTGTGGTCGTCGCGATCAACGTACCGGTCATCGTCCCGGCGTTGGAGCAGCTGCTGGGCTTTCAGATCATGCCGGGTGACGTCTACTACGTGACACGAATCCCGTCCGAACTCGAAACCGCCGATGTCGTCACGATAGCCATCTCCGCCTTCGTCCTGACATCGCTTGCGACGTTGTACCCCGCGCGCCGCGCCGCGCTGGTGAATCCCGCCGTGGCACTACGCTATGAGTAGTGCGATGAGCCGGAGCTTCGAATTCTGGATTGGCAGTCGCTACGTGCGTTCGCGCAGCAGCAATCGATTCGTGTCGCTGATATCCGCGATCTCGATGCTGGGCATCGCCATTGCCGTGTCCGTACTGATCCTCGTGCTATCAGTCGTCAACGGTTTCGAACGTGAGCTACAGGATCGACTGCTGGCCATGACAGCCCACGCGAGCATCGAGGACATCGACGGCAAAATGGCCGACTGGCAGACGTTGTCGGCGGCCGCGGTGGAGAATCCCAGAGTCCGTGCGACGGCGCCTTTCATCGATGGTCAGGCGCTGCTCGTTTTCGGCGAGCAATTGAGTGGCGCCGAACTTCGCGGAATCGATCCGCTTGCCGAAGATGCTGTATCGGGCGTTGGTAGCACGATGCTGGAAGGCGACCTTGACAGCCTCGAAACAGGTTCATTCAACGTCGTTCTCGGCGTGGAACTTGCGCAGACGCTGCAGGCAGGTATTGGCGACAAAGTCACCGTGACGCTCGCTGAAGGTATCGTTACGCCGGCGGGCGTGGTGCCGCGCACCAAGCGCTTCGTCGTCAGTGGCATCTACCGTGTCGGCATGTACGAGTTCGATCGGCGATTGGCGTTCATCAATCTTGCGGACGCACAGAAGCTGTATCGCAAGAAGAATACGGTTACCGGTGTCCGGCTGGCGGTCACTGACATTTTTTCGGCGCCCACCATTGTCCGGGAAGTTGCGCTCGAACACGGGTCACTCGTGCTTGTCAGTGACTGGACGCGGCGTCACGTGAATTTCTTTCGCTCTATTCAAATAACGAAATCGATCCTATTCGTCATATTGCTGCTCGTCATCGCGGTCGCGGCATTCAATATCGTATCGACGCTGGTTATGGTCGTAAAAGACAAGCAGGCGGATATCGCGATTTTGCGTACAATCGGCGCTCGACGTTTCAGCGTGCTGAAGATTTTTATTACGCAGGGCAGTGTGATTGGCATTGTGGGTACAGTCGCCGGCGTGGTGTTTGGTATTCTGCTCGCCCTGAACCTGGAGACAATTGTGGCCAGTCTCGAAGCTGTCTTCGGCATCAAGTTCCTCGCCGCCGATGTGTATTTCATCAGCGACCTGCCTGCCGAACTGCGTGCGGCAGACGTGATGCGCGTGGCGACAATAGCCATCGTGCTGGCCCTCGCTTCCACGATCTACCCGGCGTGGGTCGCGGCCCGGACAGCCCCCGCCGAGGCGCTCAGATATGACTGATACAGCGCATACGGTGCTGCAATGCCGCGGTGTCGTGCGCCATTTCAGCGAGGGTGGCTCGCGGCTCGAGGTGCTCAGTGGCGTCGACCTTGAGGTAAAAGCGGCCGAACGCGTTGCGATTATCGGCGCGTCGGGCTCGGGCAAGACGACTCTCCTGCAGATCATGGGCGGGCTCGATGATCCGAATGCGGGCGAAGTTCTTGTCGACGGCCAGCCGATGCACAACGGGTCTGAGCTATCGAAGGGCGAACTGCGCAATCGTTACATTGGCTTTGTCTATCAGTTTCATCATTTATTGCCTGAATTCACGGCCGCAGAAAATGTCGCGATGCCGCTATTGATTCGTCGCGAACCGAAAGCTGCTGCGCTCGAAAAAGCCGGACAACTACTGGCGCGCGTAGGGCTTGGTGAGCGACTCACGCACAAACCCGGAGAGTTGTCGGGCGGCGAGCGCCAGCGTGCGGCAGTCGCACGGGCTCTGATTACCCGGCCGCAACTCGTATTGGCTGATGAACCGACCGGCAATCTGGATGCCGGCAATGGCGAGCACGTGTTGAGTCTGATGCTCGAGCTGAACCAGGAACTCCGCACCAGCCTCGTTATCGTCACCCACGACCACTCGATCGCGAACCGAATGGATCGCATACTCGTGCTCGAAAACGGGAAATTGCGGAATCAATAACGCCGCGGCCTACGGCCTTCGACTTTTGCGTTTCTTCGTTTTGTAATCGTGAACGGAATAGCGCCACAAGCCGTCCAGGACAATGTAACCGGCAAGGGATGCGAGCGAGCCTACTAATACGCAGCCCAGGAGCAGCGGCTGCCAAACGGATCCGAACACACTCGTTACCCAGTCAATCGATAGCTCGAACGTGAACGGTCCGGGTTCGATCGACAGCAGGAACGCACCCACCCTGTAGGCGAAATAGAATAACGGGCCGGCCGTTACGGGATTGACGACGAAGGTGGTAACAGCAGCCACTGGGATATTGACGCGCAAGGCAAGGGCGGCGAGTGCTGCTATTACGAAATGCGGCGGGAATGGCAGGCAGCCGACGAACAGACCCAGAGAAAACGCTGGTACGACGGTCTTGCGACGTATCCCCCACAAACGCTGATCGTGCAAAAGATGCTCAAACGGCGTCATGAACCACTTACGGCTCAATTCATGGCGTTTAAAGCCGAATTTCCTAAAAAACCGCCTTGGCATTCCTTGCTTGTTCCGCTTCGATAAGGGTTGACTGACTAAAGCCCGAGAGGCCGCAATGACTCGAGCCTGCCTGTCTCTTTTGGCAGGCGTTTACGCGCTGCAGCTTAGCAGCTTTGTGCCTGACTCCGACCTGTTCGCGGTTGGATTAGTTGCATGCTTCGCCGGTCTCGCATCGGGCCGACCCCGTGTTGTGCTATTCGTTGCGGCTGGCATCGCGATCTTCCTGGTCGCTGCTTTTGACGTCATAAACTCGCGAATACAGCCGCAGTTCGTCGGGGATAGCATCGTTACCCGGGTCAGGATTGCTGACTTTCCGCAGCGTCATAGTTTGAACGTCAGTCTCGTCATTGAGACCATCGGCAATCCTCGCGTACCGCGTCGCGTGCGGGTTAGCTGGCACAAGCCGCCCGCCGTTATTCGCTTTGGCGACATTTGGCAGCTGGAGTTACGGCTCCGGCGTCCGCGGGGGAGTAGCAACCCCGGCACCTTCGATTACGAGGCATGGCTCTTCAGGGACGGTGTCGGCGCGATAGGCTATGTTGTAGGTGGTCGCCGCAACGTCCTGCTCCGCTCCGCTGAATTGCGCATGACGGAGCGGTTGCGGCAACGGGTCGTCGACCGCTTGACGATGCTGATTACCGACACAGACCGAGCAGCTGTGCTGGCTGCTATATCGGTCGGTGCGCGACATCTGATATCGCCCGAGCAATGGCGACGCTATGCGCTGACGGGCACGAGCCACCTGATGGCGATCTCGGGCCTGCACGTCGGGCTGGCGGCGGCCGGCGGCTATTTTCTGGTGTCACTTTTTGCTGCCGTGTCATGTCGGCGCCGCAACCAGCACGTTGTCGCGACAATTGCTGCTGCGGTCATCGCGGCCGGCTACGCCGTGTTGTCGGGCCTGGCGGTCCCGGCACAGAGGGCGAGCCTCATGATCTCGCTGGCGGCGATCGCGATTCTGATGCGTCGGCAGGTCATGCCGGTTGCCCTCGTTGCGACGGTCTGCGTGTGCATCGTACTGGTGTCTCCACTGGCTACTCTGGCGCCTGGTTTCAAACTTTCGTTCGCAGCGGTACTTGTCCTGATCTGGCTGGCGC